>Ga0179596_10000026_pt1 | contig 188370 bp, 153 predicted proteins | sample CZODoug1_1_08_16_FD_155494 | JGI IMG/M metagenome (GOLD analysis project Ga0179596, IMG submission 155494) | Vadose zone soil fungal communities from Angelo Coast Range Reserve, California, USA - CZODoug1_1_08_16fungal (Illumina Assembly) | ecosystem: Environmental > Terrestrial > Soil >... | reverse complement strand
GATTTCTCCGAGAAATCCCTGGAGATAGCTCACGCCGATACACATACTCACCAGCTTACGCTAGACTACCTGGAAGGGGTTCTTAAAAAGTATAAAGAAGACAAGCAATAAGATTGACCAACAAAAATAATTAACGGATGAACCTTAAGATAACGATCATGGCAATCTTATTGCCGGGCATTGGTTTTTGCCAGCAGGCTGGCCGGTTTACACTGTCGGGTGAGCTCGGGAACATGAAACTCCCCGTAGCGGGTGTCTACCTGAAAAGCATGGAAGACAATAATAAAACCTATCAGGCGGTGGTGAGGAACGGAAGATATTTCATACAAGGGACCCTTGACGGACCCACGGAGATGAATATTCTTCCTATCTATGATAAGCAGGTCGACAGAACCAAACTGGATAATGAAGTGCTTTTTATTTACCTGGAACCAGGCAATACGAAAATAAAGCATACCGGCTCTTTCCGCAATATGACCCTCACCGGCTCCCCGGCAGAAGCAGCTCATGAAAAGCTGGGCGCCCTGATAAAGGAAAAGGAAGCTGCTTATGCATCCGGGCAGGAGATAAAAGAAGTATATGGCGATTACGTAAAAGCTCATCCGGAATCACCGATAGCCGTATACGCGCTGAAGCGCTATGCTGAGAAGGATCACGAGGATAAGGAGATGAGTGCTGTTTCGCCCCGGGACATGCCTTTCAGTATGGAGAGCATCTATCTTGCTTACAGTGGCAGGACCGACGCGGCCAGGGTCCTCCCTTTATTCCACCTTCTCCCGGCACCCTTGCAGCAATCCACGGCAGGCCGGAATTTCGCCCGGGATATTGAATGGGGCAGGCTGGATATCGCGGCAAAGCCTTATATGACCCGGCTCGACAGCCTGGTAAAATTATATGCCGTTGCCCATAAGGATAGCAATGCCCAAAGGAAGGATAGCAATATCCGACGAATGGCTGAACTGGAAGGGCAAATGAAAGAAACCGCCTTGCCGATACGGGAGGAAATATATGCCGGCTACTTAAAGAACAATCCCCGGTCCCCGGTGGCAATAGGGGTATTGGAGTGGTATAGCGGACCTAACTTCAGTGATCCGGCCCGGTCGGCTGAGTTGTTCAATGCCCTCGATAGCCCTGTGAGGCAAAGCCCGGAAGGGAAGAAATTCGGTCAGCGGCTGGAATTGGCATTAAGGACCGCCATCGGGCAACCCGCTCCTCTTTTTACACAGACCGATACGGCCGGTAACCCGGTGTCCCTGCAATCCTTCAGAGGGAAATATGTATTTCTTGATTTCTGGGCCAGTTGGTGTATGCCCTGTCGCGCGGAGAATCCAAATGTAGTGGCAGCCTACGACCGGTATAAAGACAGGAATTTTACCGTGCTTAGCGTATCCCTGGATAAGGATAAGCAGAAATGGCTGGATGCGATATACAAAGATCAGCTTAACTGGACACAGGTATCGGACCTGAAATACTGGAAGAATGAAGCGGCCGTACTTTATCAGGTTATCGGGATCCCCAATAATTTTCTGATCGCACCGGATGGAACGATCGTTGCCAAAGACCTGCATGGTAATGATCTGCAGGAGAAACTGGCGGAGCTGATCCGGGAATAATAGTATGATTATGGGACTTCGTCCGCAAGTCAAAAAATCACGAGATTTTTTGACTTGTAGGCCTGCAGTTCCGGACTATCGGGCGACAGCTCCGTAATCAAAAAATCGATCTCGTCGATATCGGCAATCTTCATCTGCATCGAAGAATTCAGTTTTTCGGAAATAGCCAGGATCGCCACTTTCTCAGAAGCTTTTATCATCGCTTTTTTAACCTGGATCGTCTCCCAGTCCGAATCGGTAAGCCCATTACTATAGTCGATGGCATTCGTGCCCAATATGCAGAGGTCGGCCTTGATGCCGGCCAAATACTCAAAAACTTCCCCGCTGACGGTCATCTGACTATACGCAGATACCTGCCCCCCGATCATAATCGTCTTGATCATCGGTTTATCCAGCAATTCAACGGCCGTCAATACATTCACCGTAATAAAAGTCGCCCGCAGGGTATTGGGAATCCTTTTGATAAATTCCCGGGCCGTAGTCCCTCCGCCAATCAATACCAATATGTCTTCCTTCAGCAACTTCATCGCCTTCTCCGCAATGATCAGCTTATTGGACTGGGCATAAGTCTCCGAATCATGACCATAATGGTAGGCGGCCGACATGACGCCGCCCTTGATCCGGATCACCTGCCCGTCTTCGGCCAGCTCATTTACATCGCGGCGGATCGTATCCTCCGACACATCGATCAGGGTGACCAGGTCGTTGAACATTAACCGGGTATGGATATTCACCTGTTTAAGGATCAGGTTCTTGCGCTCTTTTTTGGGAAGTGCCACCGGCATGCTCCCGTTGGTTTTGGCTTTTGTCATGTCTAAGCTAATCTTAGGTAAATCTAAATTTTTATGGTTTATGAATAGCGCTTTCCTTTTTTTGCAAAAATTGCAAATACTCGCTTTCAGTTTATTTTTTGCAGCTTAAGAAAAGGTTCTTCCAACGGAAGGGGCGCAACTCCCAAGTACCTTACCTATAGAATGCAAACAATTTGCAATGTTACGACTTTTTGTTTCTTAAATAAAGAGATAAGGGTTTTATTCGACCCAAAACAGCCTTAAATCACTCAAATTTACCCGCCTTGTTGCAAATTATTTGCAAATAATTTTCTCATTTATGAATTTTAAACCTACTTTAGATGCATATTTTGCAAAGGCATCTGAATAATCACCTTTCACCAAACTTGTAAACTACTACTGCAATGAGACAAACCAAACTAACCGCATTGGGCAGCCTGCTGGCTTGCTGCCTGTTTGCTTTTTCTTTCAGCCAAGCCCAGGAACCCTCCGGTCCGGCCCTGCATATCAAGGGCTCCGTTAAGGGCGTTTCCGACGGGGCAGCCCTCCCAGGGGTAACAGTAGCCCTGGCATCCCGCAAAAACATCGCCACCGTCACAGACGCTTCCGGCAACTTCGTTCTTACTATCCCCGCCGGAAAAGCCGGTAAAACCATTCAGCTGGAATTCAGCTCCATAGGATTCGCTACTAAACTGGTGACAATAGACCCTTCCCAAACGGACATCACCGTCACCCTGGAAAGCGGCAAATCCACCCTCAACGAAGTCGTCGTCACCGCCCTGGGCATCAGCCGCCAAAAGAAAGCCCTGGGATATGCCGTCACCACCGTCAAAGGGGATGAATTCACCCAGGCCCGTGAGAACAACGTTGCCAACGCCCTCACCGGTAAAGTAGCCGGCGTCAACGCAGCCGGCCTCTCCACCGGCCCCGGCGGATCCAGTCGGGTCACGATCAGAGGTAATGGCTCCCTCAATGGAGACAACCAACCCCTGTATGTGGTCAATGGGATGCCTCTCGATAACTCCGTCCCCGGTGGCGCTCCCACCGTTAACGGGATCACCAGTAACGTTGACCGCGGCGATGGGATCGCAGGCATCAACCCCGATGATATCGAATCCATCAGCGTATTGAAAGGGGGCACCGCCGCCGCCCTATATGGATCCCGCGCCAGTAACGGCGTCATCCTCATCACTACCAAAAAAGGCAGGGCCCAGAAAGGCGTCGGGGTGGAATACAATTCCACCGCGACCTTTGACAACGTAGCCGTCACCCCCGACTACCAATATCAATACGGCCAGGGACTGGATGGCGTAATCCCTACTACCCTTAACGCCGCCCAGGCTTCGGGAAGAAAATCCTGGGGAGGCAAAATAGACGGCACCCAGACTTTTACGGCCGTGGACGGGAAAACACATCCTTATACCCCGAAAAAAGATAACCTCAAAAACTTTTATCAGACCGGCAGCGCTTTTACCAATAGCGTCGCTTTTGCCGGAGGCAATGAGACCACCGTCTACCGGTTTTCCATGGCCGACCTGAGCAGCAGAGGCATCCTGCCCGGTACCACTTATGATCGTAAGACATTGAACCTGTCTCTTAACAGTAAGCTGAGCGATAAAATTTCCATCGAAGCCCTGGCCCAGTACAACCTGGAAACCGGCCACAACCGCACCGGCGCCGGAGATGCCCTGGGTAACCCCAACTGGACACCCCTGGAAATCGCCAACACGACAGATGTCCGCTGGCTGAAGCCCGGTTATGATTCCCTGGGCAACGAGCAGATCTGGAATGATGCCGCCATCGCATCCAACGGCTATTTTGTGATCAACAAATACAAAGAGGTCGATACGAAAAACCGCTTCATCGGACAGGCTTCCGTTTCCTACCAGTTGCTGAATAACCTGGTCTTTAAGGGCACGATCAGCCGGGACTTTTATAATTATAATTACAGCAACGTGCTGCCGACCGGGACCTTGTACATCCCCCAGGGACAGTATACCGGCCTGAAGTCGGATGTTTCCGAAACCAACGGCCTGGTCACTGCCACCTACAAGACCAGCTTCGCAAAAGATTTCGGCCTCTCTGTATTGGGCGGAGTCAATAGCCGCAAATTTGAGAACAGCCAGCTTACTCTGAACGGCTCACAGTTTATCATACCCTATTTTTATAGCTTCGCCAACCTCGCAGCTTCCACCACCCAGCCTTATACCGGGCACACGAGCACGAATTCCGTGTTCGGGTCCGCAGATCTGGATTATAAAAGCCTTTTCTTCCTGAACTTTTCCGGACGGGAAGATTGGTTCTCTACCCTAAGTCCTAAGAATAATCATATCTTCTATCCCAGCGTGGGAGGAAGCTTCATCCTGTCTGACGCCGTTAAACTGCCCGCCCTGATAGACTTTGCCAAATTAAGAGGTTCCTGGGCCCAGGTAGGGGGTGGAGCACCCAGCCCTTATGCGATCAACCTCTCTTACAGCAACGTGGCAAGCTCCGGCCCGGCCCTGGAGAATGTAACACCGGACGCTACCTCAGCCGCCAACGTTATCTCCAATCCCAACCTCCGGCCTTTCACTTCCACGACCTACGAAGCCGGTATCGAATTGCAGTTGTTAAAGAACAGATTAGGATTGGACCTGACCTACTACGATCGTAAGACGACCAATGATATCCTGAACACATCCATCTCCACCACTTCCGGTTACAGCAATGTCATCCTCAATATAGGTGAATTGAGGAACAGCGGCCTTGAAGTCCTGCTGACGGGCAAGCCCATCAGAACCACCGATTTCGGCTGGAACGTAAGCTACAACGTAGCCTACAATGCCAACAAAGTGGTGAAGCTGGCCCCGGGCCTCACCCAGATCCAGATCGCCAACAGCGTAGGGAACTGGGCCTATCTGGATCATATCGAAGGCAAACCCTTCGGCACCCTGGTAGGGACACGCGTACTGAAAGACGCCAAAGGCAATATTGTCTTTAACAGAGGAAGCCATGTTCCTGTCCAGAGTTCCCTGCAACAGCTGGGTAACAGCGTTGCCCCCTATACGATGGGATTGACCAATGAGTTCCGGTACAAGAGTTTCTCCCTGAGCATCCTGCTGGATGGCAAATTCGGTAACAAGATATTTTCCGTCTTCGAAGTATATGCCACCCGTATGGGTAAGCTGAAGTCCACCCTGGCGGGCCGGGACAACGGCCTGGAATTGAAAGGCGTCGACCAGTCCGGAAATCCTTACGATACCACGATCACCCAGACCGGCGGCGTACTGCGTAATTACTATGACAATTATAAAGTTTATTCCGAAAAATTCCTCCACGATGGCAGCTTCATCAAACTTCGCCAGGTCATCTTATCCTATAATATTCCGGTAGCTAAGTTGAAGATGGTAAAACTCCAGTCGGCCAGCATCTCTTTCGTTGCGCGTAACCTGCTGATCCTTTACAAGCAAACTCCGAACTTCGATCCCGAACAGAGCTTTACCAACAGCAACAGTCAGGGATTTGAATCCATCGGATTACCACGGACAAGGTCATACGGCTTAAACCTGGCCATTAAATTTTAACACTCTCTAACACCGAATAATATGCAAAAAAATATAAGAAAATATACAGGTGGTGCACTGCTGGTGCTGGGCTCCCTGTACATGCAATCCTGCTCCAAGAATTTCGATACCATTAATGTTAATCCCGACGCGACGTCCTCGCCGACTCCCGGACTGATCTTTACCACGGCCGAATATGATGGCGGCGGCTATGGCGGGACTTACGGCAGCAGCACCCTCGACTTCCTCTTAGGCACCATGCAATACACCACCAGCTACAACGATGTGGCTGGCTTCGGATCCAAATATGTTTCCAGTCAAAGCTCCCAATCGTATGCAGCTTTCAACGCGGCCTACCCCGATGAGATCAATGAACTGGGCATCGTCATCAAGACCGTAAAGAGCGATCCCACCAAAGTCAACCTCCTGGCCGAAGCCAGAATATGGAGAGTTTATTGCTTCAGCAGGCTCACCGATCTCTATGGGAATATACCCTATTCGCAAGCCGGGCTGGGATATGACTCTTCGGTCTACAAACCCGCTTACGACGCACAGAAAGATATCTATGCCAATATGCTTTCGGAATTGGATCAGGCCGCAACAAGCCTGGACGCCAGCAAAGGCACTTTCGGCAGCGCCGACCTCATCTATGCCGGCAACACAGCCCAATGGAAAAAATTCGCCTACTCCCTGATGCTGCGCCTGGGCATGCGGTTGACCAAGGTGGACATCACCTCCGCGCAGACCTGGGTCACCAAAGCCATCGCAGGCGGGGTCATTGCAGCCGACGCCGATATCGCTAAAATATCCTACCTCGCCTCCGGACAAAATATCAATAAGAACCCGCTTGCCCTGGATCTGTGGAACAATGACTATATCGCCCAGAACGGAGCCACGAATACGGAAGGCGGCAAATATCAGGACGTATGGATCAACTATCTTCAGTCCACCAACGATCCCCGTCTTCCCGTCATTTCTGTGGTGTGGGTCAATGGAGTGGCGGATACCACCAGTTCCATCCAGAAAGGAATGCCGGCTACCATAGCCAACGCAAAGCCCGCTAATTTTGTAACCTATTCGGAACCCAATGCGGCAACAGTCCTGCCCTTAGGTTCCCCCAAATTGGTATTCACCCTGGCCGAGGCCGATTTCCTGCTCGCAGAAGCAGCCTTACGGGGATGGTACAACGGGGCCACGGCAGCATCCCTCTACCAGAGCGGTATCCAGGCAGCCATGCGCCAATGGTCCATCATCGCCGGCGCTGCCGGGACCATTTCCACCGCGCAGGTCAATGCCTACCTTGCCAACAATATCCTGAATACGGCCGGAACCCTCGATCAGCAGATGGCGCAGATCTACACCCAGTTCTGGGTTAGCATTTTCCCGGATGCGCAGGAAGTCTTCGCCAGCTATCGCCGTACAGGTTACCCGGCGCTGGTGCCTAATAATTATCCTACCAATGCCACCGGGGGGCAGATTTTCAGAAGGATGCTGTATCCGCAATCCGAACAAAATCTGAATGCGGCCTCTTATGCAGCAGCCGTTGCCGCTCAGGGACCGGATGATTTCATGACCCATATCTGGTGGGATAAATAGTTGCTCGCAGGGCATTCCTTGGAAAAATAGCCCTGCTCGCAACAGGTCTAATAATGGGACTTCGTCCAGTGGACCAGTGGTCCACTAATAGAGTAGTAGTTCTGTGTTTATTATAAAGAGTGTTTCTTAAGCACGTTTTGGTTAAAAAAGGGGGCAATTCCTTGCTCCCTTTCATTATACCCTTCATTATTCAAAGATGAATAAAAAAATAATCCCGCTCCTCCTCCTGACGATCCTGTCCCGCTCCTCCTTCGCGCAAAACGATACCGTAAGAGATGACCAGGCCAGCAACTACAACCTCAACAAACCCGAACGGGTCGAATGGTTCCGCAATACAGGCGCCGGCTTATTCATTCATTTCGGAGTGGACGGACAGCTGGGCATAGTCATTAGCCACTCCCTGGTAGGCGCCTCCGACGATTATGTCGACCGCTATTTTAACGAACTCCCCCATACCTTCGACCCTTCCCGGTGGAACCCCCACGAAATTGCCGTACTGGCCAGACTGGCCGGCATGAAATACATCGTCTTTACCACCAAACATCATTCGGGCTTCTGTATGTGGGACACCCATACCACATCCTTCAACGTGATGAATACGCCTTATCACCGGGACCTGCTGAAGGAATATGTAGACGCGACCAGGGCCGAAGGACTTGGCGTCGGATTCTACTTCTCTCCGGAAGACTTCTGTTTCCTGCACCAGCATCATATCCCCATCAGCCGCACCGATGTTCAAATGGACGCCGCCACCCGCAAAGCCTACGATGATTACAACCGCCGCCAGTGCGAAGAGCTGATGACGAACTACGGAAAGATCGACGTACTCTTCATCGATGGCGAACCGAAAGAAGTGGTCAAAGAGACTTGCTGGAAATTACAGCCCGGCCTGCTCATCACCCGCGGCGCCATGAAAACCCCGGAACAGGTATTGCCGGGAGGCAGCATCCCCGACCCCTGGCTCTCCTGTATCACGATGGGCACTGCCTGGCAATACCAGCCTACCAATGAACGCTATAAATCAGGCAGCCAGCTGCTTGAACTAGCCATCGAAGCCCGCGCCAAAGGCGGCTCCTTACTGTTGAACATAGGCCCCAAACCCAATGGAGAGCTGCCCATCGAACAGGAAGAGCGCCTCCGGGAAATGGCCGCCTGGTATTTTATCAATCACGAATGCATGGACAGCGTAACCAGCTGGGTGGTCAGCCGTGAACACAATACCTGGTTCACTGCCAGGAGCAGGAACACCCTCTACGCCATCGTCACCGATACCAAAGACTGGAAGGAAGGGGAACGAAAAACTTTCCTCCTCCATTCGGTCCGGGGTACGCCGGATACCCGTATCAGCGTCCTGGGACAAAATAGCCGCATAATAGAATATAAGAAAGACGATGTCGGCTGCTACGCACGCCAGACATCGGACGGTCTGGAAGTTTCCGTGGTGAAAGCACAACGCATCTACGACGACCATCGCTGGCCCAACCCGGTAGTCATCAAACTGGAAAAGATAACGCCTGCCTTTGAAGAAGCCGCATCCGTAGAGACCGGCGATTACAGGATCAATAGGGAAGGAGTGCTCCTGACGGGAAAAATAGCCGACTATCAAAAATACACCGGTACACGCCACGCGGGTAGTACTACCGCCGATCCCGGGACAATGATAAGGACGGCCCTTTTTTTCTACCGGCCCTATGCCGGACAGGTAGAGACCCTGTATGCAGCCGAATGGAAAAGCTCTCCCCTGGTAACTATCCAGCCGGACGGAAGCTTCGGTGTGCTGACGAAAGCCCTCGAAAAGAACCGGCAATATGAATATAAGGCCATCGCTATCCAGGACGGCGTCGAGATCGAAGGACAAACCCGGATCTGCCGCGGCTGGCCTTCCCCGCCACCGCCCTCCGGCGTCCGGCCCACGTCGCCATCCTCCGGGCATACCCCCGCATCGGGCAACACATCACCGGTACAACAACCTGCCCAGGGCCCCCTCATTCCCCGCCCCGTCAGCTACCGGCAACAGGAAGGACAATTCCTGCTCAATGCATCCACCCATATCCTGATCCCGGGCACAGCATCATCCTCCACGTCCCCGGAGGCCAGCCCCGCATCCGCCGGCGACCCCGACCCGCTGGCCCAAACGGTAAGAGACTTTACCGGACTCCCGCTGACCACTACCCGCAGCCCCGGAGACAACCAGATACAATGGCGGATCGATCCTGCTCTGGTACCCCAGACAGAAGGCTACACGCTGGTCGCGGATGCCGCACATATCCTCATCACCGGCCACGACAGCGCCGGCGTATTTTACGGCATCCAGTCCCTCATCCAGCTGCTGCGTCCGCAGCCGACAGCCAGTCTGCCGAACGTTCACCAGCTTAAACCCTATCCGGCAGGAACCAATCGCAACACTCATCAGTCAGGCGTCTTCGCCATCACCGCCTGCTCCATCACCGATTACCCCCGCTTCCATTACCGGGGCATGCACCTGGACGTAAGCCGCCATTTTTTCCCCGTACAGGCCATCAAAAAATGGATTAACACACTGGCCCTGTACAAATTCAATACCTTCCACTGGCACCTGACAGACGACCAGGGCTGGCGTATCGAGATCAAAAAATATCCTCGTTTGCAATCCGTAGCCGCCTGGCGCAACGAAACCCTGATCGGCCATAAAAAGGAAATGCCCCATCGCTTTGATGGGCGGCGATACGGCGGATACTATACCCAGGAAGAAGTAAAAGAGATTGTACGCTACGCAGCCGGCAGACAGATCACGATCATCCCGGAAATAGAAATGCCGGGTCATGCCCAGGCCGCCCTCGCTGCCTATCCGGCCCTTGGCTGCACAGGCGGGCCCTACCAGACAGGCACTTACTGGGGTATCTTCGACGATGTATATTGCGCAGGTAATGACAGCACCTTCGCCTTTTTACAAAATGTACTCGACGAAGTAATGACGCTCTTCCCCTCCCGCTACCTGCACATAGGCGGCGACGAATGCCCGAAAACAAAATGGGCCGTCTGCCCAAAATGCCGGCAAAGGATCAAAGACCTGGGACTGAAAGACGAACACGCCCTCCAAAGCTATTTTGTACAACGCATAGAAAAATATATCAATAGCAAAGGCCGCAATATCATCGGATGGGATGAAATCCTGGAAGGCGGCCTCGCTCCCGGAGCTACCGTTATGAGCTGGCGGGGCGAAGAAGGCGGGCTGGCCGCCGCACAACAACGGCACCCCGTGATCATGGCCCCTGAGAGTCACCTTTACTTTGATTATTATCAATCCCTATACCCGCAAGAACAGCTGGCCGCCGGAAACTATACCCCTTTAAGTAAGGTATACGGATATGAACCCCTGGCAGCTCATCCCGACAAAGAAGTTTTGCAATATATCACCGGTATCGAAGGCACTATGTGGACCGAATACCTGCCAACGGTCCCCACGCTCGAATACATGCTCTTCCCCCGCTCACTCGCCGTGGCGGAACTGGCCTGGTCGCCTTTCGCCGGCCGCGACTACTCCGACTTTTTGCTGCGGCTCCGGGCACAGGCAACATTACTGCAACACCTGAATATAAACTACGCCCATGATTTCGATGAGATAAAATATACCTCCCGGACCCTCCCGCAAAGAGGGACAGTCGAAATCTCCCTGTCCAGCAGCTTACCGGACGCCGTCATCCGCTATACCACCGATAACAGCACCCCCAATCTTCAAAGCCCTCTTTATACAGGCCCCTTCTCCATACAACGGACCTGTACCGTCCAGGCGATGCTGTTCGATCGGAATAAGGCGCAGGGACGATTGTTCAGCCAATCCTTTCAGATGCACAAAGCAGTAGGCGCCACCGTCACCCTTGCTCATCCGTCGCTGGGAAGATACGCTCAGCCCGCGGCAATACTGGTCAACGGCCTGGCCGGGACTAATCGCTACAATGACGGCCAATGGCTGGGACTCACCGGCAATGACCTGGATGCCGTCATCGACCTCGGTTCGGTCCGCAACATCCGGCAGATCGGCATAGACGTCCTTAACTATCACTGGCAAAAAATGTGGCCCCCGGTTTCGTTACAGTTCCAGACCTCCACGGATGGGATCCACTACCAGGAACTCTATCAACAGCATAATTTCCCTGTTAACGGGATCAACGTCATCAACCATTCCTTTCTTCCGCAGGCCGCCCGCTATGTGAAAGTGACAGGGATCAACAAAGGCGTCATCCCGCCGGGTGAATACGGAGCAGGGGGACAAGCCCTGCTGCTGGTTGACGAGATCCGAATTGATTAAACTAATTTACTAATCGAAAATATATGAAAATGAAGACCGCAGAAGAACAATTCGCCCTATTAGCCCTGAACTTACCTCCAGCCCCCAGCCCCCTGGGTGTTTACAAGCCTTATTTAATAGACGGCAAATACCTGTACCTGTCCGGGCACGGCCCGGTACAGGATGATAAATCCCTGATCATCGGCCGTATCGGAAGGGACATGGATATGGAGCAGGGCAAACTGGCCGCCAGACAGGTAGGCCTGACGATGTTGTCTACCATCCACACCCATATCGGCACCCTCGATAAAATTAAACGGGTGATCAAAGTGCTGGGCATGGTGAACTGCACCCCCGAATTTGAGCGCCATCCCTATGTGATCAATGGTTGCAGCGAGCTCTTTGCCGCTGTCTGGGGAGAAGAGAATGGGATAGGGGTCCGCAGCGCCGTCGGCTTTGGTTCGCTGCCGGATAATATTCCTGTTGAAATTGAAGCTATATTTGAACTACAATAAACCATTACAAGATGCTGCGGGAAGGCAATCAGGATAAAAAGCAATTAGCTGCATTTGGCGAATTCATGCTAAGACTGCATAGCCATGAAGGCCGCCGCTTTTTACAGACTAACGCCTACGAGGCATTTTATGCCGGGGCCGAAGCCAATGTCTCCGTATTGCTGGCCAGGCTGGGTACCCCCGTCAGCTATATTACCCGGGTACCGGAGAACGACCTGGCCCAGGCGGGAATCGAGCAGCTGAGAGGCCACGGGGTAGATACCTCCCATATATCCTATGGCGGCGAACGGCTGGCCCTGTATTTTACGGAACAAGGGAACGGTATTCGCTCCACCAGGGTGATCTATGACAGGGCCGGCACTTCATATGCCAGCCTGCAGCCGGGAATGATCGACTGGCGTCAGGCCCTGGAAGGAATATCCTATTTTCATTGGTCGGGAGTGGCAGCAGCCGTCTCACAGGGCGCTGCCGATACCTGCGCGGAAGCGCTCGCGATCGCACAGGAAAAAGGCATCGTAATCTCTTCTGATTTTAATTATCGTACCACCCTTTGGAAATACGGTAAGCATCCCCGTGAGGTGATGCCCGGCCTGCTGGACTATAGCAGGGTCGCCGTGGCAGACCTGGATTCAGTGGCCGTTTATTACGGAATAGAAACAGACAGGAATGCCAGCTTTGAAGAGCGCTTTTCCCAATGCTGCAAGGCCCTGCAGGAAAAATTACCCCGGCTGGAAGTACTGGCCATGAGCTTCCGGAAAACACAGGGCATTCAGCATGTCTACTCCGGGGCGCTCCTGTATAAAGACGCCACTTATTTTTCCGCCCGACACGAACTACCCTTCGTCACCGACCAGATCGGCAGCGGAGATGCTTTCACCGGGGGAATGCTATATGGATTGATGAACGATAAGGAGCCGCAGGGCATCATCGATTTCGCAACGGCCTGCGGCGCCTTAAAGCAGAGTATCGCCGGAGACTGGGCCATCATCAGCAAGGCAGAAGTCGAACAATTTATTAAAAACGGTTCTTCAGGCCGGATCATCCGGTAAAAAATATTTTTTAGGTATGTTTATTATAGACGCACATCTCGATCTGAGCATGAATGCCATGGAATGGAACAGAGACCTCACCCTGCCGGCTTCAGCCATCCGCGACAGAGAAAAGGGGCTCACCGATAAACCGGACAGGGCCAAAGGCACTGTATCCCTGCCGGAACTACGCAAAGGAAATATCGGATTGGTGGTAGCCACCCAGATCGCCCGCTACGTGGCGCCCGGTAACCCCCTGCCCGGATGGCACTCCCCACAGCAGGCCTGGGCGCAGACACAGGGACAGCTGGCCTGGTATAAAGCCATGGAGGCCGCAGGAGAAATGCACATGGTAAAGGATCGGACGTCGCTGGAAGCACATCTTACACGCTGGTCGTCTGCCGCACCCGCACAGGATCGGCCTACCGGCATTGCCCTTCCGGAGCAAGGCGAAAAACCCATCGGCTATATCCTCAGCCTGGAAGGAGCCGATTCCATCATTACCCCGGATTACCTGGAACAAGCTTACGAATACGGGCTTCGGGCCCTGGGCCCCGCCCACTACGGCCCAGGCCGTTATGCGAACGGCACCGACTCGGAAGGTGCACTACATCCGGAAGGAAGGACCTTACTGCGGGAGATGGAGCGATTGAATATTATCTTAGACGCTACTCATTTATGCGATGACGCTTTCTGGGAAGCAATGGACCTGTACGGCGGACCCATTTGGGCCAGTCATAATAACTGCCGGGCCCTGGTAGATCACAACCGCCAGTTCAGCGATGAGATGATAAAGACATTGATTGGAAAAGGAGCGGTCATCGGCGGCGCCCTGGACGCCTGGATGATGGTGCCGGGGTGGGTGAGAGGTCAGTCTACGCCGGAAGGAATGCAGTGCAACCTGGACAAGATGCTCGATCACCTCGATCATATCTGCCAGCTCGCCGGCAATACCAACCACGTGGGCATGGGTACCGACCTGGACGGAGCTTTTGGAAGAGAACAAAGCCCCTACGACCTGGACACGATCGCCGACCTGCAGAAAGTTCCCGGCTTACTGGCTAAAAGAGGCTATAGCCCCGCCGATATAGACAACATCATGCACGGTAACTGGATCCGCTTCCTGCGCAACGCCTGGAAGGCTTAACGTATCGTCAAACCAGCATCACAAAGTAATACCGGCATCGTAAAATCCCACCGGTCTCAGGGCCCGGGCCACCAACAAGCCGTTGCACATCCACACCGGCGAAACCTACATGCCCGGAACCTTCGGTCCCATCTTCAGACAGACAGGAGCCGGAATTTCCAGTTTCTTCCCGGTATCTGTCAGCAGTCCGGTCTTTGCATCTATCTGGAAAATGATGACGGTATTGCTCCGTTGATTCCCTACCAGCAGGTACTTGCCGCTGGGATCGATCATGAAATTACGGGGCCCCTTCCCCTCGGTGGACTGAAACCCCACACTGGTCAATTTCCCTGTGGCATTATCGATGGCATAGATAGCAATTGTATTGCCATCGCCCCGATTGGAAGCATAGAGGAATTTGCCGCCCGGCGCCACATGAATATCGGCGCTGCCGATATCTCCTGTATAGCCCTCGGGGTTGGACGAAAGCCGCTGGATAGGGGAGAGCTTGCCGGCCGTATAATGGAAGGCATCCACCGTTCCGGTCAGTTCACTGATCAGGTACACATAAGGCTTACCGGAATAAAAACTCGTATGACGGGGGCCGGAGCCGGGTGTTATAGGAACAATGGAATCTTGCATCGGCGTCAGGGGATGCGTGGCGGCCCGGGCATTAAAATGATAGACCGAGAGTTGATCCAGACCCAGGTCGGACACGACCAGGTATTTTTCATCCGGAGAGAGGATGGTGGAATGCACATGCGGTTTTTCCTGCCGGGCGGTAGCGCCCTTACCCGTGTGTTGGACCAACTGCGTCATAGCTCCCAGCGAACCATCGGCATGAATGGGCAGACAGCCAAAGCTTCCCCCGCTGTAATTGGCTACCAAAGCCCATTTGCGATGCGAATCCACAGAGATGTAACAAGGATCATCGCCCCCGCTGGCCTGCTTATCGAGAAATTTCAGCTGCCCGGTGGTTTTGTCGAAGGCAAATGCGCTGACACCCCCCGGTTTGGCGCCGTCCGTTTCATTGACAGCATAAAGGTATTTTCCACCCGGCGTCAGGGCCAGGTAAGAAGGATTGTCAGTTGCTATCGTACTAACGGGAGTCGCATCCCCGGTGGCTTCATCAAACTGGTACACATAGATACCTTTACTCGGACCGCTGGACAAACCGCCTTCCGTATAGGTGCCTATGAACAGATAATATTTCTGGGCGAATGTGGAGGAGACTGATAATAAGAGGACCGATAGTAAGATTGGAAGGCGCATAAACAGGATTGTACGTGAAAAAATGACTATCCTGCAATTTATGGCAAAAAAAATAAGGGCCGCGGGGCCCTTACGATTTGTTTGAAAAAAGACCAGATTTATCGGATCAATTTTACGTTTACTGCGTTCAGGCCTTTTTTCCCGTTCTGAAGATCAAACTCCACGCGATCATTTTCCTTGATCTGGTCGATCAGCCCGCTGGCGTGTACAAAGGTTTCTTTGCTGGAATCATCATGCTTGATAAAACCAAAGCCTTTGTCTGCGTTGAAGAACTTTACGGTGCCTGTTGTTTTGTTGTCCATCATTAATTGTATTGGTAATAAAATAGGGGTGCAAGGTACGACTTTTTTAGCCAGGTTCCAGAATTACTATTCGACCCTTGAGAAGACAGCACAAAGACCACCCCAGGACTGCCCGAAGGACTTCGGAATTTACGGGCAAAGCAAGGGAAGTCTACGGTAAAACACTGGGGTTCTTTACATGGTGTCTGGAGGTATTTACACGGGCATAAGGGTTTGCCAGTATAAGTAATTAAGATAATCACAAATAATCAAGGAATGTTCATACTAAAAGTTTGTTTTCTCTCTCCATCGACGGAACTTTACATCAGTGAATGAATGATTAATCCGTATCCGAATGTGTAAACCAGCCTTAAGGCTATCAGTCCTCTACCTTGAAAACCAGAAATGTCCAATGTCCTGTCCTGTTTAGGGCTCGCTGTAAGGAACGTCCAATCCTACAGTAAATTAATTCCCCCGGCGGTCATCTGACCGCCGGGGTTTTGTTTTGGGGTTTGGGCCCCGGGTTTTCTTTCCCCCTGAACGCCCGCTCATCTTTATCTTTGCCCCCACTAAAGAGAGAATACTATGTCATCCATCAGGGAAAACCCCTCCTCCATCGAGCAGATCAATCATCTCATCCGTTCCCGCAGAAGCGTATTTCCGGACCAGTTCGACAAAGACATCACCATACCGGAGGACATTATCTGGCAATTGCTGGAAAATGCCAACTGGGCCCCTAATCATAAACAGACCGAACCCTGGAGGTTTGTCGTCTTCAGCGGAGAAGGACGTAAAAAGATCGCCTCCTTCCAGGCTACCCGGTATAAAGAGACCGCCGGAGAAAAATTCAGGCAGGATAAATATGACAAGCTCCTCAGTAACCCGCTCCTATGCTCCCATATCTTAGCCATCATTCTGAAACGAAGCACGGAAGTAAATATCCCTGAAGTCGAAGAAATATCCGCAGTAGCCTGCGCCGTCGAAAATATATACCTTTCGGCCGCCGCCTATGGTTTGGGAGGATATTGGAGCACCGGCGGGATCACCTATGACCCCGCCGCCAGACCCTTTCTGGGCCTCGAAGGAGAAGACCGCCTCCTGGGCCTGTTCTACCTCGGAGCGGTCCGGATACCATCTCCCGGAGGGAAAAGAGGCGATATAAGAAAGAAAACAATTTGGGTTAAAGAATAGAATTGCCGCTTATTAAGTAAATTTATCCCTCAATAAATTAACACTACAACATGCGTACTATCCATTTTCTTCCCGCCGCACTGCTCTTCGCACTGACTGCCTGCAATAACGCCGGTGACAAAGCAGCCTCTTCCGGTGATTCGACCGCATCCGCTGCGACTAAAGACACAGCTATGAATATGAAACCGGCCGATTCTGCCGCCAAGGCGACCGCTCTGCCGGAAGTACCCGCCGGTGCTAAAGTATTCTTCAAAAACCTGAAGGATGGCCAGAAAGTCAAATCCCCTTTCAAAGTTGAAATGGGCATCGAAGGACTGAAACTCGATACCGCCGGAGCTATCATTGCCGGATCGGGACATCACCATCTGCTGATAGATGCCGGTGACTCCATCCCCGCAGGCCTGGCAGTACCCAAAGATTCGACTCACCTGCATTTTGGCAAGGCTCAATCCAGCACCGAATTAACCCTGCCCGCAGGTAAACACGTACTGACCCTGCAATTTGCAGACGGAATCCATCGCTCTTATGGCGCTAAACTGGCTACTACCATCGCGGTAACGGTCGAATAGCCTATAAATGTCTTTTAAAAAATGCCGTCTCCGCCGGGGATGGCATTTTTTTTACAACCTACCCTCCCGGAAAACAACCTGCGCAACGAAAAGAACGTAGAAGTTGTCAGAAGGGTGGAATTGTTTTTGCAGCTATTAAAAGATATTAAAAAAAGAAATCATGAGAAAAAGTGGTACATTTTACCAGATTGTAGTTTTAGCCATAATGATCGGAGGATTAGTGGGTTGCGTTAAATCTGGCTCCAGTTCCGGTAGTACTGGCACCGTGGTGACCTTTGTCTCCCTGATGAACCTGTCATCCTCTTCAACAGATATCTATTTGAACGGCACCAAAGCCTCCCAAACGGCTGCCGCACCAGGCTTTTTTGATCAACGCTACGAACAGCTAACTCCGGGCGCTTATGATATCCAGTTCAAAGCAGCCGGATCAGACAGCGTTCAGGCAGAAATCTCCTCTTCCCTCTATGATTCCCTGGCTTTTAATACCGTGATCCTGTACAATCCGGCCGGCAGTAGTACCATCAAGGCCGTAAAGATTCAAGATAATTTCAGCACCCTCTCCGTCAGCGCCGCCAATTACCGGTTCTTTAATATGAGCCCCGATGTGCCCTCGGTAGATCTCTATTTCTCCGGAACCGCCATGCAAACCAGCCGGACTACCGCCGATAACGTGGCTAATCCTAGCTTTAGCACTTTCCAGTCTCTCACCCCGCAGACTTATAATTTACAGGTAAAAAAGGCCGGGACGGATTCGGTAGTAGCCTCCCTGAGCGGCGTGAGCTTCGCGACAGGCACCGCCTCCACGATCTTCCTAAAAGGACAGGCCGCCAACACCACCAATCCCATTTCCCTGAATGTCCTAGTCGCTACCTACTAATAATAATAATGGCGATGTGTGAAGAACGAAGTTCTTCACACATCGCTCATTTCAACGAACCCGGAAGGACCTTATGATATTTCTTGAAGATGATGATGAAGGCGCTGACCTTTTCATAGCCCAGCCTGTAAGCCGTTTCCGAAACGCTGATCCTCTTTTCCTGCAGCAGACATTTTGCCAGATCCATTTTCTTTTCGAGGTAATACTCATACATCGTCTTCCCGTAGATCGCTTTGAAATGCCTTTTTAATGTGGATTCGCTAAGCGCAAACTCCTTTGCCAGCTGTTTCTGGGAAGGCAACATATCCTGCAGGCTTTGCATCAGTCTTTGCTCTACCTGCCTTATAGTCGCCACATAATAAGTTTCCCGGAGAGGTAGGGTAGACCGGTTACGTTCCGGCAACCGGTTGATGATATTGGCCAGTAAAGTCAAGGCCCTTGACCGTAGAGTCAATAAATTGAAAAGGGGTTTATTCAGCTCGAATTCTATCTCGCTCAGCAACTGGTCATCCCCCGGCAGCGTCGTCTCGGCAATAACAGCCGCCAGCTCTTCTTCCTCCAGCACCTCCGAAACCGCCTTTATTTTTTCCTCCATACCGGCCAGGTATGTATACAGCCATTCCCGCGAGAACAATAGCTCAACGGTATGCGACAGCATCCCCTCCGGGATCGTGGCAGATAATCGGGTGTTGTTAGACGTTAAAAATACATTATTGGGATAGCCCGGGCGCGCGGCCGGCTGAATAAACGGTTTGGCTAATTTGAGCGAATCCGGCGTCAGCAAAAACGACAAAGCGAAAATGATCTCTCCATCCGCCTGTTTGGCAAGACGAATCACCTCGATGTCCTCATAATAGCGTAAATGAGTATACCTCAGATACAGCCCCTCTTCTAAAAATATGCTTTTTATTAAGCCACTGCCCCTGGGAGAGGGGATATACATAGTGTTATTGATGATCGGAGCGGGAAGTTGTTTCGACAGCGCGATAAAAGCTGATTCCAGGTTATCATCTCGTAGAATGAAACGCTGTATCGGAGAACGAAAAGTTGGCTTGATAGAATATGATTTTGAATGTGTAACCCTTATATACGTAAACGAACAGCCTTTGGATTCGTCAAACAGACACTTGTTTGGGCTGACCTGACAAATGGCTCTCTTTGACCGGAATAGGGTATGTTTTTTGAGTTTTTTAGGGGATAAAATTACCATTTAGTTATAGTACCTTTACTACAGACTATTAGTCTTTTTCTCTACTGTCTATATTCCTTTGAATTTCTACTATCCGATATCTTTCATCATAAAGGTTGAGAGATTTATTTTTGTCTTTGCCTCGAAAAGCAACCCTCGCGCAAATTTCACAGTTATTTTGATTAGTACTGTACTTCCCGTTCATCGGACTGCAGCGATGATGGCCACCTTCTCTATGTGTTGAATTTCAACGATGGTTTTGGCTCCTATTAGTTTCCTGTTAATTTTTTGTCTGTGTGAATAGGGCATCCTGTCGCTTCTATGTACATACTTAATGTACCCGGTGCAGGTTGGCCTTGTTCACGGTAGAAATCTATTACCCTATCTAATCTGGTTTATCCCCTAATCTATTCTATTCATCATTAAATCCAAATTGAGGAAAATCTTTATGAGATCTAATTTTACTCTCACCACCTTGATCCTTATTTTCCGTTTATCCGCTATCCTGTTACTCTCCGGATCGGCATTCAGCCAGGACAAACCGGATGGCAATCAACTCATGGCGTCTGCACTTGCCAAAAGATATCAAGGCACCCAACTATTACCGCATAACATCACACGAAGCTGGTACAGCGAGGCCGTTGCTAAATTAGAAGAAAGAGAATATTTTATCAGGACCCTGGATAACCCGGGAATGTTCGGAGCTGTCAACCACGCACAGCACCTGGGGTACCTGTTTACAGAAAAAGGGTACACCGTCTCCAGTTTCAACGAGGACGGATCCACGAAGGGATTATGGAACACCCGCTTCCTCTTTGCAGGGATCGGCAGAAAAGGCAAGATGCACCAACAGCCTTTATTCCATACCAATCAGATGGGCAACCAGACCCTGCAGTATGATTACCAGGACTACTCCATCCGGTACGATAACTGGCAACAGGGAATGGAACAAAGTTTCATCATCAACAAGAAGCCTTCCGGTAAAAAAGAATTACAGGTCGTGATCGGACTGGAAGGTGATCTGGAAGCAAGGATAGGCGACAACAATCAATTATTGTTATATACAGCCGGTCATCCGAAAGATGTCAGGCTGGTATATGACCAGTTGAATGTCGTGGACCAGGACAAGAAAAAATTGCCGGCCCGCCTCCAGGTGACAGACCTGCATAAATTGTTATTGGTCGTAGACGATAGCCATGCGACTTATCCCATCACGGTCGATCCGCTGAATCATGCGCCCAATCAGACTTTCCAGGGGGATAACGTATTGGGGTCCGGGCTGGTGGATGCGACGATCCACATGCTCTACGGATTCTCGATCAGCGGGGCAGGAGATGTAAGCGGCGATGGTATCGATGACATCATCATCGGCTCGCCCACGTTTACCCATATCACCACCATTAGCGGAGGAGTGCTTTCCGCAAATGTCACCGTCACCGGCGCGGCATTTGTTTATTATGGTGCCGCGGTTACCGGGCCTTCCAACATTCCTTCCAAGGTATTACAGCCTTCCGGCCTGGCTGCCGGATCCTTGTTCGGCTATAGCGTCAGCACAGCCGGCAAATTCGATGGAGCTGTCCCTGCCCGGTCGGGTGTTGTGGTCGGAGCCCCGGCAGATAAAATTAATCTTACGGTGGCATCGGCATCTACCCTGGTCGCCGCCGGCAAAGTGTACGTTTATTCCGGCAGCGCCTTCAGTGGCGACGTCAATACCATTCCCACCCCATCGGCTACGCTGGCTCTGACGCAAGCCGATTTCCCGGGTACTTTATTTCTTCCTCCCACCAACCCTTTCTTCGGATTCAGCGTCAGCAATGCAGGGAATATGAACGGGGACGCTTTTGATGATATCGTGGTAGGATCTCCCTTCTATACCACGGGTCTTACAGGAATACTGGCCGGCCGGGCAGACATTTTTAACGGAAGTCTCACCGGCCTTGTTACGACCCCTGCCAGTACCATTCAGGGGCAGAATGCCTCGGAACTGTTCGGGTTTAGCGTCAGCACGACCGGGAAGGCCAAAGGTTCCACCCCCACTTTCGACGGTATCATTGGCGGAGCTCCCGGCTTCCTGGCGTCGACCGGTCAATTGGAAGGACACGTTTATTTGTTCTATGGAAAATCAGGCGGGGTCACGGCTACCAACATTACCGGGGCGGACCTGGCAATAGGCGCCGGTAGCGGCATCATAGCTTCGCTGTTCGGTTTCAGCGTCAGCACGGCCGGCGATGTGGATGCCGATGGTATCGATGACGTAATTGTCGGAGAGCCCCTGGCATTGGATATCGCCGGAGCCGCCGGTAAAGCGCATATCTACTATGGCAGTTCTACCGGCATTGTCGCCACAGGCGGCACCACCCTGGTCAGCCCCCGTAGTCCCACCATCGTGGGCGGGTTAGCTCAAAATCTCCTGTTTGGCTATAGTGTAAGCAAGGCTGGCAATGTGACCGGTGACGCCGGCGGGGAAGTCCTTGTAGGAGAGCCCGGCAGCACAGCCCTCACTAATCCCGTTATCTCTACTTTACTGGCTTTGCTTAGCGGTGCGTCTAACTTATCCGGCCAGGCCTATATTTTCAAAGGTTCGGTCGGTTCCCATATTGCCAATAACGTGGCTCCCTTTGTAACCATCAATGATCCGGGTGTCCTTTCTGCAGCTAATCTGCTGGGCGCCTCCATACACTATGCCGGGGACGTCAACAACGATGGCTTCCCGGATCTCCTCATTGGCGCCCCCAATGGTACCCTGGATCTGGGCCTCAACCTCAGCCTGCTGTCTTCCGTATCAGCCGGAGCTCCAGGCGTATTCGGATCGGGGCTGATCACTACCGCTAATACGGGCAACGTTTACCTCTTCAACGGCTTTCAAGGCCCCCTGCCCGTTACCTGGCTCTCCTTTACGGGAACCCCAGAGAAGGGGGATGTCCTGCTGAACTGGGCGACGGCACAGGAAGAGAACAGCGATCATTTTGAGGTCGAACGCAGTTCCGATAACAGTAATTTCGTATCTATCGGCAAGGTAACGGCTGCGCATAACAGCAGCCTGCCCACGAATTACAGCTTCACGGATCTGTCTCCTCTTGGTGGTACGAACTACTACCGTCTGAAGGAAGTCGATCTGGACGGACAATTCGTCTATAGCAAAGTGGTACCGGTGAACTTCGAAGTTGCTGAGAGCAACATAATAACTGTTTATCCCAACCCGGCACACGAAAGCTTCCAGCTGCAATTCAAGAACATGAAGGCCGGTCAATATGAAATGAACTTAATCAGCCCGGTTGGACAAGTGATCCAGTCCAGGAGCATCCAGGTATCCAATCCTGCCAATTATGCCGAAACCGTCAACCTGAATACTGGTCTGGCGCCGGGTACCTACATGGTACGAATAGTAGACCAACAACAGCATGTATTTATATCGAAGATCATGATTCGTTAAAGAATCGGGTCTTCAAAAGAGAACTGCTATTTTGAAAAATCCTCGGACCCACCGGTCCGGGGATTTTTTTAAATGCTGAGTTCCGCAACCGGGATTATCCGGTTCTTAAACCATCAATCTTTTGAACTGTGTTCACTTCTGTACCAGCCGGAAGGCATACCAGTTGGTTTCTTCCTTCGATGCCGGACTGGCGTCAGGGTTATAATTCCTGCGGCTTCCGCCTCCCCGCATGCCGCCCATGCTCATATGCATGCCTCCACCCCCACCGCCGAAGGAAGGACGGGCCCCTCCATTGTTCCTGCCTTCTCCCTGGGCCGGCACGGAGTTCAATACGATCCCTACACTAAAATTCTTCTTCTTAGGCCGTGCGCTCAGGTCCATACCCAGTACATTTTTTACCGGGATAACGACTTCATAGACCAGCAAACTATCCTGGTTGCTGAGCTTCATCGCCACCTGGAGCGGCCCCTTTGAATCAGCCACGCCGAACTGCCCGTTTTCTATACCGGTAAATCCTGTTGTCCCATAAAAATCGGATTGCAGGAGCAATTCCTCCTTCAGGGCCTTGTTATCATTTTTGGTTAGCGGATCGCCATTGCGGTTACGGATACTTTCCTGACCGGGTTGTGCCTGTTTGCGGAGGGGGAAGTGGAGACTGATGCCCTTATTGTCCGCCCCTTTCGGATCCAGATAAATGGTCATCCCGGCTCTTAACATCCTCAATTGAGTAGCCTCGTCCCTGGACAGGACACAAACGTAAATGTTCTTATTGTCGTTGGTGACATTGTACTGTAGCGTGTAACTCTCATTGCTGAACCGAAGCGGCAGGCTCCAGTCATCCGCATTGCCATCCGCCATAACGGGCGTATCCTGGTAGTGCCCTTCCGGCGCCATCTTATGAGCGCAACCGGTTAATAACAAGGTTCCGGATATAAGTGTGGCAGCCATCAGAGATCTCGGGGATATAAGAGGAAAGAACATAACGGAATTTTTGCCATCAATTTAATACCGTTTACAATAAATCAAACCTTAAAATCGGTGAATACCCAAAAAGAATCGATCTTCCCTTCCAGGCCTATCCTGAAAACAGAAGATCGATTTTTTATAAGAATAACAACTAAATAACAAAGGTATTCGGCCGCAGCATTCTAATTCGCCGCCACTTCCTCCGCATAAGAGCTCACCGGCTCACAGGTGCAGATAAGATTGCGATCCCCATACGTATTATTAACTCTGCCGATGCTGGGCCAGAATTTATTTTCACGGACATAAGGCAGCGGGAAGGCAGCCTGAGAACGGGGATACGCATGCGCCCATTCATCGGCGCAGATCACATGCTGGGTATGAGGCGCGTTCTTCAGCGCATTATCCGTCTTGTCGGCCTTGCCTTCTTCAATGGCGCTGATCTCCCCATGAATGCTGATCATCGCCTGGCAGAAACGGTCCAGCTCTGCCTTGTCCTCACTCTCGGTGGGCTCGATCATGATCGTACCCGGTACGGGGAAGCTGAGGGTGGGGGCGTGGAAGCCATAGTCCATCAGACGTTTAGCCACATCTTCCGCTTCTATGCCGGCGCTGGTCTTGAAAGGGCGGAGATCGACGATGAACTCATGGGCACAGGTGCCGTTACTGCCGCTATACAGTATTTTGTAATATTTCTCCAGCTTTGCCTTCATATAGTTGGCATTGAGGATGGCATACTTCGTAGCCTGCGTCACCCCTTGCGCACCCAGCATTTTTATATACGCATAGCTGATCAGCAGGATGCTGGCAGAACCAAAAGGCGCAGCGCTGACGGCATGCACCGCCGGCTCTCCGCCTACAGCTTGCAGCTTGTTGCTGGTAGCTTCCACATGACCCGGCAGAAAAGGCTTCAGCTTTTCATTCACACAGATCGGGCCCATGCCGGGACCGCCGCCGCCATGAGGAATGGCAAAAGTCTTATGCAGGTTCAGGTGACAGACATCGGCTCCGATGAGACCGGGACTGGTCAGTCCGACCTGGGCATTCATATTGGCGCCATCCATATAGATCAGACCGCCATTGTCATGGATCGCCTGACAGATGTCCTTGATGCTTTCCTCAAATACGCCATGTGTGGAAGGGTAGGTGACCATCAGGCCCGCCAGCTGGGCTTTATATTGCTCTGCCTTGGCCTTCAGATCCGTCACATCGATATGCCCGTCCTCATCGCTCTTCACGACCACTACTTTCATGCCCGCCATAACGGCGCTGGCAGGATTGGTGCCGTGAGCGGAAATGGGGATCAGCATGACATCCCGGTGGGATTCTTTGTGGGCGGCATGATAGGCGCGGATCGTCAGAAGCCCCGCATATTCCCCCTGGGCGCCGCTATTGGGCTGCAGGGAGGTGGCGGCAAAGCCCGTGATCGCGCTCAGCCAGTTTTCCAGCTCCGTCAGGATCCTCCGGTAGCCCTTCCACTGATCGGCCGGAGCAAAAGGGTGCAGTCCGCTGAATTCAGGCCAGCTTACGGGAATCAGCTCCGTCGCCGCATTCAGCTTCATCGTACAGGAGCCGAGGGAGATCATCGAGGTATTGAGGGAAAGATCTTTATTCTCCAGGCTTCTCAGGTAACGCATCATTTCCGTTTCGCTATGGTGCGTGTTGAAGACAGGATGCGTCAGGAATTCCGAGACGCGCGTGACCACCGAAGGAATATTATCCAGGTTGACATCATCTACGTCGAAGGTCGCCGTCACCACCTCTATCCCTTCCGCTTCTGTAAAGACGGAGAGGATATTCAGTACGTCCTGCTGGGTAGTGGTCTCATCCAGGGTCATGCCGACATATTGGCCATCGGAATACCGGAAATTAATGCCCCTGTCTTCCGCCAGCTTCCGGATCGCAGCGGGATCGGCTACTTTAAGCCGGATCGTATCGAAATAGAACTCATTCAGATTCGAATATCCCAACCCCTCCAGTTCCAGGGACAGGGTACGGGTAAGGAGGCTGACCCTTTTAGCGATGCGGGTCAAGCCTTCCGGTCCGTGATAGACCGCGTACATGGCCGACATATTGGCCAGCAGGGCCTGAGCCGTGCAGATATTGGAAGTGGCTTTTTCCCGCTTGATATGCTGTTCCCGGGTCTGCAGGGCCATACGCAGTGCACGGTTGCCCTGGGCATCGATGCTTACGCCGATGATACGCCCCGGAATAGATCGCTTGAAGTCGTCCCTGGCGGTAAAATACGCCGCATGAGGTCCCCCGAATCCCATGGGAACGCCAAATCGCTGGGAACAACCCACGGCCACATCGGCTCCCAGCTCTCCGGGAGGCGTTAACAGCGTGAGCGCCAGCAAATCAGTAGCCATTACCACATAGGCGTCGGCCGCATGTGTCTTTTGTATGAAGGCCCGATAGTCGTGGATAGATCCATCGCTATTAGGGTATTGCACGATAGCGCCGAAATAAGAGGCGTCGATCGTCGCGCTGCGGAAATCGCCCTCCACCAGCTCGATGCCTACCGGCTGCGCCCTGGTCAGAAGGATATCCTTCGTTTGAGCGAATATATTGGTGTCTACAAAGAATTTAGGGGTAGTAATGTGGTCATGATCTTTGTTCTTCAGGTTGAAGAACATGGTCATGGCTTCTGCAGCGGCAGTACCTTCATCCAGGAGAGAGGCATTGGCCAGCGGCAGGCCGGTGAGATCGGACACCATGGTCTGGAAGTTCAGCAGGCTTTCCAGACGGCCCTGGGAGATCTCGGCCTGATAGGGGGTATATTGAGTATACCAACCCGGGTTTTCGAATACATTACGCAAAATGACACTGGGTACGATCGTGTCATAATAGCCCTGCCCGATATAGGACTTGCAGACCTTATTAAGGGCGGCTACCTGCTTTAAATCCGTGAGGTATTGATGCTCGCTCAGAGCGCCCGGAATGGGCAGCGCCGCCTTACTGCGGATCGATGCGGGGATGGTCCTGTCAATGAGCTCCTCGAGGGACCGGACACCGATCGTTTTCAACATTTGGGCAGTTTCCTGTTCATTGGGTCCGATATGACGACCTGCAAATTCATTCGCCTGTTGTTCGAATAGATTCATAGTAAGTATAGAGGTTGACCGTTTAAAAAAAGATGTGCAAAGGTACGGCGATGGCGGGACAAAACAATAAGCTGGTCCCGGTCACCCTCCCGGCCCTCCAAAAGCCTTTTCCATCGGTATAAAAGCTCGTTTCGGGAGCACTGCCCCCGCCTGGAATGAACTCGCCGTTCCCTCATCATAAAACGAAAAAAGGCCGTCCGACTTTTACAAACCGGAAGCGACCTTTTTTTCATTCTTAAACCCCCTAAACCCTTGCAACCTGGTTGTCAGCGAGTTTCGGAAGGCGAGCCTTCCGAAACTCGTATCTCATGTCGGGGCCGTTGGCCCGGCGAACTCTGTTCGCCCTGGGCCTCACGCATCTGCTCGCTGGTCAGCCGGCTGCCATCATGGCTCCATCCGGGAGGACCGAACAGATAATGCCATTTCTCCTTCCAGCCAATGTCATCGCGCGAAAGGTCCTTTCCGATACTGCTCCATTCATGGAAGATGATCTCTCCGGGCGTATTTTTTGTCAGTGGGGTAGTAAGACCATACTTCCTGGGCTCATATTCTTCCGCGGATAGTTCAGGCTGGAAGGTTCCGAATAGCTGGTCCCAGATGATCAGGAACATACCCATATTCTTGTCCAGGTATTTGGGATTGCTGGCATGATGTACCCGGTGATGAGAAGGGGTGACCAGGATATATTCCAGCCAGCCCATCTTGTCAATCAGCTCCGTATGCACGAAAATCCCCCAGATCTGGGTGGCCGAATACATGAAAATAATATCCAGGGGCTTAAATCCAAGTAAGGCCAGCGGAATAAAATAAACAAACCGGTACAATGGCTGAAAGACGGAGGAACGGAATCCTACCGTAAAATTCATTTGTTCCGAGGAATGATGCGTTACATGTACCGCCCAGAACAACCGTATCTCATGATCCCACCGGTGCAGCCAGTAATAGAGGAAATCCTCCCCCAGCAGCAGCAGGAACCAATAAGATGCGGCATTGGTGACCGATAACCAGTGATGCGTATAGAAATACTCGAGTACGAACAGGGTGACTCCCCGGAAGAGCATATCCAGGCCGCCATTCAGCAACATGAGGTAGAAATTGGTGAAAAGCCCCTTCCACGTATACAACTTCAGGTGCCGGTAATTACTCAAAAAAATTTCCAGCCCGATGATGATAACATATAGCGGGATGCTTACCAGAAGGAGTATTTGTTCTTTAAGGCTTTCCACAGTGTCAAAAATAAGAGAATTACCGGATCTTTGTACCTTGTACTTGTTAACCAGGTATTAATGTGAAATATGAGTGATTTATTGCACAACTGGGAGAAGAAATCGGCCGCCCGGCAAAAAGAATACCACCGTTTCCTGCAAAATGCAAACAAGAAGGGGGGTAAGAACCGGGTACTTGACCTATTGCCCGACCTTCACGAAGAGGCATTCAGCAAGGTCGATTGCCTGCAATGCGCCAATTGCTGTAAGAACTATTCCCCCCGCTTTAAGACGCCCGATATCAAAAGGATCTCCAGACACCTGAAAATGAAAGAGAGTGATTTCATCGAACGCTACCTGCGCCTCGATGAAGAAGGTGATTATGTGACAAAGAGCTCGCCCTGCCCCTTTCTCGGCAGCGATAATTATTGCAGCATCTATGAAGTGCGCCCCTCCGACTGCGAAAGGTTCCCTTATACCGATGAGGATGTTCTGATAAAAAGAGCCACCCTCACCCAAAAAAATACCACCTTCTGCCCCATTGCCTATTATGTCGTGGAAAAACTGATCGAAGCCACCCGCTGATCCATTCTTCCCACTGAAAATATTATCCGGGTGACCCATTTTCAAACTTATTGGAGCGACCTCTACTATTAAACCTTTAACCGGCGTGAATAGGAGAGATTTTGTAACAACTCCTTTTTACTTTTGATCGTACCTCCTGTTCTAAACCCGTATTATATGAAAACCAAAACTCTCTTCGGCAGGGCATACAGATGCCTGTTCCTGTCAATGATATTCCTTACTTTCTTCAGGATCGCCGGTTTGCGCGCTCAAACCTATGAATGGAAATGGGTGAACGGCGACAACACCATCAATCAAAGCGGTATATATGGTACGGTAGGAATAGTTGCTTCCACCAATAAACCCGGGGGACGCTATGGCGGCTACGCCTGGACAGACGCTAATGGTTATCTCTGGCAGTTCGGAGGAGCGGCTTATGATGCCTCCGGTGCCAGCGGCTTTCTTAACGACCTCTGGAAGTACAATCCTTCCACCAACCAATGGACCTGGATGACCGGCAGCTCCGCCATCAGTGCAAGCGCTGTCTATGGAACGAAAGGAACGGCAGCCACTGCGAATACGCCTGGCGCCAGGTATGGAGGAGTAAGCCTTGCGGATGGCAATGGAAATTTATGGCTGTTTGCCGGGGGCTATGGGACCAGTACAAGCAGTGTTACCGCGCTATACAATGATCTGTGGAAATACAATATCGCCAGCGGGCAATGGACCTGGGTCAGCGGAAGCAGCAGCTCCAACCAGACCGGGGTATACGGTACGAAGGGTACGGCCGCCTCGACGAATATACCCGGTAGCCGGCTCGAGGCGATAGGATGGATAGACGCTTCAGGCAATATCTGGATATTCGGCGGTACCGGGTATGACGCTTCGGGAACGAATGGATTCCTGAATGATCTCTGGAAATACACGCCCTCAACCGGTCTATGGACATGGATGAGCGGCAGCTCTTCCAACGGTGCCAGCGGAGTCTATGGTGTGTTGGGAACAGGCGCTGCTACCAACACGCCAGGCAGCCGCTATGCGGCTTCGGCCGCCATAGATGCCAGCAGCAATCTCTGGTTGTTTGGCGGGGGCTACGGGTCTTCTACCAGCGCCATCACCAGCTATTACAATGACCTTTGGAAATATACGTCTTCCACCGGTCTGTGGACCTGGGTCAGTGGAACCAGCAGCGCCAACCAGTACGGGGTATACGGTACCCAGGGTACGGCCGCCACTACCAATTATCCCGGGGGACGGATAGGCACGGTAAATTGGACCAGCGCCGCGGGCGGCAATATATGGCTCCTGGGAGGAGTAGGCTATTCGGCCGCCGGCTTGGGTTACCTGGATGATTTCTGGAAATACAATATCGCTGCCGGCGCCTGGACCTGGGTGGGCGGAGACAATACCACTGCCATTAACGGAGTATACGGCACTTTGGGCACACCCGCCGCTGCCAATAAGCCCGGTAGCCGGTATAGCGGCCCCGTCACCTGGACCGATGCCTCCAGCAACCTGTGGCTCCTGGGCGGAAAAGGCTATGCCGCAAGCGGCACTACCGTCGGCTATTTGGATGATCTCTGGGAATACGTGAACGTCACGGTCCTGGCCGTCAATTGGCTCGGCTTCACGGGCGCCCCTTCAGGCAATCACACATTATTGCAATGGCAGACGGCAGAAGAGCAGCACAACTGGTATTTCACCATACAACGCAGCGCCGAAGGCCGCACCTGGCAAAATATCGGGACGGTAGCAGGCGCCGGCAGCAGCACAGCTGCCAACAGTTATCAATTCACCGACGAACAGCCTCTATCCGGTCTCAATTACTACCGGCTGCAACTGAACGATGCAACCGGAGAGGTGCAGTACAGCAAAACAATCACCGTAAATTTTTCCACAGCCCAGTCACTAAGCTGGTATGCAATCGGGGAGGGGACCGTACAGGCTACGCTGAAGAATGGCGCCAACGAAACGTACAAGCTGATGGATATCCAGGGCCGGCTGTTGCAGCAAGGCTCATTGCAGAATGGGCGGGCGGTATTCGGTCCACTGGTTCACGGCATTTACTTGTTGCAGGTAAAGACCGTTGCAGGTATACTGTCAGAAAAAATAGCCGTCCCATGACCCAACAGGTCCCTGTTATTGGCCGGTGATCTGTACCCCGTAGAATAAAAAAACTCCAGGGTTATCCTGGAGTTTTTTTATTCTATAAATGTAAGCTTAAGCTATTCCCCTCACGCCGCCCGGCCCTCCATCAACTCGTCAAACGCCGCTCCCAGTCCCCGCTCAATCCCATCCCCCTGCCATTCGGTAACACCCGGAATGGATTTCTGCTTCAACAGATCCTCTTTGGACTTACCGTCGCGGTACCATCCACTGACAAAGACCTGTAGTTTGGTCAGGTAATCCTGCATAGCCCGCAGGTCGTCTTTACTGCCGGTGACCTTCTCCGGATCGAAAGCATGCCCGAAGACGAACAGCGTATTGTTGTCATAATGCGCCAGCGCCTTATCCAACACCGTGATCCAGCTCCTGATGGAGGCGCCGGCTGTACGGTCGACAAAAGCCCAGCGACGGTTGAAGACCAGGTCCCCCATATGCGCGATATTGGCGTGCTGGAAATGGATAATGCTGTCGCCATTCGTATGAGCGGCGCCGAAATAAGCCGCCCGGATCCGCTCGGACCCGATCTTATATTCCCAGGAATCCCCATAGGTGATATCGGGATATAGTTGTTTGTCTTCCGTCTTCTGAGTGACAGCCACTTTCTGCTGATTGGCCAGGGAATTGGTATGGGCCGCCACATGCTGCACCAGCCCTTTGAAAGCGATATTGCCGGATGTATGGTCGCCGTGATGATGGGTATTGATCAGTAATTCCAACGGTTTATCCGATTGTTTTTTCAGCTCGCCGATCAGGTGCCCCGCCTGCTCGGGAAATTCCGCATCCACCACGACAATCCCTTTTTTGGAGGTCAGATAAGCGATCGTGCCCCCTTTCTCCGTGAAGATGCCTACATCCCCGCGCAGGGTTTTCATTTTCCAGGGATCCTCCGTAAGCATCGCCGCGATTGATTTTTGATCCAGCAATGATAGGGCGCCCAGCGCTAAAGAAGTATGGCGGATGAAATTTCTGCGTTGCATGGCAAATGGGATTGTTTGACTAAAGTTACTAATATTCCATCTTCCGCAGACTGGGTGCTTTAAACCAGGTGGCGATCACCACCCCGATCGTCATACATCCGCCGAAGACGACCGAGGGCACGACACCCAGCAGCCGGGCCATGACCCCACTCTCGAACTGGCCCAGCTCATTGCTGGAATTGATGAACATGGAGTTTACAGAAGAGACACGCCCCCGCAAGGCATCCGGGGTCTTCAGCTGCACGATGGTCCCCCGTATCACCACACTGATGCCATCCAGCATACCACTGCATAAGAGAGCGAAGAAAGACAGCAGGTAAATTTTAGACAGCCCGAACAGGATGATACAGGCCCCGAAACCAGCTACCGCATATAATAAGATCAGCCCCTGCTTTTGCCGCAGCGGCCGGAGGGTCAGCGCCACGATCATCAGGATCGATCCGATATCGTCAGCCGCATTCAGCCAGCCAAAGCCGATCGGCCCCGCCTGCAGGATGTCACGGGCATATACAGGGATCAGCGCAACGGCCCCCCCGAAAAGAACGGCAAACAGGTCGAGGGCAAGCGCGCCCAGCACTTCCTTGGTCCGGACGACAAAACGCAGCCCCTCCTTGATACTTTCCCAGGTCTTCTTTTCCCCGGCTACCATCACCTGTTTGGGAGAGATCGTGAAGAAACAGCATAACGCGATCACCACATACAAACCCACGATACTGAAGGCAAAAAGATATGTTGTATGGGCGATCAGGAAGCCCGCCGTCGCATGCCCCAGCACGGAAGCCGTCAGAAAAGCGCTGGTATTGAGCGTCACGGCCCCTGACAATTGCTGCCGGGGCACGATCTGTGCAATGATGGCATTCAGCGCAGGGCCCGCAAAAGCCCGGATCACCCCCGTACAAAAAATGATCGAATAGGTTATCCACTGGATCCAGTGACTCTGCAGGGATCGCATCACCGGGCCGAAAGAGAGGGTGATCAACCCCGCCACACACACCAGGTAACAGCTCGTCGTACGCAGCAGCAAGGCTCTTTTATCGCTCTTGTCGATAATATGACCGGCATACAAGGCCAGCGTGAAAGCCGGAAGGAATTCGGATAGCCCGATCAGTCCGATGGCAAACGGATTATGGGTGATCTCATAAATACGCCAACCCACGATCGTAGTCACCATGCGAAGGGCCATGATATAAAAAAAACGGGAAATGATAAAATTCCTGTACTCCGGGATCCTCAATACACTCAGGGCTGTCTGCCTTCGTTCTCCCATACTGTTTTCTTCTGTCATATGAATCTATTTCTGACTTTAAAACGCATAGCCCCCAACCAGGAACCTGAAATCTTTACGGTAACGTAAAATAATGTTGCCCTTCACCCAGATCCTTTTCCAACGCATCCAGGATCACCTGCAGATGTTTCTCATTCCCTAAAAAATCCGCCTTGCTCACATCGACAAAGATGGTCCGGATATTGTGCTGCCGGATATAATTGGTATAAGTCTCCTGGATATTGAACAGGTACTCGTCCGGGATCGCCTGCTCATAGGAGCGGTTCCTTTTCCGGATATTCTGCTGCAATTTACTCACGGGAGCATGAAGATAAATAAGGATGTCCGGCTTGACCAGCTGAAGATCGATAATTTCGAAGAAGTTCTGGTAGAGCCGGAACTCCTGCTCCGGTAAATTTACCCTGGCAAATAAGAGACATTTGGTAAACAGGTAATCAGACACCGTAATATTCTGGAATAAATCATTGGTGTGTACCAGGTCCTTCATCTGCTTGTATCTTTCCGCCATAAAGAAAAGTTCCAGGGGAAAAGCATACTGGCCGGGGTTCTCGTAAAATTTAGGCAGAAAAGGGTTGTCTGCGAACTGCTCCAGGATCAGGCGCGCATTGAAATGCTTGGCCAGTATATGGGCCAGGGTCGTTTTTCCCGCTCCGATATTGCCTTCAATAGTAATAAAATGATAGTTCATCGGGTATCTATATTTTTCTCATCGAATCTTAATTGTTTTTTAATCCGGCACCCTCCTTACCTCTAACTGGTCAGGACATACCGCCAGCAGCTCGCGAATGGTTTGATGAAGCACAGGGTGCCGGTAGTCCGGAGCTATTTCCTCCATCGGCACCAGTACGAACCGGCGATTTTGTATTTCGGGGTGGGGGATGAATAGCCTGGGTGCATGAATGATCTCCTCATTAAAGAACAGCATATCGATGTCAATAATACGGGATCCATATTTCTCCAGCCGCCTTCTCCCCATTTTTTCTTCTATTTCCAGCAGGATATCCATCAGGACAGGGGCCTCCAGGGAAGTCCCGATTTGCAAAGCCTGGTTGAGAAAATCGTTCTGATCCGTCTTCCCCCAGGCAGCCGTCTCATACAACGATGATCGCCGCAGGATCCTGCAGCCCGACCTTTCAATGTTTTCACCCGCTTTGGCCAGCTGAGCCCGCGGGTCTCCTTCGTTGCCACCTATCAATAAAAAGGATATGTTCATAGATTCCGTACTTTCGGGGCCCCAAATATCTTTATTTTTGGACTTAGCTAAAAAATTACCTTTACATGAGAGGCTTTTTTAAAACGTTTTTTGCGGCATTGCTGGCATTGGTAGCTTTTACGGCGATCATCGTGCTGATCCTGGTAGGGAAGATTAGTGGGCTGCTCTCGGCTAAAAGACCGGATATCGCGTCCAAATCGGTATTATATATAGACCTCGGCCAGTCTTACCGGGAACAGGAGCAGGAAAACCCCCTCTCCGGCCTGGGTTCGGAAGAACAATACGATGTGCCCGGATTATATGACCTGGTGCGCCTGGTACGGCATGCAAAAGAAGATACAGCCATCAAAGGCATTTACCTGAAATGTAACGATGACCCCAACGGATTTGCCACCAACGAAGAGATCCGTCTGGCCATCCTGGACTTTAAAAAAAGCGGCAAATTCGTCTATGCCTATGGCGACGTCATCTCGCAGAAAGCTTACTATGTGGCCAACACGGCCGACAGGGTCTATTGTAACCCCAAAGGCGGCGTGGAATGGCGGGGCTTTTCTACCGAAATGCCCTTCCTGAAAGAGGCGCTGCGGCGATTGGAAATTAACCCTCAGATCTTTTATGCCGGTAAATTCAAGAGCGCTACAGAACCCCTGCGGGAAGATAAAATGACGGAGGCCAACCGGCTCCAGCTGACCGAGCTGCTGGGAGATTTTTTTAACCGTCTCCTCTACAGCACCGCGCTGACCCGTCAGCTGGATACGACGACATTACGAAAATGCGTAAACGAACATCTTATCCAATATCCAAACGATGCCCTGACCTACCGACTGGTGGACGGACTCAAATATGATGACGAGGTCAAAGGCGAGATAAGAGAAAAATTGAAAATTGATAAACACGACTATATCAATTTCGTCTCCATCTGCAAATACGGCAAGTCGGTGGATTTTAAAGCCAGCGGCAAAGACAATATCGCCGTGATCTATGCGGAAGGGGATATCGTGGACGGCAAGGGCGACAAAGATCAGATCGGTTCAGACACCTATCGCTCCCTTATCCGCAAAGCCCGCTTCGACAAAGACATCAAGGCGATCGTAATCCGCATCAATTCGGGCGGGGGCAGCTCGCTGGCCAGTGAGAATATCTGGCGGGAACTAAGCCTGGCCAAAAAGGAAAAACCGGTGGTCGTCAGCTTCGGCGATGTATCCGCCTCGGGAGCCTATTACCTGTCCTGTAACGCGGATAGCATCTTTGCCCTGCCGGGCGCTATCACTGGCTCCATCGGCGTATTCATAGTAGTCCCGGATTTCCAGAACTTCTTCCGCGACAAGCTGGGCGTCACCTTCGACGGGATAAAGACGGCCCCGCAGGCAGACGCGATCTCGGTGACCAAACCATTGACCTCCTTACAGCGGGTTTACCTGCAGAATGAAGTAGACAGCACCTATCTCGACTTCAAATCCCGGGTAGCCGGCGGCCGGAATAAAACGATCGGCTACGTGGACAGCATCGGGCAGGGTAGGGTATGGAGCGGACAAAAAGGATGGTCGCTGGGACTGGTCGACCGGATGGGCACCCTGCAGGATGCTATCGACTGCGCTGCCCGTATGGCAAAGACCAGCGATTATAATCTGAAGGAATATCCCGAACCCAAAGGCTTCCTCGACCTGTTGCTGGGTAACTATAAAAAATCACTAAGCCTCAAAGTCATGAAAGACGAAATGGGAGAAGAAGGCTATCGGACCTATACCACCCTGAAGAAAGTAAAGGCATCGGTAGGGATCACCCAGGCCAAATTACCTTTCGATCTCACTATTGAATAACCTACCTCACTCGCCGCCCTCTAAAGGGGGCGATTTAAAAGAATATGGCACAACAGTATAACCAGTTCCGCGCAATGCTCGCTATCACTAAGGGCAGCCTGAAAGCTATTTTCAGAAGCCCCTCGTCGGTAGCCTTCAGCTTTGGTTTCCCCCTGGTCTTTATCCTGGTCTTCGGATCCATCAGCGGCGGCGGCCCTACCGTATCGGTAGCCCTGGCTAACAGCAAAGACTCCACGAACTATGTTATCCGGGCCCTGTTGCATTCCCCGCTGGTGAAACTGGCGGATGAAAAAGATACGGCCAGCACCCGCAAAGACCTGGAGAAAGGCCGGATCGCCGCCGTATTATCGCTGGATTCCAGCCAGTCGGCAATGGGCTTTACACAATACCGCATCCACACCCTTACGTCCTCCGCGGCGGGCGATAAATACCCGATGGTAAAAATGGCCCTTTCGCAAACGATCCAGACCATCGAGGATAAAGTGATTCCAACGCAATACAAATTATTAAGCGTCGATGAATTGCCGGTCATCCAGGGACGGAAATATTCCATGATCGACTTCATCCTTCCCGGTATGCTGGGCTTTTCCCTGCTGAGCGCCGCGGTGTTCGGAGTCGCCTTTTTGTTTTTCAGCCTGCGTCAGCAGCTCGTACTGAAAAGGTTCTATGCCACCCCGATCAGCAAAAAATATATTGTCCTGGGCGAAGGTCTGGCCAGAGTGCTTTTCCAGCTGATCACCGCGGTAGTCATCATCGTGATCGGAAAATTAGCCTTTCACTTCACTTTGGTACATGGGTGGAGTACTTTCGCCGAGATGCTCGTGCTCAGCCTGTTCGGGTTGATCGTTTTTATGGGCTTCGGCTTTATCATCAGCAGCGTAGCTAAAAGCGAAAGCACTATTCCCCCGTTTGCCAACCTGTTCACCCTCCCTCAGTTCCTGCTGGGTGGGACCTTCTTTTCCACAGACGCCTTCCCGGGCTGGCTGCAGAAGATCTGCGAAATATTACCGTTGAAGCAGCTGAATGACGCCATGCGCAATGTGGCTTTCGAAGGCGCCCATCTTACAGACTGCGGCAAGCAATTAGGCATCCTGGCCCTCTGGGGAATAGTAGTGTATGCCGTCGCCATCAAAGTATTCAAATGGGAATAGGGCGCGGTCCTGCCCTAGCTCTGCTATCCTGGATCCGGGCAGCGCCCCGGCCCTAAAATCAATAACATGCGATTCATTAAGTTTTTTTTGATCGGTATCATCGCCCTCTTCATCGTGCTGACGGCATTTTCTTTTCTCTTCCCCTCGCAGATGCGGGTGGGGAGATCTATCAATGTTGCCGCTTCCCGCGAAAAAGTAATGGCCGCCGTAGGCGACCTGCATGCCTGGACCCGATGGAATACCTTCATCACCTCCACTCCCCTGACAGGCATGACCTTTTCCTCACCCTCATCCGGAAAAGACGCTTTCCTGCAATCGGACCAGCTCCGGGTAACGGTGCTGGCAGCAGGACCCGACTCCGTACGGCTGGACTGGAAACAGACCAAGGGCAAGGGCTTTGTAGGAGGATTCAACCTGCTGCAATTACAACCGGATAGCCTTACCGTTCAATGCTGGTTTGACTTCCGCTTCAGATGGTATCCCTGGGAGAAACTGGGACTCCTGGTATACGAAAAAAAATTAGGCCCCGTCATGGAAGAATCTTTAGCCGGGCTCAAACATTATGTCGAAAACGTTCCCTAACTTTAGCCGCGTTTGATTATTTAATCGATTAAACCACCTTAAACACATTAAATAAAACAGCTCAGTATGAAAAAAGCGCTTTTACTGTCCACGATCTTATTTCTCGGCCTGGCTGCATTCTGCCAGCAAAAACCTGCCAGCCCGCATGAAACGGTAACGGGAAGGTACCTATCCGTTAGATACGGAAGACCTTATAAAAAAGGAAGGGATATCTTCGGCAAGCTGGTGCCTTATGGAAATGTCTGGCGTTGCGGAGCCGATTCTGCGACTACGATCTCTTTCGCCAAAGACGGCATATTCGGTGGCAAGCCCGTAAAAAGAGGCACCTATAATTTATTCGTGATCCCCACAGAAAGAGAATGGACCATCATCCTCAACAGCGAATTAGGCCAATGGGGCGCTTATAACTATGATAAGATCAAGGACAAGAATGTCCTGCAAGTGACAGTGCCCGTCAAGACCCTGCCCACATCCGTGGAGCAGCTCACCATCGCCGCTCAGGACATGGACCTGACCATTAGCTGGGATAAGACAGAAGTTGCGATCCCCGTTAAACTCTAACTTACATCTTCCTTACAATTTACAGGAGGTTGCCGCTCATCCCGGCAGCCTCTTTTAGTTTTCCCTCTCCTTTTGTCCCGCCGGGAGACCTCTGCTCCCTCTTTTTTCCCGGTATCGATAACTCTCCCTAACTTTAAAAAAGTCTGACCATATTTGTTTTTTTCGCCATTAAAATCTTTTATATGAACACACTGTCCTTTTTTAGAAAAATTACGCTGTTTTCCTTTATCGCCTTTGTCGGGTTATCTGCCTGCGCACAGCAACCCCGCAAGAGCCCGCATGATACCCTGAAAACAAAGGATATAACGGTGACCTATGGCCGCCCCTATAAGAAAGGAAGAGAGATCTTCGGAAAGCTGGAACCCTATGGAAAAGTATACCGTTGCGGGGCCGATGAGGCAACGACCATATCCTTTTCAAAAGACGGCACATTCGGCGGCAAAGCCATCAAAGCCGGAACGTATACGCTGTTTGCTATTCCAAATGCCAGTGAATGGACGATTATCCTGAATTCCCAACTGGGCCAATGGGGCGCTTTCAAGTACGACCAATACAAAGACAAAGATGTATTGCAGACGACGGTCCCCGTCAAGACGCTCTCCACACCCGTAGAGCAGCTCACCATTGCCGCACCGGGCAAGAACCTGACCATCACCTGGGACAAGACAGAAGTTGCGATCCCCGTCAGCTTCTAACGGAATTTGATTCTTTTATCCATAAAAAAGCCCCCAAAAGTTAGACACTTTTGGGGGCTTTTCATTCATCCGGCAGTCTCTTTCATTTCCCCTCTCTTTTCTCCAGGAACGCCTCCAGGAAATCATACACCTGCTGCAACTCCTGCGCTGTTATGCAATAAGGCGGCATGATATATACCGTATTACCCAACGGACGCAGATAGATCCCGTTCAATAAAGACTCCCGGGTAATGTCGGCGCCGATCGTATTGATATATCCATCTTCTCCGACCTGGACCTCGAAGGCGATAATAGTACCCAGGATCCGGATATTTTTGACGAGCGGATTATCCTTTATCTTCTCTGCAAAAGATAGATGCTGATGGAGGATTGTCTGCATCCGCTCCAAACAATCTTCCTGTTGCAACAGGTCCAGGCTGGCCAGGGCGGCGGAGCAGGCCAGTGGATTGGCCGTGAAGGAATGCCCGTGAAAAAGGGTCTTCCGCTTATCGTCACTGAGAAAAGCCTCGAAGACCCTTTCCGTAGCCGCCGTGGCGCCCAGCGCCATGGTGCCCCCCGTCAGGCCCTTGCTGAGACAAATAATATCGGCCTTGTTCCGGAGATATTCCCCAGCGAAAAGCCTGCCGGTCCGGCCAAACCCCGTAAGGACCTCATCCGCTATGCAGAGGATCCCCTCCGATTTCACCACGTCCAGCAATTGATCCATCAGACCTGCCTCATAGACCCGCATCCCGCCGGCAGCCTGTAAAAGAGGTTCGTATAAAAAACAGCCTATCTCCGGGGCCTGCTGCCGGACAAAAGACCTAAGCTCCTCTATATTCCCGGCCGTAGGCGTATCGATAAAGATCACTTCGAACAGGTAATCCTGGAAAGAAGCCGTAAACACGCTCCTTTCACTCACACTCATGGCCCCGAACGTATCGCCGTGATAAGAGTTTCTGAAAACCAGTATCTTATTGCGGGCGCCATCGCCGTTGGCAGCTCTGCCCTTCGGATCATCCGGGATAGACGCCCCCTCCCCATCGCCGGCTCCACCCCCCCGGTTATTCCAGTACTGGATCCCCATTTTTATCGCTACCTCCACGGCCGTGGACCCATTGTCGGAATAGAATACCTTGGAGAAGCCGCCCGGCAGAATGGGCAGCAGCCTTTCCGCCAGCCGCACGGCCGGCTCATGGGTGAAACCGGTAAAAATGACCTGTTCAAGCTTTTTGGCCTGCTCATAGATCTTTTCCGCAATATAGGGATGCCCATGGCCATGAATGGTCACCCACCAGCTGCTGATGGCATCTATGTAGGAATTGCCTTTTTCATCGAACAACAAACTACCTTTGCCCTGTACGGCTGCTATAGGAGGAAGCTGATTTTTATGTTGAGTGTAAGGATGCCAGATCACCTGCCGGTCCCTTTCCGTTAACGTTATTGCCATAATACCGCAAATTTAGGGGCAAACCGGGAATAGAAATAAGGGAGATGCAACGATCGTACAAGTTTAACTGTCAACATTGCTAATTAAGGACGAATGGATTATCGCCAGTTGGTAAAAGACTGTGAAAAAGGGAATGCGACTGCCCAAAAGCAGCTGTATGAGCATTTTGCCTCACCAATGCTGGGGATCTGCTATCGGTATACCAAATCCATGGCCGATGCAGAGGACGTATTACAGGAAGGGTTCATCATGGTATTCAAAAATCTTTATCAATTCAGCTTTTCAGGTGAATTAGGAGGATGGATTCGCAGGATCATGGTCAATACAGCCATTAATTACCTGAAAAAACATAACCGGTATCAAACGGACCTGTTATTCACCGATGGGATACTCCATCCTGTGTCTAACGATGACCCGGAAGTAACCCTGAACACCAAGGAGCTGGCCGAACTGATCCGCCAGCTGCCGCCAGGATACCAGGCTATTTTTAACTTGCACGCAGTAGAAGGATATAGTCACGTAGAGATCGGCAAGATATTAGGCATCAACGAGGGTACATCCCGCTCACAATATGCGCGGGCCAGGGCCCTGCTGATAAGCTGGATAAAAAAGTCTTCGGCCGTAACCAAAAATGAGACCTATGCACGACCCTAAACTATCCGAGAAAGAGGTGCAGCGTTTCGAATTAGAAGTGCAGCAGAAAATGGAGGAGCTGGAATTCAGCCCTTCCGCCGCGGTGTGGGCAAATGTCGAAAAGGCCGTAAGAGTAGAGAAGAAACGACGGGTTCCCTTCTTTTGGCTCTTCTTTTTACCGGCTCTCCTGCTGATAGGCGGCACAGGGATCTATCTCATGGGCAGCCACCCGAGCCCCTCTTCCCTCCATACTGACAGGAACAGCGCACAAATACAGAATCCGGTAAAAGGCAGCGGCGGATCTAACGACCGACCCGGTAATGACCGACCCGGTAACGACCAACCCGTCAGCGGTCAACAAGCCAATGATCAACAAACCAGCGTCCAGCCCATCAATAGCCAACAAACTAAAGACCAGCCGTCCAACGATCAACCGGCAAAGGTCTCTCAACCCGCAAAATCGGAGCAGCCCTTCATTGGTCAATCGGCATCGGAGCAATCCTCCACCGCTCAATCCGCAAGATCCGACCGACCTGCAAAACCAGGCCGGAGCCACGTATTTTCCCATCACCCGACCGGAACAACCGGAAAAGAGACCGGTCAACCCCTGACATCCCGATCCCTGACCGCTCAAACACTGACCACTCGACCTCTGACAGACAAACCCCTGACAGAAGAAGAGTCCGGCTTCCCGGATCAACCTCTGATAGGGGCCTCCATACATCTCAACCCTGTCAACCTGAAAAATATTGCTGCTATACAGGCCGCCCCGCTGGCTAAAAAAACGACCCTCGCTACAACCCGGCTCACACCCAAACGAGCCTGGGAAGCGGGCTTCACAGGAGGCATAGGCATGTCCTCCCTCAACCAGACCCTTTTTAAGAGTTCGGCCGTTACGGCAAACGACACCCGCAACCTTGCCGCCCCCGTGGCTGTTACAGGATTGACGGCGACCAAAAACTATGTTTCCAAAATACGACCCGACCTCTCCTTCTGGGCAGGTATCTTCCTGCAGAAACCCATTCTGAACAACCTATCCGTTTCCGTCGGGCTGAACCTGCATTATTATTCCGCCAAAGTCTACACCGGCGATAAAGTGGTCAATAATGCTTCCAACTATTATTATAGCCCCGCCACCTCGCTGCTGGCAAGCGCCGCAGCCCCGACCCCGGCACAATATTATCCCTATTACACTGCCGGCGATAACCAGACCTTTATCAACCGCTATTATTTCCTGGAGATTCCCGGATCCATACAATGGCAGATCAGCCATAACCGTATCATGCCCCTGTTCTGGGAAGTGGGCGGGACCTTGTCCTATCTGATGAGCTCCAACGCTATTTATTACAATACCAAGGCCGGGGTCTATTACAAAGACGGCAATGTCTCCAATAAGACCCAGTTCAACCTCTCGACCGCCCTGATGGTCGGCATTCCTTTTTCGGGATTGCAAATGCAGGTAGGCCCTCAACTGCAATATGGCGTCACCAACCTGCTGAATACACAGAATTCCGGCGGACAACATTTATTCTATGGGGGACTGAAACTGGTGATCTTCCCGGGCAAATTGCATAAGAGCAGCAAGCATTTATTCAGGGAGCAATAAAACGCAGATTACGCTGGATCCCAGCATACTTGGTACGCTTTAACGCAGAATGACGGAATATCTCCCGGAAACCTTCCTCCGTCAACTCCTCCCAATCAGCCGTGCTGAAATTCAGAATGGCAGGGATCGGAGCAAAAGCCGTTTCCCGGGTAGGCCTGGAAAACCGGTTCCAGGGACATACATCCTGGCAGGTATCACAACCGAATAGCCAATCCTCGAATTTGCCTTTCATCGCATCGGGGATCAGTTGATCCTTCAACTCTATCGTAAAATAAGAGATGCACTTACTGCCATCTACTACTTTGTTCTCCAAAATAGCTTCAGTGGGACAGGCATCGATACATTTTCGGCAGGTGCCACAATAATCCCCCGCAAAAGGAGTATCCACCTCCAGCTCCAGGTCGACGATCAACGTGGCAATAAAAAAGAAGGACCCCGCCTGCTTGTTCAATAAGTTGCCATTCTTACCCACCCAGCCCAACCCGCTGCGCACAGCCCAGCTTCTTTCCAGGACCGGAGCGCTGTCCACGAACCCACGCCCGTTCACCTCCCCGATATGCGCCCGTATCTGCGCCAGCAACTTCTTCAATTTATCCCGGATCACTTCATGATAATCTTTCCCATACGCATATTTGGCTATCCGCGGGGTCGTCTCCTGTGAACCAGCTATCCGCGGCGCCGCCGCCCCCGAAGCCGCCCCCTTCGCGTGCGCGCCGGGCTCCTCCCTGGAATCCATCATCAAGTGTCCTGGCACGGCCTCCGGATCCACTACCTCCCCCGGAAAGTAATTCAATAACAAGGTGATCACAGACCTGGCCCCGGGAACAAGCCGGGTAGGATCGATCCTTATATCGAAATAATTTTCCATATACGCCATCGAACCATTCATGCCTTTATTCAGCCAGGTCTCCAGACGACGGGCATCATCGTCCAATACCTCCGCTTTGGCGATTCCGCAATGCTCGAAACCCAGGTCCCGGGTCCATTGCTTAATGAGATTCGTATGATTATTTTTTAACAAGTGTACTGATTATTATCCCCTGAGAGTATGAACAAATTTCGCAATTTATTTATTTTATCGCCGTTTATTACTTAATTGCAGTACAATGAAGCCCCTAACCTTAATTGCACCGATAGCAATATCCTTATTTCTATGCCTGCAACAAAATGATTGCGCCGCCCAGGATAAATCAAAAAATCAGATCGCAATTCCGGCGCCAGCCGATTTTGCTATCCGGACATCTCCCATCGTCGACAGCAATACCAACGCTATTATTCTCTCCGATATTGGTTCCATCCACTTTACCGGCAACAACAGAAACTGGTTCTCCCATGTCTTCACCCGGAAAACCCGCATAAAAATACTTAATAAAAAAGCCTTTGACCTGGTCACCATAAAAATTCCTCTTTACACCCGGGATGAGGATGCCGAAAAATTAGATAATGTGGCAGCTTCCACCTTTAACCTCGAAGACGGCAAGGTGGTGGAGACCCGGCTGGATAAAAAAGAAATCTTCCAGGACAGGGAAGATAAGAATCATATCGAAGCGAAATTTACCATGCCGGCTGTCAAAGAAGGCTCTATCATCGAATATATCTATACGGTTACCTCCGATTATAATTTTAGCCTCCCCACCTGGGAATTTCAGTCGATAGAGTACCCCTGTTTATGGAGCGAATATGAAGTGACCATCCCCCAGGTCCTGTTCTATGTTTTTGTAAAACAGGGCGTTCATGGTTATGTCCTTGATAAAGGAGAGACGGGCCATGAATCCTATCAGGTGACCGGAAAAACAGATGGCGGTGGCCTGCTGGGTGGCCAACCCGACCGGTATTTTGTGAATGCGAATACAATCAAGCATCGATGGGCCATAAAAGATATCCCCGCTTTTCACGTGGAGAACTATTTGTCTACTCCCCGTAATTATATCGACAAAATAGAATTCCAGCTGTCGAAAACATACAACGGGGAAGAAACAAGCGACGTAATGCATACCTGGAAGAAAGCAAACGAGGAACTCCTGAAGGCATCGGATTTCGGACTCCCACTACGGGAAGATAACGAATGGTTGCAGGAATATGCGGACAAAGCCACCGCTAACAGCGCCGGACCACTGGACAACGCAAAAGCCATCTATTATTATGTCACCAGCCATTTCACCTGCAACAACCATTATAACAAATACATTAAGACCACTCTCCGGGATGTCATTAAGAAGAACAGCGGTACCGTGGGCGATATCAACCTGCTCCTGATCGCCTTGTTAAAGCTCAAGGGGGTTACAGCCGATCCTGTAATCCTGAGTACCCGGGAATATGGCTTCAACCTGGTCAGCTATCCTATCCTGGAACGCCTGAACTACGTCATTGCCCGGGTAAGCCTCCCGGGCAAGATCTATTACCTCGACGCCGCCCATCCACAACTGGGATTCGGCCAATTGCCCTCTGAGTGTTACAATGGCCATGCCCGCATCATCAGCGATAAAGATTCAGGATCGGTATATTTCGAGGCGGACTCCCTTCTGGAAAGAAAGACCTCGATGGTCCTGATCTCGGAAGGGGCCAACGGCACACTGGAAGGCAGTTATCAATCTACGCTGGGCCTGCAGGAATCCTATAACACAAGGGAGAAAGTAAGCGCGATAGGAGAGAAGGAATATTTTAAAAATATCCAGACTTCCTATGGCGAAGACCTGGATATCAGCAATGGAACCCTCGATTCGATAAAAAGACGGGAAGACCCCGTCACCCTCCGGTATGAGTTTCGTTTGAAACAGACACCCGGCTCTCCCCTCATCTACCTTAACCCCCTATTCGCAGATGGATGGCGCCAAAATCCCTTTACGGCTGCCGAACGCAAATACCCCGTAGAAATGCCTTATGCGATGGACGACCTGTATAACTTCAACATGCAGATACCCGACGGATATGTGGTGGACGAACTTCCCAAATCCGCGAGAGTGGCCCTCAACGGAGATCAGGGCCTCTTCGAATACCTGATCGGCCAGCAGGACGGCATGGTCCAGATGCGTTGCCATATGAAGCTGAATAAAGCCTATTTCCCTGCCGAGGACTATAGCAGCCTGCGGGATTTTTTCAGATACGTTGTTAAAAAAGAAAGCGAACAGATCGTCCTGAAGAAGAAATGATCCGTTCTTTTCAGAACCCCATTAACCCAAACCTAAAATGCCTCCTAATGACCTTTGGTAAATTCACGCTGCTCATTCTCCTGGGCCTCGGCGCCGGAACATTCAAAGCCACCGCCCAGGAAAAATCCCCGGCCCGCTTTGGTAAAATAACATCGGCGGATTTTGACCTCTCCAAACAAAAATTCGATTCCGGCGCCGCGGCCGTAGTGATCGCCGATATCGGCGGCTCCGAATTCGTGGGCAATGTGAAAGGCTGGTTCTCGCTGGAATTCAAACATTACAAACGGATAAAGATCCTGAACAAGAACGGTTTCGACGCAGCCAATATCGAGATCCCCCTATACATTTCCGGCGCCGATGAGGAAAAGCTCGTAAGCCTGAAAGCAGTTACCTATAACCTGGAGAATGGCAAGGTCGTGGAGACCCGGCTGGAAGACAAATCCGTCTTTACGGATAATATGAGCAAGCACTGGAAACAAAAGAAGTTCACCTTCCCGGCCCTGAAAGAAGGCTCGATCATCGAATACAGCTATACCCAGTCATCCGATTTCCTCTTTAACCTGCAACCCTGGCAGTTCCAGGGCGAATACTCGTGCCTGTGGAGCGAATACCAGGTCGGCATACCGGATTTCTTCCAGTACGTCACCCTTAGCCAGGGCTTCCTTCCCTACGATCTGAATACCTCTTCTTCCCGCAACGTCAGCTTTCACATCACTTTTCCCGGCGGGGCAGAAAGAGATGAAAATGAAACTTATGAGGATAATGTGGTGGACCATCGCTGGGTAATGAAGAATGTACCGCCCCTGAAAGAAGAGAAGTTCACCACGACCCTGAATAATTATGTCGCCAAAATCGAATTCCAGATTGCCAGGTATAGATTCCGCAATTCCATGATTAAGGATATCATGGGCAATTGGCCCAAAGTAAGCGAAGAACTCATGAAGTCGGATGATTTCGGCGCCGACCTGAACCGTAACAATGGCTGGCTCGACGATGATATGAAAGTGATCACCAAAGGGGCTGCCAATAGCCTGCAGAAGGCCCAAAAGATCTATGCCTATGTACGGGATAATTTTACCTGCACCAACCATTACGCCATATACGCTGCCACTCCCATCAAGACCGTTTTTAAAAACAAAAACGGCAATGTCGCCGAAATCAACCTGCTGCTGGCAGCCATGCTGAACCATGAGAAGATCCAGGCAGATCCGGTCATTCTAAGCACCCGAACGCATGGCTTTACCCATGAGATCTATCCTTTGCTAACCCGTTTTAATTATGTGATCTGCCAGGCCCGGATCGACTCGTCGGTCTGGTACCTGGACGCCAGCGAAACCTGGCTGGGATTCGGGCATATACCGGAACGCTGCTACAATGGCCATGCCCGGGTCATCAGTAAAGACAATGCAGCTCCGGCCTATTTTGAGGCCGACTCGGTGATGGAGACCAGCCGGACCACGGTTTTTATTTCTAATGAGAGTAAAGGCAGCCTGAGCGGCGCCTTCCAGACAATTCCGGGTTATTTCGAATCCTGCACCATCCGGGAAAAAGTAAAGGACAAAGGCGAAAAAGAATACTTTAAAGCCCTTCAGACCTCTTATCCCGGCGAAACGACCTTTTCCAATTCCGGGATCGATTCGTTGAAAATACCGGAACAACCACTAGGGATTTCGTATAATTTTGCTATGAAGGTCGATAGCAGCGAAGACCTGTTCTATTTCAATCCCCTGCTGACGGAAGGATATAAGGAGAACCCGTTTAAAGCGGCCGAAAGAAGATACCCCGTAGAAATGTCCAACGCATTCGACGATACCTATGTCTTCAATATGGAAATACCGGATGGATATGCCGTAGAAGAACTGCCCAAATCCGCGAAGGTCCTATTCAACGACGACGAAGGTTTTTTTGAATACCTGATCGCCAAAGACGACAATAACATACAGCTTCGCTCAAGGATCAGGCTGAATAAAGCGACTTATAAACAGGAAGATTATGCGACGTTGCGGGACTTCTTTGCCTTTGTCGTAAAGAAGCAGAGCGAGCAGATCGTATTTAAAAAGAAAAAATAAGCGATGAATTCAATCTCGACCGTTAAAAAGCCATCGCCCGTCTGGGAAATCCGGTTCCATTGGCTCCTGGCCTCTTGCCTGCTGGCGGCGCCCTTCTGCGGCATCGCCCAATCCTATAATGCCCTGCTGATCCCGGATTCCCTGAAGAAGAACGCAAGGGCCGTGGTTCGCGAAGACGAATTTATCCTGGAGATCAAATCTCCGGCAAAAGCAGTTACCAAAGAACATCATGTTTATACCATTCTCAACGAGAACGGGGACAATATCGGCGGATTTACCAGCTCTTACGGAAAATTCAATTCCATCAGCTCTATTACACTGACCCTCTACGATGCCATGGGAAAGGAACTGAAGCGCGTGAAGAAGAAGGACATGGAAGACCGCAGCGCTGTCAGCGAGGGCACCCTGATGGATGATTACCGATACAAGGAATACAATTTCTATTACAAAGTGTACCCCTATACGGTAGATTGCCAGCAAGAGGACGAACACACTAGTATCCTGGATTTCGATGATTGGATACCTTTATACAATTCCGGCATCTCCACCCAGCATAGCAAATATGTGATCATCGCCCCCAAGGATTACAAGGTCCGTTACAAACCCGTCAATTGTAATTACCAGCCCGTCATTACCGAATCCGGAGATAAAAAGATCTATACCTGGGAAACCGGCAACCTGCCCGCCCGTACGACCGAAGTCGCTGGGCCCGCCTGGAAAGAGATCGCTCCGTATGTACTCATGGCGCCTTCGGAATTCGAGGCCCAGGGCTACAAAGGCAATATGTCCACCTGGACCGATTATGGGAAATTCATCAGCCAGCTGCGCGCCGGAAGGGACGTATTGCCGGAGGACATCAAAAAGAAAGTGCATGAGCTGACCGATCACCTCACCGACTCCCGTCAGAAAGTCTATGCCCTCTACGATTTTATGCAGAAGAATACCCACTATATCAGTATCCAGCTGGGGATCGGGGGCTGGCAACCCTTTCCGGCTGATTATGTGGCTACCAAACGATACGGGGATTGCAAGGCCCTGTCGAATTATATGGTGGCTTTGCTGAAAGAGGCAGGCATAAAAGGTAAATATGTAGAGATCCGGGCTGGTTCTGACGCCGCCTTCATGATAGAAGACTTTCCTTCCTTTCAATCCAATCATGTGATCACCTGCGTTCCGATGGGAAAAGATACCATCTGGCTGGAATGTACCAGCCAAACGGAATCCCCTGATTTCATGGGAAGCTTTACCGGCGGACGAAAAGCCATCCTGATCGATGAAGACGGCGGACACATTGTGAAGACCCCCTCTTATTCCTCCCGGGATAATACCCAATGCCGGTCCGTAAATGCAGCAATCGACGCGGAAGGCAACCTGGAGGCGGACGTCAATACGGTCTATTCCGGTATCAGGCAGGAGTTCCCTCATGGATTGATGTATGAATTCTCCGATGACGAAAGAGAAAAATATCTCAATACGAAACTCTTTCATCTGCCAACCTACAAAGTGGATAAGAATCATTACGAAGAGCAGAAAGGCACGATACCCGTGGTAAAAGAATACCTCCACGTTCTTTCGCCCAACTATGCCAATGCCTCCGGTAAAAGATTATTCATCCTGCCGGACATCTTTGACCGAAGCAGCTACCGCCTGCCGGCCGATTCCGTTCGTCTCTACGATTTTATCGATAAGGAAGCTTTCACCTATATCGACAGCATCACGCTCAGGATACCGGCGGGCTACAAGCCCGAAGCCGTTCCCCAGGATGTCTCCATCGATAGTAAATTCGGTAAGTACAAGGCTTCCGTAAAAGTATCTTCGGATAAGATCGTTTACTTTCGCCGGTGGGAAGAAGCTGCCAACCGCTTCCCACCCTCTGATTACGCCGCACTGGTAAAATTCTATGAGCAACTATACAAGGCCGATCACAACCGGATCGTCCTCGTGAAGGAATAGTCCGGCGCCAGCCCGCTTCATTGCCCAAACTAATTCCCGCAGGGAATCGCTTCGTCGATCAGGTTCTTCATGCTGAGAGCCAGCGGCTTCTTTTGCTCTTCCTCCGGCTTTTGCACGAGCAGGATAGCTGCATAATTCCGGCATTTATCTATGATCGGCGTGGTGCCGAGCAGGTTAGGACAAAAATAGGCGGCATTATTCCCATCCCCCTCTCCAAGAAGGTAGTTCCCCAGCCCGAAACGGGCGCCTTGCAGCGCCTTGGGAACGGATTTGACGGGGAGCGTGGTAAACTGCGCCTTCTCCATCTCTTCCACCGCCTTCTCGCTGAGGATCCGCTTGTCCCCGAACATACCCTTGTTCAGGATCATGGACAGGAAACTGATATAGTCATTGGCAGTAGACCGGGCGCCGCCGGTAGCATTCACGGCGCCGCCCTCCTCATTGGTAAAGCTCGTTCCCTTCAGCTTCAGCGGATGGATGATCCGTTCCATCATCAGCCGGTCAAAACTCTTCTTAGAGATCACCTCTAACACCCTTGCCGCAATATTAGGCCCCAGATTGCTATAGAAAAATTCAGTACCAGGGTTGGTACCGATATCTTTTTTGGAAGCATAGGAATTTACCTCGTCTTCCAGGCTCCCGGATTTATTTCTCATCACCCTCGTTCCGTCATCCCCATCCGATTTGATCCCCGTCGTATGGGTCAGACAGTTGCGGATCGTGATGTAACCCTTCATATACTTCCCGAACATAGGAATATATTGCGTTACCTTATCGTCCAGCGACAGCTTCCCCTCGTCCACGAAGGTCATCACCAGGGCCGCCGTCAACCAGGTACCGGCGCCGGCAACAGGAGTCTGGGCCTTGGCCGTAAAATCCGGGCCGCCCTGCTTCTGGTAAACGATCTTCCCATCCTTCCAGACCAGCGCTACGAAATTATTGCCCAAAACCTTCTCATTTTGCTTCAGCAGATGGTCAACAGCTTCAAAATTGTAGGGCGAAGGTTCAGGATCTGGCTTTTTGCTCTGCGAAAAGGCAGTGCGACAGAATAGCAGCAGAAATAAGAATGAACTGAATTGTAGACAGGTTGTTTTAACTTTATATGACATAGTTGCGGTCTTACTGGTTTGGATTAAATTTTGACCATCAGGCTTGTTCGCTGGTCGGGCGCAGCCTGATCAGGGTACAAGATAAATTTAAAAGGAAAACTTACAAACATATGAATCTGAATAATTTTACTATCAAAGCACAGGAAGCAGTCGCCCGCGCGCAACAGTTGGCATTTGATCATTCAAATCCTTCTATTGATACGGAACATTTGCTCAAGGCGTTGCTCAGTGAAGAAGATTCCCTGGTAGAGTTTCTGTTGAAAAAGAATAATGTGAACGTGAACTTCGTCGAGACCAAACTCGATGAAAGCATACAGAAACTACCAAAGATCAGCAGCGGAGAGCCCGCTCAATCCCTCAGCCGGGACCTGAATAACATTATGCTGAAGGTAAACTCGTATCTGAAGCAATTCGGAGACGAATTCGTAAGCGTCGAACACCTCCTGCTGGCTATCGTGCAGGGAAATGATAATACGGCCAAATTGCTTAAAGACGCCGGCCTTACCGAAAAAGGACTGGTCACAGCCATAAAAGACCTCCGGAAAGGAGACACCGTCTCCTCTCAGACCCAGGAGAGCTCCTTCAATGCCCTGAATAAATATGCCAGGAACCTGAATGAAATGGCCCGGCAAGGGAAGCTGGATCCCGTAATCGGCCGCGACGAAGAGATCCGCCGAACCCTGCATATCCTCTCCCGGCGCAGTAAGAATAACCCCATCCTGGTAGGCGAGCCCGGCGTAGGTAAGACGGCCATCGCCGAAGGACTGGCCCATCGGATCGTGAACGGGGACGTTCCGGAGAACCTGCGCTCAAAGATCATCTATGCCCTGGATATGGGGCAGCTCATCGCCGGCGCCAAATACAAAGGCGAATTCGAAGAGCGCCTGAAGAGCGTCGTAAAAGAAGTGTCCGGCAGCGACGGACAGATCATCCTCTTCATCGATGAGATCCATACCCTTGTGGGCGCCGGTGGGGGAGAAGGGGCCATGGACGCGGCAAATATCCTGAAACCCGCCCTCGCAAGAGGAGAGCTCAGGGCCATCGGAGCTACGACACTGAATGAATACCAGAAATTTTTTGAAAAAGATAAGGCGCTGGAACGCCGCTTCCAGAAAGTGCTGATAGACGAGCCCAATGTGGAAGACGCTGTCTCTATTTTACGGGGGTTGAAAGATCGTTATGAAACCCACCATCACGTGCGGATCAAAGACGAAGCCATCATTGCCGCCGTAGAGCTGTCCCACCGGTACATTACGGATCGTTTCCTCCCCGACAAGGCCATCGACCTGATCGACGAGAGCGCCGCCAAGCTCCGTATGGAAATGAATTCCATGCCCGAAGAGCTGGATAAGCTGGAAAGAAACATCCGTCAGCTGGAGATCGAAAGAGAAGCCATCAAAAGAGAACATGACGATGAAAAACTCCGGGAACTAAGCGCCGAAATAGGCAATTTCAGCGTCGAACGCGACACCCTGAAGGCTAAGTGGAAACAGGAAAAAGAACTCGTGGAAAAACTACAGAATGCCAAGGCTGAGATCGAAAACCTGAAACAGGCAGCCGAGAAGGCCGAGAGGGAAGGGGACTATGGTAAGGTCGCCGAAATACGTTATGGAAAAGTTAAAGAACAGGAACAGATCATCCAGGAATACTCCGCTAAGCTGGCCGCCATCAGCGCCAACTCCCGCCTCATGAAAGAGGAAGTGGATGCGGAAGACATCGCCGAAGCAGTAGCCAAGACCACGGGCATCCCCGTATCCAAAATGTTGCAGAGCGAACGGGAGAAGTTACTGAACCTGGAGGATGAACTGCATAAAAGAGTAATAGGACAAGAAGAGGCTATCACCGCGGTGGCGGACGCCATCCGCAGAAGCCGCGCGGGCTTGCAGGATCCCAGACGTCCGATCGGGTCCTTTATCTTTCTGGGTACGACGGGCGTAGGTAAAACCGAACTGGCGAAAGCCCTGGCCGGCTACCTGTTCGACGACGAGACCATGATGACCCGTATCGACATGAGCGAATACCAGGAAAAGCATGCCGTAAGCCGGCTGGTAGGCGCCCCTCCGGGCTACGTAGGATATGACGAAGGAGGACAATTGACAGAGGCCGTCCGCCGCAAACCCTACAGCGTGATCCTGCTGGACGAAATTGAAAAAGCGCATCCCGATGTTTTTAATGTATTATTGCAGGTATTGGACGATGGCAGACTGACCGATAACAAGGGCAGAGTGGTGAATTTCAAGAACACGATCATCATTATGACCAGTAATATGGGCAGCCAGATCATCCAGGCCAATTTTGAAGATGTGACGGAGAAGAACAGGGACGAAGTGATGGAAACGACGCGCAGAGAGGTGACAGACCTGCTGAGGCAGACGATCCGGCCCGAGTTCCTCAACCGGATCGATGAGATCATCCTGTTCCAGCCCCTGCTCAAGAGCGAAATAAAGGGCATTATCCAGATCCAGCTGCAGAATTTGCAGCAATTGGTGATAAAAAACGGTATCGATCTGCGATTTAGCGATTATGCCCTGGATTATCTGGCCGAAAACGGCTTCGACCCGCAATTCGGAGCCAGACCCCTGAAGCGCCTGATCCAGAAGGAAATTGTTAATCAGTTGAGTAAGAGGATATTAGCTGGAGATATCGATAAGAGTGTCCCTGTATTGGTGGACGTATTCGACGGGGTGGTAGTGTTCCGTAATGAAGCCACCCAGGAGACCCGGTCCAAAGCTCACCATTAGTCCACCCTCCTGAAAAATCAGGTGGTCCGGGAAATAAAAGACAGGAATTCGCGTATTAGCTAAACCAAATGAACAGGATTTTGTTAAATAGAAGATTATTATGGCAATGAAAGCAAAAGAAATCGTTGAGATCATTCCCAGTAAGGATATTTTCGTGGGTGATCAGAAAGCTCCGGTAACCCTGACAGAGTTCGGCGATTATGAAAGCGAGGCCTGTGCGAAAGTCAATGAAGTCGTCGATAAGCTACTAAAGGAGTTCGATGGTAAGATGCGGTTCAATTTCCGCCATTTTCCCCTGACAAAGATCCACCAGCAATCCCAGAAAGCTGCAGAAGCTTCTTTGGGAGTCGCTCAGGAAGGAGAAGTGAAGTTCTGGGCCATGCATAATATGCTCTTTGCCCATCGCCGCCGTCTCGGGGCCATCAGCCTTCGCGGCTATGCCAAAGAAGTAGGGATCGTCAACAAGAAATTCCTGGATGACCTCGTCAACTCCACCTATGGCTGGCAGGTCCGCAGCGACCTGTTGGAAGGCTTGGATAAAGGAGTCCGGGATGTACCCGCCTTTTTTATCAATGGCGAGCTCTTCACCGGCAAACCTACCTATGACAACCTGAGCAAAGGGATCGAAGCCGCCCTGAAAGCAAAGAAGAAGAAACCGGCCGTTGCTAAAGAAGTCAAAGAATAATAAACCTGCAGTTCCCTGCGAATGAACTCTGTTCTGGCAGGCGCATCGATCATATTTTAAAAGCCCCTCGATAAGGGGGCTTTTTTCGTTATCTTAGAACCTTCCAAACCGGCGCAGGACAATCCCCGTCCGTCCCGGTTTAACCAGCGTATGCAGCAATTCACCACCACCATATTACAGTTTGCCGAAATGGGTAAGAAGACCGGCTGGACCTATATCCGTGTCCCGGGCGCCATTGCGCAAAAATTGCTGCCCGGAAACAAAAAGCCTTTTCGGGTAAAAGGCCGGCTGGATGACCATCCTGTTAAGCAGGTAGCCCTGCTGCCAATGGGCGGGAAGGCGGATGGGGATTTTATCATGCCGGTCAATGCGACCATGCGAAAGGCCATCCGCAAGAGGAAAGGAGACCGGGTCATGGTCGCGCTCGAAGTGGACAAGGCTGTCATCCAGCTTCCGAAAGACTTGCTGGAATGCCTCGCCGATGAACCCCAGGCGCTGGCATTCTTCAAAAACATGGCCAAATCCCACCAGAACTATTTCGGCAAATGGGTGGACAGCGCCAAAACCGACGCCACCCGGGCCAAAAGGATCGCCCAGACCGTCAACGCCATGGCCAAATCCCGGACCTTCAGCGAAATGCTCCGCTCCCTCAAACAGGAACGCGAAGACTTCGGGCGCTAATCGCCCGTTCGTCATCCTCCCGTGCCGTCGCCCCAACCCTCCCATTTTGACAATATCTTTTTCATTTTGGAGTGGTTTGACAGCCTGCCCATCTCTCCGTCCCAAAAGCATTTTTCCCATACAACCCCTTACTGGAGCGGCTTTTTCCAATATGACTTCTTTTTTTTCATATTAGGTATATTTATTGCGCATGCGGCAGCATCATGGATCTCAGTCATTCAAAAAAGATCACCACCGCAGGTCTGCTCATTACATTAGGAATCATTTTCGGAGATATTGGTACTTCTCCTCTCTATACCTTCCAGACGATCCTGGCCGAAGGGGGCAAAGTAACAGAAGAATTGGTCTTAGGCGCCATTTCCTGTGTTTTCTGGACCCTGACGCTTCAGACCACTTTCAAATACGTGGTGATCACCCTGCGGGCCGATAACAACGGCGAGGGCGGCGTCTTCTCCCTCTACGCCCTCGTACGGCGCTATGGAAAGAAGCTGGTCTACCCAGCCATCATCGGAGCCGGCACGCTGCTGGCGGATGGCATCATCACTCCCCCCATCTCCGTCACCTCCGCCATCGAAGGACTGGGTTCCGTGAAAGGAATGGAAAATATCATCGTCCCCGGCAATAACCTGGTCGTAGAGCTGGTATTGGTCATTATCTTACTACTCTTCATCTTCCAACGCTTCGGCACAAAAATAGTAGGGGGCTCCTTCGGCCCCATCATGTTCATCTGGTTTTCCATGCTGGCCGTCCTGGGACTGAGCCAGATCATCCATTACCCGCAGGTGCTGAAGGCGCTAAGCCCCCATTACGGATGGGAGCTCCTCACCCGCCATCCCAAAGGCTTCTGGTTGCTGGGCGCCGTCTTCCTCTGTACCACCGGGGCCGAAGCGCTCTATTCCGACCTGGGACATTGCGGACGACGAAATATCCAGGCCAGCTGGATCTTTGTAAAAACGACCCTGGTCCTGAATTACCTGGGACAGGGCGCCTGGGTACTGCTGCAGCATAAGAGCGACCTGGGCGGGGTAAACCCCTTCTTTGCCATCGTACCGCATTGGTTCCTCGTGCCCAGCGTCTTTATCGCCATGGCCGCCTCCATCATCGCCAGCCAGGCCCTGATCAGCGGTTCCTTTACCCTGATCAATGAAGCGATCAGCTTGAATTTCTGGCCGAAAGTCACCGTCAAGTTCCCTACAGACATCCGCGGACAGATCTATATCCCCAGCATCAACTGGATCCTCTGTACCGGCTGTTTTCTCGTGGTGCTCTATTTCAAGACCTCCGAGAGCATGACCGCCGCCTACGGATTTTCGATCACGATCGCCATGCTGATGACGACCATCCTGATGTATTATTTCCTGCGCTATGTCAAACATATGTCGGTCTGGCTGGTCATCCCCATCCTCATCGTATTCGTCAGCGTCGAAACCTCCTTTTTCGTGGCCAATGCCGTGAAGATCGTCAAACGTCTTTTCTTCCTCGTCTTCGAAGTGGGCCTGATCTTTACGATGTATATATGGTACCATGCCCGCAAGATCAACAACCGCTTCCTGAACTTCATCGATCTCAAGGAACATATCCCTTTGCTCGAAAGCCTCAGCCGGGATGAATCCATCCCTAAATTCTCCTCTCATCTGATCTACCTCACCAAGGCCAACCGCCCCACGCAGGTAGAACAGAAAATACTCTACTCCATCTTCAGCCACAATCCCAAAAGAGCGGATATCTATTGGTTCGTTCATATCGAAAGGACCGACGAACCCTATACGATGGAATACGGAGTGGAAGAATTGAGCGATAAGGTGATCCGGGTGGAATTTCGCCTGGGCTTCCGCGTCCAGCAAAAGGTCAGCCTCATGTTCCGTAAGGTCGTTATGGAGATGATGTGCAGCCGTGGATTGGATGTCGCCAGCCGCTATCCCTCCCTGAAGAAACATAATATCGCCGAAGACTTCCGGTTTGTCATCCTGGAGAAATTCCTTTCCTATGACAACGAATTCCCTGTCGGGGAAGGATTTATCCTGAACACCTATTTCAGCATGAAGAAGCTGGCCCTGGCCGAAGAAAAAGCCTTCGGGCTGGACTCCAGCGAGACCATTGTGGAGAAGCTGCCCCTCGTCGTAGCCCCTGCAACAAAGATCAACCTGCAAAAGGTTTACTATAAGGTTCATCATTGACCGCAGCATCTCCCGGTCCGGATTGATCGCGGCTCCGGCGTTTGCCCGGGGTCGCTAAATTATTTTGTTGCAATCATTTTATTTTACTAGCTTTTCACCGTAAACGACGTCGGTTTTCATTGACTTTACCCCTATGTAACTTCGTTGGATGTTGACCTGTTTTTATTCCTTACCCGGGTGCCCGTTTCTGATCTGTTCACCCATACCAAAGACCCTTTCACACCATTAGAGGCCAGTGCCGTTTTTATACGCATTGGCTGTCGCTTTTATACCCTCTCCGTAGGAAACCGGATGGAAATTGTATGCTTTTTCAAATTTAGAAGAGTCAAAAAGATACTCATCTTCGTATTGATAGAGCATTTCATACAATTCCGAGGTGGTCTTGTCAAACAGACCTCCTAAGCGGATCATCCATTTCGGTAGAATACTGTACCGGGAAGCCTTGCCCAGGGCCTCCGCCGCTGCTGCAATAAACGCCGATCCCGTTAACGGGTCCGGAGCAGTAGGCAGATGCCAGGCCTGGTTCCAGGAGTTCTCATCGCTCGCCAGAAGGTATAATGCTTTTGCAGCGTCTCCGGTATAGGTAAAAGAATGCCTGACCATCGCATTGGCCAGCCACTGCGCCTGCTGGCCCTTAATCAGCCGCTGGAACACCAGCAGGTTAGGAATGCTGGTTTTGTCAGCCCCCGGTCCGTAAAAATCCGCCGCCCGGGCAATGCTGGCCGTGATATTGCCTTTACGAACCTCACTCATCAATTGAGTCGCTATACGGGCGCGGAGGTCTCCCTTACGGCTGCAGGGATCGTAAGGCGTTTCTTCCGTCATAGCCCCGGCTACCTTTCCGTACATATACACATTGTCAAAAAAGATCAGCCGGGCCCCCGTTCGTTTGCAGGCCTCGATTGTGTTGTCAATGATCCTGGGCCATTGCTGCCTCCAGATGGTATAGTTATATTGGAGGCCAACGCAAAGATAGACCACGGAAGAGCCCTGTATGGCCTGAAGGGTTTGATCCGGATCGGTGAGATTGGCCGCCAGCACGGTAGCCCCCTGCCGGGGAACAGGCTGCCGGGATACCAGTCTTACCGGTAGCTGATGAAAGATCAGTTCTTTGGCAAGACCCTCGGCGATGACGCCGCCCGCACCCAGAATAGTATGGTATGACATAGTGGTAGAATTGGCTTTTTAAGATGAATTCCTGCAAGGAATTATGGTTCAGAGACATTCAAAGATAGAAAGATCAGGAATTTGCAGGGATGAAAATGGCATAAATAATTGGTAATAAATTTATTAAGCTTGCTTATATATTAAAAACTGATTAAAGAATTGATTAAACGTTTGTTTAATTCAAACGTTTGTTTAATTTTGAGTTTCATTAATCGGATCCTTAAAACCGGATAGCCAAAAGATATTACATCAACGGCTATTCGCATTCTCATATTCTAACGATTTTTGTCATTCCCTGAACTTATGGCTTCCTTAGAAGTTGTATATAATTTTATAGCATCCATATTATGAAGAAATTATTTTACGTAGTATTCGTCAGCAGTGGATTTAGCCTTTTTTCTCTTGTTGCCGGGGCTCAAACGACTCAACCGGCTTCCATAGCTCAACCCTCTCCCACGGTCAGGCTTGCTCCGGGGGCCGCCTCCAAAGGAGATACCATTTTAGCTGATGCCACCCTGCAGGCCTGTATCCACTATGCGCTGATACACTATCCCCAGGTGCAGCAGGCTTATCTCGACGAGCAGATCACCGACCGTCAGATCAAGAGCAAGCTGGCCGACTGGTACCCCCAGCTGAACCTCAATGCCAATTACCAGAATAATTTCCAGCTCCAGAGCGTTGCCTTCAACGGGTCTACTGTAAAGAGCGGCACCTACAATACTTCTACCGTCGGCCTCGGGCTCTCCCAAACGATTTTCAACAGGGATGTATTGCTCGCCAGCCGGACAAAAAATGACGTTCGCACCCAGAGCAGGCAGACTACCCTGACCGACAAGATCGATGTGGCAGTCAATGTAGGCAAAGCCTTTTACGATGTCCTGCTGACCCAAAAGCAGATCGAAGTGCTCAACGATGATATCGTACGGCTGGAACGGAACTTCAAAGATGCATATAATCAGTACCAGGGCGGGCTCGTCGATAAGACGGACTATAAGCGCGCGACGATAACCCTGAATAATTCCAAAGCCGAAAAGAAAACGGACGAAGAACAGCTCAAAGCCAAATACGAGATCCTGAAACAAATGATGGGATATACCGGCAAAGACAGTATTCACCTCGTATACGACAGCGTTCAGATGGCCTCGGAAGTCATTATCGATACCACGGCGGCCATCGATTATTCCAAAAGGATCGAATACCAGTCCCTGCTCACGCAAAAGCACTTGCAGCAGGCTGATGTACAATACGAAAAATGGAGCTATCTGCCTTCTCTGACAGCCACCGGCGGGTATAACATGAATTATCTCAACAGCCGCTTCAGCCCTTTATACCAGGACAATTTTCCCAATTCATTTGCAGGTGTGCAACTGAGCTTTCCCATCTTCCAGGGGACCAAACGCACCCAGAATATCCGCATCGCGGAATTGCAGCTTACCCGCATCGACTGGGATATGATCAATCTCCAGACCAACATCAGCAGCCAATATGCGCAGGCGCTGGCGGCCTACAAAGGTTACCTCAACGACTATTATGTATTGAAGGATAACCTCGACCTGGCCAGGGAAGTGTTCAATACCATCGAATTGCAATACCGGTCAGGCATCAAAGCCTACCTGGACCTCATCACCGCCGAAACGGATCTCCGCACGGCTCAATCTAATTTCAGCAATGCCCTCTACCAGGCCTTGAGCAGCAAGCTGGACGTTCAAAAAGCTCTTGGCACTATTCAACTATACTAATTATGAAAAAATCATCTTTTAATATGAGAAGCAATCTACGATGGACCGGTTTTATGTTACTAATGCTCACCCTCGCGTCCTGCGGCGATCAGAAAGCAGCGCCCCAGGCCCCGCCCCCCGCAGCCGTAAATGTATATATAGTACAACCGGGCAATGCGACTTATTATGAAACGTATCCGGCTACCGTGACGCCCCTCAACCAGGTCGATATAAAACCCCAGGTGTCCGGCAATATCATCGGTATCTATTTTAAAGACGGACAGTTTGTACACAAAGGGCAGAAACTCTACGAAATCGATCAGCAGCAATACAAAGCAGCCTATGATCAGGCCGTTGCTAACGTAGACGTTTCGAAATCCAACCTGGCCAAAGCCCAGCAGGATGCCGACCGTTATACGGACCTGGCCAAACAGGATGCTATCGCCAAACAAACCCTGGACCACCAGCTCGCCGACCTGGAAACCGCAAAAAGACAGGTAGAAGCCGCCAAGGCCAATGTCGCAAGCGTACAGACCAACCTTAAATACTCTATTATCACCGCGCCCTTCGACGGTACCATCGGGATCTCCCAGGTCAAGGTCGGGACCTCCGTTTATGCCCAGACCCTGCTGAACACCGTTTCTACCGAAGACCCGATGGCCGTAGATATCGCCATCAATCAGGTGGAAATCCCTTTCTTTACGACCATGCTGGATAAACAGCCCAATGATAAAGATTCGATCTTCACCGTGGTCATGCCCGACGGATCGATCTTCCCCTATCAGGGACATCTCGTTCTGCTGGATCGCGCCGTTGACCCGCAGACAGGAACCATCAAAGCCAGGCTGGTATTTCCCAATGCAAAAAAACTGCTGAAGGCCGGCATCACGACCAATATACGTGTCAAACACGCCGCCGGCGAAAGCAGCTTACTGATCCCTTTTAAATCTGTAGTGGAGCAGCTGGGCGAATATTTTGTCTATGTAGTAGATAACAGCAAGGCCCTTCAGCGGAAGGTAATCCTGGGAACGAGGATCAACGACAAGATCGTGGTGAAGAGCGGTCTCCAGCAAGGTGACAGCCTGGTAACGGACGGCGTACAGAAATTACGGGATAGCGTTGCGGTCAGGGTAGGACCTCCCAAAGCGCCTCCTGCCGCACCCGCCGCCAAATAAGAGAGGACCGAAGATCAAAGAACAAATAGTATAATTAATAAAATATGGCTTCTTCAAATATATTTCTCAAAAGGCCCGTAACAGCGATCGTCATATCCGTCGTGATCGTATTGGTGGGAACACTGGCCATTTTGACCATGCCTATCAGCCAGTATCCCGATATTACTCCTCCTACGGTGCAGATCACCAGTAATTTTACCGGGGCGGATGCCCAGACCGTGGAGCAGACCACCACGACTACCATCGAGACGCAGGTGAACGGTGTGCCGGGAATGGCCTACATGCAGAGTAACAGCGCCAACAACGGAAACTCCCAGATCACCGCCACGCTGAATATCGGCGCCGATCCGAATATCGTGGCCCTGGATATTCAGAACAGAGTAGGGATCGCCACCCCCACCTTGCCCACCCAGGTGCAGAAACTGGGGATCACCACCCTCAAACGTAACCCCAGCATCCTGATGCTGGTAGCTATTTACTCTCCTAAAGGGAGTCACAGCGTACCTTTCCTGGATAACTACGCTAATATTTATGTAAGGGATCAGTTGCTGCGTACTCCCGGTGTAGGGGACGTGTTCAGCCGTGCGGACAACTTTAGTATGCGTGTCTGGCTGCAGACAGATAAACTCGCACAGCTCGGCCTTACTTACAATGATATTCAGAACGCGATCAACGAACAAAACCTGCAGGTGGCCGCCGGCTCCATAGGCGCACCTCCACAGGCTTCCGCCTCCGCTTTTGAATTCACCGTATTTACGAATAGCCGTCTGACGACGGAAAAACAATTCGGTGACATCGTTGTCCGTTCTAACCCCCAGACCAACTCCATCGTCTATTTAAAGGACGTGGCCCGTATACAATTAGGAAAGGTAAGCTATACCAACAACTCCTTCGTGGATGGCAAAAGGGCTTCCTATCTCCTGGTATACCAGGCGCCCGGCAGTAACGCCCTTTCTACCGCGGAAGGTGTATACGCGTCCATGGAAAATCTGAAAAAATATTTTCCAAACGATATTGCCTATGTAGTCCCTTTCGAATCCATATCAGTCGTAAAGGTTTCTATCTCCGATGTGGTCAATACCTTATTGATCGCCCTGGGACTGGTAACCATCGTCGTGTTTCTCTTCCTGCAGAACTGGCGCTCTACCCTGATCCCGGTACTTGCCATTCCGGTGGCGATCATCGGTACCTTCATCTTCTTCATACCACTGGGCTTTACCATCAATACCCTTACCATGTTCGGTTTTGTACTGGCCATCGGTATCGTGGTGGATGATGCCATCGTGGTGGTGGAGGCCGTACAGCATTATATCGATACCGAAGGACTGTCGGCGAAAGAAGCTACGGCAAGAGCCCTGGCGGATATCACCGGACCGGTAATCGCCATCGCACTGATCCTGGCGGCCGTGTTCGTACCGGTAGGCTTTATCCCGGGTATCGTAGGCCGGCTCTATCAGCAGTTCGCTATCACGATCGCCATCTCCGTACTGATCTCCGCTTTCATAGCCCTGTCGCTGACGCCCGCCCTATGTATGATGCTGCTGAAACCGCATCATATCAATAAGAAATCCAAAGGCCTGAATAAGTTCTTCTATCATTTCAACGAAAAATTCAGATGGCTCAACCTTAATTATACATTAGGAGTTAAGGGCTGGGTAAGACGAGCTCCCCTGGTGCTCATCCTGCTGGCATGTATCGTGGCCGGGGATTGGCTGTTGTTCAAGAGCAAACCCACCGGATTTATCCCTACCGAAGATGATGGACGGGTCTATATTTCTTTTGAGATCCCGGAAGCAGGTTCTACCACCCGGGCATTAACGGCCCTGGACAGTATCATGCATATCGCGCAGCACGTCGACGGAGTACTGCATACGGCCGCCCTGGGAGGATTGAACATCCTGACCGGCGGTAGCAAATCCAATAGCGGCACCATCTTCATGCAGCTCAAGCCATGGGATGAACGAAAGGAGAAATCGCAGCAATTGATGGGGGTGATCGCCGAGCTGAATAAGCGCTTTACCGCAGTCAAGGAAGCCAAGATCGTCGTAATTCCGCCCCCCGCTATCCCGGGGTTGGGTAACGCCGGCGGCTTTAGTATCCAGATAGAACAACGGCAATCCAACGACGATATCAAGACCTTCGAAAAAGTGGTGAACTCCTTTGTGGCGGAAGCTAACAAACAGCCTGAGATAGCAGGTGCCTTTACCTTTTTCAGCGCCCACACCCCCGGTTACCAGGTGGACGTGGACCGCGATAAATGTAAGAAACTGGGCCTGAACATCTCCGATGTCTACAATACCATGCAGATGTATATGGGTAGCAGCTATATCAATCAGCTGACCATTTACGGCAGGAACTTCTATGTGGTGGCGCAAGCCGATTCATCTTTCCGTGGTGATATAGCCAATATAGGTAAGTATTATGTAAAAAATGCCGCCGGCGAGATGATCCCGCTGAGCACGGTGGTCAGTTACAAAGTAACGGAGAGCGCCCCGCTGATCCCTCACTTTAATATCTACCGCAGCGCCGAGATCGACGGCAATGCCAAACAAGGCTTCAGCAGCGGACAGGCCATCGAAGCCCTCCAAAGGACCGCCGCAAAAATTCTGCCGGAAGGATATGGCTATGAGTTCTCGGGTCTCAGCCTGCAGGAAATCAAATCAGGTAATAGCGCTACGTACATCTTTGCCCTGTCTATCGTGTTCGTGTTCCTGTTCCTGGCAGCGTTGTATGAAAGCTGGTCGGTTCCCTTCTCCGTATTGCTGGCAGTACCCATCGGGGTCTTTGGCGCCATTCTCGCCCTTACCCTGATCCCGCGGCTCACCAATAACGTATATGCCCAGATCGGGCTGATCACCCTGATTGGTCTTTCGGCCAAGAATGCGATCCTGATCGTCGAGTTCGCCAAAGAGAGAGTGGACAGGGGGATGGGCATTGTGCCGGCCACCCTTGACGCCGTCAAGCTGCGTCTGCGCCCCATTCTGATGACCTCCATCGCATTTATATTGGGGGTACTTCCCCTGGCCCTGGCCTCCGGAGCAAGCTCCGTTGCCCGTAATACGATCGGATGGACGGTACTCGGCGGTATGATCGCGGCCACCAGCCTGGCCATCTTCATCGTGCCGGTCCTGTTCGTGGTGATTTCCCGATTGGCCTACGGCAAGAAAAAACTCGAAAGCCTTCAAAACAAGGAATTCAAACTGGCGGATTAAAACGAAATCCGCGCTCCGGCCCCCGGTCGTGCCCGCGCAGATTCCGACGGACATATATACTTTGCGAAAGGGCTACCTCAAAAAGGGTGGCCCTTTTCGCTTAACCACCCTGCCTTCAATTACCCACACGAATTACTTTTTTAACCCAAAATCGATTTTTTTTGAAATTGAATAATGATATTATTTAGTTTTGCTTCGAACATCAAAACCAACAAACACCATACGCGAAAGCGGTACTTGATAAATATTGGGGGGTAAGATCCCGGCGCATAAGGGCTACTTTTTAAAAAAAGTGGCCCTTTTTTTATTAAAAATTTTGAAATTAACTTATAAGTGAATAATTTTACCCTGCAAATCTGGGACGACGAAGCGAGCAAATGCACGTTTTATACGGTGCAATGGGAGGATGCCCTGGAAAATGAAACCGATAAGTTCTTCCACAAATATGACGCTATACCCGGACTTAAGCGGTCGGCGCAAGTATTGTTGAGTTTTATTCTGGATAGCATCGGGGAAGATTACGGGGCTATCGATGCGCTCTTTAACAGATATGAGAATGAGGTGGCCGGCCTGCCTAATAAGGGCAGGGTGAATGTAGGAGAGATCGTATTCCTATACCCCGATTTCCCATTGAGATTATATGCCTTACGAATAAATAACCGCCCTGATTTGGTTGTTTTATTTAACGGAGGCATAAAATCAGCAGCTACCAATCAGGCTAGCAAATATGGACGCAAAGGCTTTTGGAAAAATAGCCTTTGCGTCCATATCTCTAATGATGGGCCTTCGGCCAGCGGACCTGTGGTCCGCTTTGCTGAACTTAAAATGGATAGAAGCATGCCGGTTTGCGCAACGGATTGAGGGAGCCCTGAGAGATAAAGAAATAATCATCGATGACCCAAACAGGAGACTATTATCTTATAACGGAGAAGAAGAGATTTATCTATAAAACACATTAATATGAGAAGTCCAGTCGCAAAAAGGATACAGGCCGAGACTCCGGATGAAGTCCGGATCTTTACCCGGCAATACACCGATATCGTAGTAAGGATAAATCAAATCCTTAAGGCAAAAGGCTATACCCAAAAAGACCTGGCCCAAAAACTAAATAAAAACCCTTCCGAAATCAATAAATGGCTAAAAGGCAATCATAACCTGACGCTGAAAACGATAGCAAAGCTGGAAGCAGAATTAGGGGAGCCCATTATATATACATCGAGGGAGCAGTTTGACCGTGCCTCCGGTTCCTTTATTTCTTAGCCACCTTTCTTATAACTCCAACCTTACCGAAACACTTTTTTCCCAAAATCGATTTTATTTGAAAAATAATAATGATATTATTTAGCTTTGCTCTGAACTTTAAAAGCGAAAAATAACACATAAACGCGGGGAGCGGTACTCGATAATATTGGGGGTAAGATCCCGGCGCATAAGGGCTACTTTTTAAAAAAGGCAGCCCTTTTTTTATTGTCTTATATAAAAGAAGGACTTGAAATATTTGTGAAATGCAGGGTCAGGTAGACATACAAGCATTGGCGAAAAATAAAATGGATGAATCTCATTGCCTTTTTGTCAATGGGTTTTATGATGGAGCCTATTACCTGGGTGGCTATGTAATAGAACTATTGCTTAAAGCACGCATATGCAAAACTTTGGGAGTCGATGATTTTTTTGTCTTTAACAGAGCTAAAAAAGAGCTGTATAAACCGTATAAAGTACATAATTTTGAGGAACTATTACTTCTTTCCGGGATTCATACCGATTTTTTAAATGCCAAAGATAATAGCGATTTTAAGTCCTACTGGTCTGAGGTCGGGAATTGGAACGAGGATAGCCGGTATTTAAAAGGCAAGACTTTTCAGGATGTAAAATTTTTTTTAATTTCAGTGGAAGAAATAGCAAAATGGATAAAAAAGTACTTATAAGAAGCCTGAAGAAATTGTTTTGTGATTTAAACCAGGTCGGAAAAAGATATTCCGAGGTCTGGATTTCGGATGTAGATTTCGGTGGTTTATATCATTCAGATCAATATATCCTGCACCTAAGAGCCGCACATCCGATTAGGAGCAGATTCAAGGAAACCGCATGGATAATAAAATTTCTTGACGAGCATGCTCACGAGGAGTCAAAATTTATCTGGCGTGTGCAGGTACATGCCGCAGATGATAAAATGTACGATGCAGAAGACGGCATATTGGTGTACGATGAAGAAACCCTTTATAAATAAGGCCTTTCTGAGGCCCTCCAAACGTTACGCCGGTTGTCTGCCCGGCCCAGCCTCCCAGGATTCATGCTTGTATTTCCCCTAATTCACCTCCAACTGATCCTTCGACGGCAAGACCGGAAAAGGATGATGCGGCTCCGTCTGGTACCAGAACACCACCGAAGAAATATCGTCCTGTAAGGGGAGATAACGTCCCTCGCTCCTCCATCCCAGATCCTGCAAGGTTACTTTCAACCCTTGCGTGAACCGGATGGGGTCGGTGATATGCCAGCGGTAGAGACCAAAACGCTGCGCCACCTCGTAGTGGCCATCTCCTTTGATCACCTGGGCCAGTCCGGTATAAGGGCTGCAGAACTCTGTATAAGCGGAATTGATCACCCCCGCTTTATTCTTTGTTTTGGTATCGAAATCATAAGAACCTCCGAAATAATCCTCCGTTCCCGTAGTACAGATCGTCGGGAAATTGGTGTCTCCGTCCATAAAGAATTTCATTTCCCCTTCTCCCCACCACCCGTTGTTGTGAGCGCCATAGGCCAGGTACGTCCCCACATACTGACCCTTCCCGCGGATGCTGTCCACCAGCACAAAATTCTCCTTATAGGGCAGGGGATTGACCCGGTGAAACTGGGCATGGAAATAAGCCGCATCGGCAGGCAGATCGGTGAGGATATAATCTACCTGGTAATAAAGGTGCATCGGCTCCCCGTCGATATTCTCCATCGTGATCTTGCATTTTTTATGGAAGGGCATCGGCCAGTAGCAGTTGAAAGCGCTGCCCGGGTTGACAGCTACCGCCAGGGACTGCAACGGAGAATACTTCCCCCAGCCCATGCAAAAGAAATCTCCCACGGGCGCCTCCACGGAAGGCTGCGCCTCGTCGTCCCAATAGATCCGCAGGATGGAAAAACGCCAGTTGCCGGTAGGGGTCATCCAGATATGCTGGATGGAGCCCGGACCTTCCATTTCCGCCAGCGTAAAAGTTGTCTTAGGCTTGATGATGACACTGGGGCTTAATTTCCAGCCCTGCCCCAGCTCCCGGCCGGCTTCCGCCCCCGTACCCGTCGTTGCCTTTCCTCCCTGTCCTTTGGCGCCGCTGAAATTCTCCGGGCTGATAGACCGGGACCTGGCATTGGACAAACGATACAAATTTCCCAGGCTCATATCCACCCCATTGAAGGTTCCGCCCTGTTGGGCCGACGCAGTCAGAGGAACGGTAAAAAAAAGGAAGGCCGCCAGCAAGGCGATAAATGTCCGGCAAAAAGCGAAAGGACGAATATTCATAATGGCATTTTTTTACGGGTGTATAAATAGTCGGGTGTATAAATAATCGGCGTATAAATAAAGGTAGTGACTAATTCCATTCAGCCACTACCTCCAACTCTCCTGAACCCTCCTCCAATTTTTCTACCCGCTCTTACCCGTATTGCCCATGCGCCCTGTTCGCCCGTCCCCATGTTCCTGTCACCCGCATCGACGGCCCATCAAAACCTCCCTGTTTTAGCAAATCGACCTGCAATTTTGGCAGGGTGGGAGAGCGGTTTTGTCTCCCGGACATTCCTTCGCCAGAGGCCTTTTTTAGCCCTTTTAAGGCACTCTGATTTCTTTTGGGGGTAGGAGCCGGATTTTTAATTTTCCCGCCGTCTTGGGGATTTCGTACTTTTAATTTTCACTAAAATAATTGGCTTCTCCGGGCGTGGAACGTTTTTGATTCCTAAAAAAAGACGGCCAATTTCATTAGTACTTTTAAATATAATTTAACTGATTGTTTTTCATCTAGTTAATAGATATAATATCAAATTAAAATAGAAGTATTTCAGCGCAAAAACCAGATCCAGGGGCACTCTTTTGACCAATAGTCAAACAAATAGTTGAAAGTATATTAATTATGAACTTAATTATTGATTTACAATATTTTCCATCGGTTACCTTATATAAAAACTCAAATAATTTTTCAAATATCATATTTGAGCAATATGAGTACTATCAAAAAATGAGTTTTCGCAACCGCTGCCAGATCACCGGTGCCGGCGGCATCATCAACCTCAGCATCCCCCTCGAAAAAGGACGCGATCAGAAAACATTACTAAAGGATGTCAGAATTGCCGGGAAGGATGATTGGCAGGGACAACATTGGAAGACCCTTGTTTCCTGTTACAGCCGATCCCCCTGGTTTGAATTCTATCGGGACGACCTGCAACGGCTCTATCGGAAACCTTTTCATTTTTTGCTGGACTGGAATCTGGCCTGCTTCAGATGGTCTCTGGACATTTTGCAAATGCCCGTTTCATTCTCCCTGACAGAGGGATATCATAAAAAATATGAGGAGGAAAACTGGACCGATTGGAGAGGAAAGATCCGGCCAAAGAACCGGACCGGTCAGGGCGGCACTCCCAAGGGCGCGAACGCCCCGACCCGGATGCACGATACTCCCGCCGGCCCGGCCGTTTCGCCGCAGCCTCCGGAGGGACAGCTAAAGTACCGACAGGTATTCGAAGAGCGGATAGGATTCCTGCCCGATCTCTCCATTCTTGACCTTATATTTTGCGAGGGGAAAAATGCCCGGTCCTTACTTTTGAACGTGTAAGGATGATTCGTTGTAACCTGGGCGACTAGCGGCAATCGGACCGCAGTCCGGGCGCGCAGCGCCTCTTAAATAACGACGATCCGGCGGACCTTACCCGCCCTTTCCAGCTTCCTTTCCAGCGCCTTTTGCTTGCGCAGGAATGATTCCTGTAGCCTGAGCTGCTCTTCCAGGATCTGCCGTTGCGCCTTCAGACTGGCCTGAAGCTCTTTTGATTGGGTGGTTTGCAGGAGCCGTAACTGCGCTTGCAGCTCTTTTTGCATCCTTTTTACCGCCTCTTCCACTTCATGAGAGGCCAAACTCTGCAAATAAGCATATTGCTCCTTCAGCTTTAAGGTATCCCTGGCGAGCTGAAAAGAGAAACTTGAATGAGGAACAAAGGGCTGCCCCCCGGAGAGAGCTTTTTGTGCCTGAACCTTCTTCCCATTGATGCCCACATTCGGGCCCATGGAATATTCCCGGTCATCCGGTTGTATGATACCGGCAAACGCCTCATTCCGGGGCGCATCGTCAGGACCGTTATCCTCATCGGCTGCCGCCATGATACCATTCTCCGCCGGGTCATCGTCCGGGTCAGCCGCCGTCGCTGCAGGTCTGTCCCTGGTATGTGTGGCAGACACTGGCGCTTTGGTCACCATCATCGTATAGGAAACAAAATTGACTTTCGTCACCGTGCTCTTTTCGATTTCCGGGGAGGTCGCCTTCTCAGAAGATCCCGCTCCCACTGAAGGCGTTGCGTCTTGTGACGGGGCAGTATTCGTTACTGAACCTCCCTTCGTCACCGGCGGCTTTCCGGAGTGGACTTCCCAGAAATTTCCTGACATCCCGGGAATTGTACTCCCGGCGATCGTACTTACAGGAATCGTACTCCCGGGGATCACACCCGCCTGGGCATGGCTCTTGTCTGCCTGCAACCCCGGCACCGACAGATAAACCCCGCTCCAGGTTCCCCCCTGACTACCGGGATAGGTCGAACGGGATAGCAGCAGGAACGTTCCGGCAAGGATCAACAACAAAAAGATCAATGTCCTCGCTCCCGGACGATTCCTGGTTTCCCCCAATTGCAGGATCCTTCTGACCCGCTGCAACAAAAGCTGATCGCTGCCTCCGGTAACGGCCAGCGCCAGTTGCCGCCTTCCGGGGCCGCCTGCTGCCACCTTCGCCAGCGACAACAGGGCGGATACATACGCATGAGGATCATAGCGGAACTGCATCACCACATCGTCACAACGATGCTCCCTCTCCCGCTTGATATCCCTGATCAGCAGCCGGGACATGGGATTGAAGAAGAACAGCACCTCCAGTATCGTCACTCCCAGGTGCAGCAAATAATCATTTCTTTTAATATGCGCCAGCTCATGCAGGAGTATCGCCTCCAGCTGTTGCAGAGACAAGTCTCCCACCGTGGCAAGAGGAATAAGAATAACGGGTTTTAAAAATCCCAGGGTCACCGGAACGGTTATCCGGGACGACAGCCATACACGCACTTCCTGCCGGATGCCCATCAGCCGCCCGGTCTTCGCTACAAAGACCCGGAGCCCCGGCTCAATTTTGGATAAACCGGACCTTTTCAGCTGCCTGGCTTGAAGCACCTGGTTGGCGTACCGGATAAAAAGAAAAGCCAGCACCAGCAGATACAGAAAGGAACAATAGGGAAGGGCTTCCCTGATAAGCTCCCTGCCCGCCTGCCGGAAAGAAGTTTCCCAATGCTCTCCCGTCCATAAAATGCCATCCGGCCAGGGACTGCTCCCTGACAGGGCAGCCCAGACCACCCCCGTTCCCAGGACCAGGCAGGCCAGACCATGGCGGGCATGAGCGGATGCCTTGGGGAATACCGCTAATACAATACGATACAATAGCCATAGCAACGCCATTTGCCAGAGACTATTGAACAATGACCAGCCCAGCGCCTTCAGCAAAGCGGATTGGGTTAGCAGCTGCATGGCTATTGATTTTTCAGGTTATTTAATAACTGCTGGATCTCTTCCAGCTCCGCCGGAGAGGCCTTGTGATTGCCCAATGCCTGAATGACCAGCTCCGTAGGAGAACCGCCGAACAGACTATTGATCATCTTGCCCAGCAGATGCTTCTGGGTTTTTTCCTTACTGACAGCCGCCTGATAGATATGCGTCTTGAAGGAATCATCCCTCTTCACCAGCCCTTTTTCATTCATGATCTGCATCAGTTTGAGCGTGGTCGTATAACCGACGTCCTTGGTTTTGGCCAGCTCCTCATGCACTTCCCGTACACTGGCAGAGCCCCTTTCCCAAAGAACCCCCAGTATCTCAAGCTCGCTTTCCGTGGGTTTAATATAGCGTGTAGAAGACATAAAAAGGTATTTGGAAATCAAATTACGATAAATTTCGTAATTGGATGTTAAAAAAAATTGAAATCCCCCGATCGTCGGTTCGGACCTCCGGAAATCCCCCAATCGTCGCTCCGTCGCCCGGGAGCGTCAGTCAGGGGGGCCGGGATCATCACTCGATCGGCGCCTCCGGATGCTCCCGGTTGTACTCTTCGATGAGCCCGGCTGTGGTCTTGCCCGACCCGTCATGACTCCAGCCCGGCGGCCGGATAAAGTAAAGAAAAGCGTTTTTCAGAGACCCGGCCCTCCCGGCCTTGCGCAACAGTTCCCCCCAGGTCTTGAAAGCAACGACCAGGGGATTGAACGACCCGATATTACGGGTGAGACCATATCGCGGCCTTTCTTCTTCCTGCTTAAAGGTCCCGAACAGCCTGTCCCAGATAATGAGGACTCCGGCATGATTCTTATCCAGGTATTTCAGATCGGTGCCATGATGTACCCGGTGATGAGAAGGCGTATTGAAAATAAATTCTATGGGACGGGGGAGTTTCTGAATAGTCTCCGTATGGATCCAGAACTGATAGATCAGGCTGATGGATTGCATCATCAGCACGATGACAGGGTGGAAGCCCACCAGCGGCATCCAGCACCAAAAGAGGTAGGCTCCGGTGAGATTGCCAGTCCAGGTCTGCCGCAGCGCGGTCGCCAGATTATATTTCTGCGAAGAATGATGCACGACATGCGACGCCCAGAACCAATTGATATGATGACTGCTCCGGTGGAACCAGTAGTAGGAGAGATCGTCGGCAAAAAAAGCCAGCGCCCAATGCCACCACCGGGAGCCATCCAGCGTGAACAGCCGCATCTTGTAGAGGAGCATGAACAACCCGAAGATCAGGGCTTTCGTAAGGAGACCGGTGAGTACATTGCCAATCCCCAGCGCCATGCTGCTCCAGGTATCTTTTACTTCATATAATTCCGAATGTTCTTTATAGGAAAACCATGCTTCGATGCAAAGCAAAAGGACAAATCCCGGGATAGCATAATATAGGACCGGAGGGGGCATAAAAGGCAAGCGTTTTCTACAAGTTACCGCTTCCCGCCGGATCTTTCCCCCGTCCGCGGCCAAAAGAGGCGTAGAAATTGATCCCGGACAACAATTTGCAAGGCGCCCCGCCGACTACCTCGCAGCCCGGGCTCCACCCGGTTAAAATGAAAAAGCCCCGGTGTAGAAACATCGGGACTTTCGGTATTTGGATCTGATTAGTGTCGTAAATTGATAGGCAAATATAAAAATCAAAATGATATATAGTGCTATCTGCCGGATTTTTTTTTGTTAAAACCTTGTTAGTTCCCTGCCAGCGCCACCGTTTTGCCAGCTGGAACAACCGGCATTCCGCACAGCGCCACTGTCTTTCTGTCTTTTACTACAGGCCGGACGACAACCGTCTTCTCCGTCCTGGGAGCATGCTTCAGACCGACCGCCTCATCCCGGGTATGATGGATCGACGCCAGGGTAGGGGCGATCACCAGCGACACAATAGACATCAGCTTGATAAGAATGTTCATCGAAGGACCGGAGGTATCTTTAAAAGGATCTCCCACCGTATCACCCGTAACAGAAGCCTTATGCGGCTCGGACTTTTTATAGTAGATCTCGCCGTTGATCTCAACCCCTTTCTCAAATGATTTCTTCGCATTGTCCCAGGCGCCGCCGGCATTATTCTGGAACATTCCCATCAGCACCCCGCATACGGTAGCGCCTGCCAGGAAGCCGCCCAACGCCTCGGGGCCTAAAATGAACCCGATGATCAAAGGGGAAATGATCGCGATCGCTCCCGGAAGCACCATCTTCTTGATGGACGCCTCGGTGGAAATAGCCACACATTTATCATATTCCGGCTTGCCGGTGCCTTCCATGATACCGGGAATGGTGCGGAACTGACGCCTTACCTCTTCGACCATCGCCATCGCCGCCTCACCTACCGCGCGGATAGCCAGGGAAGAAAAGATAAAAGGGATCATGCCGCCTACAAACAGGCTGGCGAGCACCTTTGCTTTATAAATATCGATCCCCTGGATGCCCGCAACGCCTACGAAGGCGGCAAACAATGCCAGGGCCGTCAGCGCTGCCGATGCAATGGCAAATCCTTTACCGCTGGCAGCCGTCGTATTCCCTACCGCATCCAGCACATCGGTCTTTTCACGAACTTCTTTGGGTAATTCGCTCATCTCCGCAATCCCCCCCGCATTATCTGCAATAGGACCGAAAGCATCGATGGCAAGCTGCATAGCCGTAGTGGCCATCATCCCCGCAGCTGCGATCGCCACCCCATAAAGACCGGCACAGGCGTATGAACCCCAGATGCCTCCTGCCAATACCAGGATCGGCAGACAGGTCGATTCCATTCCCATGGCCAGACCGCCGATCACATTAGTGGCATGACCAGTGGCCGACTGACGTATAATGCTCATCACGGGACGCTTGCCCATAGCCGTATAATATTCGGTAATGACGCTCATCAACGTTCCCACTACCAGCCCTACGCCGATCGCGCCGAGTACACCCCATTTGGTGAATTCAAGCCCGCGAAGGGTCATGGTTTCCGGTAATATATAATATACCAGCCCGATACAGGCCAGCGCGGTCAGGATGATCGAACCCCAGTTGCCCATGTTCAACGCTTTTTGAACACTGTGCGTATTGATACCGGCGGTGTCGCTCACCCGGACGAATAAAGTGCCTACGATAGAAAGAAGAATGCCCACACCCGCAATGATCATCGGCAGCAGGATCGGCGCAAACCCGCCGAACTGATCCGACGCATCGGATTGGGTTTCCTGTCCCAATACCATCGTAGCCAGTACCGTAGCGACATAGCTGCCAAACAGATCGGCGCCCATACCGGCTACGTCACCCACATTGTCGCCTACGTTATCAGCAATGGTGGCAGGATTGCGGGGATCGTCTTCCGGAATACCCGCTTCCACCTTACCTACCAGGTCGGCGCCTACGTCAGCCGCCTTCGTATAGATACCGCCTCCGACACGCGCAAACAGGGCGATCGATTCCGCTCCCAGCGAAAAACCAGTCAGCACTTCGATCGTTCTGCTCATTTCTTCGGAATCCACGGCGGCTCCCGGAGCGAATACGGCTTTCAGAATAATATATAAGCTTCCCAGTCCCAACACCGCCAGACCGGCTACCCCCAGCCCCATCACCGAACCTCCGGTAAAAGAAACTTTAAGGGCCTGGTGAAGACTGGTCCGGGCTGCCTGCGCGGTACGGACATTGGCCTTGGTAGCGCTGCGCATACCGATATAACCCGCTGTCGCACTGAGCACGGCGCCTGCAACGAAAGCCAGGGCGATTGCCCAATGTGAATGGGGATTGCTGTAACCCATAAAGGCCAGTAAGATCGCTGCCAGAACCACGAAATAGAAGAGTACCTTCCACTCCGCTTTAAGGAAAGCCATAGCGCCTTCCGCAATATACCTGCTGATCTCCTGCATGCGCTCGTTGCCGGCATCCTGTTTAGACACCCACGCAAACTTGATAAAAGTGTAGAGAAGGCCAATGGCCCCCATGACGGGAACTAAATAAATCAATTTGTCCATAAGTAAGTAATAGTCGTTAAACAGGATTTTCAATCCGGATAGAGCTGTTGGCTCTATATTACCGGCGATTCCAGGGAGGGCAAATATAGGGGGAAAAAATAAAAAATTTACTATATACGGCGGTCAGGCAGGCATAAAAAGAAAAATCCTTCCGCTTCAGTCGAAAGGATCTTTCAGAAAACCTTGGAAATTTGAATGAAAGAACAATCTTTAACCAGTAACCTACTAATAGCCTTGGACCAAAAAAAATTCTCAGGTTGTTTAAGGTTCAGGGCTTAGGTGTTCGGGGGCAATGTTTGGTAACATCAGGTATCTTGAAAGAAACGAAAAAAGATGCCAAACAGATAATTATTTAATAATCAATGTTTTAAATAGTGGCACTTGAAGTAATTGTTCCGGAATCCGGAAACTTATTCCCGAAATGGATCGATTGTTGACGATTGGTCTTGTTCACTACCGGGCTGGAGCCCGGTAATAAATAAAAAGGAGAAAGCAACGTACGGAAAGATACCATCGTCATGTTGTATTAACTTTGCTCAATCGATGGTCGTGAAAAAACTGCTTATTTTAGGGGGGATCCTTTTTTCAATCCTGGCGGCGCAGGCTCAATCCTGTACGACCCTGGGCCAGAGCCCCGCGACTGCCTTTCCCGTATGCGGTACTTCCGTCTTTAAACAGGATAACGTCCCCCTCTGCAATAATGGTACTATTCCGCTGGACTGCCACGACGGGGCGCAATATTCCGATAAGAACCCCTTCTGGTACAAATTCACCTGCTTCACGGCCGGAACGCTCGGTTTCCTGATCAGCCCCAATACCACTTCAGACGATTACGACTGGCAGCTCTTCGATATCACCGGCCATAACCCCTCGGAAGTGTATACGAATGCTTCCTTATTCGTAAGCGGCAACTGGTCCTCCAACCCCAATATAACAGGAACGGCTTCCAATAACAACGGCAACATCAACTGCGCCGGTCCGGCTTATCCGAACCTGAATTCAATGCCCACGTTGATCATCAATCACCAATATCTGTTGCTGGTCAGTCATTTTACGGATACCCAGAGCGGATATTCCATTTCCTTCGGAGGCGGCACGGCCAGTATCACCGATTCGGTCCCGCCCGCCCTCAGCAGCATTCGGGCTATCTGCGATGGCAGCCGCATCGAAGTGGTATTGAATAAAAAAATGAAATGCGCCAGCCTGGCGGCAGACGGCAGCGATTTCCTCGTCACCCCCGCCATCGCCCAGGTCGTGGCCGCGTCCGGCAATAATTGCAGCGCCGGCTTCGATATGGACACGCTCACCCTGACGCTCAATGGCCCCCTCACCCCCGGCAGCTATACCCTGTCCGTCAAAGACGGGTCGGACCAAAATACCTTACTGGACAATTGCGGCAACGGAATACCTGTAGGCGCCTCCCTGCCTTTCCAGCTGGCTGCCCTGCTCCCGACCAACCGGGATAGCATTACCCCGCCCACCTGCGCCGCCAGCTCCCTCCAGCTCGTTTTTGCAAAAAAGATACTCTGCAGCTCCATCGCTTCGGACGGAAGTGATTTCCGGGTCACCGGCCCCTCAACGGTCAGCGTCACCGGCGCCGCCGGTCAGTGCGACGGGGGCGGAGAAAGCTATACGATCCAGGTGCAACTGGCCGGCCCCATCGTCACGGGAGGAAATTACACGGTGACACTGGCCGCAGGCACCGACGGCAATACCCTCATCGATGAATGCGGCCTTTCCACGCCGCTGAGCGGCCCCACCTTGTCCTTTACCATGAAAGACACCGTATCGGCCGCCTTCACTGACCAGATCCTGTATGGCTGCAAAAATACGATCGTCTTCAGCTATCCTTCGAAGAATGGAGTCAACCAGTGGAAATGGACTTTCGACGCGGGAGATACCAGCAACCTGCAGAACCCGCCCGTGCATCTCTATTCTGTCATCAGCGATTCGCTCATAGGAGCCAAACAGATCCAGCTGATCGTCAGCAATGGCTTTTGCAGCGATACGGCCAGTGTTGCCATTTCACTGGACAACGCGATGATCGTCGCTTTCGAAGCGCCCAATATACTTTGCCCCAAAGATGCCGCCATCTTTAAAAACAATAGCAGCGGTGCTACCATCAGCTCCTATACCTGGGATTTCGGGGACGGCACCGGCAGCAACGATTCCCTGCCGGCCGATCATCTCTTCCCATTGACCGGCATCGAAAAAAAATATGGGGTCATGCTGATCGTCGGGAACAACCTGGGATGTCGTGACACGGCCGTCCAGCAGATAGACGTGCTCAGGTCCTGTTATATCGCAGTCCCTTCCGCCTTCACACCCAATGGGGACGGACTGAACGACTACCTCTATCCCCTGAATGCCTTCAAGGCGGATAATCTGGAGTTCCGCGTATACAACCGCTACGGGCAATTGGTATTCGAATCGAGAGACTACACGAAGAAATGGGATGGAACGATCAATGGTCATCCCCAGCCACCCGGGGCCTTCGTCTGGACCCTTCAATACACCGACCGCGATTCCGGAAAGAAATTCTCGCTGAAAGGAACCAGCCTCCTCATCCGCTAAAGCAAAAGTCCTCCCGCCGAAGCGGAAGGACTTTTGTACAAGTAAAACTGTAAGCCTGAAAAAACTGAAAAACCTTTTTAACTATTGATGGCCGTCAAGTTGTTTCGAAAGGTAAATATCTTGGGTCTGAACGTTTTTGTTATGCTTATCTACACCTGGGAAATATCGAAAGGAGTGCCAATTCCCAAATCGTTGAAAAGTAGCTGTTTATAATCGCCCCTTCTATCCTTTCCTTCCAATTTCCGGAAAAAAATTCCGGGATAAGGAAAGGGTGGTCGCAATACCCTCTTACCCGCGTTTTTCAAAGCCCGTCACAAACTAAGGGACGGATTACACAATTTCAGAAGGGAATTGTCGTTTTTTATCTATCCAATATCTGTCAAAAACTTAATACTAATCCCTATGGTGCCCTACATCCGCAACAATCAGGACCACCTGGCCGAAGAGTTCCGCCGGGCTGAAAATTATCTTTTACAGGAAAGCAGGATCGCACTGCTGAAAATACAAAGCTGGCAGTTCGCCATGAAAACACCCGAAGTCGGTGTCCATTATCAAAAGGAAGCAGAAACCATGGTCAAACAATCCCTGCTGAACCTTGTTCCCAATAATTTCGTGCTGAGCGAGGAAGGATATTTTATCCGGCCAATCGTCAACTAATCGCCCCCAAAAAATTTATCCCTGCCCCGAACGGCTCGTCCGTTCGAAGCAGGGATTTTTCATTCCGCCGAAAGGCGCAAGCCTAACTAAAGCTTATGCATTCCTTCAATTCTTTCTCCGTATAAGCCATTTTATATTGTTTCAATACATCGTCAGGGACCCCGTTCCATTGATTGGGAACATTTCCCATATAACCCACATCTTTTTTGCCCATCTCCGTCGTATAAAAACCGGTGGAGACCAGGTTGCGTAACAAATTAAAGAAGGCAACGCCCTGGGACATTTCGGGTTTGGCTTTTTTAGGCCAGGCGATCTCATCCACCATCTCCATCTGCTGCTGCGTGCTGCAGGCCGTAAACGATTTTTCAAATCGTGTCAGGCATTGCATATCCAGCCAGCGCAATCCCCCCCGCATCGGTATCTGGTGCTTGGGCATATCTTTTACGATATACTCGATAAATTCCGGCACTTTCGCATCGCTGGCGCTTCCGCTGATCTCGTCCTTAGGAATGATGATATCGCCCAGGATGGTGATCGTTGCCATTTCCTCCGGGGTAAAAAAAGTACCCTTCGCCTGCACCTCTTTCTCATGCTCCGCTTCCTCTTTCATCCGGTTGATAGAATCTGCGGGACCCGCTGTCTCTGCAGGTTTCTCTACAGGCGGCTTTTTATCGTCCGTCTTACAGGCTTCGACCAATACACCCGCAGATACGGAACCTACGAGCAACGCCTTGATTGATTTTCTTCTGTCCATAATAATTTCTTTACTCCCCTGCTTTTAAGCCCTCCCTTCAGGGAGGGTTGGGAGGGCAGGGGTGGGGGGTTAAATATTATTCTTTTTCATTTGATCGACGATGTATTCACTGGTACGCATCGACAGGGCCAGTATCGTCCAGGTGATATTCTTATCGGCCTGCGATACGAAAGGACCGCCATCCACGCAGAACAGGTTCTTACAATCGTGGGCCTGGCTCCATTGATTCAATGGAGAAGAAGTGGGATCATTTCCCATCCGCACCGTTCCCGCCTCATGGATGATATTGCCGGGCGCATGCAGTCCATAATTATTATGCACACCGTTATCGTTCCCGTGCATAACGATAGCGCCCATCGCATGCAGGATCTCCTTGAAAGTCTCCTGCATATGCTTGGCCTGCTTGATCTCATAGTCCGAATGACTTACATTGAACTGCAATACGGGAATCCCATATTTATCGACGACCCCATCCGGGTCGATCCGGCAATAGTTCTCCTTACGAGCCACCGCCTCTCCGCGGCCGGCCATGCCGACATGCGCGCCAAACAGGGAACGGTAATCTTTTTTAAGCGACGCTCCATAACCGCCCGCTTCCTGTTTTTTGCCCATGATATTGAAATTCCCGTTCAGGTTCTCGATCCCCCAGCTAAAACCATAGATCGGCATGCCGAAGCCGCCGCCATATTCGATATGATAGCCACGGGGGAAATCCAGCTTCGCTTTCTTGTTGTCCAGCCACCAGGGACTGTACACATGCATACCACCGACACCATCCTCGTTATACCGCTTGCGGTCCAGCAATTCGGGGATGATACCCGACATATCCGACCCGGTGGAGTCATGCAGATACCGGCCGACCGTATCGCTGTTATTGGCCAATCCATTGGGATGACGTGGAGATTTCGAATTGAGCATCAACCGGGCGCTCTCACAGGCGCTGGCCGCCAGGATCACCGTCCTGCCATAGACCTGGTATTCCTGCATGTCCTCTTTATGGACATACGATACGCCGGTAGCCTTACCTTCCTTGTCCGTCAATACCTCCCGCGCCATGGCGCCCGTCACCAGGTCGATATTACCCGTCTTCAACGCCGGGATCACCAGGCAGGAAGAAGCCGAGAAATCCCCGTATACCTTACAGCTGCGGCCACACTGGGCGCAGAAGAAACACTGTCCTCTTTCATTGTTGATCTGCTTGGTGAGAATAGACAGACGGGAAGGGATCACGGGAACGCCGACACTGGTGCCCGCTCTCTTGATGAATAATTCATGCAGACGCGGCTTGGGCGGCGGCAGAAAAAAACCGTCGGGATCGTTCTCCAACCCCTCGTTCGTACCGAATACCCCCAGCATCTTATCGATCTTATCGTAATACGGTTTTACATCTTCATAACCAATGGGCCAGTCGTCGCCTAGTCCATCGATGCTCTTGCGCTTGAAATCCCGGGGCCCGAAACGAAGCGAGATACGACCCCAGTGATTGGTCCGGCCGCCGAGCATACGCGCTCTCCACCACTCCCAGCTGGTAGTCCCCGCCGCTCCGGTCTGCGTATAAGGCTCTCCATCCACTTCCCAGCCCCAATAACAGCCGTCAAAATCACCAAAAGGCCTGAACCGGGTAGATGCGCCTCTTCGGGGGGATTCCCAGGCATTTTTCAGCTGGTTGGAATCTGTCTTGGGATCGAACATCGGCCCCGCTTCCAGCAGACATACCTTGAGGCCGGCATTCGCCAGCACATAAGCGGCCATTCCTCCACCTGCACCCGATCCTACAATAACAGCGTCATATTTCTTTGCTTGTTTCTTAACCTGAAGATCTCCCATATATAATCTGTAAGTTGAAGCCTAATCGTTGAAAAAGTAAATTTAAAGTTTTAGCAGCCTAGCAAACAAATATTTTTTATTTCCTTTCCTGCGCAGTGGAGTCGCGGATCGCCTTGAATTCAGACCCGGTTTTCCAGCCGGGCCACTCGGTTCCGTAGGCCAGTCTTTTACCGATCAGATAGACCAGCCCGATATCTTCCAGCCCGCCGCTGAGATCCCATTTTTTAGCATCGTACTGATCGCTGGGCTGATGATAATTATTGGCCGTATAGGCATCCTGCATTTGCTTGCCATATTCTTTTCCTTTCTCCACATTGTCAACCCCGCCATCCGCCGTCAGCGCAGGTACGCCCACCCGGGCAAAATTGAAATGGTCGGAACGGAAATAGTGCCCCGCTTCGGGATGTGTCTCCGGCGCAATATAACGACCCACTTTTTTCACTTCTTCCGCCAGATAGTCTTCCAGCTCCGACTGATTGGTACCGCTATAGGTGATATCCTTCGTCCTGCCGATTGTATTGACGACGTCTATATTGAGATTCGCCACCGTCTTTGCCAGCGGATAGACGGGATGCTGGCCGTAATAGGCGGACCCCAGCAGCCCCTGCTCCTCTGCCGTGACGGACAAAAAGATGACGGTGCGTTCCGGCTTTTCGGGGTTGCCTTGGTAGGCGCGGGCGATTTCCAGCAGCGAAGCAGTACCGCTGGCATTGTCCGCCGCTCCATTATAAATGGAATCTCCTGTCTTATCGGCCTTGCCGATGCCGAGATGATCCCAGTGGGCGGAATAAATGATGTATTCATCCGGTCTTTTGGTGCCGGTGATCTTAGCAATGACATTGTGCGATTGGTTATACACTTCCTTTACCTGCAGTCTTCCCGAAACCTTGAGGTCGAGAGGCAGCGATTTGAACCCCGTGTGGTGCGCTGCCGTCAGAAGACTGCTGTCCTTGCCGGCTGCCGCCAGCAGCTTCTTCCCGGTCTCCTCCGTGATCCAGCCCTGCAGGGCAAGCTGGTACTGAGGACTCTTGCGCGTGTCCAGGTGCAGCTTCACCCCGCCATTCGAACTTTGTACCACCGTGAAGGGGTAGGAGGCGGCTGCCGTATTGTGGATGATCAGACAGGCTTTTGCTCCCTGACGCGCAGCCTCTTCATATTTATAGGTCCAGCGACCGTAATAAGTCATGGTATGCCCCTTGAACAAGGTCGAGTCATAAAATCCGGGATCGTTCACCATTACCAGCACCGTTTTCCCTTTTACATCCAATCCCGCATAGTCATTCCAGTTATATTCCGGCGCTACTACGCCGAAGCCGGCAAACACGACGTCATCCTTGTCCAGGGTGGCGACGGAATCAGGTCTTTCAGTCCAGATGACAAAATCCTTCAAAGACTGCAGCTCGATAGCGCCCTTGGGAGAAGTCACTTTCAGTGAAGGGACGCCAACCGGGCTGATCTCTACCATCGGTACATTCTGGGTATAACTGCTGCCATTTCCCGGTTCCAGGCCCAGTGCGGCAAAAGATTTTGTGAGGTAATCCACCGTCCGGGTCTCTCCCAACGTAAAGGGACGACGGCCCTGGAAGGAATCGGAAGCCAATACCTGGATATGCGCGGCCAGGCTGTCTTTATTAAAAGCCGCCAGCCCGTTCGGCCCGGCCATAGTCTCAGCCGGTTTGCCCTGATTATTACAGGCCACCACCCCACAAGCCATTCCCGAAAAAAGAAGTACACGGAAGAAAGGATTTGTCATAAGCTGTATTTTGTTAAATAGAGAGAAGGGGCAAATTTAGGAGGTTTGCCATAAAATACAGCCTCTCCTCCAAAAAGAGAGGACTCATTTTTGGAGAAGGTGGGTTGAGGCTTGCAGTCACGCCGAAGGCGTGGCTGTTGAGCGGCCTAAAAAATGCCGGCATTTTTTAGGCCGGGTCTAATGATGCCCCTTCGGGGGAGAGGCCCGTGGCCTCTCTATTGCGTCCTTAACCAGCTCACAGCCGCCGATCGCACGGAGTCTTCCGCAACTGCGTTACCGATAACGGGATTATTGGCAGGAAGAGGGATCAGCTTGTCCGGCACGATACTACCCTGACAGATCCTGCCCATATGGTCGGCTTCCTGGCAGACCGTGAGCACCAGCATAGAATGATCCGACAAAGAATAAGTGGCATTGGCGGTGGTAAACCCAGCCGTGGGCTCACCGAAAAGCCAGGCCTGCTCCTTTCCCTTAAAAGCCAGCGCAACGATCTCTCCGGCGCTGACCGTCTTACGCCCGGTCAGCACAATCACGGAGTTTCGGCTGCACTGTGTACGATATCCTTCCCTGCTCACCCGGCAAAGCACATGTTTGCCCTGGAAAGCCGCTCCGTTCCGATACGATATAGGTATCTTTTGCTCCGAGGCGACAAAATATCCGCAGACGCCATCCCCGAGTAGAGGACCGATACCCGCCAGCATCGGCCAGCAATTCCCCCCGGAATTTTTTCGCAGGTCGATGATCCACCGGGAAATCTTTCGGGTATCCAGCCGGGCGATCAATGCCTGCAGGCTATCGGCAATATTCATGCAGACCAAAGAGTCCGTAGTGCTCACCCAGGGAATGGTGAGATAGGCAATGCTGTCGCTGAGCCATTCGCCCTTTATCTCTCCCACCAGATCCTTGAGCGGCGGCGGAGGCTGTAAGCTGCTCGCATCGTAATTATAACTCGCTGCTTTGGCAGGGGGCATAACAAAACTATGATGTTCATTGAGCTGCCGGAAACACCAGCCGATCGTCTCGTACGCATCCTCGCAATTGCCCGCTTCCATAAGCCGCATTTTTGCCCGTTTCGTCAGATCGTCCCACTGAATGAAATCCCTGAGATAATAATTTTTCTTCATAAAGCTCAGGGCTTCGTCCAGCAGACTGTCGGCTTTTTGAAGACAGGATAATTTAGCAGTATCGCTTTCGGGACTACGACCGTATACAAAAGAGCCACGACCGTACGCAAAAGAAGAAAAGAAAAAGATCACGGCGGGGAGAAGAACAAAAGACCTGCGCATAGGCGACACAATTATTTTTAATAAAAGGATCTGTACTAAAAACAGTTGAACTCCGGCCAGGAGGCCTTGTTCGCAACCGGACTCAGCCAGGTTAAGTTAAGCTTAAGATGAGAAACCAGCTAAATTCCATAAGCTAAAAAATTCACAAGATTTTAACGGACACATCCGGCCCCCCCGGGCACTGTTCTTGCATTATTATAATTACTTCAATGCTAATTTATGAAACACAACATGATTATAGTCCTGTTGGGCATTGCCTTATTTACAGGCCTTGTTCCCCGCATAGGTCAGGTACAAGCCCAGGCTCAGACCAGCGTCAGCTTCCAGGTCTTTTATGATCAGCTCAGCCCTTATGGCACCTGGGTGAATTATCCGGATTATGGGTATGTATGGGTACCTGCAGGAGGCAGCAGCTTTCGCCCCTACGGCACCCGCGGACATTGGGTTTATGCAGACGAAGGCTGGATCTGGGTTTCCGGCTATAGCTGGGGCTGGGCGCCTTTTCATTATGGCAACTGGTTCTACGACGATTCCTACGGATGGATGTGGGCGCCCGGCTATGAATGGGCCCCTGCCTGGGTCACCTGGGGCGAATATGGCGGTAACTATTGCTGGGCACCCGTGGGCCCACGGGTGGATATCGGCATCTCCTTCGGCAGTTACCGGCCGCCCGCAAACTACTGGACCTTCTGTCCCCGCAACCGCATTACCAGTGTCAACGTGAGCAACTATTATGTGCGCAACGTACATAATACGACCGTAATTAATAATATAACGGTTATTAATAATGTCAATAGGGGCGGAGGTGGACGAGCCTATCTGCGTGGACCCGCACCGGACAATGTCGCAAGATATACCCATACACCCATCCGTCCGGTGGCTATCCGTCCAACTTCCCGGCCCGGAGCATCCAATATTCAGTATGGACAATTAGCCATCTATCGCCCGACCGTTCAAAATAACAATAACGCATCCGCGAGACCCTCCCATGTCCGGGACCTGCATGCGCTGAGACCCATGCCAGGGGCACATCCCGCACCCGGCAATAACAGACCCGGCGGCGCTTCACCCGCCAACCGGCCCGGCGGCTCACCTGGCAATGCGCCTGGCAGAACGCCCCAACCGGCGAATTCCGCACCTGGCCGACCCGCTCCCACAGGCAATCACCAACCGGGGAATCCAGGTCCCCGGGAGCATCAGCCTGCCAACAACCCTGCCCCGGTACACAATCCTCCGCCGGTGCACAATCCTTCCCCGGCGTCGAGACCTTCCTCCGCTCCGGCAGACCGGCCCATTACCCCCGCCGGCCGACCCGCTCCGCAGCGACCGGCTCCTGACAATAACCGGACGCCAGTGCTCCAGCATAATGCACCGCAGCCTCACCCTGCCGTTCAACCGCACCCGATGCCGCAGCAACGACCGGCGCCTCAGCCGCATCCCGAGCCTCAACCGCGTCCCATGCCGCAACAGCATCCGACACCACAACCGCGACCCGCGCCACAGCAGCATCCGGTGCAACCACCGCACCCTGCTCCTGCACCCCGTCCGGCACCGCAGCCGCCGCATCCAAAACCGGGAGACCCCGAACACCATAATTTATAAAAGAGCAAGGGCGCTCACAACGAGCGCCCTTATTTTTTTTCTTCACGGCATCCTTCTTCGTCTACTTTTTAGGACGCTCGTCCTCCTTATGTTCTTCTTCGTCCGACCCCTCTTCGCCCTCCTCCCCGGATTCTTCCTCTGTCTCTCCCTCGTCTTCCTCCGTCCCCTCTTCCTCCTCGTCTCCGGCCTCTTCTTCTTCAACCTCTTCTTCCTCCGCGACTTCTTCGGCTTCCTCCGCAACATCCTCCTCCACCGAACCCGCAAAATCGGCAAACCAGCCCCCTTTCTCCAGCAGCTCCGCCGGGCTGCCTTCCTCCAGCACCCTGCCCTCGGAAAGAACGATTACATGATCGGCATCCCGGACCATAGAAAACCGGTGCGCAATGATAATAACCGTATTATTCTTACGGATCTCTTCGATCGTTTTCTTGACCTCCGCCTCCGTAGCATAATCCAGGTTGGCCGTCGCCTCATCCAACACCAATATTCGCGGTTGGGCCACTAATACCCTGGCGATCTGAATACGCTGCCTTTCCCCGACGGACAGCCCCATACCACTTTCTCCCACCAGCGTCTGCAACCCCTGTGGCAACCGGCCAAGTGTCGCCTGCATGCCAGCAGCCATAGCCGCTTTGTATACGTCCTCATCAGTTGCCTCGGGCCGTTTATACCGGATGTTATCAGCCAGCGTTCCCCTGAATATTGCCCCATCCGTCGACACCATCCCGATCTGGCCCCTTACCGAAGAAGCATCCAGCTCCCGGATATCCTGCCCGTCGATCAGAATGCGCCCCCCGGAAGGTTCGTATAATTTCATCAGCAGATCCACCGTCGTCGTCTTGCCGGCTCCGGAAGTTCCGATCAAAGCCGTTGCCTGCCCCGGCGCCAACGTAAAAGTCACCCCCTTCAGCACTTCCCTTTCGGAGGTATAGCCAAAATGCACCTCATCGAATTGGATCCTTCCTTCCCCGATCACCAGGCTTTTACCCGTCTTCACTTCCTCCTCGTTATCGAGCAGCCGGAAAGCCCTCGCAATGGAAGCCACATTCTGCTGTAATTCCACCCATAAGCTGGCCAGCGTATCGATAGGACCATAGAGCCGGTCCAGGTAGGCCACGAACATGACCACGTCACCCGGCGTCAGTTTGTTTTCCAGCGTGAGATATCCTCCATAACCAAAGACCAGCGCTGTCGACAGATGAGAAAGCATCGTCTCCCAGAAAACATATTTGTTCGACAGCTGCGCCCGTTTGATATAGTCTACATAAGCTTCATTCGCGACGGTCTGTAAGCGCCGGACTTCACGCTCCTCAGCCCCGGATATCTTTACCGTTTTGATACCCGTCAACCCATCCTGGATCCTGGAGGAAACATCCTCCCACCTGGAATAATAATTCGAAAGCCCGGATTCCAGTTTATTGGCCGATCGCCAGGCGATCAGCAGGTAGAAGGGTATGGTGATCAACGCCACAGAAGTAAGCGCCACATTTTGCCAGAACATAATGGCCAGGATCCCCAGCAAACTGATGATCTCGGGCAAGATCTGCTGCGAGAATCCATTGACGATGCCCGTTACCTCTTCAGATTGATCGATCTGCTTGGCAATGGCGGCGCTGCTGCGCTTACCGAAAAATCCCAGCGGCAGATTGAGCACATGGGAAAACGTTTTTTGAATAAAGCCCTGCTCGATGAGACAGGAAAGCCGCGTGTTGGTATTCTCTCCCACCCGCCAAAGCAACGTGCCGATCAGGTTGATCAGGAACAATGCCGCCACGGCTTTTAATAAGGTCTTCAGCGCCTGCGCGGGAGTACGAGCCGCTACATGCCCCTCTTTATGCGGCTCCGGAACCGGCGCAACAGGCTTTATAACCGTATCTTTCTTAATGACAAGCTTTTTAGCGCGGACGGCTGCCTTCGAATGACCCTTCCCTCCGGTACCATGACCTCCCGCTGCCGAATCCCTGGCCGCTATACTTCCCGCTGCCGGATGGGCTTTCGTTGAATCACGGCCCTTCGCACTCCGGGCCGCCGAATCCCCGGAGCTATGGCCCGAATCGGAACCGCCGCTGGCAGAGTCGGCCATGTTCGTCTCGTCCTGGACCATATGCTGGATACTCTCTTCGTCATCCGGATCGAGCCCCAGATCCTTTTGCGCGTTCTCCCTGGCTTGTCTTACGAACAGGCCCGCCACATCGTTAATCGCTTCCCGGTAGATCAACGGTTCCACCAGACTGGCGCCCGTACTTAAAAGCCCCAACGTCACTACCCATAAAAATTTCTTCTTATGTGGAACAATCAGGCGGAAAATATTCTTCCAGACATCTTTTTTTACTTTTTTCTCAATAGCCATAGTGGTTCGAAGGCGTTTTTGCAATAGGATGGTAAAAATAACGATTGCCGCCCGTATAAATTTATTTGGCGCAGGGACCAAATAAAATTAAATTCGTTCGCAACTAATTCTCCATCAACCGTTCATTACTAAATAGTTCCCGTATGGCTTACTCTCGCAGATCCTTCCTGAAGAACAGCGCCCTGGCGATAGCCGCCGGCACCATGCTTTCCGATACGCTCCTTGCCGCCGGGGCCCGCAAAAAGAATATCGTCGGCATTCAGCTTTATACGGTTCGCGACGAAATGAAGAAGGATCCCGCCGGCACCCTGAAGCTACTGGCCGAGATGGGTTATAAATATGTAGAACACGCCAATTACATAGACCGGAAATTCTATGGCTACAGCGCCAAAGATTTCAAAACCCTGCTGGATGGCCTGGGCCTCAAAATGTACAGCGGACATACTGTCATGGCGCCGCAGCATTGGGATGAATCAAAAAAAGATTTCAGCGATTCCTGGAAATGGACCGTGGAAGACGCGGCCATCGTAGGACAGCAATATGTCATCAGCCCCTGGCTGGACGCAAGCCTGCGCAAGACCTATGACGACACACTCCATTACATGGAAGTCTTTAATAAGAGCGGGGAGCTGTGTAAGAAGTCCGGAATGAAATTCGGCTATCACAACCACGATTTTGAATTCAGCACCGTCCTGAATAATAAAAAACTATTCGATATTATCCTGCAGAACACAGATCCCGAACTGGTAGCCCAGCAGCTGGATATGGGCAACCTGTACAATGGAGGGGCGATCGCGATCGCCATCGTCATGCAATATCCGGGGCGATTTGAACTGATGCATGTCAAAGACGAGATCAAAGCTACCTCCGGATCGGAGAAATATGAAAGCACCATCCTCGGCGAAGGCATCGTCAATACCAAACAGGTAACCGACCTGGGCAAAAAATCAGGCGGCACCCATCATTTCATCATCGAGCAGGAGTCCTACCAGGGCAAATCCCCGATCGACTGCGCCAAAGCCGACCTGGAAGTCATGAAGAAATGGGGGTATTAGAGCGAAGGCGCCCCCACATACATGAACGTGGCCTTCTTATCCCCGATCATTACATCAAAAGCGCCGGGCTCCGTCACCGTCCTGAGCTGCGCATTCACAAAAGCAAGGTCACTGCGGTTCAGGACAAAATCCACCGTTGTCGACTCACCCGCCTTCAGGAATATTTTTTTGAAAGCCCTCAATCGACGCATATTAGGCGTAATGCTCGCATAATGCTCCCTCGTATATAGCTCGACGGTATGCTTGCCATCCCGGCTGCCGGTATTCTTGACCGTAATATGCACGGTCAGCTGCTGCGCTGCGCCCAGCTTATCGGCGCTGAGGGTCAGATCCCCATATTCGAACCTCGTATAGCTCAGGCCCCATCCGAAAGGAAAGAGAGGGTTATAGCCATTCATCGTCATATCGGAATTGAAGATCTCCCGGATCTCCTCCGTAGGCTTCCGGTCATACAGCACCATTTCTCCCATGCTGCGGGGATAGCTGAAAGGCAGCCTCCCGCTGGGATTGTAGTCGCCGAGCAGCACGTCGCTGATCGCTTCCGCTGTCTTTTTACCACTCCAATAAGCCATTAAGATACCCTTCATGGCCGGGGCGATCCCTGAAATAAGACGGGGTCTTCCTTCCGTCAGCACGAGGATGACAGGCTTGCCGGTGGCGACCGCCGCTTTGGCCAGGGCCGTCTGCTCCTCCGGTAAAGCCAGGTCTGGGATATTGCCCGGACTTTCGGCATAGGCATTTTCTCCCAGGCATAGGATGATCGCATCCACACCGCCGGCTGCCGCTTTCAGGGTCGCCGTATCATAATTCGCCGGACTGTCAAATCCCTTCACCGTGGTCGTGCTGACACTGCCCGCTCCCAGCTTGTCGGTGAGCGCCTGGAAGATCGTTTTGCTGTCCTGCGGATACCACTGCTCCTGGTTACCCTGCCAGGTATAGCTCCAGCAGCCATTCAGCGCGCTGATGCTTTGGGCCGCGGGGCCAGCCACCAATACCCGGGTATTGCGGGCCAGGGGCAGCAGCCCGTCCTGGTTTTGCAGCAATGTCATCGCTTCCCGGGCTGCCTGCAGAGCGATGGTTTGATATTCCGGCTTGCCAAAATTCGCGGTGGCCGCTTCTTCCGGGTAAGGCTGATCGAAAAGCCCCAGTTTGTATTTGAGCAGCAGGATCCTTTTTACGGCATCATCGATACGGCTCAGCGGTACTTTCCCCTTCTGCACCGCTGCCTTCAGCAGATCGAAAAAAGAAAAGTCCATGGGGACCATGCTCATATCGATACCGGCATTGACGGCCATGGCAACCGCATCCAGCGGGGTAGGGGCCACATTATGACGGGTATGCAAACGGATGACGTCTTCCCAGTCCGTGACGATCACGCCCTGGAAACCCAGCTCCTTTCGCAGCACGTCGGTGAGCAGGTACTTGCTGGCATGCACCGGCGTGCCATTGATCTCTCCGGAATTGACCATCAGGGTGGACGCACCTGCCTGAACGGCGGCACGGAACTGCGGCAGATAGTATTCCCGCATCTCGATCTCCGGCAGGTAGATCGGGGTCCGGTCTTTTCCCGTCCGGGAAGCGCTATAGCCGATATAATGCTTCATACAGCTGGCGACAGCCGTAGGATTTCGCAGACCATCCTCTTCATAGGCCTTGATGACGGCCGCGCCCATCGTCTTACCGATATAGACATCCTCCCCATAAGTCTCCGGAAACCTCGACCACAAAGGCTGACGGCCGCAATCCAGCACAGGAGCGAAATTCCAGCGCACTCCCGAAGCGCGCAGCTCCATGGCCGCTACCTTGGTCACGGCGACCGCCAGTTCCGTATTACGGGTGGCGGCCACTGCGATATTTTGGGGAAATAAAGTAGAATTTAGCGTATAGGTTTGCCCGTGAATCCCATCCAGCCCATAGATCACAGGTATTTTCAGACGTGTTTTTTTGGCTTCATCCTGTATCTGCGTGAGTATCGTATGCCATTGCTCTACCGTCAGCGCATGGTTGGTGACGTTTAAGATCGACCCTACCTTATAATTCAGTACGGCTTTGGCCAGCGCAGCCGGATCCAGCACACCGTCTTCAGGGGCTGCCACTACGCCCAGGGTAACCTGTGTCATCTGCCCGATCTTCTCGTCCAGCGTCATTCGTTTCAATAAGGCTTCGGCATTCTGCCGGTCGGCGGAAGTCTGGGCAAGGGCAACAACAGACAGGAGGAACAATGAAAAGACAAACGTATACTTTTTCATGATTGAGCTGGTTAGCATCCGAAGGCGGACTGTAAATCCCTAAAGATAGGGATAAGGCAAACGCGGCCTGTCATGAACTTTTGATTATTTCTTGTATTAATTTATCTGTTCGGCCATATTTCGTGGCGAAATATGCCCCGGAGGCCGATCGGCCATTTATTGCAGCTTTTTCACCTCCTTTAAATAGTCATACTGCAAATCCTCGTGCATCGTATCGATGACCGAATGGATCTTTTTGAGCTGCTGCTGATAAAGATTGTTCAACACCTGGCTGTTCCCAATGGGAATGCCCGAAGCCTTAACCCTGGAACAGAAATAGGTGAGCAATTCGACTTCCGCCTGCGGCGAACCGGTATAGCGGATCTGTTTGGTCGTAATTCGTAGTATTTTACGCAAACTTTTTTTCGTAAGGTAGAGATTGGGCTTGGGCAGTTCCTTGAATTCAAGGTCTATCTCCTTTTTCACATTCCCGATATATTCATTCAGATCAGACGATTCGAACAGCAGGTACGTCAGCAGCTCCTTATTGTCTTTTTTAAATTTAGCCAGGCGCAGACATAACTCTGCGAGCCTGGAAGGAGAAAGATTAGTCAATTCCTGCTTGATCTCATGGATAGTCGCTGCTTTCATGCCCGGCAAATAGTTTTATTCTTCGCTAAAAATAAAGAAAATATTCTACCGGCATGCCACCCTTGCATTATTCAGCCCCGAATCCTTTTTTCCATAAACCATGCTGATACAGCAATCTGTCCAATGATCTTGAACCGGCTCCCGTCAACAGCAGAAACATGCTCGTAAGCAATTGCGCATAATCCGACCGTATTTCATGCAGCACGGCCCAGGGACCGATCTTTGGCGGAGCTGGGGGCATCGGCAGGGGAGAAGTGCCCAGGTAAAGCGATATCTTGGTGGCTAAGATGGCTACGATCATTTCGGCAATGAAATAGAGAGCCACAACCCTGGTAAGCAACCCGAACAGTAACAATAGGCCCCCTGCGATTTCTGTAACAGCCACAAAATGCGCCGTGAGCTCAGGCATAGGAAAACCTAGTTTTGTAAACCGGCCCACCCCCTGATTAGGATACACAAACTTTAAAATACCCTCCCAGAAGAATACGCCTCCAGTCATAAGACGGATGAGCAAAATAGCCGCCTGGCCATCGACAGGCGGATTAAGCAGCCAGGTAATTGTTTTCTTCATATTCATTTTTTTAGAGTACAAATGAAACCGAAAAACTCCCGGGAAATAAACCCTTTACATGAAGGCAGCCGGATTCCTGATGAAGGACCGGTTTGACCGTTATCACGTATTTCCGGGCTTTCATGTAAAAAGACAGGAGAAACCCCGGCGGTTTCTTACATTTATAGAGATGAAAAGACATCCGATATGGGATCATGTGATAGGGTGGACAGGGCTCTATTTAGTTTGGACGCTGCTATTCCGGGACCATGCGTTGACGGTCACCAGGACATTGACGGTACAGTTCTGCTATTTATTCTTCATTGCGGCTAATTATTATCTGCAGATTTATATAGGGATCCCCTTTTTGCTCTACCGGAAGAAATATCTTGCCTTTGCCCTGGTACTGCCGGCAGGTGTGGCCCTGACCGCCTTGTTAAGGGTGCCTCTGTCCCTGTTCCTTCAACGGCATGTTTTCCGGACGGGCCTTCCCGCGCCGTCTTTTGGAAACCTTTTCAGGGACTCCTTTCTGAATATTTTCGTCTGGGTAGCCTGCATAATCGCCATCCGGCTGGTGTTCGAAAAGATCCGGTTCCGTCAGTATCTCGACACCATCGAAAAAGAAAAAGCGAAGAATGAGCTGGATTTTTTAAAAGCCCAGTTCAACCCCCATTTTTTGTTTAATTCCATTAACTCCATCTATGGTCACATCGACCGAAAGAACAGCACGGCCAGGAATATGCTGCTCAGCTTCTCGGAGATGCTGCGTTACCAGTTATATGAATGCAATGTGGACTATATTCCCATCGATAAGGAAATACATTACATCCGGAATTATATAACCCTTCAGCAGGTAAGGAAAGAAGAGGACCTGCAGATCTGCCTGGACATTGCCGAAAATATAAAAGGATTCACCATCGCGCCTTTATTATTTATCGCCTTCATCGAAAATGCTTTTAAATATGTGAGCTATAACGGAGCGGGAGAAAATAAAGTGGAAATTTCTTTGCGTAAAAAAGACGACTGGCTGATCTTTCGATCTTTTAACACCAGGGACCGCTCTGTGAACGGGCCGGGCATGGACTGCGGCGGTATCGGGATCGCCAATGTCAAACGAAGGCTGGAACTACAATACCCGCAGCAGTATGAGCTCCTCACCCGGAAAGAAGACGAGTCCTATGAGATAACGCTTAACCTTAAAATCGGATGACCATGCTCCTTAAAGCTCTCATCGTTGACGATGAACCGGTAGCCCGGAAAGTGATCCGGGAATATATCGAGGATATCGATTACCTGGAACTGGCCGGAATGGCTGAGAACCCCCTGAAGGCGGATGTCCTGATGAATGAACAGCCGGTTGACCTGCTCTTCCTGGATATTAACATGCCCAAGCTGAGCGGCATTGAATTTTTACGTGCTAACAGCAGACGCCTGCGCCAGCCTATGACCATCATCACGACGGCTTATGCAGAATATGCGCTGGACGGCTTTGAGCTGGAGGTCGCGGATTACCTGGTAAAACCTTTCTCTTTCGAGCGCTTCCTGAAAGCCTGCAATAAAGTAAGGGATTATTATACGCTGACGCAGCGAAAGGACGAGCCGGGAAAGGAAGACAGGCGGGATCATTTTTTTGTAAAATGCGACAATCGCCTGGAGAAGATCCTGTATGACGAACTGGTCTATATCGAGGCCCGGTTGAACTATATTATCCTGCATACATCCACCCGCCCGCTGATGGTTTATCTCACCCTGAAAAGTATTTTCGGCCAGCTTCCGGCAGACCGGTTCCTGAAAGTGCATAAATCCTTTATCATCAATACCAGCTACATCAAAAGCATCCAGGGCAACACCATCGACCTCGGAACCGCCAAAGTTATCATCAGCCAGAATTATTACGATCAATCCATAAAAGAAATCCTCAAAGACGGCATGATCAAAAGATCCTGATAGGGCAGGTCTTCCATACTTCACTTATTAAAGTAGGAGGGGGCAAACCATGCAATCGTTTGCGCAATTTTTTTCAAATCCCATTTGTCGAGTTAAAATTTGGTTAATTTCACGAACAAAACCTATGCACCCCTACCCAATTAAAAATGTTGACTATGTCAATAAATGAAAATGATTATATGGACGATGCGGTCTTGATGTCTTTGCTCAAGGATGGGGACGAGCATGCTTTCAAAAAAATTTATGAAAGGCACTGGCACGCTTTATATAAGTCTTCGTTTCTTGTATTGAAAGATAAGGAGGCATGTACCGACATTGTCCAGGAACTGTTCATTTGGGTTTGGCAACATAGGGATACGATGGAGGTCATTAACTTAAAAGCATATCTTTCTGCTGCTGTCAAATTCAAAGTAGCCAACCATATACGCGCCGGCAAGTCCCGGGAAAAGCATTATCTCCAACATACGGGCTTTCAAACGAATTCCCGGTTAAGTGTTGACGAAGAAATAGAATTAAAAGAATTGAAAAGGTTGGTTAGCCATACAGTGTCGGGCCTTCCTTCTAAATGCAGGGAAATATACCGCTTAAGCCGTGACTACGGTTTTTCAAATAAAGAAATATCTACCCAACTGAGCATCTCGGCCAAAACCGTAGAAAACCAACTTACTATTGCCTTAAAACGCATCCGTTCGGTAATATATCTTTTATTGCCATTTCTTGCATTGATTTCTTTTGGTTTGTAAAACCGGGAAAGATCACTTATTACCTGCCCTGCCAAACCAGGCCGGCAACCCGCTGTATATATATTAAAAAAAAATATCTTTTTTGCACTTGGGGGAAACGCCTTCGATGTGTGCCTTGTTAATGGAGTCATTATAAACATTTATAAAGATGGACGAAAACACTTTCCGAAAACTAGCTGAAAGAATTGCGGATGGCACAGCTTCTGACCAAGATTTAAAGGATTATTTAAAGTATTATAATTCTTTTCAACAAGGGCAGGAAGCTGACGGTAGCACCCTGAAAGATGAAGAAGCCATTATTTTAGAAAATAATATTTGGCAGGGCGTTTTGCATGGCATACAGCAAACGGAAGGCAAAAGACACCCACATATCCGCTTTAAAATGTACTGGGCCGCGGCCTCTATATTGGTGTTGTTTTCCATTGCGGCCATAACATGGTTTAAATGGGGCAAAAAAGGCGCCGCTGCCACAACAGGATATGCAGTTAGCTATGTTGAAAAGACAACAAAGCCCGGTGAGCATATAAAATTGACATTGCCAGACGGATCCATAGTTTGGTTAAATGGGGACAGTAAATTAAAATACCCAAACGACTTTGATGTGGAAAAACGGGAATTGTACCTTACCGGTGAGGCTTACTTTGAAGTACAACATAAAATAGGGTCCGCTTTTATTGTTCACGTGGGGGATTTGGCTACCAGGGACATTGGCACCGCTTTCAACATACAAGCATACCCAAACCAGTCCAACGCGAGCATTACGGTTGCTAATGGAAAAGTAGAAGTGAACGATGGCGGAAAAAAATTAGGGGAACTTTCGGTAAAAGACCAATTGAACTATCAACTGGCAAAAAAAATAGCAACGGTTAAACAAGTGGACGTAAACAAAGTTTTAGCGTGGACAAAGGGGAATCTGATATTTGACGGGGAGCCTTTTGAAGAGGTGGCAAATGCCATCAAACAGAACTACAACATAGATGTCCAATTAAACAACAATGTACGCCATTGCAATGTTTACGGGGCTTTTTCGAACAATAAAATGAAAGAAAACCTTCAATTAATTGCCGAGTCGCTAAATGCCCGGGTAGAAAAAAATGCAAACGGGAAATATGTGATAATTGGAGGGGGCTGCCGATAGTTTCAGATAAAATATTGTCCATTTTAACTATAAATAAAACAACATGAACCCTACCATCAAACATCGAAGTTGAAACACAAAAAATCCCTGCTTGCGGCAGGGACCTGTTAAGGCATCCAATAAAAAGAGATTAACTTTTAGAAGGCTTCGGACCCCTGATATGCGTTAATCCTTTTATTTATTGAACACATTCAAACACACCAAAACTATGGCTTTTTCTTTATTCAAACTACGTATTTGTAGTAAATCTGCAATTATGAGATGCAATCTTATCGTCTTACTCACTTTGCTTTTTACCTCTTTGCTGCACGCAAAAGATGCAGGTTCGCAAAGCTTACTTGAGAAAAAAATAACCTTGACGGTAAAAAACCAACTTTTAAAGGATGCCCTGAACAAGATAACGGAAATGGACGGGGTGAACATCATTTTCACGGGAAATTCATTGTTCAATACGGAAAGAGTAAGCATCGATGTAAAATCGGTTTCCCTTAAAAAGGTTTTAAACGAGCTATTGGCCCCGTACCCGTTAACGTACAAAGTGGTGGATGATTATGTAGTAATAAAACGTACCGCCGCTAACCCGGAAACAAATACACCGCTTAATGGTTTCGTCGATCCCAGGGACACGCTTAAAGGCAGGGTAACCGACCCTGTTGGCAATGCGCTTCCCGGCGTGTCCGTTACCGTTATCGGGAAACCTTTTGGCGCCGCCACTAACGATGTGGGCGCTTATTCCATCCCGGTAAGCCCCGACGATTCCATTCGTTTTAGCTTTGTAGGCTACAAAACACTAGTACGCAGCGTCAGGAACAAAGACGAACTAAACGTTCAAATGGAAGCAGACTCCACCGGGCTGAACGATGTGGTAGTAACGGGTTATGGGCAAGTCCAAAAAAGCATTAGCGTAACGGGCGCCATATCTACCGTGCGCACCAAAGAGCTGAAGCAAAGCCCCGTGGCCAACCTGTCAAACGCTTTGGCCGGAAGGCTCCCCGGGCTCACTGCCATTCAATCTTCCGGCTTGCCGGGCTCGGATGCCGCTGCTATCTATATCAGGGGCGTTGGCACTTATGGCGCCAACAAATCGCCGTTAATCGTTATTGACGGCCTGCCAAGGGGCGATGCCAATTTTGGGGATATTGACGTAAACGAAGTCGCCTCGGTAAGCATATTAAAAGACGCCGCGTCCACCTCCTTGTACGGAGTACAGGGCGCCAATGGTGTCGTATTGATTACAACTAAAAGGGGAAAAACGTCCGGAAAGCCCAATATAGAATTTAACGGGCAATACAGCCAGCAAAGACCAACCCGACTGCCCACCTATTTAGATGCGTACCATACCGCCTTGTTGATCAATGAAGGCAGGACCAACGAAGGATCGTCCCCTATTTATACCAACCAGCAACTCCAGATAATACAAAGCAAAAGCGACCCCTATACCTATCCCGATGTTGACTGGTACAGCGTGATATTGAAGCCGTCCGCGCCACAGCAACGCTATAACATAAATATCAGCGGTGGCAACGATATTGGCACCTATTTTGTATCCGGTTCGTACCTGCACCAGGGGTCGCTGCTTAAAGCCGCGGATAACAATAAATACGGGGTTAGCGATAAATACGACCGCTACAACCTACGCTCCAACATTAACCTGAACGTATCTAAAATGCTCAGCCTGCGGTTGGATCTGGCAACCAGGCTGGAAAACAGGACAGGGCCGGGAGCCGGGGTAGATCAAGGGGTTGCCGCGTATGATTGGATTTTTAAAATGCTATCACAATATAGCCGCACCACATCCCCTGTTTATAACCCTGATGGGTCTTATGCATTTGGCACGGGTATGCCGCCCGACTGGAGGAACATACTTGCCGAAATACAATCTACGGGGTATTACAATAATTTCTGGCACAGCACGAATGGCACGGTAGAAGCCACGCACCTGCTCGATGTGATTACACCAGGACTGAAAATAAAAGGGTTGGTCACATTTGAAAACTACGGGACCATCGATTATGCCCAAAGCCAGCATTATGACTCTTACAGGTACAGCAAAGACCCTGTTACCGGTACGGAAACATATGCGCAAATGACCACGGCAAACTCTTTAACTAAAACCTATTCCACATCGGGTTACCGGTATTATTTTTATGACGTTCAATTAAATTACGATCGCAGGTTTGGGCGCCACAATATAAGCGGTATGTTTTTGGGCAACCGGAGCTATACTTCCGTATATAACGATTTGCCGCATGTTTACCAGGGGTTGGTGGGCAATGCTTCCTACAACTACGATCAACGTTATTATTTGCAATTCAATTTTGGCTATAACGGGTCGGAGAATTTCCCTCCGGGAAAGCGTTATGGATTCTTCCCGGCAGTATCCGCAGGGTGGATAATTTCCGACGAAGAGTTCTTTAAAAACAATATCCGGTTAATGAATTTCCTTAAGCTGCGCGGTTCGTATGGCATTGTGGGCAATGACCAAATAAGCACCAGCAGGTGGTTATTCCTTTCAAACTACTCCCCGATCACAGCAGCCAACGGGTACACTTTTGGCAACCCCGGTACTAACGTAGCCGGATATTATGAAAGCAGCGTGGGCAATGAAAACGTAACTTGGGAAAGAGCCAAAAAAGCAGATATCGCCATAGAAACCGGGTTCTTTAAAAACGCCGTTAAATTGACAGTGGACTATTTCCACGAGCGAAGGGACAATATACTTACCACCCCCCGGACAATACCCGATTATTTAGGGGTTTCGGTCATTCAACCCAAAAACGTGGGCAGCGTCGTAAACAGGGGTATTGAAATCGATCTTAACGTTAACACGCACGTAGGAAAAGTTAACCTATTTGGAAATATCAACTATTCATTGGCGAAGAACAAAATACTTTATGCCGATGAGCCACAATTGGCTTATGCCTACCAATATGCCAAGGGAAGGCCGATAGGCGACTCCCTGGGTTACATTGCCGACGGCATTTACCGCAGCCAGGCCGAAATAGACAAGGGGCCGAAATCTACGCTTACCGCTAAGTCGTTGCCGGGCGACATACGCTATAAAGACATGAACGGCGACGGCGTTATCGATGCTAAAGACAGGGCAATGATCGCGAACTATAACTTCCCTACCCAAACATTTGGCGGATCCATAGGCTTTGCCGTGTATAATTTTGATTTTAGCATCCTGTTTCAAGGGGCTTTGGGCGGTGTGGCCAATTACCAGGGTTATTTAATACCTCAGTACCAATACAGGCCCTACCAATGGAACAACAGGTGGACGGCGCAGACTGCACAAACGGCCAGGTATCCATCGATGCACTACAACGACTGGACAAATGACAATGTTAACTCCACTTTTTGGCAATATAAAACCGACTATATAAAACTCAGGAATTTTGAGGTAGGCTACTCCCTGACAGGCAAGCTATTGCAGCGGGTTAAAATTAAAAAATTCCGGGTATTCATCAATGCGCAAAACCTGGTTACCTGGGACAAGTTGCCATTTAACGACGTCGATCCGGAAATTAACCCTTCCGGGAACACGGCTGTGCCTTATCCGATCAACAAAGTTTATAACGCGGGCGTAACGGTCAATTTGTAAATACCCCCATCGGCACTTGTAACAAACAGTTATTGCAGCAAGCAACAAAACAATAAGAAATGGAAAATAAAACAATAATATATCTACTGGCCTTTTGTTGTATAGGCGCAGCGGCATCTTGCAAAAAAGACTACCTTAACAAAGTAGCAAGCGACAATGTACAGGTGGAAGAAGTGTTTTCTACCATAACCAATGCCGAAAAATTTGTAAACAACATTTATACTTCTTTGCCAAGTTGGGATTACAGCAATGGCAACTCTTATACTATTTCCTCGGGAACGGACGAAGGCAAACAAATATGGGCGAATGGTTTTCAAATATTCAATACGGGTTCGTGGAACCCTTCCAGCTTTTTCCCTATTTCCATTGATTGGTTCAATTATTATGAGGGCATCAGGGAATGTAACACGTTCCTCAAATATTATGACCTTATCCCGGCAGACCCTTCCCATCCGGCCTGGAAGCCAAGGTTGAAAGGCGAAGTTTTTACGCTTAGGGCTTATTTTTATTCACACCTCTTTAAAGAATGGGGCACCATTCCATTATTGAGCACCCCTGTATCGCCTTATGGCTCTGAAAGCGACCTGTACTATCCAAGAAGTTCGTACGAAGACGTTATTAAGTTTGTAAATTCCGATTTGGACAGTGCGGCGGGCGCCTTGCCTTTCGCTTATAGCGATGTAACGTTACTTGGCAGGGCCACTAAAATGGTAGGATTGGCCATCAAGTCAAGGATGCTGCTTTATTATGCAAGCCCGTTGTTCAACCCGCAAAACGACCCAACCCGTTGGCAAACCGCGGCATCGGTGGCCAAAGAAGCATTGGACGACGCTTTGGCAAATGGTTATGTTTTAAACAGCAATTATGCAAATGTTTTCCTGGACTATAACAACCAGGAAGTGATATGGAACCGGCCAATGGGCAGCGGCGCAATCGACCAGGTAATGGTGTCTTTGGGAAACGGGGGTTGGGGCAATAGCGGCCCTATTCAAGAATTTGTGGACGCTTATGAAATGGCGGCGACAGGCTTGCCAATTACCAACCCGGCTTCCGGTTTTAACCCCAAGCGCCCTTATGTCGGCAGGGATCCCCGGTTTTATGCAACGGTATTATATCCTTTGGAATGGTGGACATGGAGGAAGATTGACGCCCAGGGTGTAGACAAACCCACTGCCGGTCAAACAGCCAGTGGTTATTTTTGGAGGAAATATATGTCCGTAAGTACCGACCTTTATTATGGCAGGGGGTATGTTCCCAGAAAATGGGTACTATTCCGTACCGGGGAGCTGTACCTGAATTATGCGGAAGCGCAAAATGAAGCCCTGGGGCCCGATGCTACGGTATATAGCGCCGTAAACGCCATTCGCAATAGGGCAGGTATGCCCAACCTGCCTGCTGGTTTAAGCCAAGCCGATATGCGCAGTGCCATCCAGCACGAACGCAGGATCGAGATGGCATTTGAAAGCCAGCGTTTTTGGGACGTAAGGCGGTGGAAAATAGCGGAAGTTGTTGACAATGGCCCGGTACATTCGGTGCTATATTCAATTAACGCAACGGATACTACTTATACTTATCCCGTATTGCAAACAAGGGTCTTTGACGCATCTAAACATTACTTTATGCCAATCCCGCAAAGCGAGATGGATAAAATGGCGGGTAAAAACCCCGACTTTAAACAAACCACGGGATGGTAGCAGCTTAAAGCATTTTTATTAGCTACTTTGCCCCTCATGATTAACTTCCATCTAATCCATCTAATCATGAGGGGCAAATAAAAGAAAGCCCAGCTTGAGCTGGGCGACATCATCAAATTTTGTGCGAACATAATGATCTCATTTTAAATGAAATATAACCAGGTTTACCCATCACCCGCAACCCTCTCTCCCTTCACCGGCTCCCTCTCTGAAAATCCTTCGAAGCTACTAACAGATAGATCCGCGCTTCATTCGGCACTTACATACATTAAGGGACAAGACCTAAAAGTATGGATGGCCGCAAAAACTTAAAAAATGGAACCAATCGTAACTTTTGAATCTCTTGTAGAGCAAATAGAAGAAATTTTAAAAGGCGACCAACCCGCTTTTTGCAAAATCGTTGATATTCGCAGGGTAGTGGATTCTGAAATTGTATATAAAATAGGTATTCCTGAGATGTTTTTATCTGTTTAATTCCAAACAACATAAATTAGATAACGCTCGGATTGGCACATATCACCGCCGCCTTCTTGTTCGTTATCGCAATTCTTATGATTTGTTTTGAAATACTTTATTAATTCTACTTCCATTCCGTCTACAAAGGATTTATTATTAGAACCCCCTATTTCTTTTATGCTTTTATAATTGGATTCGTGGTCTCCTCTGAATCTGTCATCAATAGTTTGGCCGGTTTTCCCGATTTTGAAAGTGGTAGCATGAGTAATAGTCTCAATGATTCCTTTGATAAAATCTGATAGAGTAACCATAAACTTTCTTTTTTTGATTGTTAATAAATAAAGCCGCTCCTGCTGATAACAGGGCGGCTTTTCAAATTTACCGATTTCTGTATTAACACAACGCTTATACATTATAAGATAAAAAAACCGCTCGTACGGGGACAGTCCCATATTTATTCGTCTGTGTTCTTTAGTCTGTATACGATATGAGCATCACTATATTGAAGAGAAAGGGTCGCTTTGTGGCGACCATCTTGATTATCAAATATTACTAATTCGATTGTACATCTTACTCCCCCTTCATCAACAGCTTTATATGTTACATGGATGTTTTGTTCAGCATCTTTTTCGAAGCCGCCTTTGGAAATTAAATCTAAATCAACATTATGCTTGGCATAAATTTGAATTTTATTCTTCGTTATATTAATAACTGTTAGAATGTCACATTCTTTCCACTTTATGGGGCTATCATCCCCATTAGCTATTACGGTCGATTCGAATGCCTTGAATTTGTATACCTGAGAATAACAAAAGCAGCTATAAAGGCATAGCCCCATAACAAATAGGTATTTCATGTAATTTATTTAGCATTTCTTAATCGTAGGGCGATTCCCTGCGCCACATCATCGTTTTCATATCTTCCCATATAAGAGAAAGTACCAATAGGGTGGGAGCGGTTGGTTTCATCAAAAATCTCCCCTTTTAGATTTTTATACTGCATTTTATAGGCTGAAATTTTGTACCCATAATCATAATCTAACACAAAAATGTAATGGTGGTTACTGCCGGGTTGACCTACTTTAAAGCCATTAGTGGCAAAAGCCTGTTCAAACTTTTTGCCGGCATATTCCCAGCCATGTTTTTGGGGGTTCTTTCGTTCAAAGTAAATAGTAGCATCTTTATCAAAAGGCTCTGAGACAAAGACACTCAGATTCTTTTTAAGGTGCTTTTCATTCTGGGAGAAGGAATAGAGGGATACCAGGACAAAGACTGCTGTTAAGAGAGCATGTAAACGGTTCATATAAATGGCTTAATGGTTGCCATAGTTCCGGCTGGCAGGGGAGAATAAAAAATGCGTGGAACTTTAGCAAATCAGGCTAAGAGGTACTGGCATACCTGCACTCCATGAAATGACTAAAGCCCACGCGTAGCGTGAGCGTCTAGCCTGAGTTTCGTTGGAGTGCTTAAAAACTGCCAGTTTTCTTATCCAGAAATCAGCTAACGCAAATATGTAATATCGAGGCGAAAGTAGGAAAAGGGGACAAAATTACCATCATTCCTTGCATCTATATTGCAGGCAATGGGCTGCGTACTGTAGATCAGGATTGAATACCATCTAAAAATGATGGTATTTTTACGACTAAAATTAGACGGTTTTTGCTAAAATGGGAGTTATTCCGTAGGTTCGCTATACCAAAAGAAAAAAATCCCGGTAGATTTGACCGATCTACCGGGAAGAGTGATTTTGTAGAAAAGGCTTATAACTGCGACGAAAGTAATTCCCCGCAACCAATTCTCCAAATAATCTCCTTTTTAGTTTTCAAAGCTGAATTGATTTTCAGGCGGCCCCGTATGTCTATATGGGTATTTAATAACGCATTAAAACCATAAAAGGAGATGCAATTAGTAATTGATTATCATCACAAGCCGGCCACGACCTCTGTTCGTGTAGCGGGAAAATTTGGCAAAAATCACAAAGACGTTTTAGACGCAATTAGACAACTAGCTTGTTCTCAGAGTTTTAGAGAGCGGAATTTTACGCTCTCCTCTTATAAGACGGCTCAGAACAAGACCGCTCCTATGTACATCATAGGAAGAGACGGGTTTACAATGCTGGTAATGTCTTTCACAGGGGCTAAAGCTGCTGCTTTCAGGGAGGAGTTCATTGATGAGTTTAATCGTATGGAAGAGGTGCTTCGGCAGGGGGTAACGCCTTCGCTGATCCCAACTTACCAAAATAGGATTTTAAGTGAGCCTACTAAGAATTGCCCCGAAACCCATTGGTCCATCTTCGATCAGGCGCATCCAATTATGTTGTTTGTGGAAAAGCACATAGGCAGTGTCAATGAGTATGATCTGGTGGATGGTAGTATCGGGAGTCATTGGGCTAAATACAGAAAAGACAAGAAATGGGCAGGAGAAGCCTCTACCTTCATGTATGTCCATAAGGATGTTCGCGGAGCAAGAGAATGTAAATGTTATCCTTATTCTGAGCTTCAGCATTTTAAGAAGTGGCTGAAAGACTCATATAAACCTTTACATCTGCTGGATTATCTATGCGGCAAGTATAGCAGGGATAAGAACCAGGTTATGTTGGATAAGGTTAATGAGTTACTTCCCAAGCTCCTGGAATCGTAAAGTGCTAAAAATCGCAACTATTAAGAGCGGCCCGGTCAGCCGCTTTTTTATTCTAGGATTTGTCCAAAATAGTACCTAATGTATTAGGCAGTATCATGGACAAGCTATATCTTTAACGTTATAAACATTTACGGATATGGTAAAGAACCTCAAGGATCTCATGACCAAGTTTCAGGACGAAGCCGCCTGCCGGGAGTTCCTAGTGCAACAGCGATGGAATGGAGAGCCTATCTGCCCTTATTGTGGTCATAGGAAGTCTTATCGGATAGAGGGCGGGAAACGCTTTAAATGCGCCAATCAGACCTGTTATAAGAAGTTCAGCGTAACCGTAGGAACAATTTTTGAGGCCAGCAATATCCCGCTTAAAACATGGTTTGCGGCCATGTACCTGATAACGGCCCATAAAAAGGGGATAAGCAGCGTACAGTTAGGAAAGAATTTAGGGGTTACCCAGAAAACAGCTTGGTTTATGCTGCATCGTATCAGGGAATCCCTAAAAGAAAATGCTCCGTTGCTTTTGACCAAAGAAGTACAGGCTGACGAAGCCTATTTCGGCGGGAAAGAAGAATTTAGGCATAAAGATAAAAAGATCGGAAATGGGACACTCGGAAAAACTCCTATAGTAGGTATTATAGAGACTGGGGGCCGTGTAGTTACCAAAGTAAGCCCGGTTTTGACTAAAAAGAGTATTACCGATCTGATTTTAACCCATGTAGACCGGAAAGCCATTTTAGTAACCGATTCAGCTGCTCACTATTTTAAGGTAGGAAAGAAATACGACCATAAGACAGTCAATCATAGTGAAGGACAATACAAATCAGGCCAATTTCATACCAATTCGATAGAAAACTATTGGAGCCTGCTAAAACGGGGGATTATTGGGATTTATCACCAAATCAGTTCTAAACATCTCCAACGCTACTGCGATGAATTTGCCTATCGGTTTAATAGTCGTAAATTGAGCGACGGTTTTCGCTGGGCCATCACTTTTCACCAGATCGAAGGCCGATTAACATATAAAACGTTAATAGCCAATGTCAAAAACTCCCAAGGCAAAGAAATCGAAACCATCGAAACGGGCGAATAAATATGAGGAAAAACTACAGGTAAATGCCACCTTCGAGGAGTTGGCTAAGGTGCTAATTACCCCTAAAAAGTCGTTAAAGTCTAAGTAATAGTCTTTAAATACCGTAAAAACACCTTTTTTTATTCAAATATAGCGTCTAACTTTGTATTCACAGTCGAGAGGACCTTCTCTTAGGGTCCGCGAGAACTTGGTTTCTCCTTGACTGTTTTTTTTATTTTATACCCCTAAGCCTTCTTATGCATTTACTTTATGCTGATGAATCTGGCACTACAACTGATCCTAAACAGTTATTTTTTGTTCTAGCGGGTGTCTGCATCTTTGAAACGCAGGGGTATTGGATGAATAATGAACTTGATAAAATAGCGGCTCGGTTCAATCCAGGAGATCCTACAAGCGTTGAATTACACGGAAGCCCAATGTTGAATGGAAGAGGATTTTGGAGACAATTCCCGTTGCCGGACAGAATACAAGCTATAAAAGATGCATTAGGTGTACTAAAGGCTTCCCATCCTTCTAATAGAATATTTGCCTGTGTTGTAAGAAAATCGCTAATTCTTCCCAAAGATCCTGTTGAATATTGTTTTGAGCAGATGTCGAGCCGGTTTGATTATTACCTTAGAAGATTACACAAACAAAAAAACATTCAACGAGGAATTATAATATTTGACAAATCCACATATGAGACGACGATTCAAAATCTAGCTACGGATTTTAAAACCATTGGTAATTCTTGGGACATTATCAGGAATTTAGCTGAAGTTCCGCTTTTTATTGACTCAAAAGCATCTAGACTAATACAACTTGCGGATTTAGTGGCGTACTCTATTTTTAGAAATTACGAAAGCAGTGATCCTCAGTTTTTTTCAATATTTACTGACCGCCTAGATCGACACCAAGGGAAATTTCATGGACTTTTCGAGAAAGTTTAAACATTCCAATCTCTTTGCCGAATGCCCCTTGTCCCCTACTATATATAATTGCCGCTTCATTCACACTAACGCCTGTTAGTTTTTTTCTTATCTTTATCCCCTTAATTTTAAAATGACCATATGGCTAATAAAGAAGTCGTTATCGTTGCCGCCGTCCGGACACCCATCGGCAGTTTCGGAGGATCGTTGAAAGAGCTGCCCGCAACCCGCCTGGGCGCCATTGCCATCAAAGGCGCTATAGAGAAAGCAGGCATCCTGCCCGCACAGGTACAGGAAGTGTTGATGGGCTCCGTATTACAGGCCAATCTGGGACAGGCGCCTGCCCGGCAGGCAGCGAAAGGCGCGGGCCTGCCCGACTCTGTGGTCTGCACGACCGTGAACAAAGTCTGCGCCAGCGGAATGAAAGCGACCATACAGGCAGCCCAGGGAATAACACTGGGGGACATAGATATTGTGGTAGCCGGAGGAATGGAGAGCATGAGCAACGCACCCTTTTACGTAGAAAATATGCGTTGGGGGAACAAATATGGCAATAGCTCGCTGATAGACGCACTGGCTAAAGACGGTCTGACGGATGCCTATGACGGGAAAGCCATGGGCAATGCCGCGGAGTTATGTGCGTCTACCTGTGGCGTCAGCCGGGAAGACCAGGACGCCTTCGCTATTGAAAGCTACCGGCGTTCGCAGGCAGCCTGGGGTGAAGGCAAATTCACTGCCGAAGTCATTCCCGTGGAGATCCCGCAGCGGAAAGGAGACCCCGTCGTATTTGCCAAAGATGAAGAGCCCTTCAACGTGAAATTCGATAAGATACCGACTTTGAACCCCGTATTCCAGAAAGGCGGCACCGTAACGGCAGCCAATGCCTCTACCATGAATGACGGCGCGGCAGCCCTTGTCCTGATGAGCAGCGATAAGGCAAAAGAGCTGGGGTTGAAGCCACTGGCTAAGATCATTGGCTATGCCGATGCCGAACAAGCCCCGGAATGGTTTACCACGACCCCCGCCATTGCCGTTCCTGCAGCCGTTGCCAAAGCCGGTCTTAAAATGGAGGATATCGCCTACTGGGAATTGAACGAAGCCTTTGCCGTGGTGGGCATCGAAAACACCCGGAGAATGAAACTGGACCCGGCCAGAGTCAACGTCCATGGCGGAGCCGTATCGATAGGACATCCCCTGGGCGCCAGCGGCGCAAGGATCCTGGTATCCCTGATTCATATCCTGCACCAGAATAAAGCCAGGTACGGAGCGGCAGGTATTTGCAATGGGGGAGGGGGCGCTTCGGCCATCGTCATCGAAAACATGCAACTCTGACCGGTTAACCAAAAGTTAACGGATGATTTTTTTTAATATTTAAACGAGGCCAGCGTTTTTAAGTCTGATACTTAAACTTAAAATCGCTACAATGAAAAAACATCCTTCATTTTTGAAAAGCCTTTTCTATCTACTGATTGCCGTTAGTTTCTCCGTATCAGCTATGGCAGCTACTACCGCAAGACCAGCCGGAGAGCATCCCTATTACCTGCATGCTTTATCCGATCTGCGGGCCGCCCGCTGGATGATCGAACATCGCCCGGGCAACTGGCAGCAGACCGTAGACGAAGTCGAGGCCGTACACCGCATCGATGCCGCTATCGGTGAAATTAAGAAGGCATCTATCGAAGACGGCAAAGACCTGGCAGACCATCCCCCCGTCGATGAACGCAATGACCACGACGGCCGTCTGCACGTGGCTCTGGATTTCCTGCGTAAGGCACGCCAGGATATCAGCCATGACGAAGACAATGGCTTTGCACAAGGATTGCAGGGACGCGCTTACGGACATATCGATGGCGCCATCAATGCAGTTAAAAAAGCCATTCACGCCTAATACGCGGAGAATGCTGAATTCATTCACAGGACAGCCGGGAGGCTGCCCTTTTGTTTCACCTTTCTACTCCTCACCGCCCGCCCCCGGGCCCCCCGCGGCCAGAACATCACCCGATGCCGGCGCATCCGGCAGGAGCGCGCCGATCCGTACGATTTCCTCACGCAATGCCTTGATCTCCTGCAAAACATAGGAAAGCCCCTCTGCCCCCTGTTCGCTAACCACCGATACATCCTCTGCAGAAATATATTTCACTGGCGGTTTCTGGATCCTATTCCCCTCCTTACGCCTTTTCTCCAGCTGATAATTCGTCTTAGCCAGATCCACCTTTATTAAAACATCGAGCGAAATATCAAAATAGTTGCTAAGAGTGAGCAGCTCCTCTATATTAGGCTCGCTGATCCCATTCTCCCAGTTCCCGATCGTCGTTTGACCCTTTCCGATGAGAGAAGCAAGCTGGGACTGAGTTATAGGATGTTGCTTCCGCAGATACCGAATGTTTTTCCCCAAAAACTGCATCATAAAAAAATATTAAACCCAATTAAATTAGTATTAGCAACATTTCTAACTTATCTTTAAACAATCAATCCCTTAACCCTAAATATAAGCCAAATAAATTGCTAAATGGACGTAAAAAGCCATTTCCTGCAAAAAACTGGCGTAGATAATAAATTTTCGAACCCTTTAAGCATTGCTATGAATACCTCAATGGAACACCTGCCGCTCTACAAACGGGAACAATTAATCACCCTCTCCAAAGTGATTGTACAAGCCGTTTGCCCTGAAAAAATAATCCTTTTCGGCATGCATGCCACTGCCGGAGCAGTACCCGACCCCTTCGCCGACAGACAACTGGCCGCTGTTTTAGGCGGTTATGACCTGCTGGTCGTCACGGCACGCGGAGAACGCCGCAATGATCATGAACTACAGGACCTTGTTGAAAATCGCTGTCGTATGTACTATCCCGTTACCGTATTGATACACGATATCGACTATGTCAATAACCGGCTGGCGGAAGGACAATATTTCTTTTCCACCATGAGCCGCGAAGCGATCCTCCTGTATGATGCAGGCACTATTCCCCTGGCTAAAGCCGCCCGCCCCAACCTGGTCCATATCAGGGCCGTCGCCCAAAAAGATTTCGAAAGATGGAAGCTTAACGCAGAAGCCTTTTTCCGAAGTGCCCTGTTCAACCAACAGCGGCAGGAAAGAAAAATTGCCGTATTCCTTTTGCACCAGGCCGCAGAGCAGATTTATCAGGCCATTCTGCTGGCCTTTACCGGCTATAAACCCTGCACCCATAACCTGGATAAGCTCAGACGGTATACGAACCGTTTTTCGATTGAGCTGGCTTCCTTGTTCCCCCGCAATAACGAAGAAGAAGATCGCCTGTTCAAGTTACTATTGCAGGGATATGTAGATGCCCGGTATAAAGAAGACTATACGATTACAGAGGAAGACCTGAACCAGCTCACGGAGCGTATCGGCAAGCTCCTGTCTATCGCTGAACGTGTATGTAGCAACCGGTTTATCAGCCTGATCAAAATGGCCGCCGCAGGATAAACCATTGGCAGTGTTAAAGTTGGCGGAGGGATAAGAGAAAGAGATCAGCGTTTAGCCAGATCTGCAATCGTCTTCTTTTCGAGGATCTTCAGATTGGCATCGCGCACCTGTGACATGACCGTATGAAGTCCGCACCCTTTTTCATCGCAGTTCTTACATCGCTCGTAGAAATACAGGCTGACACAGGGTAGGAGGGAAATCGGACCATCCAGCAGACGCATGATCATTGCCAGCGGAACATCCTTGGGGTTTTTGGCAAAAAAATAGCCACCTCCCTTTCCTTTTTTACTGTCCAATATCCCCGCATTTTTAAGCTCAAGCAGGATATTCTCCAGGAATTTCAGCGGGATCTTCTTCTTTTTTGCCACCTCTGCAATTAATACCGGGCCCTCTTTTCCCTTTTCAGCGAGATACATCAGCGCCTGGAAAGCATATTGGGTTTTCTTTGACAGCATTTTTTATCTTGTTTTGTAATTTGTTCAATGGTTTAGAAGCCCAGTACGTCCTTCATACTGAAAACCCCTTTCTTATTGTAAATAAATTCAGCCGCCAGCACAGCGCCCGACGCAAACCCCTGACGATTATGAGCCGTATGCGTGATTTCAATAGTATCAACAGTTGAGCTGTACGTAATGTTGTGTGTTCCGGGAGCAGGATTGATCCTTTCGCTGAGGATCGATAAGTCATCTGAATTATCGCTAATATGGTTTACCCATCCCTTTTTGCGGGGAACCCTTTCCAGGATCTGCTCCGCCAGGGTAATGGCCGTGCCACTGGGCGCATCCCTTTTTTGTGTATGATGGATTTCCGTCAGATTTATGTTATACTCAGGGTGGGGGGCCATCAATTCCGCCAGACGCTTATTCACCTCGAAGAAAATATTGACGCCGATACTGAAATTGCTGGCATATAAAAAAGTCTTACCCTCCGTCCGACAAAATTGCTTCAGCTCCTCATATTTCTCCAGCCACCCGGTGGAACCGGCAACCACCGGCACCCCTGCCTGCAGACAACGCCGGATATTATCATAGGCGCTGTCCGGGCCGGTGAACTCTATCGCTACATCCGCTTTCCGGATATTCTCCTCCGTATTGTCTCCCAGGTTGTCAACCGAGATCTTCAGTACGATCTCATGCCCCTTCGCCAACGCGATCTCTTCTATCGCTTTACCCATTTTGCCATAACCAATAAGAGCAATCTTCATGACGTGCCGTTAATTTTGCGCCAAACCTACATTAAAATGCTGAGATTTACTATTCCACCCCCGGGACCAGGGAATCAGGGTACAAACAGTGTCTTAAACCGAGGCTTATGAATATCGAAGACCAGGCTGATCCCCATCGGGGTATTCATGCTCCCCATCCCCGCAAGCCCCCCCGTGGAGGCCGGATTCGACCCCTCCTGTACATGGAGGCTCAGCTCAGTGCTAACATCGAAATCCATCAAATGGGCATCTACCGTGGCATCCACGATCTGTAACCCCCAGAACAACAGGAAGAAGATCACCGAATAGTCCTGGTCTTTCCGGTACTCATTGCGGGCGCTCCGCAACGTATTATCATCGCCAGCGGATACAAAGACTCGTAATTTGGGATCGACCTTTGCGAGCTTGGCGGGGGTTAAAGGGGTATCCAGGATCACCGACAGGGCATACTGGCATTTCCTGTACCAGCTCTTGTTATCGAAATAAAGATAGGCCGGAATCCCCACCGCGGCATAGACCAACGGCAGCTTCCAGTACTTATGGTTGTAGATCTGACCCAGGCCCGGGCAAAAAGTCGAATATAAGGTGGCCCTGCGCGGGTCATGCTTCTTGCGGGCGGCAGAATCGACTTTATAAGGGTTGTCCACTTTCGCGCTCTTGCGGGGGAGCAGCGAATCTTTTTGACCAGGCTTCAGCGTATCCCCTACCGGATAATCCGACCCCTGCTTTCCTTTACTATAAGCGGGAATTGTATCATTTTTCTGGCCCAGGGACACAAAATGCCCTCCCAGTAAAATGCTGACTGCTAATGAATACCTGACCATCTTCATGTTTGGGATACTTACTTAGTTTACAGAGACACCCAATTGGTCCAACAGTTTGTTCAATTCCTGAAGGGAGTAATACTCAATGGAAATATTTCCCTCACCTTTCTTACTGTGATTGAGCTTTACCCGGGTGCTGAAATGTGATGCTAAGTTATCTTCAATTCTTTTGAAAGCCTCGGGCAACGTGGGTTTTACCGAATTTTTAACAGGGATATTCTCTTTGTACAACCTGCGTACCAACTCTTCCGTCTGCCTGACGGAAAGCCCTTTATTCTTAATCTCACCGAATAGATAAAGCTGCTTATCGACCGTATCCACATTGATGAGCGCACGGGCGTGCCCCATCGATAGTTGGTTGCTCCTAACGGCTACCTGTATGTCCGGAGGAAGTTTTAATAGACGGATATAATTGGCTACCGTACTCCGCTCTTTTCCCATACGCTCCGCCACCTGTTCCTGCGTATAGTTCAACTCCTCCATCATACGCTTGTAGCTAAGGGCGATCTCCATCGCATTCAGGTCCTCTCTCTGAAGATTCTCCAGGAGCGCCAGTTCCAGCAATTGCTGGTCATCGGCCTGCCGCACATAAGCCGGGATGTCCTTCAGACCGGCTATTTTCGCGGCGCGAAAACGTCGCTCCCCGGAGATAAGCCTGTATTTGCCCGACGGTAATTTGGATACCGTGACCGGCTGAATAATATCATGCAGCTTGATGGAATGCGCCAATTCCTGCAAAGCCTGCTCGTCAAAATCATGACGGGGCTGCCGGGGATTGGTCTCGATCTGATCCAGACCGATGCGCAGCATATTGGTAACCGCCTCCACTACTGTAGGCTTCAGGTCACCGGCGGTAGTCTTCAGATCGGCATCGATACTCTGTAGTAAAGACCTGATCCCTTTGCCCATGGCCTCTTGTTTCTTGTTACCGGGGGTATTATTTTTATTGTTCGGCGTAGTCATAAAAGTAGCCTAAAGCTTTTCGCGGCAAGCTTTTCGGGAATATTTATAAGTTTAATATAATAGCATTACGTTTATACATGTCTGGCTCCAGGCTAACAGCTTGCCGCCTTATTCCAATATCCTCTCCTCTTGTCGGATCCGCGTCATATTGTTCTTCTGCAGGATCTCTTTGGCCAGGTTGAGATAGTTCACAGAACCCTTGCTAAGCGCATCATACAGGATCACCGGTTTACCTACGCTCGGAGCTTCGCTGATCTTCGTATTCCGGTGGATGATCGTATTAAAGACGATCTCATCGAAATGCTTGCGCACCTCGCTCACCACCTGGTTGCACAAACGCAGCCGCCCATCATACATCGTCATCAGGATACCTTCGATGGCCAGCTCCGGATTAAGACGGCTCTGGACGATCTTGATGGTATTCAGCAGTTTTCCCAGGCCTTCCAGGGCAAAAAACTCGGTTTGTACCGGGACAATGACGGAATCAGAAGCCGTAAGCGCATTTACTGTGATCAGACCCAGGGACGGAGAGCAGTCGATAATAATGAAGTCATACTCGCTTTTCACCGGCTCCAGGATACCCTTGAGCACACTTTCCCTGTTGGGATAATTGATCATTTCTATTTCAGCCCCTACCAGGTCGATATGCGAAGGCACAATGTCCAGATGAGGGATCTCCGATTTGAGGATCACATCTTTTACAGGGATATTGTTGACCATGCAATCGTACAGGCTCTGCGTGACATTATGCAGATCAAAGCCCGTACCGGTAGTACTGTTGGCCTGAGGATCTGCATCCACCAGCAACGTTCTGAATTCCAGTACGGCCAGGCTGGCTGCGAGGTTGATAGCTGAGGTGGTTTTTCCCACACCCCCTTTCTGATTTGCGACTCCTATTGTTCTTCCCATAATGTATTGTGGTCCGGTGAGCCTTCTCTAAGGACGATCGTATTTATATTTAAGATACTCAATGATCCGGTTTTTTGCCGGGGTTACCGGTAAAATTGTCACCAATCGGCAAAACGGCAAAATTTAATTTTGCCCACCCCTGGGGAAACTTCTATAACCGCTTCTTCCGAACCTCGCCAAAGCATCCTTCCCCGCTTCTCCCAGCCCTTCGTCCGGGTGTATTCCGACATTTTGACGTATAGAACGCTCAACCCCCCTTTATATTCCCCCTTTAGGGGGACAGGGGGTACAAAAATACATTCTTCGGCATAAATTGTGAGAACTTTCCTTTTTCTTTACTGTTAATCAGACAAATAGTACATGTACACTATAATTTCCGGGACCAATCGCCCCAATAGTAAAACCCTCCACATAGCCCAACTATATCAGCAATTATTGACTCAGAAAGGGCAGGAAACGCATTTATTATCCCTCGAAGGGCTCAATGTCCTGGAACGGAACCCCGATTTTGAAGAAATTGAACGAAAATTCCTGATTCCAGCCCCCCGTTTTATTTTTATTTCCCCCGAATATAATGGTAGCATCCCCGGCGTCCTGAAAGCCATGTTCGATATTTCCGACATCGAAAAGGTCTGGTGGGGGAAAAAAGCATTGCTTACCGGCGTATCTTCGGGCCGGGCCGGCAACCTCCGAGGTATGGAACACCTGACCGGGATCCTGAATTATATGAAAGTGACCGTACACCATAATAAGCTCCCCATCTCCGTAGTCCATACCCTTCTGAATACAGATGGAATGATTGAAGATCCCAGTACCCTGGACACTATTAACAGGCAGCTGGATGAGTTTATAGAATTTTAAATATGCCGGAGATTCGCTTTCAAAAAATTAGCGAATCTCCGGCAAAGGTCTAATGTCGGTCCTTCGGACAAGACGCTTCCAGCGTCTTTTTTAGAAATCCTACAATATATCGGTCGGTCATCCGTCATTCATCTGTAAAACAGATCAATCATGCGTAGCTGGAGAGTAGTTTGGATAGTCGTAGTCCTGGTCCTTTTGCTGGATTTTTATATTTTTCAGGTCATTAAATCCGTTAGCCAGGGCGCTTCCACCCGGACACGAATGGTGATTTTTTCCCTTTACTGGGGCATTTCGATCGCCGTCCTGATCATTTTTGCCATCACCCCCCTGTTGACCAACCCGGAATGGAGCCGGCTTAAAAACTACATTTTTGTAACCATTCTCATCATTTTCTTTTCCAAACTGCTGGCAGCCGTCTTTTTCCTCCTCGACGATATCCGCCGCCTGGTCCAGTGGGGCGCCGGGAAATTATTTTTTAATAATACCGAAGTCTCCACCATGAATGGGGAAGGGATTTCCCGGTCCGCCTTCCTCAGCTGGCTGGGCATCGGCCTGGGCGGCTCCCTTTTTTCATCTCTCCTCTATGGGTTCACTAATAAATATAAATATGAAGTGAGACGGGTGAAACTCACCTTTGACAATCTGCCGGCCTCCTTTCGGGGGCTCAAAATTGTACAAATATCTGATATTCATACGGGTAGCTTCGGAAACCCCCAGGCAGTATCCCGGGGAATAGACATGGTCCTGCAGGAGCAGCCGGATCTGATCCTTTTTACAGGCGATCTTGTCAACGATATTGCCACCGAAATGAAAGAGGAGTATATCGCTATCTTCAGCCGGCTCAGGGCGCCAATGGGCGTATTTTCCACACTAGGGAACCATGATTACGGCGATTACTTCTGGTGGGAGAATCCCGAATCGAAAAAAGCTAACCTGGACCGCCTCAAACAAATACAGGCCAACATGGGATGGAGACTCCTGATGAACGAGCATGTGGCCCTGGAGAAAGGAGGGGAACAGATCGCCCTGATCGGCATCGAGAACTGGAGCGCCAAGGCTCGTTTTCCTAAGTACGGAAAAATGAGTGAAGCCTATGCAGGCGCCGATAAATACCCCTTTAAAATACTGATGAGCCACGACCCCAGCCATTGGGACGCAGAAGTAAGGCCTCATTATCCGGATATAGACCTGGCCCTGGCCGGCCATACCCACGGTATGCAATTCGGGGTCGAGATCCCCGGCCTGAAATGGAGCCCTGTACAATATGTATATCCGCAATGGGCCGGACTCTATGAAGAAGGCCGGCAGAAACTATACGTCAATCGCGGATTTGGATTTATCGGTTACCCGGGAAGGGTGGGCATCATGCCCGAGATCACCGTGATCGAACTGGCATAACGATCCTCCTCATTTCCCTGCTCGCCCGGGCTGAAGCCCAGCCTGGCGCGGCTTCCGGGCTATTAATAAACACCTCTGGGAATAATCAGTTGATACATAAGATAAAACAAGTTAATTTCGCCCCGTCATTTGGAAAGTATTAACGAGTCGTTAAAGCATTTTAACACCTCTGTTAGAGAGCCAGCGTGTAAATTCATCCTTATTTTGAACCCAAAACAGTATCAACAATGAAATTGAGCAAGCAATTAAAATCGAGCAAACCATTAATTGTTCTCACCATCGTACTCCTGACCCTGACTACTGCAACTTCTTACGCCCAAAGCTTGCAAAACTGGCAATTTGGCCTCAAAGCCGGTGCGAATATTTTTAAGCTGACCGGCCGGTCCTTTGACGGTAAGACACATTTTGGTTTCAATGGCGGCGCCTATGGGGAATATAAGATCAGCAACCAATGGGGCATTCAGCCCGAATTATTATACAGCCTGGTGCAGTCCCAAACATCCGCTGATTTTAACTCGATTTTCGGAGGCGTCAGCTACCAGAATATCTCGCTTAATTACATAAGTGTCCCGGTCTTCCTTACTTTTAAACCGGTACCTGAATTGTCGATCATGGTGGGCCCCCAATATGATTTCCTGGCAGCCCAGACAACGCATTTATACCCGCAACATCCGGATACAAAGGCATTTTCCACGAGTGACTTTTCCATCGCTTTCGGCGGCCAGCTGAATTTGAACAAAGTAAAAATTGGCCTGAGATATGTAATAGGACTTGTTAATGTCAATGGTTATAACGCCGATAGCGATCAGTGGAAGATCCATGGCCTGCAGGCTTACCTGGGCTTCCGCATTAAATAGTTGATTTTTTTAATCCGGTCCGTGGAGGTTTTGGATCGCCCTGTTGTAGTATTCTGATGAATCTGTTGAAATTAGTTGGCGTATTTATTGCATCTGTTATATTGATGTTTGTTGAGATTATCTGAGAGAATGTTCTATGTGAGAAAGGATCACTTTAAAACTCTGGCATATAAGTTGAAACATTACTCGCAAACCAGTCTTTCAATTTAATCTAAAACCATCATCATGAAACGCATCCAATTTTTTTTATCACTGCTGCTCATAACCCTCTCCGTTATGAACATGCAGGCCCAGGGATTCCATATTGGCGTCAAGGCAGGAGCCAATATCTTTAAGATAGACGGCCAGTCTTATGACAGTAAATTCAATTTCGGATACAATGTCGGAGCTTTTTCCGAGATCAACTTTACCAAGCAATGGGGCCTCCAGCCCGAAGTATTATTCAGCCAGACCAATTACCGGACCGGCAGCAATTTTACCGACGTCTACCCGACCGGAACGAATGACCTCAAAGGTAAATTGAACTACCTGAGCATTCCCGTCCTGCTGAGCTTCCGGCCGATTCCCTTTTTGAGCATCCTGGTGGGACCCCAATATGGGATACTGCTCAACGGTGACCAACATGTGGTTACCCAGGCCAAAGACGCCTTCAAGAAAGGGGACTTCTCCCTGGTGGGAGGCGCACAGCTTAATGTCGCCAGCTTCAAAGTAGGCGCACGGTATGTTGTCGGGCTGACGGATATTAATGACATAGATAACCAGCAGAAATGGAAAAACCAGGGTTTCCAGGTTTATGCCGGTTTCCGCATATTTTAAATACACGATTTATAAGGCGATTTCTCTAACTATCGATCCGGCAAGGAATTAATTCCTTGCCGGATCTTCTCTAATGTCTGCCCTTCGGGCCAGGCGGTTCCACCGCCTTTGGGGGCCCTCCTGACAAAATAGGAGGGTTTTTTCATTAAATGACCCCTGAAAAGGCTTGGCATTATACTTGACTTCTATATATTTCATCTGTAAAACAGTAGGAAGTTTCCCTTACAGGTGCTATTTTGTCATTCGATTGAACCCAAAATTATAGGATGAAAGAAACGAACTTATTTGCGCGTGCCGAAGATGATATGGATTTTATGCCCATCATACCCTTGAACGAGAGCGATAACGAAAACCTGAACGATATTGAGATCCCTAAAGAATTACCCGTACTCCCCCTGCGAAATACGGTCCTCTTCCCCGGAGTGGTCTTGCCCATCACCGTAGGCAGGGATAAAAGCATCAAGGCGGTCAATGATGCCTACAAAGCTGACAAGCTCATCGGCGTCTTAGCACAAAAAGACAGCAATGTGGAAGATCCCACTGTGGTCGACCTGGAAGATGTAGGTACCGTAGCCCGTATCATCAAGCTCATTAAAATGCCCGACGGAGGCACTACCGTCATTCTACAAGGCAAAAGAAGATTTAAAGTAGGCGCCATTACCGCCGAAGACCCTTATTTCAAAGCCCAGGTAGTCCTCTTACAGGAAGAAGAAGCTCCCAAAGACCAGGATTTCGAAGCCTATGTCTCCAATATCAAAGACCTGGCTGCCCAGATTATCCAGCTTTCTCCTAATATCCCTTCCGAAGCCTCTATCATTCTGAAGAATATTGAGAACCCCTCCTTTCTGATCCATTTTATTTCCAGTAACCTCAATACCGAGTTGCATGAAAAGCAACAGCTACTGGAAATACATCATATAAAATCACGGGCCGACCTGTTGATGCAATTATTGCAACGGGAATTGCAGTTCGCCGAACTGAAGAACAAGCTCACCAATAAGACCAAGACCGAGCTGGATAAACAGCAGCGGGAATATTTTTTACAACAACAGCTGAAGAGTATCAAAGACGAACTGGGCGGCGACAGCAACGAACGAGAGGTAAAAGAGATGCTGAAGAAAGCCGAGACCAAAAAATGGCCGACCTCCGCCAGAGACCTCTTTAAGAAAGGCGTCGAACGGCTGGAGCGTATGCATCCCAGCACACCCGACTATTCCGTCGTGTACAACCACCTGGACCTGATGCTGGAATTACCCTGGGAAGACCACACGGAAGACTCCTACGATCTGAAGAAGGCAAAAAAGATACTGGATCATGACCACTACGGCATGGACAAAGTGAAAGAACGGATTCTGGAATACCTGGCCGTATTGAAATTGAAAGGCGACATGAAGAGCCCGATCCTTTGCTTCCTCGGCCCTCCGGGAATCGGAAAGACCTCTCTGGGCCGCAGCATCGCCAATGCGATCGGCAGAAAATATGTCCGCATCAGCCTGGGTGGCCTGCATGACGAGAGCGAGATCAGGGGACACCGCAAAACCTATATCGGCGCCATGCCCGGCAGGATCCTGCAGTCCCTGCGAAAGATAAAATCTTCCAACCCGGTGATGATCCTCGATGAGATCGATAAAGTCGGCAGCGATTTCCGGGGCGACCCCTCCTCCGCTTTGCTGGAAGTGCTGGATCCCGAACAGAATCATACCTTCTATGATAATTACCTGGAGCTGGAATATGATCTGAGTAAAGTCCTGTTCGTCGCCACCGCCAATGATATCAATGCCATTCAGCCGGCTTTACGGGACCGGTTGGAGATCATCGACCTGAGCGGCTATGCCGTCGAAGAGAAAGTAGAGATCGCCCGCCGCCACCTCCTTCCCAAACAAAAGGAAGCGCATGGAGTGGACAAGCTCAACTTCAAGATCGACGACAAAGTCCTGCTGAAAGTCATACAGGATTATACCCGCGAGAGCGGAGTCCGGGAACTGGACCGCCAGCTTGCCTCTATCATGCGCTATCAGGCCAAGGAATACGCCATGAAAGGAAAGCTCAAAGCCCAGCTAACACCCACCGATATTGAAAAGGTATTGGGTAAATCCCGCTACAGCAACGATCTCTATAAAGTGGCCAATATGCCCGGAGTGGCCGTAGGCCTCGCCTGGACCTATGTGGGCGGAGATATCCTTTTTATAGAGACCAGCCTGAGCGATGGAAAGGGCGATCTGAAACTGACCGGCAACCTCGGCAATGTTATGAAAGAGAGCGCCGTGACGGCCCTCACCTACCTGCAGTCGAATGCCCGCAAATATGATATCGACCCCGAGCTGTTCAACCGAAAGACCATCCACGTGCATGTTCCGGAAGGAGCTGTACCCAAGGACGGCCCTAGCGCCGGCATCACCATGATGAGCTCCATCGCCTCCGCGGTGACGGGCAAGAAAGTGAAGCCTTACCTGGCGATGACAGGAGAGATCACGCTGCGGGGACAGGTGCTGCCCGTCGGAGGGATCAAAGAAAAAATACTCGCCGCCAAAAGGGCAGGATTGAAAGAGATCATCCTTTGCTGGCAAAATGAGAAAGATATAGAAGAGATCGATTCCTCCTTTATCAAAGGCATGAAATTCAGTTTTGTTAAAACTATGCAACAGGTCCTTGAACTGGCCCTGTCTTAATGAACCATTCCCTTCCACCACTTGTTACTATTTTTGTCCTCGGCGTCATTTAGAAAATACGCCGGGCCAAAAAATATCTTATGATGGGAGGACTTCGTCGAAGCTTCGTCCCTCGCTTCTCCTCGTTCGTAACCTTCGCTTCGCTCGGTTATGACCAGGAGACCCGTGGTCTCCTTTATAAAGAGGCTCTGCAAGATTTTATGTTGGTTGTTTTAAGGGTTAAAAAAGAATCTCCCATATCCATGGGAGATTTTTTTGTCCGGCCCACTTTGTTTAGCAACTCCACCACTCTCTCATCAACAAAAAATTACATACAACGATTCTATCCCGACCCCCGGTTAATATTCAGCTAACTAAGGCTAAATAAGTAGTTAATGCTAAGTAAAGATTGGAGGAAATCTAGGGAAACTGGGTAATCGTGGTCGGAATAGCCTCTTTTATTCTTTTTTTATTTCTTTAGCACTAATTTTGACTACAGGTAGAAAAATCTTACATGGTCAAATTAATTATCGTCGATGATCATTTTCATGTCCGGCAAGCATGGAGCTGGGTACTGAACCAGGTGCCCAGGATGGAGGTTATTGCGCAATGCGCCAATGGCCAGGAAGCTATCGATGCCGCTAAAAAATTACAACCGGATGTCATCCTCATGGATATTCATATGCAGCCCGTCAACGGGATCGAGGCAACCCGCACGATCCGTGAGTTCTCACCTGAAATCAAGATCATCGGCGTCTCTGTACAGGCAGAGCGGTCTTATGTAAATGAAATGCTGCGCAACGGAGCCAACGGATATGTTACCAAAAATTCTTCCAGCACTGAAATGATCATGGCCATCGATGAGGTATTAGCCGGAAACACTTATCTCTGCGATGAGATCGGCCATCTGAGAAACCTGCCAATCGATCGGACTCCTATACCCGTGATCCGATAACCTCTTCACCCCTTCAAAGCCTCCAGCGCACCCGATCAATTGATCTCCGCCAGTTCTTTTTCCGCTTTGAAAGCTTCTCTCGGCTTTAATCCCAGTAATTCGAACATGATATTGTCCTCCTCGAAGGAAGGATTGGGAGTAGTCAGCAATTTGTCTCCCGCAAAGATGGAATTGGCGCCGGCCATAAAGCATAAAGCCTGCTCAGCCTGGCTCATTTCAGCCCTGCCCGCACTCAGCCTCACCATGCTGCCGGGCATCAGGATCCGCGCCGTAGCGATCATCCGGATCATATCCCAGCTATCTATCTTGGGATTGTTCTCGAGGGGAGTCCCCTTTACCCGCACCAGCGCATTGATAGGCACACTCTCCGGATGGACCGGTAAAGTGGAGAGGGTGTGCAGCATCTTAATGCGATCCGAATGCGTTTCCCCTAAACCGATAATCCCGCCGCAACAGACGCTTACGCCGGCCTTACGAACATTGTCCAGCGTGGAAAGGCGGTCATTATAGGTTCGGGTGGAAATGATCTCGTTATAATATTCGGAAGAAGTGTCCAGATTATGATTGTAGGCATACAGACCGGCATCCGCCAGTTTCTTAGCCTGCTCTTCATTCAGCATCCCCAGGGTACAGCAGACTTCCATCCCCATCTCATTGATCCCTTTCACCATGTCCAGCACCCTGTCAAAGTCCTTGTTATCCCGTACTTCCCGCCAGGCCGCACCCATACAGAACCGGGTCGATCCCGCCGCCTTAGCCTTGGACGCATATTCCAGTACATCCGCTTTTTGCATCAGCGCCTGCACATTCACACCCGTATTATACCGGGCCGCCTGGGGACAATACGCGCAATCCTCCGGACAGCCGCCTGTCTTGATCGACAGGAGGGTACAGACCTGCACTTCGCCCGTCTCATTATGCTCGCGATGTACGGTGGCCGCCTTATAGATCAGCTCCAGTAAAGGCGTATTGTATATATCCTGAATTTCTTCTATTGCCCAGTCATTTCTTATCATAAATAGAGATTGTAGGTTCCGATTGCTTTAGCGACGTCAAAAGTAATTAAAACCTAAAATATGGCCCTAAAATTATTTCCTGCCCTCTGCCTCGCCGCCCCGTCTCTTCAATAAATACAGTATTCTCACGGAGCCACTGATCGTTTCTTTTCTTTCGATCGCGAAATATGGGGCCAAAGCCGCCTCGAAGCCACTCTCATCATAGCCCTTTTGCCACTGGCTTTTGGCACGGATCAGTTCCTGCGATTTCTCATCCGACAGCGCCACGAATTCCGCAATAAGATACTCCCCGGTAAGATCGGCCAGGAAGGCGGCTATCTTAGTCAACGGTATATTCCTGGCCAGGGCCAGATGATGGATAAGCGCCAATGCGATGACCAGATCACAGCGCGCCCTGCCGGAAAAAGAGGCCCGCTCGGCATGATGAAATCCGGAAGCCGGGGTAGGATTGGCCAAATCGATGACCAAAGGAACAATAGGGAAGGAGGGCTGCAGCCGGGTAAGATCATAGAGCCGCTGTATACAGCGCCAGTCGGAATCCACCGCTATGACCGCCTGCGCAAGGACACCCTCTTTTTTTTCCGTGGGTGCTCCCGCTTTTGGGGCGAGTGCCTCCGCCTTTTCAGCGAGCGCCTGCGCCAATATCCTGGAGAAATATCCGTCATTAGCTCCCAGGTCCAGGGCAGACCCAAATTCCAGTCCCCCGATGAACCCGCGGAATAGCTTCTCCTTGGCTTCCAGGTAGGACTGGCTGCTGATCGTCGATTCGTAATAGTTATTCCATACGGATAGCTTGCCATCGTCCGTCTTCATACGGCTGACGATGCTCTCGAGGTTATTCACCAGGTGCATCAGCTTCTCCTTGCTGAAGGCAGTTCGCCTGTCCACAGACCTTTCTCCATCGCTCAAGTGTCGCCTGTCCTCCGGTCGCCTTCCATCAGGCCATCCCTTATCCAGGGGCCCTCCGTCCTCCGGTCGTCCCCGGCCAGCCTGCGTGTCCTTCGAACTATGCGTCTGCTGTATCCTGCTTTGCAGCAACACATGCAGCCACACCCCCAGCCGCAAACGGCTTTTCAGCGGCAGCATCCCGGCCGTGACCCCTGCCGGAATGCCCTCGGGCCAGGCGCTCAGGATCCAATGCGTACCCGTCGACAGATAGTGTTGCAGATACAGCGGGAACAACATACACTCGCAGAACTGCCGGTAAGCCACCCAGGGCAGGGTCGCATCATACTTTTCAAAAGACAGCGTATCGATGAACACAGGCTTGCCTCCGATAAATTGAATATTGAAAGGAGTGGCATCTTTCAGGATCATTCCGTGATCCGTGGCGATGGAGAGGATCTTCAGCGTCAGCAGGGCGGCATCCTTCAATTGAGCGGGACTCCATTCCGAAGGATAGCTGATGAAGGGGATCTGCCGGGGCAGCAAGGTCTTATACCACTCGGGCGAGCCGGTCAGGTTCTCCCCAATCTCCGTATGCGGCAACAGCAGCTCCCTGCGGGTCAGTGTTTCATAAAGCCCCGAGCGAAGCAGCTCCTCATAACCCTGCGCATAGGATTTATTCACCTGCCGGTAATAAAGAGAGCCCGACTGGAATACAAAACCGGATGGATCTCTATAAGAAGCTGGATGAACACGATGATCAGGCATCTTTATGATCGTTCATGGAAGGATCTTCTTTTTTGTTTTTTATAAAGAAGGATTTGATCCGGAGCCAGCCGCTTTTTATATAAAACAAACCTCCCACCACCGCGGCTATAATGGCCTGGATCAGATAACTCCCGCTCCCGGGATCTATATAAAGAAATATTACTTTCATTTAAGATAACTCAGGTTGGTTTGTGGAGTTAAGGTAAGCAAAGTTTCATACATTAACCGGATCGTTTGCTCGATATCCCTTTTATGCAACATTTCCACCGTCGTATGCATATAACGCAGCGGGATGGAGATCAGTACCGATGGACACCCGTCATTGGCGTAGGCAAAGGAGTCGGTATCGGTCCCTGTGCTCCGGGAGACAGCCCTTAGCTGGACAGGAATATCCTTTTTCTCCGCCGTATCCTGTACCAGCGCCAGCAGCTTATTGTGGACTGCCGGGCCATACGCCAGGGATGGCCCCTTGCCGCAGGAAATATCCCCTTCGATGAGCTTATTGATCATGGGAGTCGCCGTATCATGCGTTACATCCGTAATGATAGCCACATCAGGACGGATCCGGCGGGCGATCATCTCGGCGCCCCGCAGGCCCACTTCTTCCTGTACGGCATTGACGATATACAGCCCGAACGGCAGCTTCTTCTTATTCTCGGAGAGCAGACGGGCCACTTCGGCGATCATAAAACCACCCACCCGGTTGTCAAAAGCCCTTCCGATCATATAGTCATAGGCCAGCTCGGAAAAACCGTCCTGGTAAGTGACGACAGAACCGATATGGATACCCAGGTCCTCGATCTCTTTTTTAGTCCGGGCCCCGCAATCCAGGAACAGGTTGTCCACCTTGGGCTGCGGCTCTTTCGCATCGCTATTGCCCATGCGCGTATGGATAGCCGGCCAGCCGAATACGGCTGGCACCAGCCCTTTTTTGCCATGGATGAAGACCCGCTGCGCCGGGGCGATCTGGTGATCCACCCCTCCGTTACGCTTGAGATACATCAGGCCCTCGGGAGTGATATAGTTGACGAACCAGCTGATCTCATCGGCATGCGCTTCAATGACGACTTTAAACGGCGCCTTGGGATTGATGACGCCGACGGCCGTTCCATAAGGGTCGACGAAATGTGTCTCCACATAGGGTTTCAGGTAATCCAGCCACAACTGCTGACCGCTGCTCTCAAAACCTACCGGAGACGGGTTATTGATATAATTCTTCAGGAAGCCCATCGAACGGGCCGTTAATATAGAAGGAGATTTTGCTTCGGTCTTAGTGCTCTTTGCCATTTGATTTTTCAGTTATTCTGTGTTAATTAAAAATAAAAGCCTTGCATCGGAAACTCAAATTTAGCTAAATCCGGAAAATAAGCATGAGGAGTCCGGAAAACATCATGAGCCCATCCAGCACAAAATAATAGAGGTAGTCGGAGAAATCCCTTTTGGCGCGTTGATACACGGCCCCCACGATGATCCCGGGGATCAGCAATACCAATATATAAAACAGCGGAAAATGATACCCGTACAATCCTATCGTGCTCCCTGCAAACAAAACCAGGGACCCGAAAAAAAGCCCGTCGATCCCCCGCTCATTCAGTAAGGTGATCAGGCTCCGGATCCCCTCCGCCTTATCGTCTTCCCGGTCACGGTAGTCGAATATAATACAGATCGCATAGATCAGGCAGAAACGGCTGATGGCGAACAGTACCGTAGCCCCATTCCAGGAGGCGCCCGCCACGATCACGGGCAGCAGCGAAGTCACATACATCCAGACAAAGGTCAGGAACAATGTCTTCCCCACGGCGATTCTGCGCAGGCGCCTGAAAACAGGCTGCGGCAGCTTAGGCGCCGAGTACAGGAAGGTGAAGAAAGCCCCGAAACACAAGGCCAGTAGATGCGGCAGCAGGGAAAAAAAATAGATCGTCGCCCCGATACCCCCCGCCAGATAAAGAATGAAATGAAGGATCTTATGCCGCTGCGTCCATACTACCCGACGGGAAGGACTGATCGAAGCAGGAGTGAGATACCAATGAAAATTATAGCTGCAGATAGTAGAAAAAAAGACAAACCCCACCAGACGACCCGAAGGAGGGGCACCCAGCAACAGGTGACTGGTCTGCCAGATCATCAGCACAGCGCACAAGGCAATATAAAGGCTGCTGAATATAAAAAAGTCGACTATTTTTCTAAACACATGGACGTTAGTGACAGTAAAGTAAAAGATAATTAATGGAGCAAAGATACGACGATCGGTGATGTCAGCGTATCACTCGATTTTCCATTTGCATTGACCGCGGCGAATTTAAAAATGAAAGTATCGTTTTGGGTGTTATCCTCATTCAGGTAACCGGTATACGGCAAGGTATAATCAAATTCGCCGCTATTGACACTGGGAAAAGCAGGAATAGGGGTGACGATCGTATCGCCACCGGATGCATTGTTTGGCGGCTTCTGATTCTGCCGGATACGGATAGAAGTGAAAGTACCCGACGGAAGGTCCGTGCCGGAGCTGAATTTGAATTTCACGTCCAGGCTACCCCCCGAATCGACGATGGTATTTATGGAAGTGATAGTGAGCTTTGGCTTCGAAGAATTACTTTTGCCGCAGGAGACCACGGCAGCGGTAAAGACGGTGATCAATATGGCGGGTATCAGGAAAAACGCATGCTTCATGATGCTGATTTGATATGTATACAAACCTACCTAATTTTGTTCAAAAGGGCTACTATTGTTAAAACTTTTGCAATTCATTGACTAAAGCGTATCCGGGCCCTGGAAACGCCGCCGCCGCAACGCTCATTATCGGTCCCTGACTGGTGCCGCAGCGGCCTAAAAAATTTTATAATAGACATGGACGAATGGGAAAAAAAGATATTCGGGCTAAAAAAAGAGGATTTCGCGGCAGGGGATAGCCCGGCAACCGGCAATTTCGCGGCACTCGCCCTGGAAATCTTCCGGTTTCAATATGAGCATAACGCGATTTACCGCCTCTATACCGACACCCTGGGAATCAACCCGGCCTCGGTACAGGCCATTACGGAGATCCCCTTCTTACCGGTCTCTTTTTTCAAGACCCACACCGTCAAAACGACGGATTTCACCCCCGAAGCCGTCTTCGAATCCAGCGGGACCACCGGCGCCCGCGGCAGCCTCCATGAAGTAAAAGACCTGGGATTGTATCAAAAAAGCTTCACCGCAGGATTTGAGCAGTTCTACGGCCCTGTCAAAGACTGGTGTATCATCGGGCTCCTGCCGGCTTACCTGGAACGGTCCAATTCCTCGCTGGTGGTCATGGTGGATGCCCTGATCCGGGAGAGCGGACACCCCAACAGCGGCTTTTACCTCTACGAGCACGGAAAATTATTCGAATTGCTGGGCAGACTGGAAGCGAGAGGGCAGAAGACCCTGCTGATCGGGGTCACTTTTGCCCTGCTGGACTTTGCGGAAAGCTACTCCCTGCCGCTCCGCCACACCATCGTCATGGAGACCGGCGGTATGAAAGGGCGGCGTAAAGAGATCACCCGGGCGGAATTGCACGATTTCCTGACGGCCCGACTGGGGCTGACCGTGATCCATGCCGAATACGGCGCGACCGAACTCCTGTCCCAGGCCTATTCGGACGGCAAGGGACTGTTTACCTGCCCACCCTGGATGCGGGTCCTTCCCCGGGCCGAAGACGACCCCCTGGAGACCCGGGAGCAGGGCGAAGGCATTCTCAATATCATCGACCTCGCCAACGTCTATTCCTGCTCTTTCCTCGCGACGGAAGATATCGGCCGCATTCACCCCGACGGCCGCTTCGAAGTGGCCGGCCGCGTCGACAACAGCGACATCCGCGGATGTAGTTTGATGGTGGTGTAGCGGCGCCCGCGAGACAGCGCGCAGGCGTCCGTGACTCGCCGGAAATGCAGCCATTAGCAGAGGCTCAGGCCAGCACCGGTGCACCGATGCAACATCCTTGTGTCACTCCCTTGTACGGCAGCGGGTCTGTTCGGCCCTCTTAGAAATTTTTTTCCCACTGCCACAGAAACCTCGCAGGTTATTCAAAAAATGAATGAAATTTGACTGATGAATTATATCATATCAACGATGTAGGCAAGAATGGTCATCTAACCTATGTTTAACGAAGAGACTTCTTCAATTATCATAAATCAAAAAGGGCCACAAAAATGGCCCTTTTCAAAAACTTAACCTGCAAGCTTAATTAACTTTTGAGTTAAACAGCGGCATAGCAGGGATAACCCCCCAAAGTTACTTATTTACCCTTGAAAATCCAGATAATTAACCAATAATTTCATCAGATACCATTGAATATGTACAAATGCCTAATAGCCAATTCTATACAGCAATATCCGAGCCCAGATACCTGAGATATCTGGCAGCTTGCGGCAATAAGAATAGGGCTCTTGCATTATACAAAGCAAACATAGTATTATCACAGCAGTTATACGGGGTGATCGGAGTATTCGAGGTCATCCTTAGAAACTCCATTGACCGACACATGATCACTCAACAGGGGAATGAATGGTTGGAAAATGCGGTAGCGCCCGGAGGTTATTTCGATATCAATTTTGGTTGCGAATATTCCTTCCATTCCGTGCAGGAAGCTATTCAGAAGCTTGCCCTTGAATACACTCATGATCGATTGATAACAAAACTTACTTTCGGTTTCTGGACATATCAGTTCGCATCAAAAGAGTTTGCGGCGGCTGGCAGCACCTTACTGGAAATTTTTCCCAAGCGCCCATTCGGAACAAATCAAAAAAAGGTTTTTCAAAACCTGATTAAGATCAATGATATTCGAAACAGAATTGCCCATCATGAACCGGTCTGTTTTGACAAGAATACTATTGCAGTTAAACGGCCTGAGAAAAGGTATGAATTAATAGTAGAATTATTGGAGTGGTTGGGATGTAATCCACAGCAAATACTTTATGGGATTGATGGTGTAAGAGAATCGATAAATATTATTGACGATATTTAAAGATGTAGCACCGTCATCAGCGCCTTCCACAGCGTATTACAGCTCGTAAGGATCACCAGCGACCCCACGGCGATGAACATGGCCTTGATCGGCAGCTTGCCGACCAGCCGGGCCGCAATGGGCGCCGCAACGACACCCCCGAAGATCATACCCGCCACATCCACCAGCGGAATGCTTTTCAGCAGGATGAAGAAGGTAATCGAACTGGACAGTACGACAAAGAACTCCGCCAGACAGACCGAACCGATGACATACCGGGGATTCTTTCTTTTCGAGATCAAGGTACTGGTCACCAGCGTACCCCAGCCCCCACCGGCAAAAGCATCCATAAACCCACCTACAGACGCCAGCCATCCAGCCCCCTTGACCTTATTCTTAGGGTCCCGCTTCGCAAAAGCCTTGCGTAAAATATAATACCCCAGATAGACCGTATAGATAGAGAGAGGAACTTTGACCCAGGTAGCATACTTCTGCCCATAAAAAGCCAGCGCCGCGCCCAGCACAGCGCCGATGGATCCCGGGATGACGAGGGCGCGAAACAGTTTTTTGTTGATATTGCCAAACCGATGGTGACTATACCCCGACACCCCGCTGGAAAAGACCCTGGCCGAATGCACCCGGCTGCTGACAATCGCCGGACTTACCCCATACGCCAGCAGGAAAGTCGTGGAGATCGTCCCGTAACCCAGCCCCATCGACCCATCCACCATCTGCGCCAGAAAGCCCGTGAGCATCATGATCAAAAAAGCGTTCGTGTCCACATGTTTAGGCACCTCCCTTATAAAACCCAGGATATCCCCGAAAGGCACCCAGGACAGAATAGCATGCCCCAATATCATAAAGCAAAAAGCAAAAAGACACCATTTGACGATCTGCTGCCATTTCTTATCCCCGGGCTTATGCAGAATAACTGGATCAACTATGGCCTGCTTGGCCACCAGGACCTTCGTCAAATCGTTCAACTGCCGCACTTTCTCGCCAAAGTCGCCATTCAGGTTGTGCCGGATGGTCTGCATATTATCAAGGACTTCGCCCATCTCATCGGGGATCATTCCCCCAATCTCTTCCTTCAATCGTTTGGCGATGGTCGGGGACTTGCCATTCGTGGAGATGGCGATTTTAAGATTTCCTTTTTTGACGATGGATCCTAAATAAAAATCACAGAGATCCGGCTTATCCGCCACATTGATCAGGATCCCTTTTTCTTTGGCGTCCTGCCGGATCCGGGCGCTGAGGTCCCGGTCATTGACGGCTGCAATGGCGATATCGGCCCCGTCCAGGTCTTCGTCATGATAAGGACGCTCCACCAGCTCTATATTGGGATAGGCTGCGGCCTGCTCTTTGATGGCGGGAAGGATCGATGTCGCCACGATCCGGATAGCAGTGGCGGGAGCGTTTTGCAGAACGGCATTTAGCTTCTCCAACCCCACATTGCCGCCGCCGACGATCAGCAGACGCAGGGTCTCTAATTTCAAAAAGACCGGGAAGAGATTATTCCCGGTCTCCTGAACAGGGGATGGTTCCCCCACGGATAATATGACTGACTCGCTCTTGTCTTCCTGCGTACTCATTTCTTTTGTCTCGTGTTAGTATCAAATACAATGGTAAAATAGTAAAATCCTCCCACCGTCGGTCCGCCAAGATACTGGTAATATCTCGTATTGAATATATCAGTAGCCCCCAATTTTAGTGTACTAAACAATTTTGGTATCCGATAGTTCACCTGGGCGTCGATCGTTCCGTAAGAAGGCACCGTTCCTGCCGCCAGCGGGCTATTCCAGTAGAACGAATTCTGCCAGTGCCACCCTATGTTAAACCCCGTGTTGGGAAGGATCTCCCGGTTGCCGATGGACACATTGGTGATCCAGTCCGGCGTATTGAAGGCCGGCGTGAAGGCATCGGACGATTGAATACTGGCGATCGCGGCATAACTGGCATTAGCCGTGATATTGAATTTCTTATAAAAATTATAGGATACTCCCAGCTCTACCCCCTGGTTGGTAACCTGGCTTTTCGAATTGGTCCACATCTTATACTTGGTCACCTGCCCGCCATAGACCTGGGTGGCAGTGGCCACATTCGTGCTGCCGCCGATCGTACCCGTTTTCGGCTGGGTGATATCCAGCTGCCCGATGAAATGGTCATAGGCGCTGAAGTAATAATCCACGTCGAAGAATAATTTATTATCCAGCCAGACCCCTTTGTAGCCAACCTCGAAAGAATTGATATGCTCGGGCTGGATATACGTATACGTGCTTTGCTGTAATACCCCTGCTTCTTTGGTAATAGCATCGGCCTGCGTCATGCCATTGTTGTTGATATCCGCATTCACGGCATTCTTGAAGGCCGTCACCGACGAATTAAGATAAGAATTCTCGAAAGCCTGCAGATGCTGGGACACTTCCGGCAGACCGCCCAGGCGGCGGACCCCGCCATTATTCACAAACGCAAACCCCTCAAACAGGGTCGGGAAGCGATAGCCGTTCTGGAATGAAATCCGGAAATTATGCTTCTCCGTGGGAGAATAGACCATCGCGATACGCGGATTGACCTTGGGACTGAAATATTCGGTCTTATCCACCCGCACGGACCCCGTGATCTTCAGCTTCTCCTCAAACAGCTGCTTGGTCGCCTGTACAAAACCGCCATAGCTGAAATAATGGAAGTCCTTATGCGCCAGCTTAGGATCGGCATAGGCCCCGGGATTCACATAATTGTTCCCGTCCGGCGTAACGATATAATTCCGGTAGTTGGCCCCCGTGAGGATCTGGATAAAAGGAATGATCCGCGACCAGTCATATTGTCCTTCCACATGGACAAACGCTGACTTGAGCAGCATCTGCGCCCCTACGGTATCCCAGTTGTTGGTGTGGATGATCTTGTTGCGCACGCTGTCGAAACCAGCCGTACCGGGCAGGTAACGTCCGCTGTCGGCAGAGGCCCGGGCCGCACCCAGGGAGGCGGCTACGTTGCCCCCGTTGTTGTTATAGGCCCTGTTGAAAGCGCTGGTATAATCATTCCACCATTGCCCCGATTTTTTAAAGGCCATGTCAATATTTTCGCCCAGCGGCCGGAAATTGAAGGAATTGGTACCCGTATTCTCGTACGTATAATAAGCTTTGATGCCGAAATCCTGCCCCTTGATATCCAGCGCATGCTGCTGGATCCGCTCCCCGTCCAGCCGGACACGGTTGCCCCGCTGGTAATTGTTGGTGGCCACGCCGATCCGGTAGGTATAGGCGATCTCGGTAAGAGGATTGAGCTTATAATGCAGCGCCAGATCCACTTTCGTATTTCGGACGGCATAATCGGTCAGGTCTTTTTCCGCGTACCCTGTCCGGGATACATCGTATTTCTTACCTGCCAGCGTCAGCGTTTTCAGATCGCTGTTATATTCATCGCCATAGCGGTTGATCAGATCCGCGGCGGGGTTGTTTGCCGCCACGGAGGCATTGGTCTTATTCCCCTGGTCAAAGTACTGGTCATGCGTATTATTGGCGACCCAGTCTACCCCCTGGGAATGCGCCGCATTGATCTTAAAGGCGAATTTCTTCCCGAACGCCTGAGCATAACGGATGGCCGTTTCCGAGAACAGGGCGGCATCATGGTCCTTATCATTGACGTGGTTGACACCGACCTTCTGATAAACGCTCAGCCCTTCATATTGAAAAGGAGACTTGGTCTTGAGGTTGGCGATCCCGTTGATGGCATTCAGTCCATAAATGGCCGAAGCCGCGCCCGGTATCAATTCCACGCTCTCGATATCCAGCTCCGTCGGACCTACGGCATTGGCTACCGGAGCCCCGATGCCAGGAGAGATATTATCCACCCCGTCTACCATCTGCAGGAAGCGGGAGTTGGTGGTACCGCTAAACCCCCGGGTATTCGGTACCTTATAGCCCATGCTGAGGGTCGTCATCTGGACCCCTTTTATATTTTCCAGCGCATCGTAGAAGGTAGGAGCGGGGCTCTCCTTAATGGCCCGGAGATCCAGCTTCTCGATCGTCACCGGCGAACGCAAAATACTTTCCGATACCCGCGATGCCGTCACCACGACCTGGTCTACCAGCACATTCTGGGAGTTGAGGGATATGCTGATCCCCTTGCTTCCGTCTTCCCGGTCCCGGACTGTGAATTCCTGCGCCTTATAGCCGATCGAGGTAAAGATGAGCGTGAGCGGTAATTTTTGCGTGGTCTTCAACTGGAAGGATCCGTCCGCTGCCGCTACGGTCCCTGCCGACGAACCCTTGATCCGGATGGAGGCCCCACCCAGGGCCTGGTTGTTGACGGAATCATAGATCTTTCCTGAAATAAGATAAGGGTCCTGGGCGGCAGCTCCCAGGAAGAAGGATACAAGGGTTAGCGTAAAGAAAGCAATTCTTGTAAGCATTAGTCTATTAATTTAGTAGATTGTATGGGTAAAAAAAAGGAATGGAATGGTGGTGTTAAACAGAAAATGTCCCGGTGGGACAACAGCATTCCTTAAGACAGATGGGGGTGTGCAGGTGGTTCATGCCGCAAACTTACATATAATCCCACTAATTTAGTAGACTTTTGCAAGATTTTTTTTCCGCGCCGCCCGCTCAGCAGCCCTTCCTGTCCCCGGCGCCCGCCAATCAGCGGCCGGCTCACGCCTTATACCACCGCTGCCGCAACGCGAAATCCCCGAATTTCTCCCCATTGGCCTTTTCTTTCTGGTAAAGTCGTAATAGCAGGTCCAGCTCGGAAAGGATCGCCGCCTCGTCCAGGTTCTCCTTATAGAGTCTGTTCAGGCGCGTACCTTCGTGATCCCCGCCCAGGTGCATATTGTAATGCCCCGCAGCCGTGCCGATAAAGCCGATCTCCGCGGCATAAGGACGACCGCAGCCATTCGGGCAGCCGGTCATACGGATGATAATATTCTCCTCGCTGACTTCATGTTTGGCCAGCAGGGGCTCGATTTGGCTGATCAGCCCGGGAAGATACCGCTGCGCTTCTGCCAGGGCCAGCGGACAGGTAGGCAACGCCACACAGGCAATAGAGTTCTTCCGGATGGCGGAAGCTGCCTCCGTATGTTCGATAATCTTGTATTTGCGAAGGATCTTGTCTATCGCAGCCTTGTTTTTCTTATCGATATCGGCCAGGATCAGGTTTTGATTGCCGGTGAACCGGAAATTCACCCTGCCAGTTTCGGCTATTTCCAGCAGGGCCGTCTTCAGCGCTACTTTCTCGTCGTCCAGGATCCGGCCATTCTCGATGAAAGGAGTATAATACCAGCGACCCTGGTGATTTTCCTGCCACCCGTAATAATCGGTCCGGTCTGTAAAAGAATACGGTTTGGCGGCTTCCAGCGCGAACCCTGTCCGTTTCGCCAGCTCGGTCTTATACCATTCCAGCCCGTATTTGTCTACCGTATATTTCAACCGGGACAGCTTACGGTCGCTCCGGTTGCCATAGTCCCGCTGGATAGTGACGATCTCATACACGGCCTTGAAGAGCCTGTCGTCCGCAGGCACGAAGCCGATGACCGATGCCAGTCTCGGATAAGTCTCCGCATTGCCATGCGTGGTCCCCAGGCCCCCGCCGATGGCGATATTAAATCCTTTCAGCTCCCCTTTTTCAATGATGGCGATCAGCCCCAGGTCATTGGTGAGCACATCGATATCATTATTCGGCGGGATAGCAATGCCGATCTTGAACTTCCTGGGCAGGTAGCGATCCTGGTACAGGGCGTCCTCTTCCTGCTTTTTATCGGTGAGCTTTTCGTCATCCAGCCAGATCTCAAAATAGCCATGGCTTTTAGGCAGCAGCAGCTCGCTCAGCCTGGTGGCATAGGCATGTACCTGCTCATGGATAGGTGATTGAAAGGGATGGGCTGCACAGGTGACATTCCGGTTCACATCGCCGCAGGCGGCGATGGAATCCAGCCTGCTTGCGCTAAATGATTTTATCGTAGGCTTGAGATCGGATTTGAGCAATCCATGCAATTGCAGGGTCTGGCGGGTGGTGATCTTGATGACGCCCGTCGAATGCTCTCCTGCGATATGATGTGTATCGATCCATTGTTGCGGACTGAGCAATCCCCCGGGAATACGCAGCCGGATCATAAAGGAATAGAGACGCTCCAGCTTCTTTTCCGCCCGCTCTTCCCTTCTGTCCCGGTCGTCCTGCTGGTACATGCCGTGGAATTTGATCAGGGTCTGATCGTCCTCCCGGATAGCGCCGGTGATCTCGTCCTTGAGACTTTCGGCCAGAGTGCCCCTAAGCGCATCGCTTTTCTGTTTAATCTTCTCGACTCCGGATAAATTTAAATTCAAATTTGTTGAATCGCTCATAACTTATAGGTGGTTATAAATCAGCAAACATTCTTTTTGATAATCCCTTAATAAACATCCTTCACATATCTTCCGGCTTCCTTCAGCTCATCCAGGTAGCCCGCCGCCTGCGTCGCATTCCTTTTCCCCTCCACCTGCAGGATCTTCAGCAGGACCTTCTCTACATCGACACTCATCGGCTCCTTGGCGCCACACAGGTAGATATAAGCGCCGGCTTCCAGCCATTCGTATAGTTCCGCCGCAAATTGCAGCATCTTATGCTGTACATAGATCTTCTCTTGCTGATCCCGGGAGAACGCCGTATTTACCCTTGTCAACACGCCCGTCTGTACCCAGTTCTGGATCTCCGTCTGGTACAGGAAATCCGTTGTGAAATGCTGGTCTCCGAAAAAGAGCCAGTTCTTGCCGCTGGCGCCGGTGGCATCCCTTTCTGCCAGGAAAGAGCGGAAGGGGGCAATGCCCGTGCCCGGACCGATCATGATGACATCTTTATCATGATCCGGTAATTTGAATTGAGAATTCCGGTGCACATAAAATTCAAGAGACTGCTCCGGCGCCAACTGGGCCAGTACATCGGAACACAACCCATGTTTGGTCTCCCCATTGATGGAGAAAGTATCTTTTGCCACCGTAATATGGACCTCCCCGCCATGCGCCTCCGGCGAAGAAGAGATCGAATACAGCCTGGGAGCGATAGGCTCCAGGATCGCAATGACTTCCCGGAATTGCGCCGTATTCTTTACGGGATAGATCTTCAGCAGGTCCAGCAGCCCGATCTTGGTCTCCGGAATTTCCTGCTGCACCAGGGCCGCATATTTTTTCACCACCCTTTCAGGCAGGAACACGATATTCAGTTTTTTCTTCAGCAGGTCGGCTATCGTCCATTCCTCGTCCCGGTAAACCACCCTCGCCGTCGGATCGACCCCCGTAAGGCTAATGATCCCTTCCACTACCGCCAATGGATTTTCCGGCGTGATGCCGATCGAATCTCCTGGCTCATACTCCGTTTCCTCCGCGGCGATTTCGAGATGATAGGTTTCCTTGGCTGAACCCCTGTCATTCAGGTTGATATTCGCCAGCACCGTCCCGGTATGATACCTCTTCCCGGAGTGTTTGCGTGCCGCCGGCGCGCTCAGCGACTGGCCATTGCCCCCCGCAAAGCTCCCATTGCCAGCGCTGCCGTTGCCGCTATTGCCGGCAAGGCTCCCGCTGCCATTACCACCGGCAACGCCATTGCCGCCGCCGCCATACAGGCTTTTCAATACCTCCTCAAACCAGTTGCCGGCTTCATCCTCATAATCCGTATCGCATTTTTGCAGGGAGACGATCCGCTGTGCGCCCTTGCTTTGAAATTGCTGGTCAACATCTTCCCCCGCCTTACAAAAGAGCGGGTAAGATGTATCGCCCAATGCCAGCACACCGTATTTTAATTTATCCAGCCGGAATCCTTCCCCATGGATATGATCGTAGAATTTTTTGGCCGAGGCAGGAGGCTCGCCGTCACCCTGTGTACTGATGACGGTAAAAAAGTATTCTTCTTTCGCCAGGTCAGTAAGGCGATATTGCTCCAGCCCTACCAGCTTGGCATGGATGCCCTTCTTCTTGGCTTTCGCCGCAAAGTCCGTAGCCAGTTTCTTGGAATTGCCCGTCTCCGTGCCATAGGCAATGGTGATCTTGCTGACAGCGGGCCTGACAGGAGCTTCCGGTTCCTGCAACGGGGACAGCAGTTGACCCGGCAGGGTGACCTGCCCGCTGCCCTGCGCTACGACGCCGGCCAGGTAGCCGCTCAGCCAGATCAGCTCTTCTTTGGTAGAGCCGGCTATCAGCTCCTGTAATGTTTTAAATTTTGGCCCTGTCAGCATAAGAATATCGTTGTTTTAAGGTTATCGTCTCCGTCACTTGACTCCGGCGTTCTATCGTTTCCTTCGCATCCCCCCGCGGCGCCACCGGCGCGAAATAATGTTCCCTGCTATGGCTATCAGGCAGCCATTGAAAAGGCTCATGTAATGCCGCTACCTTCCCGATGATCAGCAGGGTAGGGGAAACATACTGACTGCCTCTTCCCGCAGACAGGTAGGCATGGATCGGTCCATTGTATACATTCTGTAGGGGAGTGGTCGCCTGCTCGACTACGGCCAGCCACTTATCCGCCCCGATCCCGTATTGTACGAGCTTCTCCACCAATGTATCCAATGGTTCAGAAGACATATAGAATACGAGCGTGTCGTTAGTCTGAGCCAGATCCTTCCAGTACGATTCATCCAGAATATCTTTCTTATAATATGTAAGGAAACGCACAGCCGTCGAATACCCCCTTGCCGTTAAAGGGATGCCCGCATAGGCGGCAGCGCCCAGGGCCGCCGTAATTCCGGGAATGATCTCATACGGTATCTGGTGTGCCGCCAGCGTACGGAGCTCATCGAGGATATTGGAGAAGATGGACGCATCCCCTCCCTTCAGCCGGACGACCAGCTTGCCGCTGCCCGCATGCTCCACGAGTAAGTCATTGATCTCGCTTTGCGGCGTGGAATTGCCTTTGCGGCATTGTTTGCCTACGGAAATGATCAGCGCATCCTCCCGGGTATACTGTTGCAGGATTGTTGAACTGACCAGGCGATCGGTGATCACCACATCGGCTTGCTGCAGATAACGAAATGCCTTGATCGTCAGTAGCTCCGGATCCCCGGGGCCTGCACCGGCCAGAATAACTTTACCACCCCCCACCCCCCTAAAGGGGGAGTTAAGCAAGTCGCTGGTATTTTTGTTCCTTTCTCTCATTTCAATTTTTTATTGTATCATACAAGCACCCACCGTCACATTGCTTGTTTCATCGATCAGGATCGCTCCGCCATTGACCCGCAGATCCGCATAGGAATCGAAGGGCAGGGGAGAGGCTGTCCGGATAGAGGCCTTTACAATATCATTCAGACCTGCCTGCTGTATAGTGTAATCCTTTTCCAGGGTATTCACATCCAGCCGGTATTCGATATCTCTTACTACGCTCCGCACGGTACGGCTGCCGATCTGCAACAGGTATTTATTCCCCGGAAGCAATAACTTAGAGTCCATCCAGCAGAGCAGTACTTCCAACTCCTGTTCGACACGCGGTTGGTGATCCTTCTGCGCAATCAGGTCACCGCGGCTGATATCGATATCGTCTTCCAGCTGTAAGACCACACTCTGCGGGGCGAAGGCTTCTTCCACTTCCTTACCGCCGGTCTCTATGCTCTTGATCCTGCTGGTCAGCCCGGCGGGCAATACCGTGACAGGATCACCTTTCCGGTAGATCCCGCTGACGATCTTACCTGCATAGCCCCTGTAGTCGTGCAATTCGGGGGTTTGGGGACGAATGACATATTGCACCGGAAGACGGGCATAGTCGAGATTGATATCTTTTTCCACCTCTGTCTTCTCCAGCAATTCCAGCAGGGTAGGACCCTCATACCAATCCAGGCCGGAAGACCTGTCCACGATATTGTCCCCTTTCAGGGCGCTGATCGGCAGATAGACGACATCCCGCAGCTTCAGGGTTTTGGCAATCTCCGCATAATCCATAGCAATATTGTTATAGACGTCTTCGGAATAACCCACCAGGTCCATCTTATTGATGGCGACCACCACATGGGGGATATTCAGTAAAGAAGCGATGATCGAATGGCGGCGCGTCTGTTCTACCACCCCATTGCGGGCATCGACCAGGATAATGATCAGATTGGCATTCGACGCCCCCGTGACCATGTTGCGGGTATATTGAATGTGCCCGGGTGCATCCGCAATAATGAATTTGCGTTTGGGCGTGGAAAAATATTTATACGCTACGTCGATGGTTATTCCCTGCTCCCTTTCCGCACGAAGTCCGTCGGTGAGCAGCGCCAGGTCGATCTCTCCGTCTTCCTTATTCCGGCTTTGCTTCTCCAGGGCCTCCAGCTGATCCGTCAGGATACTCTTGCTGTCATACAATAAGCGTCCGATCAGGGTGCTCTTCCCGTCATCCACGCTGCCAGCCGTTATAAATCTCAACAAATCCATGTTATCTATTTTATAAAGTGTCTTCAATCTGTTAATGCTCCGGCAATTCTTTGGACCTATCCCGATCACCGGATCCTAAACCCGTCTTGCGGGTACTAGAAATACCCGTTCTTCTTCCTGTCTTCCATCGCGGCCTCCGATACCTTATCGTCGATCCTGGTTTCCCCGCGCTCGCTGGTACGGGTAGCCGTGATCTCCTTAATGATGTCATCGATGACCGATGCCGTTGATTCTACGGCCGCCGTACAGGTCATATCTCCCACCGTCCGGTAACGCACCTGCTTCTTCTGGATCGTATCCGTTGCATCCAGCCGGATAAAGGGGGACACGGCCACCCATTGCCCTTCATATCCTATCACTTCGCGTTCATGGGTGAAATAGATCGACGGCAGCTCGATCTTTTCCCGCCGGATATAATTCCAGATATCCAGCTCCGTCCAGTTGCTGATCGGGAAAGCCCTTACATTCTCGCCTTTCCGGATGCGGCCATTGTAAATATTCCAGAGCTCGGGTCTTTGCCTTTTAGGATCCCAGCCGCCAAACTCATCCCGTACGGAAAAGATTCTTTCCTTCGCTCTCGCTTTTTCCTCATCCCGCCGGGCGCCCCCGATCAGGGCGTCAAAACCAAACTCTTCAATGGTGTCCAGCAGCGTAAAGGTCTGCAGGGCATTCCGGCTGGCGAATTTGCCGGTAGGCTCCGTCAGCTGACGGGTCTTTATCGTATCTTCAACGCTGCGCACGATTAATTTCTCCCCGATTTCGGCCGCCAGCCTGTCCCTGAATTCCAGGGCTTCCGGGAAATTATGCCCGGTATCGATATGCACGAGCGGGAAAGGGAATTTCCCCGGACGGAAAGCCTTCAGCGCCAGGTGTACCAGGGTAATAGAATCCTTACCTCCGCTAAAAAGCAACGCCGGACGCTCGAATTGACCGGCCACTTCCCGCAGGATGTGGATGGCTTCCGATTCCAGATGACCGAGATAATCTAACCCACCGCCCCCTGAAGGGGAGCCGGACAACGATTCATTATTTTTCATGTTACTGCTCATGTTTTACAATTAATTGTTCGTGGAGGCCACATTCCTTTTTACTGCTGTCTTCCCACCACCATCTGCCTGCCCGGAAATCTTCCCCGGCCCGCACAGCGCGGGTGCAGGGCGCGCAGCCGATACTGACAAAACCCTTGTCGTGTAAAGGATTGTAAGGTACGTTGTGTTTGTCAATATACGCTCTCACCGCGGCGGTATCCCAGTGAAGGATCGGATTGTATTTGATGACGCTATTCCCTTCATCCCACTCGATCAGCTGATGATCTTTTCTTTCCGGAGAATGTTCCGCCCGCAGACCCGTTATCCAGACCGCCTGCCCTTTCAAGGCCCTCTTCAACGGCTCTACTTTCCGGATATGGCAGCACGACTTCCGGTTGTCTACCGATTCATAAAAAGCATTGGGGCCTTTTTCATTCAGATAATCCTCCAGTAAATTCCTGTCCGGATAATAGGCTTTTACCCGGGTATGATATTTTTCGTTGGTATTGCTCCATACGGAATAGGTCTCTGCAAACAATCGCCCCGTATCCAGCGTGAAGATGGTCACCGGGACCTCCCGGGATAAAATATGATGGGCGATAACCTGGTCTTCTATACTCCAACTCGTCGAAAATACCACCTGCCCCGGAAATCCGGCCGCTAAAACTTCCAACGCTTTATCAATGCTTAGCCCAGTGATTTGATCGAGTAATAGAGGAATGTTATTTTTAAGTATGCTGTCCATGTTTGGTGGTTGTGATCGAAAGAGATTGTCTAAAATGCAATGGGGGGTAGACAAAGAAAGTCAGCAACAACAACAATTGCTGCAACAGATGGAGGACATATACAATATCGGGGAGATTTCTTTGGTCATTTTTAAGTCTACCATTATGATGGACAAAGATATAGTAGAAATATGATTTAAAAAAGAATATTTTGCGCCATCCGTCTGGGGCCAAACCCTTTGCCGGGTCACCCTATCCCGAATCGCACACCCCGATCCCGCACCCGGATCCCGCCTCTTGCATAACCCGTCCGCTTATGTTATCTTTGCCCCAAATCAATTGAATATGAAAAAGTTAGCGCTATGTTTTCTCCTGGCGGCTGGCGCCCTTGCACAATCCGCTTCCGCACAGGTCAAAGTCAACCTCGATATCAATATCGGCACGCAGCCGGTCTGGGGACCCACCGGGTACAATCATGCCGAATATTATTATTTACCTGAATATGATGTTTATTATGATGTCCCCAGACGCCGCTACGTCTATTGGGAAGGCGGACGCCGCATATTTGCCCCTTCTTTGCCCGACCGCTATCATGCCGACATGTACCATACCTATAAGGTCGTCCTGAACGAACCCCGGCCTTATTTGCACCACGACGACCATATCCGTCAGTATGCCTCCTATAGAGATCATCGCGACCAGGTCGTGATCCGCGACAGCCACGAACCCAAATACTGGGAAAACAAAGACCATCCCGAACATAGTAAATGGCAGGGCCGCGACCACCGTGATCATGACGATCACCACTAGAATTATTCTTATTGCTGATTTATTACGGGAAGGAGGTGAAGATATTAGGTCTTCACCTCCTTCCTTTTTTTATAAATTTGCTTAACCGGAGGATTGTTTATGAAATATGATTTACATTCCAATGAGAGTGAAGTTTTGCCCAATCTTTTAAAGCTTACGGATCCTAAAGCGATCGGAGAAGCTGAATTTGAAGGCTTTTTGACCTGTCAACTTGCCCTGGCAGAGAATTTAACGAAAACAACCATCTTTAATACTACTTACATTAAGCAGATACACTATTTAGCATTAAGCCACTTATATGAATTTGCAGGAAAATTCCGAAACGTAAATTTATCGAAAGGAGGTTTTGCATTTCCGGCAGCCCGGTTTCTGGATGCTTCCATGGCTACATTTGATCAGGACGTTTTAACCAAAATGCCTCATAAATACGTATCCAGCGAATCACTAATAAAAGATGTGGCAATAGTTCACGCCGAATTGCTCTTCATTCACCCCTTCCGCGAAGGCAACGGCCGTACAGCGCGTATTCTGGCAAATCTGATGGTGCGGAAACAGGGCTGTAATCCGATAGATTTTAAAGATGTAGATTTTGATTTGTACGTTAAAGCCGTACAGATGGCGGCAGGTAAAAAATATAAACTAATGGAAGATTTGATAAAACCTATTTGCTTTTGCTAAGCTCCACTTTTTCTAATATAGCCCTGGCGCGTTCTTCAGAGATAGAAATATTTTCTACCTGGAAGGAGCCTATCAATGATTGAAGGAGCAACTCCTTTTCCACATTGGTTACATTACCTACTAAATCACTCATATCCATACCTCAAATGTACTAATTTTTTCTGGCCCCATAAACATTTTAATTTCACTCAAGTGTCTGATAATCAATTGATAATATAATAAAGGGGCCATCCGGCCCCTTTATTATATCGTATCGTCGTATCAATATCTTACTTCAACCCCTGCAGCGTTCCCGGAGCCGGAGTTCCTTTTGAATATTGCTTCTCCCAATCCCCCATCTGCATCATCATCTGATAGGTAGAAAGGATATCCTGCGCAAACTGCGCCTGCTTATCCGTCAGATTTCCCCCCTTGCCCTGCAATAGCATCTGCGCATTGATCGCCAGCTGCTCGTCCGTCATATTATCTCCGAAAGACTTATAATAACGCATCTGCTGCTCCAGGTCTTTTTTCACCGACGCATTCACCTTTTTGGCCAGCGCCCAGTCCTCGGAGACATAACAGGCTTCCAGGAACCGGAAAGAGAAATAATCATGCAGATTATTCTGGTTGGAAGTCATGCCATACGGGAAATTCGATTCCAGCACATTCTTGTCATAATGCTCCAGCAGCTTGCGGGCGGAATCCTTTTGCCCCGCCGACGCCAGGCTCAAAGCCACCTGCGCATGCGCATACTTGATACTGTTCAGATGGCGGCGGTTCTCCTCATCATAGTAGACGCCAGGCTTGTCAGCGCCTCCGTAGGCGAACTTTTCCATGATCGTCTTATATGCCGTCTCATTGTCCACATTTCCATTCTCTACCGGCGTCAGCTGATACGATAGACCCTTCAGCCGCGCATATTTCGCCAGCCCCAGATCCCCCAGTTCCTGCGGGGACGAGAAGCAAATAGGCCTCTTCCATTTGTTAGCCGCAATAATCGCCAGGATAGCCAGATCATTCTTCAGCAGGTAATGCTTCTGCGCGGGAATATCCAGGTGCAGCTCGCTCACCACACTGTCTCCCGCATGCACCGTACCATTTTCCCTCACCGTATTCAGATCCACCGGCACGGAGAACTTCTGGACCGGCACCAGGTTGATCTCACCGCCATTCTCCGTCGGACTGGTATATTTGGGATCGTCACTGGCGACCACATTCTTTAAGATGTCGTAGAGATCATAATATTTATGCTGGTCGAAGCCAGGTATCTTGTCGGTAAAATAAGCGACATTCCGCTTCTCACCCATGATCTGCTCCGGGGTGAAAATGACGTCGAATGGCGCACTCTGGTTGATCTTATACCGCAGCTGGTTCATATACCAGTCCGTACCCAGCAGCGTATTGACCATTACCCTTACATCGGGGCGGATGCCTTCCACTTCCTGCGCATACCAGAGCGGATAGGTGTCATTATCGCCAAAAGAAAATAAGATGGCATTCGGAGGACAGCTCTCCAGGTAATCCTTCGCCAGATCCCTTGCCAGCGTCTTTTTGCTGCGATCATGATCATCCCACTCCTGGCTGCCCATCAGCACCGGCACAGTCAGGAAACAAAGACCGGCCGCGGCATAATTGGCCATGGCCGCCTTACCCTTGAAGGCGTACTTTTCCAGCAATTCCTTTATCCAAATGACACCCAGCCCGATCCAGATGGCAAAGGCGTAACAACTACCGGCATAAGCATAATCCCGTTCACGGGGCTGCTGACCGGCCTGGTTGAGATACACCACGATGGCGAACCCGGTAAAGAAGAACAGCAGTCCCGTCACCAGGAAATCCTTGCGCCCCCGGCGGAACTGGAAGATCAGCCCGACAAATCCCAGGATCAGGGGCAGCATGTACATCCTGTTATAAGACTTGTTATTGGTATGAATGCTGTCGGGCATCTTGCTCTGGTCACCCAAAAAGTAATTGTCGATAAAAGAAATACCGGTAATGGCATTGCCATCCCGGGGATTCCCAAAACCCTCCAGGTCATTCTGCTTGCCGGAAAAATTCCACATGAAATAACGGCCGAACATCCACCAGTTCTGGTACGTGATAAAATACTTGATATTATTGGCCATCGTAGGCTGATCGCCTTCCCCTATGTCCGCATACCTTCGGTACATATCCACTTCATGCCGCTCGTTGCTGCTGTTCCACATACGGGGGAAAACGTGCGCGGAAGGGGTATTGCCCCAATCCTGTCCCACTACCTTTCCGGCGACTTCATATCTCTCTTTTCCTTTTACATACAGATCGCCGCCGTCTGCCGCAGGAGGCTGATCGGTAAAGTCCGGTCCGTAAAGGATGGGCCAGTCGCCATATTGGTCACGGCTGAGATAACCCACCAGGCTCACCGGATTGTCCACATTGTACATATCCACGGCCGGATCGGCATTGGAACGGATGATGGTAGTGAAATAGGTGGAATAACCCAGCAGCATGAACGCTACACACCAAAGCCCCATTTTGACATAATAATATTGTTTGCGGACCGACCAGCGGATGGCAAATACCAGGGCCGCCGTCAGCAGCACAAAGAAAGTGGCAAACCCGACGAAGAAAGGCAGGTGCCACGAATTGACGAAGAAAATATCAAAGGCGCCTGCTCCCTTGATGGTATACTGGATAACAAACTTCTGCACCACGCCCGTGATCCCGCAGCCGATGACAAAGGCGATCACCGTACCCCAGGCCGTCGGCTTGTACCGCTTGAAGTAATAGACCATGACAATGGCCGGAATAGTCAGCAGGTTCAGCAGATGCACCCCGATGGAAAGCCCCATCATATAAAAAATAAAGATGATCCATTTGTCGGCGCCCGGCTTATCGGCATTATGTTCCCATTTCAGAATGGCCCAGAAGACCAGGGCGGTGAAGAAGGCCGAAGACGCATACACTTCCCCCTCGACGGCGCTGTACCAGAAAGAATCGCAGAACGTATAGGCCAGGGCCCCTACGACACCCGCGCTCATGATGGTAAAAAGCTGCTGACTATCGGGTTCGGTACTGGTATCATTCTTTTGGACCAACTTCCGGGCGAAATGCGTGATGCTCCAGAAGAGGAAGAGAATGGACAGACCGCTGGCGATCGCGCTCATGAAATTGACACCGCGGGCCGCCGTAGCAGGATTATCGCCAAACAGGATGATGAAGAACCGGCCCATGAGGACAAACAAAGGGGCGCCGGGAGGGTGGGGGATCTGTAACTTATAACAGCTGGAAACGAACTCACCGCAATCCCAGAAACTGCCGGTGGGCTCCATGGTCATTACAAATACCGTACAGGCAATCAATCCTATGATCCAGCCCACGATATTGTTCACTCGGTTAAACCTCATATAAAATTGGCTTTTTAATGTTCAAAACCGGGCGGAGCCCGGTCACACGCTACGCGGGATATTGGCCGCGAGTGACAAATATAAGGAGGTTACCGATATAGCCTATACCTATTTAACAAAAACCTTGATCACCTTCCTCCCCGCATCCGTATCCACCTGCACAAAATAAACGCCTCTGGCAATATTGCCCGGATACAGCGTATTGAAGAACCCATGGGCTTCGGTGCTTAATATGATCTTTCCCGAGACATCTACCAGCCGGATGCTTTGACAGTTAACAGAACTGGTGATGTATAGAAGGCCGCCGCCCTGCCCGACGGGATTGGGATACACCGTTACCACCAGCCCACCGCCCGTACCGTCGATAACACGCACGGGAGAATAGACGAAGGACCCATCGGCCCCCACTATTCTCAGCCGGTAATAGGTAGCCCCGCTCAGCAGCTTGCTGTCCGTATAGGAATACGCATTCACCGTATCCCTGTTGCCAACAGCCTGCACGGAATCCAGCGCATAAAAATTCATGCTATCCCTGCTTTTCTCTATGACAAACCGGCTGGTCGCGGTCTCCTCGATCGTATTCCATTGCAGCAACGCCTGGCTCCCCGTTTTGACAGCGGTAAATGATAGCAGCAGCTGATCCGAAGACTGGACCTGTCCCGCTACACCGCTATCGAAGACATGAATGCCGTCAATTCCCACCCCCTCATACGTAGTGTCGGCATCACTGCTCAGTACGAAACGGAACCGTGTATCGGCAGCCCTGACAGGAATGACATACCGCGATACATGCCAGACCGGATCGGACAGCTTCCAGGCCTGGGTGACCACATCGTCATACCAGTTGGTCCCATTGCCGGCCACTCCCAGTTTTGTCCAGCTCACCCCATCCGTACTGTATTCGACCCAATGCTGATCGCACTGGCAATCGTCCTGGGTCCGGAAGATATGACTGAAGGAAAGTACCGGGTTCGCCAGCCCGCTGAGGTCAAAACAGGGAGAATATAAATAGGATAATTCGTTGTCATTATAATTGCCGGTCAGGTTCGTGACCCAGGCCTTCGTACCATTGGCAGCCCTGTTGATGATCGTCTTGGCAGGCACGCCCCATTGCCAGCTGTCATTGATCCCGCCGCTATACCAGTAGCCATTATTGTGCTCGAATCCTTCCACATAAGGGAAGGCCGCAATCACCGGCGAAGTCTGAAAATCAACGGGAGGCAGGCTGTCATTGGCAGGATTGCTGTCCGCCCCGTAGCTAACCCACGCATTCAGCGTATAATGCTGGTAGGCCGACAGGTCCGCCGTCTGCGTGAACGTATAAATAACGGAATCCGATGCCGCAATGGAAGGGATCGTATCCGTAACGGTCACCCCATTGATGGAATAACTGACGGGAATATTGGTCAGCTCATACGAACTGTAATTTTTTACCTTGACCTGCACCGTTTCCGCATTGGACAACCCGCAGATAGAAGACACGACCGGCGCCACCAGGGCCGCCATGCCCACATCGGTGACAGGCTTGCCAAAGATCCAGAACTCGGAGAACCGGCTCACCTGGTACTCCGCATAATAGCCCTGGTCATAAGGAATGACGCTGACCTCCTGGTGAGGGGCCAGGTAATGAGAGACACCGCTTACATCGTCACTCAGCACTCCGTTCTCTTCCGCTGGTACCGAACTGTATTGCAGCACCCCGGACTGATAAGCATCGGCAATCGTCGTACAGCCGGCGCAGCCCGTTGCCTGGATCAGCTTGCCCGCTTCGCTGTCCAGGAAATAATAACGTACCGAAACTTTTCCCGTGGGGGGATTCGCCGGCTCTATGACGATATTCCTGTCCAGGTAATATTGCGATCCGTTATTGCGTACCGCCCCGGTATTGATAAACACCTTTACGGCCGTATTTCCCAGATCCTGCCCGTTGGGATTGATCGATACGACTCTGCCAGCTCCCATATCGAAGTTGATCCAGCTGCTGCCGCTGACCGCCTGCGTGAACCCGCTGCTGATATCAGGCCCGCTGTAGATAGCGGCCTTATCGAATACATGGATATCATCTATTCCCACACCTTCATAATTAGTTCCCTGATCGCTGTACATGGCTATGCGGAACTTCACCCGGGCCGCCGTCACTGGTATATCATAGCTGGATACATGCCACCTGGTGTTGGATAACTGCCAGGCTTGCCGGACCGTATTGTCATACCAGTTCGTACCGCTTCCCACAGCGCCTAACTTTATCCAGTTCACCCCGTCCGTACTATATTCGGCCCAATGATAATCACAATCGCAATTGTCTTCCGTCTGGAAGATATGGCTGAAGGACAGTACCGGACTGCTGAGACCGCTCAGGTCAAAACATGGCGAATATAAATAGGACAGTTCATTGTTATTATAATTCCCGGTCAGGTTGGTGACCCAGCACTTTGCGCCATTGGCCGCCTTGTTGATGATTGTCTTGGCCGGAGCGCCCCATTGCCAGCTATCGTTCACCCCATCCGTATACCAGTACCCATTTCCGCTCTCGAAACCCTCTAAATAAGGGAAGCTGGAAATAAGCGGCGTCGTCTGAAAAGACAGGGCCGCGAGCGTATCGTTACTATGATAATTGTCGCCGGCTGCGCTCACCCAGGCCCTTAGCGTATATTGCTGGTAAGCCGACAGGTCGGCCGTTTTGGTAAAAAGATATACAACGGAATCAAAGGCATTGATGGACGGAATACTCTCCGTAACCGTCACCCCGTTGATGGAATAGTTCACCGGTGTGTTGATGGCAGGGGCAGCGCTGTAGTTTTTTACTTTCAGGCTGATCGTCTCCGCATTGGACAGCCCGCAGATGCCGGATAAGTTGGGCGTCACCAGGGACGCAATGGCCAGATCGTTCGTAGCCCTGGTAAGCGTGATATCGTCGAAAGAATAACCATTGTCCAGGGCGCCATCCGGCGTCACCGAATTGGTGGACGTATATCCCTGCTCTCCGAATTTCACCTGGAAGCTGCTACTGACAGCCTGCGCGGGAGAAGCTCCCTTGAGGGTCCCGGTCACATCGATAGACGCCGAGGGCTGATAGACGCCGATCAGGGTATTGCTGCTGTCCAGCGCATACACGGGCAGCCAGGCCGCCTGGTCATTCCCCCGGATCCAGACCTGGTTACCGGGAAGGCTGAAATTGATGCCCGCATTCCGGTAATAAAAATTCAGCCAGATCTGGTCACTGGAAGTATAGCCGGATAAATTGAAGGTCGTTATCAGACTATCGGAAGTCGCTGCTCCGCTATAATGACTCAGATCCAGGGTGGCGCAGCGCGATCCTGTCCTGGCAAAACCCGTATTGATAAAAGTACGGAGCCTCCCATTGGCATTGCTGGCCCTGAAATCACTCCGGTCTATTCCCGTAAGCCCCGCTATGGGCCGGGTATAGACCGTATCCGTTGCCGTCTCGAATCCTTCCGTAAAAACAGGACTCAGTGTGACAGGGTCATTCTGCAATTGCTTGATAACGGTCGTGAGCGTGTCATTTCCCGATTGTGGGTCCCCTGGATAGCTTACCCATGTCTGTAGCGTGTAGGATCCCGGAGCAGAAAAATCATACTGCTGGGTGAATGTATAGCTATAGACGCTATTGGAAGCGACGACGGCACTCGTACTCTCCGTAACGACGGGACCGCCATTCACCCGGTAAGACAGGGTAAAGGAAGACCCCGAAGGAATCGTTCCCAGGTTCTTCAGCTCCACCTGTATGGGCAGGCTGCTGCCCAGCTGGGAAGAAGTGAATTGCCGCCCCGTCAGCGGGGCGATCAGCGAATCGATCGTATAATCGTTATCCAGGGCCGTCAGCGTGCAGGCTCCGCCGGACGGTATAATATTGGCCGCCAGGGATCTTCTGCCCGCCCCCGGGCCATTGACGGCGCGTACGGCCAGCCAGTAGCTGCTGTCCCGGCTCAGATTGCCCAATAAAAAAGAAGTGCCCGTTGTGGAAGCGATCTTCTGCATCGTATCGCCCCTCAATTGCATAATATCATAACCCGTCGCTGAAGCAATGCTGCCCCAGCTTAGCTGCGCATATCCCTGACAGGGATTCGTAGCCGTGAGGACAGGCTGCCCCAAAACGATAATATCATTGTCGCTTACATCGCTGTAGCCGGTACCATTGCGGGTGACCCGGACAAGCGCCTGGTTGGTGGCGGCAGCAGGCACGGTCCAGGCAAATAGCCGGCTGGCGGCAGGCACGGCATTATTGATAGTCGTCCAGGTGCTTCCATTATCCGCAGAATATTCCAGCGTGAACGTATTAGGCTCTCCGCCATAAGCGCTCCATCGGATCGTCTCCGCCTCTCCCGGCACCCAGGTCTCCCCCCCGGCAGGATATTCCACCGTCACCGAAGGCCGGATCGTCTGCCAGGTCACCACATAATTCTGCGGGCCGACAGGGACATTGCTGCCCTTCACGGTGATCGTGAAATTTCCGCCCGGAGGATTGTTGATCACTACCTGCTCGATATTATTAAGATTATCCACCCCTTCCACCGCCACATCCGTTACATGGCCCACCGCAGGATTTAAGATCAGCGGCTGGTGTACCGTGGCGTCGGGGGCCGTAACCGTGAGATCCAGGTTATTGACCAGGGCCGTGGCGGCGTCGGGAGCTCCCGGGTAGTCCGGCCAGTAGAGCATGACCTTCAATTGCTGCAGCCCGGCAGGAACGCCGGACAAAGGAATGGTTACCATCCCGGAATTATTGACCGACCCCGTATTATATTGATGGTTCTCCAGAACCTCTGCCGCCGTACGGACATTGAGACTTCCAAACCCATATATGAAATCGGGTCCCGGATTGCCCAGATCCGTGGCGCTGTTGCAGGTGACCGCCTTCAGCAGGGCGGCCGGAGGATCTCCCCCCTGCAGCTGCCGGTACCGTTGTACGAGCAAGGCCAACCCCCCGGTAACCGTAGGAGCAGCCATACTGGTGCCGGAGCTGGATCCATAGGTGTTATAAGGCATGGTGGAGAGAATATTCGTGCCGCCGGCAACGATCTCCGGCTTGAGACGGCCATCGTTAACCGGACCGCCGCTCGAACCAATATTAATAATATAGCTGCTATTGTCCAGGCAGCCGACCGTCAGCACATTCTTGGCGCACTGATAACCGGATTTGATCGTAGCATAAGGGGCCGAATAAGGACTACAGGAAAGCGCCCCGTCGTTGCCTGCCGCAAAAACATGCTGCAGATACGGATAGCCGTATAGCTGGGCATCCAGGTAATAAGCGAGGACATCATATTCTCCCTCCGCCTGACAACCGGGATTATAAGCCGTATAAGAATTATTGGTGAGCACCATATCATAGTCGGTGATATAGGTTGGCGCATTGGAGAGGATATCGCTGAAATACTGGCTGATGATCGTCGAATGGGGCGCCATCCCCTTATTCCGGGGGTTCAGGATCCCGCCGCCGCCCACCGTTCCGGAAGTATGTGTGCCATGTGTGCTGCTCGCCGGGGCAAACCGCTCTATCAGCCTGCCCGTAAAATCCACATGGGTATACGGGTCGGAATTATCGCCGACCCCTACCGTTACCCCATCTCCCTGCAGGTTCCTGCCGGATGGATTGCCAAGGGCGTCCATGCCATGAGCGGCCCGGTTATTATAGTTGAGCGCCTGATCTTTTAACGATTGAGGAGCCAGATAGCCTATATAAGGAAGCCCGGCGATCTTTTGCAACACAGCCGCGCCGGCCTGGATGAACAGTACCCGCGCCGGCTGAATCTTCGTGGGAACGATAGTGGCCCCTGCCTGCTGCAGCGCCGCACTCACCTCTTCGGCGGTGATCGTCCCGAAATAGCTGACGGCAATTAAAGAAGAGGAAACCCCTCGGCTGTATTCATCCCCGTTTAGCGCCAGCTTCCGGGAAATCTTCGACGTCCCCGGCAGTTGGTACATTCCACTCACCCCATACCGCTTCAGATCGCTGACGGCAAAGTTCTCCGGCACCTCCGCCTGAAAAGAATGATCGGGGATATAATTGAATAAATGAATCCCGAGTCCGGCCAGCTCCTTTCTTTCTGCCACACCCGGTAATTGGTCGAACTGTAGCAGCGTATAATAATTTTTTTTGTAGTGGACAGGTCCCAGCGAGTCTTTGGAAAGTGAGCCATCCAGCATATTCTTTTCTGCCCTGAAAAGACCATTTTTGAAAAGGACGGCTCTCTTTTGTTGAGCCCACCCGGTAGAAGGGGAAAAGATAATGAACAGGAATACAAGGAAAAAAAAAGATCTGGCAGCTTCTTGAAAAGGAAGTATTCGGCCGAGCGAGCAAAGAATGACGGTTTTCAACGGTTTTGGAGAGGATTTTGGGGACCAAGATACATTGACTCTTTACTAAAACGCTGCGATTTGGGAAATATTATCTAAATTTCTGCTTAGTATGTCCCCGGACCGATACCATCTGCATGAGGATAAATTGTTATTAGCATTGCTCCGACAGGGTGATCAGCACGCCTTTGACATGATCTATACCCGCTATGCCCGGGAACTGCGTCTATGATCCCGTGAAGAAGACATTTACGCTTAATTATGCGTATGTGAACGCTTATGGGAACACGGATAGCCTGCATGAAGTATTAGTTTGGAAACCTTTACCCCAATAGCCGGCCACTGGGCCGGCTGGCCGAAGGCCCATCATGAGATTCGAGCGGAGGCGGGACCCGTCCCGCCCCGCTCGCTAAATACACTAACAACACAAAGAATGACACAATCCCCCGCGATGACAGTATCCGCTCCGACGAACCGATCCCTGGCCCTTGACATCTTCAGGGGAATGACCGTGTGTTTTATGATCATCGTAAATACACCCGGCACCGAGGTCTTTGTCTATTCCCCCTTGCGACATGCCCATTGGAACGGATGCACCCCGACGGACCTGGTCTTCCCCTCCTTCCTGTTTGCCGTAGGCAATGCCATGAGCTTTGCCATGAAAAAGTATCAGCTGCCGGGCGATGGGGCCTTTCTGAAAAAAATATTCAAAAGGACGATCCTGATCTTTTTGATCGGGTACCTGCTCTACTGGTTTCCCTTTTTCCATCAGTCCGACAGCGGGAGCTGGGGACTCAGCCCCATTAGCCATACCAGGATCTTCGGCGTGCTGGAAAGGATTGCTTTATGTTATTGCTTTGCGTCCCTGCTCATTCATTATTGCGCCCCCAGGACGGTCTTCATCATTGCCGGAATCTTACTAATCGGCTATTGGGTCATTTTGCTGCTTTTCCCGGTGCCCGGCGCCGATCCCTTCAGCATGACGGGTAATGCCGGTTACCGGCTCGATAAGTGGATCCTGGGCGAGAATCATATGTATCATGGAGAAGGGGTCGCCTTCGAGCCGGAAGGCATCCTCAGCACTTTGCCGGCGATCGTCAACGTGATCGTAGGATACTTCACCGGTCTGTTCATCCAGCAAAAGGGCAAGACCTATGAGGGACTGGCTAAGATCCTGCTGATGGGAACTTTGCTGATGGCGATAGCGGTAGGGTGGGGCCTCCTCTTCCCGATCAATAAGAAAATATGGACCAGCTCTTATGTCCTGTACACCGTAGGGATCGATATGATCTTTCTGTCCTTCCTCATCTATATCATCGAATTCAGGCAAAAGACCCGCTGGACTTCCTTTTTCTCCGTTTTCGGGAAGAATGCGCTCGCCATTTATATGCTCTCTGAATTGTTGGTGGTCATTTTGACGACGATTCCCGCTTCTCCCAATGAGAGTATCTTCGAATGGGTCAACCGGGTCTTTTATCAGCGATTCATTCCCGGAGCCTTTGGCTCCCTGTTATTTGCCCTCTCCTACATGCTGCTCTGCTGGCTGGTAGGGAAATGGCTGGATAGTAAGAAAATTTATATCCGTGTATAGTTGGGCGGAAGGCACCCGGATCTTCCTCCCGGGGCTTTTGCAAAGAAAATGTATTACATTGCGCAACCATTTGACATTGGCCGGCGCGCCGCAAATGTGCCGGCCAATGTCTTTCCTCATTGTGAAACGTAATAGTAAAGAATGTACAAAGCTGTATTCCTTGACATGGATGGCACCCTGCTGAAGTCGGACCATTCCGTTAGTGACCTCACCAAGCAAACGATCCGTAAGTTAATAGCCAAAGGAATTCCCGTCACCCTGGTGTCCGCCAGACCCCTGAATGCGATCCTGCCCATGTTCCGGGAGATCGGCATACCGGAGCATTATCCCCTGGTGAGCCTCAACGGAGGATATATCGTAGAAGCGGAACAGCCCATTTTTCAGGCTATGATTAACCCCGCTACCGCCGCTGCCGTGGCGGAACAGGTCCGCCCCTTCAAAGCGACAATCGCCTATTACCTGCAACGGGAATGGTATGCCGAGACCAGTGACTCCTGGACCGAACACGAACAAAAGATCATGGATGTGAAGATCAAAATAGGTGTCCTGCCGGAATTCGTGAAAGACTGGTCGGCAAGGGGGATCGGGCCCAATAAGATGATGGTCATGAGCGACCCGGCCTCCATCACCTCTATCCAGCAGCACCTGCGAACTATCTACAATGGCAATCTGAATATTTATCCCTCCAAGCCTACCTACCTGGAAGTAATGGATCCCAAAGGCTCCAAGTCCAATGCCGTCCGCTTCCTGATCGAACGAATGAAGCTCGATCGGACAGAGATCGTCTGCATGGGCGACAATTACAACGATAAGGAAATGATCCAGTTCGCCGGAATGGGAGTCGCCATGGGCAACGCCCCCGACGAGATCAAAGCCGTCGCGGACTATGTGACGGATACCAATAACAACGATGGCGTCCGCCTGGCATTGGAACATCTGTTCCCGGAGATTTTATAGATGGTAGCTCCGCTCCTCCGCCGGAAGATCCTCCATGAAATTCCATTTTTTATATATCTTCCCGACTAACTACCTATAAACAAGCTCCTGTTTATGAACAAATTTGTAAAAATAATTTTGACGGCAGGGGTACTATTGATTGCTTATGGCTTTTTGTGCAAAGCCACCAATATCCGTTTTTTCTGGGAGAGTAGCGCTTTGGGCTGGGATCTGGGTTTTATAGGCGTGCTTTTTTTACTGGCGCAGCAACAAAAGAAAAGAAAGAGTATTGGAAAAAATACTGTTTTAATAAAGGTGGGAATAGGTTTACTGGTCTTTATATTAGTAATCCAGGTTGTCCTTAGCATCGTCGTATCGAATTCCGATGCTTACATTGCCGCAAAAAATTACCTGTTGAAAAACGATTCTCTAAAAAATGAGTTGGGGAACATCAATGGGTTTGGTCTTATCCCTACCGGAGGTATGAGCGTATCTTCGGATTCTGCAGGAGAAGAAGGCAATGCCCAAATAAACATAATTATCAAGGGGAGTAAAAAATTCAAAGCGGTAACCATTTTTTTAGAAAAAGAAAAGAAAACGAATTGGGAAGTCAAGTCCGTGGAATGATTTGTATTTATAAGTTTTTGATGACCCTGATCGTTACGAACTCGTGTTAACCTTTAATTCTCTCTACACCGCGGAGTTCACGATAATGCTCAACGGTCTTGACCATACCGTTAAAGAAATCGGGCATTATGTCGAGCTCTTCAGGCAAAAGATAGCAATTATTCAATGAACCTATGCTGGCGTCAAATCCAATGCCCGCACAAACGCATCTTTAAGTCGATTCTTACTTTTATAGCCGGCTTGCAGAGCAAAACAGGGAAAACCGAAGATTATCAAAAGACCTGCGAGCCACCCAATTATAGAAGAACTATGGTCGAGAATGATCAGGAGTCCTATAAAAAAAAGGACCTATACATCATGGTTTTTCCTTTTCCAGTTGTAGTGGACGCATCCCGCTCCCATTTGCGCGTTATTTCAAACTGATCGTCTGAAAGGAACCTGCCAGTTATATTCGTGGAAAGATATTCCTTAAAGCTCTTTCTCTCAAATAACTGATCCAGCTCATTTTTAATGGCAGCAGGAGCTTTATCACTGGAGTAATGGAACACCTCAACGAATGTTTTTTTTATGGTTCCTATATAGCTATTCATTAAATAATCTCATACAACCTCGCCAGGTTGATCAGCTCCACCGTATTGGAGATCTTCAATTTGTCAAGTATACGGGTCTTGTGCGTACCCACAGTGGATTTGTGAAGGCTCAGCGTATTGGCGATCTCCGAGACGCTGCTGCCCTTCAGCATTTGTAAAACGACTTCGAACTCCCTATCGGAAAGGTCTTCGAAGGGATTGTCCTTTAGCTTCTTGGTCAGCTCGCCGGAGAGGATCTCGGCCAGGTTATCGCTGATATATCTTTTGCCACCCAGCACTTTCTGAATCGCATATTTGATTTCCGATTCTTTCGAGTATTTGTTGAGGTAGCCATGCGCCCCGATCTTCAGGAACCGCTTGGCAAAAAAGACCTCCTGGTTCATGGTGAAGATGATGATCTTGAGAGTGGGGTATTCTTTTAAGAGGTAGGTGGTCAGGCTGAACGATTCCGTATGAGGCATGTTAATATCCAATATCAGCAGATCAAAACTGGCGGATCTCATTTTTTTGATCACCGTCTCTCCATCTTCGGCTTCATCGATCACTACGTCCCGGATACAACTATTGATCAATAATTTTAGTCCTGCCCTGACAATGGAATGGTCATCGGCGATTAAGATATTATGCATGGGTCTAGATTTGAATAGGGTTGTTATTGGCCCAAATATAAACGATATAACTTATATTGATAGGCTCCGGGCGCCTGATTTCATTTTTTTTGTGATTTAGCGCCAATCTCCTCCCTGTACATTTTGACCGCCGTCAGCAGTTTTTTATATTTTGGAATGACCGATTGCAGAAAAAGGATATAAAAAGAAATAGATAGGAAAATAACGATCAACCACTTATAAAACCCATTTTCGCTAATCCGGGTATAAGCGCCACTGTTCAGCCAGGATAGCGCCTTCTCAAAAAGAGCCAGCAGATAGAATCCGGCCAGCACACTGACAACCCCGAAGGAAAGGATATATTTATCCAGTACCGTCTCGATTTTACTGAGAAAAGGCACCAGCTTCAGGGAAAGCAACGAGGGGTAGTTGGCAAAAAGCAGCAGCCGGATATGAAAATAAATGAAATAGGTTAGCACGAAAAACAATGCCCCCTGCTGATACAGGTCATTCCCGTTGGTCTTGTACTCGGCCCTCCACTGATAGATATTTAAAAACCACAGGATGCCGGCGATCAGGATCCTCCCAAGGATCTGAGGCTTCAGATAGAATGCTCCTGTCAAAGGATTGTTTACGACCATTTTTTCCAGGTCGGGGGACAGAACAGGCCGCTCTTCCATAGATAGCTCCGGGAAGCTGTTCCAGTCCTGCTGTACCTTCTTTAATTCCATATCAGCTTCTCCTTTAGATAAGGAATAAAACTCTTCTTTGGCTGTTCTTTAACCGATGCCTGTTTCCGGGCAGGTATGAATCCCGTCAGCTCAGCAATATCGGCAGGAGCTACCTTCTCAAACTCCAGGAACAGAAGGATCTTCTCGTAATCCGATATTTCTCCCACCGAATCCCGGAATTTTAACATGGACCGTTGATAATCAGGAGATTTGAATTGTATGGTCCGGTCAGTATCCGGCCCCACGCGACGGGAAATGGCATGCAGGGCCGTCATATTCAGACAGGCCCTCAAAAGCAGCGTATGCTTTTCTTCCCCCGCTTTCTTATGTTGTATGCTTTGGGAGGCGGCAGCAATGATATCCGCAAAAAGACGCTGATGTTCCTTGTAAGTATTGGCGAAAAGCCGGCAGATCGAATAGACCTTCTTGTGCTGATGCTTGAGATGGGACCGGACGATCTCACTCGCGCCGCCCTTTTTTTTCGGATTATTCATGTGGGTATGGATTTTTGATCATAGGGATGGATTCGGATTCTCCCATAAATATTTCAATAAAAGAACACTTTCGATAACTGCTTTAACGTTTTCGGATACGAGAGAGGACAAGACATTAAAAAGCCGTAAAATCCGAACCTTTTTTTAGTGAAAGCACTATATATATCTGTTTGTTTAAATGCGTCAAGTATTGCGCTGTTTTGTAGTTAAAAAACTACGTCCAATTAAATTTTGTACTACATAAACACGGACGCCTAATTAATAACTTGTTGCATATTCCAGGGGTAAGATTTTAGAAGTTTGTTTAGTCAGGGAATGCAGACGCCGGGTTCCACCCGGTCAGAAAAAAGAATTTAAACAGCTTATATGGATTAGTAGCCTGTATAAGTTCTTACTATGGCTGAATAAATTTAATTCAATGGGTTATGTATCTCTTGAAAATTCAGAACCTTTTCTGAAATGTTTTGAGGTGATCGCAGAAGACAAGTCTTGTATCGTAACGGATTCGGTGCTTTATTTTTCAGGAAAGACAGGAAAAGGCTTTATCACCGTTGCAGGTGTTTCGACCGGGATAGAAGTCCTGGCCGTAAACGTCTCCATGCTCACGGATGATCTCACCTTTAGCTTCTTACCTTCTCCCGATGCCTCCTCCTATATTTTAAGTATTGAAGAGATCGGTATACCGGGCAAACCGGAAAATGAGCTGTCCTTATCCCTTGCCAGCACCCCCACAGACAAAGCCCACTCTTCAGTATCCATCACCGATGCGGAATATGGTAAGCTGATCACCTACCCGAAAGAAAGGATTATCCGCTCTCTCATCGTAAGAGTCCAAAAGTCAAGCCTCGGACACCTTATCCATGATTTTGACGCAGGCGCCATCGCAACGATCCTCCAGTCCGCCAACAGGGTCTCGTCCATCAGCTGGCCGATTACCTTCAAATACCGCCTCCTGATCAATGATTTTATGGCAGAGATCGTGCAACACCCCTTCCGCGAACTCTTCACTATCAGAAATATCTCCATCCTGGTCGAATACCTGCTGCAACAATTCTTTGTAATGGACAAACTGGCGGGCGAGGGAAATTACCTGAGCTCCCAGGACACCGTCAATTTATCCAAAGTAGAACAGCACCTCTGTGTACATTATAAGAAGGAGTTCCCTGGGATCGAGAAGCTATCCCGGATCTCGGCAATGAGCCCCACAAGTCTGAAAACAAAATTCAAAAAATACTATGGAGAAACACTGTTCGGGTACTATCAGAAAAACAAATTAGAGCATGCCAGAAAATTACTGGATAATAAGGTGCCTGTAAAAGTGGTTGCAACGGAGATCGGGTATTCCAACCCCTCTCATTTTACCCTGGCCTTTAAGAAAGAATATGGATTTTCCCCCTGGCATTACCTCAATCCCCACTAAACAAATAACCCGACTATATTGATAGCCCCCTAATACTAACCGGAAACGAATAACTATGAAGCCCCTTACAACCCCTTTATCTAACCAGAAAGCCGCTGCCTCCTATCGGCTTTCAGAAAGACTTCCCGTTGGATTGACCATCCATCGCTGGAAAGAATCCGCTGATCAATTGAATATCTCTTTGCCCGTTTTCGATGAACAGGACCTTGTTCTGACCTTTATTAACTACAAAGGAGACCTGCATATCGCTACCGGAAACCCACCCGATAACGGGCAGCCGGCAAGCCCTGGCCTGGGACTGCTGTCCACCGGCAACAAAGAATTCCAGCTCAAATCCTTTTCCCCTATTCATCTTTCGGTCATCGTCCTGCTCATCCCCCGGGATTGGATCGGCTTGTTCCTGAAAGACAACCCCAATTTTTCAAAGATAGAACAGGCGCTGGAAACGGAATCGAATATCATTACCTGCCGGCTTGGCCGCAGACAGCTTTCCCTTTTCTCCTCGATAATGAACCTGGAAGCAAAAGGAAGGGACAACCTCCTGGAAATCCAGAATCATGCACTCTCGCTGCTGGAATTCTTTTTATGCAGCCGCCACCGGAACCTGTCGGCCGTCCATGCCGCCGCCGGCATCGACAACGAAGATGACCTCAGCCTGATAAAAGAAGTGGAATCCTACATTTCCGAATACTACTGTTCCGATACTTTTACCGTGGATTCCATCCTGAAAAAGACCTATACCAGCTATCATAAGCTCAACTTCCTGTTCAAGTCCACCCATGGCATGACGATCTCGGAATACATACGGAACAAGCGGATTGAAAAGTCCAAAGAGATGATCGCCGACAACGCTAAGTCGATCAGCCAGATCGCCTATGAAATCGGCTATTCCAGCATCAGCAACTATATCCTGGCCTTTAAGAAAATTTACCAGATCACTCCCGGTAAATATAAAAAACAGATGGATAGTTTAGCCTGATGGATCGATAGGGAATCGGAGCCTTACCGTTGTTCCCTCCGCCTCCCGGCTCTCGATCGAGATCGTACCCTGCATCCTTTTGGTAAGGTCGAAAATGAATTTATGCCCCAGCTGGCTGCCCGACTTCACGTCATCCAGGCTCTCGTTCTGCAAAAATCGCTCTATCTGATCCGGGCTCATTCCCTTCCCCGTATCCGAAACGGAAACGATGATATGGTCATCCTCCTTATACCCGCTGATAAGGATCTTACCCTTGTCGGTATATTTATTGGCATTGTCGACCAGGTTACGAATGACCGTAATAAGGATATGCGGATCTGAATAAATGGCCAACCCCCCGGGAGCCTCATAAAAGATGCTATTGCCTTTCTGCTGTACCTGCTCCAGGAAAAAATCATAGATCTCCTGGAATAAAGGCTCCAATGGAAACAGGCGCCTGGCGATACTGAAATTATTCTTCTGACTGGTCACCCACAACAGGAAATCCTCCGAAAAATTATAGATATCATTCGTACCCTTCTTCACCCAATACGTACGCTCCTTCATTTCTTCCGCAGACATATCAGCCAGGTTATCATGCAGGTTGCCCGCCAGCATAGTGAGGAAACGAAGAGGTGACCGGAGATCATGGATCACCAGCGAGATCAGCTTTTCCCGGACCTTACTGGTCTGCAGCTGGGCTTTTTCAGATTCCTGTAATTTTTTCACGGTCTTTTCCAACGCCACGACCGTCCCTTTTAATTTCTCCGCCTTGACCCGCACTTCCTTTTGCTTTTCCACCAGTTTCAATCGCAGCTGCACCAGCGCTGCCAGTAATAATAAAAGCAGCAGCCCCGACAAAAGCTTAAACCAGGTCTTCCGGTAAAAATGAGCCTTGACCACAATACTCCATTCCCGAAACGAATAGTTATTTTTACCAAACCCATTGACCTTCCTCACCCGGAGCGTATAACTGCCCGGCCCGAGCCTGCTGAGGTTCAGGTAACCGTCTTCCGGCACGTCTTTCCACTCGTCATTCAACCCCTTTAAACAATATTCCAGGTACAGGTTATTCCTGTTGCCCAGGTAGGGACAGGATATTTCCAGCTGCAAACTGTTATAATCAGGAGGAAGTACGATGCAATCCGTTTTGTGGCCCCATTTTCCATCGATCTCGATATTAGCAATATCGATGTGGCCCTGAGGAAAGTCGGATCGCAAAGAGTCCGTATAAAAACACACCATTCCTTTCATGGAAAGCAGCGTGACAAATCCATCCCGGGTAATCACTCCGGAAGCATTGAAACCTCCGTTGAACTCATTGGTCCGCAGACCATCCTGCCGGCCAAAATAGTAATAATAGATCTGCGTGCTCTGCGAATCGCACCAGGCATTCAGGTCCGCCTTGGGGATTTTGAACAACCCCTTGTTGCAGGAGATCCAGATATTATTCTTATTATCTTCCAGGAAGCAATGGGCCGTGATTAGAAACCCGTTTTTACCCAGGGGCATCCGGAAGAACCGGTCATGATAATAATAATAATAGCCCTGCCCGTAAGTCCCCACCAGGACCCTACCATCCCCGCAGGCATGGATTGCCCGTACATGAGCGCCGGAAAGAAGAGGGATCATTTTGGCTTCATTATTCCGTAGATCATACCGGATAAGGCCGGAGTAACCGCCAATCCAGAACTGATGCGGCCCTGCCAGGCACAAAGACTCATTGGCCCCTCTCGCGGCAACCTGCTCATTGTTGAAAATACGCCGGAAGCTGTCCGTCTCCAGGCGCCAGAGACTCCTCTCCGTCAAACAATAGAGCTGTCCCTGTTCGTCCTCCTCATAGTCGATGATTGGCCCGTCAAGCGCCGGAAAGATCTGCAGTACTTTCCTTTCCGTGGTCAACTTCCGGGGACGATCATAAATAGCGCTCCACAGATGCTCCTTCCTGTCGATGTAAAGCCCCCTTTGCCTGGGAGGAGTGCTGTCCTTGAACAACCCGATTTTTCCGGTAGCGTCGAAGCTGAACTTATCCGTCAGGATCGTCGATCCGTGAAGGAGCGTAAGAGCCCCGAAAAGATAACCGGACAACCGGTCCTGCAGGGCAGGGGAGAAGCTGCTTCCCTGAAACCTGCTTTTACGAAGGGAATAGAACCCCTCCGTTTCCGTTGCGACCAGGAGCAGGTCAAGCTCCGGATTATACTCCATCCCGCTGATATTCGTGGCAAAACCCAGGTCCAGCAAAAAACGGGTGGTCAACTCCCCGTTGGGCCCCCGGTCGATCCTGTATAACCGGCTTCCTGCCAGTAAGTGGCTGATCTCCCCGGAAGAAAATAACCGGAAGTTGCTTGCCCGCAATCCCGCCCCTGCCGCTCCCGGACCAGCACCGTACCGATCCTCCCGTCCCCGTCTCAGCTCCCTGGCGCCCGCAGCGACCCGTCCGCCGATATCCGCCAGCAGGTCCCCCCCGATAGGGGCCGCTCCCTTCACCCTTCTCCCCTCCTCATATACCCCCATCATGGAATCCTTTTTAAGGACATACAGCTTTCTTTCCAACACCAGGTACTGATCCCTGGCGCTGACGCCTGACAGCTGCAGCAGTTCCTTTTCATTATAATAATAGAGGGTATCCCTGTAAAGAAAATAGACATGCGCCGTATCGACTACAAAGAAATTCCGGTTCTGCTCAAAAAGGTCCCCGAAGATCAGCTTTCTCTTCCCCGTCCCGCCCTCCCCCGGTACAGCACTATTGAGAAAATGCGTAAAATCAAAAATCCGCTTCCCCCCGCTGAGAAGCCGGGGATTTTGCTGGGGAGCAGTATTGACCGGACTCAGCAAATGGCTGTTGTTGCCCGCATAACAATAAAGGTTATGGTCATTGGTCTGAAAATAGATAGGCCCCTTGTCATTTTTACCCAGCATAATCACATCCGACTCCATCATCGGCTTGTCGTCCGGATAATATAATTTGAAGGAATAACCGTTAAAACGCACCAGACCCACCTGCGATCCCAGCCACAGATAACCCTCATTGTCAAAAAGAAGGTCATTGATGCTATTTTGCGGCAACCCATTTTCATCGGTGAAATGTTGAACGAAATATCCATTGTAGGAGTCTGGCTGAGCCAGCACCGGTATTACAGACACTAAGAGGATAGTAAAAATGGAGAACGTGATAAGCCTTGTTATCATGCCTTAACCTTGAAGGCTAAATATAGCAGAAATAAAACGATATAGCCAGGATAACGCATCTGTATTTTTTGGATAACGATTTTGTGCTATATGATGCGAGGGACCTCCCAAAAAGGAGGCTGCCCCGTTTTCCGGCCCGGCCATAAAAAAATAAGACTCCCATAATGAGAGTCTTACTAACTTATCCGAAGTTCGTTGATCTTTTTTGTGAAAGCCTTCGGATATCGGATCAATTCTTCAACAGGATATTGTGTTTTTTCGCGGGATATTGGATCTGATCTTTGTTTGTGTAATAAAGATAATCCATGACTTTACAAAACTTTAACGATTTATTGCCAATTGATTGTCAGGAAAGACATAACTGTCGATTCTACATTAATCCAAGCCACCTCCTCCAATTGTCCGCTCGCGGCAGTTAATTGAATAGAATGATTAAAGAGGGGGGGGAGTGCGGGGTATTTTTATAGGCAACTAAAATCGGTATTCTATGAATAAACTTTACACTACGGGACATCCCTGCGTACGCGCCAGTTTTCTTATCTCCCTTTCTTACTGGTAATAGATGGAAAGTAAGCTGATCTCTGTACTTAACTTTTCCATTTAAATTAATCCGTTATGCCCTTATTCGACCTTTCCTTTAACATCGATATACTCACGCTGTTGGCGATCATCGGATTATCTGTACTTATTGGGTTCTTTTTGAGATATTATAAGATCAGTAAGAAAAACCGGCGCATTGCAGAGCTTGAACAGGAGATGATGAGGGCGCACGCCGAGGTATTGGCAGTCCAGAAAGAATATTGTGATCTGGAATCCAGGATGAAAGATATGCCCATTCCTGTGATCCCCATGAAACATTCAGTCAAAGAAGAAGAAGAAAAGGAACAAGACCAATCGCCGGATGGATCACCCCTGCGGAAAAAAAGACCGAACCGAACTGCCTGAAAAAAACCTTAATTGTCCTATCGGGTATGCTCATTTAAATTTAAGAGCATAAAGGCGTCTTATATTTTGTTTTTTTTACATACACGAGATATTTCTATCGATGCCTGTATATTAAAGCGTTCATTTTCACGGATATTGGTATCACTGAAATTTCTTGCCCTAAAACCAATAAACCTGGAGACAATGCCATACCCATTCTCCCGAAAAGACAAGTTCTTGTCTTCCCTCGCCGTAGCGTTATTGATAACTGTCGGAACCAACGCCGGGCCTGCTCATATTTTTTTACAATCTTCCTTTCACCGCCCTCATATTTCTTTAAAAAATTCGTTGTATAATAATGAAGAAGCTGGATGGATGAAAAACCCTGACACTCCCGGAATTAAACATACGAATGGCGTTTTATCAAGATATATCCGGAGAGAAAGGAATAGTGACCTGGTCATTGCAGTGCCGGACGCACAAAGCGGAAAATATAAAGTCCGGTTCTTTGATGAAAATGACAAACTTTTATTTGAGATCAAACAAATACGGGATTCCTTGCTGATCGTTGAAAAATTAAATTTCCAGCACGCCGGCATATTTCAATATGAATTGTATAAAGGAGATCTGCTGGTGGAAAGAAATACTTTCCTGATCAAACAAGACTAAAACGAACAAAAATGCTTAATCCAATACTCTTCATTTTAAAATCCAAATTCCATGCGAGTCCTTACAAACCTTTTATTTAAGGTTACTCTCTCTTCTATGATCGTCTCGGCTCCTGCTATGATATCCAATAAGGATGCCAAATCCGGAAGCTCTTCTGAAAAAGATATTTTGCTTCCATCCTATTCTTCGACGATCATAAAGAAATTCGTCAACCATACCAGCATCACCGCTGCCCCCCTATACCTGGAGGAGAAAAGCGTGAACCCGGTAAACACCTATTCGGTAAACACCAGCTCGATAAATGCTAATTCGGCGGAAGCCATGGCCAAAGCCGTCGAAACGAAGATGGTCGTCAGCGAAGCCGTGATCCTCTACGATTATATGTCCCTGAAACGGTCCGGACTGAATGAAAAAGCCTTTGAATATGCCTGGCGGGGATACCACAATCTTTTGAAAAAGGGCCTTATCCGCAAGAAGAGCGTACTGTCTATTGTTGATTTCAGCCAGTCCTCCTGCAGCAAACGGATGTATGTGATCGACGTACGCCACAAGAAATTACTGTATCGCACCTTTGTCGCCCATGGCCAGAACTCAGGCGCCGAATACGCCGATTCCTTTTCCAACGAACCGGATTCCTATAAAAGCAGCCTGGGCTTCTATATCACCAAAAAAACCTATTACGGACGTAACGGGCTGTCCTTACGCATTGATGGCGTAGACTCCGGTTATAACGACCTGGCTGGAAAGAGGAATATCGTGCTGCATGGCTCTACCTATGTGAGCGTTAAGTACATGAATAACAACGGAGCTATCGGCACCAGCCAGGGATGTCCGGCACTGCCCAAGACGATGAGCCCTAAGATCATCCGCATCGTCAAGAACGGTAGCTGCCTTTTTATCTACCATCCCACACAGAAGTATCTGCAGGAGTCTTCCGTTATCAACGGTTGACGAACGAACGAGTGATTTTGCCTTACGGCTGTATAACAATAAACCTTACCCCCTAAACCTCAATCCGCCTATTCTATGGAAACCGTAGAAAATACCACCCATTCTCTTCCGTTCGTAGGAAAAGTACCCCGTAAAACGGCATGGGAAACAGGTTCGCAGAAGAGTGTGAAGGTGAAGGTTTTCAAAAGTTTTGTAGCTCTTTTACTTTGTTTTCTGGCAGGTGTAGCCACTGCAGCCCTGCTTTTATATACCTTTTTTTAAACTTAATGCATAGCAGCTTGTCGCAAAACTGCTAACCCCTAACAACCCAACCCCTAAATCTTGAACCGCAAGATTGCAACCCGAAGCCGATCGAAAGATCGGCTTTTTTGCGTATAGCGCACCACGGGTGCGCTGCCCGAAGGGCCATCATGAGAGCCGGAAAGGGCCTATATTCATATAGGCCCGGGGAAGAACAGGGAGTAAGTGTCGCTCCCGCGCAGGCGCGCGGGAAAGATACTGGCCCCCTCAGAGGGGCCGGGAGACCTGACGGTCTCCCTTTCCGGCTCTCATGATTGGCCTTACGGTACAAATAGCCGCCCCTGGCGTCTATTGTACCGTAAGGCGGATAGTCACCTGCGTCCCCTTCCCCTTCTCACTCCGGATCGACAGATTCCCCCGGATGATCTTCAACAGATCCTTAATGATCAGATACCCAAGCCCATTGCCCTTACGCCGGTCCACATTGGCCGAAGAAATGATAAAATGATCCGCCATGATATTATTGATCTGCTCCTGCGTCATGCCCACTCCCGTATCCTCGATCGTAATCGCTATCCCCTCCGCAGTAGGCGCACTGCTGACAAGAATATGCCCCTCAGACGTAAAATTGATGCCATTCAGCACCAGATTATAGACCACGATCTTTACCGGCTCAATGAACTGGTAAAGAATCAGGTTGTCATCCACCGCATTGATCAGCCGGATCTGCTTTTGCTTGGCCATGGAATAGAAAATGCCAAACAGCTGCGTCACCAGCTGATCCATGTTGAAGCTCTCCTTGGCAAGCCGCCTATCCTCATTCTTATACTTGATCCAGTTCAGAATATTGGTAGATAACAACTCCAGCTCCTTGGACGTATTCATGATCTCCGTGATCGTCTCCCGCTGTAATTCCTCCGACAGCTGGTCTTTCTTCTCGATCAGGCTCTTACCCGCCAGATGCAGGAATTTCAATGGGGTCACCAGATCATGACTGATGATCGAAATCAGCCTTGTTTTAATATGATCGGTCTTTTCCAGCTCCTCATTCTTTTGCTTCAGCTCCTTCGTTTTCTCCATGATCTGCCTTTGCAGCCTGTTCTGCCTGATCTGGAACTGACGGGTGCGCAAGCTCACGATCCCAATGACCCCCGCAGTAAGAAAACAGATCCCCAGCAACCATATCAGGGGCTCCTGGTACCAACGCTCATCGATATGGAAACTCGTCTCCGCATACGTGTAATTCCCCGCGCCAAACCCACTTAGCTTCCGGACCAGGAGCCGGTAATCGCCGGAAGGCAGATTGCTGAACCGTATCTGGGGATTATTCTGAATCTCCAGCAACTCCCAGTTTTTCGAGTAAGGCTGCAGCTGATACTCTATATAGATATTTTCTCTGTTGGCCCAGGCCGGAAATCCCAGGCTAAAAGCCAGCTCGCGGGTGCCGGAAGACAGATGCAGCTTGAATAAAGAACCTTTATTCATCTTCCGGCCATCTGCATAGAATTCATCGATGTAGATATCCCCTTCCTGTAAAGAACGAAGAGGCCGTGACAGATCCACCCACACCAATCCATCCATAGAAGGAAAAGACAGCAGACTGTCATTCAACGCCAATGCACAGGGACTGCAACCTCCATTCAGCTCCGTAATGGCCATGCCATCACCCCGTCCATAATACTGGTAATAGACTGCCGGCATATCTTTTTCGAAGGCATCGACCATATCTTCCGGCATGGCCCGGAAAAGCCCCTTATTCGTACTGATCCAGCAATACCCCCTCTTATCCGGCAGGAAGCAATGCGCGTATTGGAGATAATTGTTCTTGTCCAATGGGAGAGGCTTCAATACCCCGTTTTTCAAAAGATAGATACCTTTGCCATAAGTTCCGATAAAAAGGTAATCCTTATATTTCCACAAGGCCCGGACACAGGTCCCCGGCGGTTGCAACAAGGTATCCAGCATATGCGTATGCACATCGAAACCGAACAGACCATTACAGGTAGCAATAGCCAATACCCCCGGCTTCAACTCCAGCATGGAGAAAGGAGCATTACTGTTGATATCCGGTCTCGGATACCGGTATAAATAATCGAACCGCCCGCCTTGAAAAATACCGACGCCGATAGCATTGGCTATGTATAACCCGTCACCGGATAAGGCAAACCCATCCGTGATCGACCCGGAACCCGCAAAAAAAGCAGCCGTCTGCCCCGTCCGGTAAGAATAACGGTAAACGGTATCCTCATGGCTATACCATAAAAGACTATCCGCCGTAAGAAGCGTAAAATTATTAAAAGTCGTCTTCACCGGAAGCCGGGAAGGAGGGGGGCCGCCGAGCACATCACCTCCCGAAGTCAATACCGACCCATTCGATAACGCAACCTGACTATAGGTGGAGGTGATCTGATCCGGGACCGGAGGATCTCTTTTAACGGAACGCACCCTGTCTTCCCGGATCACAATAATTCCCCTTGAATGAGTTCCCAGGAACAGGATCCCACTCTTCTCGTCATACTCCGCATAGGAAAGCAGGGCATCCGTAGGAACAACCGTACAGATAGGCCTCGCAACAAGACCGTCTTTCCCGTATTCCAGCTTCCAGGCCATCGATCCCTCGATCAGGATAGGGTTCTTCATACCATTCTCCCAAAAAAGCCGTTTGTATACACCCGCAGAAGGAGTGACAGGGTCTATGATCTTTATCGGCATGGGCATTGTCCGGAAAGTATCTACATTCAGTCGCGCAAATCCGGATGACCTGTTAAAAACGAAGAAGGCTCCCCCCAGCCGGAATACTTTGGCATTCGGCTCAAAAGAAGTGATAAAGGCCGGCTCCCGTTGACCCAGCCTGTAATCGTACAGGGAATCTTTATGGAAAAGGATGATACGGCTGCTGCTTACCGGGATCCCCAGCTCTTTGTTGAAATTAAACCCAAAATCAGCCGCAGGCAGCGTATTGGATTGCCGGAATAGTGTGCCGGATGCTGCCAGCCCCACCAGCCTGAAGGTGGATGGACGGGTGTCCAGCTGCACCTGCCCCATGTATTGCAGCCTGCTGCCCAGAACGAAGAAAATATTTCCCGACTCATCCGAAGTATAGATCCTCCCTTCCTGGTTCTTCAGCATGAACAACATTCTCTCAGAGAATAATTCAGGCGTATTGGCCTTCGAAAAAATAACGAAATCGCTGCCGTTATAACGGGTCACGCCCGCCTCCGTGGCAACCCATAGAAATCCTGTTCCCGCCTCCCATTTCAAGCCCTTGATGCCATTGGAAGGAAGACCGTTGTCCGTAGTAAATCGTTGTACCTGGTAATTATTCTGCGCCGGTAGTAAAAAAGAAGATCCCCCAAAAAAGATTAACAGTAAGAATGACCGGTAAAATGCCATAATACAGATGGTTCTCTTCTCGCCAAGATACACCCGTTATCTTAATATCTCTTAATAATTGACATTATATAAGGTCGCTAATTCTATCAGCTCCTTCAGATTGGCCGTCAGTGTCTTTTCAAATATCCTGTTCTTAACGGTGGAAATAGTATTCATTTTTACATTCAGGGTCTCGGCAATTTCCTTGGTCCCCAGCCCCTTCAGGACATAATGCAATATTTCTAATTCTCTGGGCGCCAATGCGGAAAATGGATTATTGGGATATTTTATGCTGGAAGGATCCCGCAGCGCCTGCTCATTTTGAAGGAACCGCCGCAGCAGCCGGATCGTCTCCTCCTCCGGCGTGATCTTGGGAAGATAATGATCGATCCCATATTGCTTCAGCGCCTTTCCATAAACCTCGGCAGGCTGCATGGAAAATACCATGATCCGCAAATCCGGATAAACTTTCCGGATATTGGGCAGGATCTCCAGCGTGCTCCCATCCGACAGAATTATATCCAGGACCATATGCGTATACTTCTTTTTGGCCAGCTCCTTCATCAGCTCATTACAGCTTACCACTTCATGAACGTCCGTAAACCCCAGATGCAATTGTAACAACAATTTGAGCCCCTTCCGGATCATACTGTGATCGTCTGCCAATAATATTTGTGGTTGCATATTGTTGTTTGATCCGCTTGAGCGGTAAGTGTTTTCTCTTATCGTCGGAGCCCATGCTAAATTCAGTAATAAAAAAGAATGCTTTGTAGAATTAATTCTACAGCATCTTGAAGGAAAGCAATTAATATTGCTTATTCGAATGATCGCATACACGCGGTCAGCCATCGCCAATAAATCAACCTGTGTCCTTGTAATATCCCGGTGTTTACGCATGACCCACGTGCTTCAGGGATTACAAACATTGTATATTAGACCATCATCATTGTAATCATTTAAATTTTTACTATGTCTGGTTTTCGGCTAAAACTCAACAGGTTAAGAAATATCCCCTACGCGTCCTCGATCCAGGAATCATTGCCCTTCGAAAGTTCCTTTGAAGTGGAATACTTCTTCAACGGACAATGGGATCTGATCCTCGTCAAGCCCATCCTGATCAATAAAGTAGTGATCTTTCTCGTCAACTTTCCGGAGAAAGACCAGGAGCCGATAGCCCTGGTATATAATAAAAGAGATACCTGGTCGGATATCGAAAAAGAATCTACCGGCCTCACGGAAGCCCTCGGCGCCGCCATCGAAAATTATTACTCCACCCGTTACCTGCCCTGGTCCAACAGCCATGATGGATACCCTGACATAGAATGGGATAGCCATTTGTTGAATTAATCGGGAAATACTTAATTTTTGATTATGGACGAGCAGGACGAGCATGCTGTTAGCATTAACGATCTGAGGGAAGGCTCTCCCCAGGCCTTTAAGGAGCTTTTCTTTCAATATTACCCAGAATTCTTCTCCTTCGCCTATTCCTTGCTGGGAGATCAGGTCTCCGCCAGGAGCCGCACTATGGACACCTTTTTTCTGCTTTGGAAAAAACGAGCGCATTTCGATAACGAGAAAGATGGTAAGGCTTTTCTATATAATACCCTTCGTAACAGCTGTATCAACTACCTCAATTACCTGCAGAAGAATCCCGGCGTGACAAAATATTTCCCGGAAATTAAAATGGATACCGACTTTCCCGATAGCACTCTCCGGGAATTACTGGCTTATGTAGCCAAAGTGACATAACGTTCAGCGCTTACTTGCCGTATTGCCAACCATAACGCCAGGATCGCCCCGTAACTGCCTCCCCGCTCCACCCATTCAAACGGCTCATAGTGGGGATAAAAGAGCTCACTCGACATTTTCCATATGAACAGCCCCAGCAGGACAGGGCGCAAAGGCCGGATCAGCACAGCGCAGGCGGCGACGATCTCGAACAGACCGACATACAGGGCCACCGTATCCGGAGAAGAAATTCCCAGCGACGCATATTGACCGAGCAACCCCTTCTTCTGTAGTATATTAAGCCAGCCATGGCCGAGCAGCAAAAGGAATACGACAATGCGCAGGCAAAGGGTCAGTTTGGCCAGGGTCTCCCTGGAAATCCCGTTGTCAGCAGCATACTGGCTGCCGCGGAGCTCTCTGGTAGAAGACCTGCTCTCTGGTACCCGGGCTATCCAGCCCCTGATCCCCTTCCCACCGCTGCCGGAAAGAATCAAAAAGGCAAGAGGCGCCCCGAAATTGCCCGCCCGCTCGATCAGTTCGGCAAAAGGCTCTCCCGACAAAGGACGCAATGCCGCCGTCAGGACCCCCCAGATCACCAGCCATAAAGGAATGATCCGCATGGGATAGACCAGCATGATGAGCCCCAGCAGAATATCGAAAGAACCCAGTACAGGCATCAGCCGATAGGCGAGATCCTTACCGATCCCAAAGACGGCAAAGTAATTGCACCAGATAGGTTTGGTAATAATGCCAAAAGCTCCATGACCGATAAAACACATAGCGATCGCTATGCGCAGGGTATAGTGGATCTTTTGTTCCGTAGTGAGAGAGCGCATGGTCAGGGTTGGCTTTTAGCTTAGGTCCGAAGATAGGAAAAAACGAGAAATATATGCCCCATCCGGAAATACTCCCCAATGTACTTCGTGATGCGACTCCCGCTCAGCTGGAACGCGCCGCCGCCCTCAATCATATAACGCTCTTCGGCATGGATGCCGTCGCCCTCGGCGGAGAGCTGCGGCAAAAAGATGGACTCTCCTGGACCTGGACCGGCCCGAACGGGGAATCCATCATCCCCTTCCCGGCCCTCGACGAAGAGAAGGCCGGCGGCCAGCTGGATGACCTGATTGAACAATACCGGCAACATCCGCCCAAAGGCGCAGGCTGCTGGTCCCTGAATCCCCCGCAACCCCGGGACCTGGGAGTAAGACTGCTCGCAAGAGGCTTTCAACCAGGGTGGCGACCCTGCTGGATGTCCCTCGACCTGGAAACAATGGCCCCTCCTTACCCAACCCCTAAGGAACTGCGGGTCGTAGCCGACAACCTGACATCGCTGTTGAAAGTGGAAGGCCTGCCCTATGCCCGCGCCATCATCCCTCCTCCCTCCCCGGACCAGGGGACCATCGATCAGTTCCCTTCCGGGTTCCCATCCCCCGGACAGCCTGCCGGGATTCACCGATATATCGCTTTCCTGGATAAGAAAGTAGCAGGACATTGCGGTGTTTTATTGACGACAGGCCCTTACGGCGTGGCTGGCATCTATCATGTAGGCGTCGTGCCCCAAGCCCGCAAACGGGGGATCGGCAAAGCCCTCGTAATGGCCGCCTGCCTGTATGCGAAAGAAAGAGGATACCGCTATGCCGTGCTCAATGCCACCGGCCGCCGCATGTACGAACAAATAGGCTTTACCTGGATCGGGGACGGCTGGACCTGGTGGCTCAAAACAGATCGTCTGCTCGCCCATCCTCCCGGGAAAGAACAGGTGCAGCTGGCAGAAGCCATCGGCAGAGGCGACCTTCCTACCCTGCAGAACCCGCCCAGCTCTTTTCGGGAAGAAGACCTGCACCGGCCCCTGACCAACGGCATGACCCTCATGCAGCTCGCCGTACATTGCCAGCAGCCCGCCTCCGGAGAATGGCTCCTGGCACAGGGCTGCTCCTTTCAGGTACTCGATGCCTGGGACCTCGGCTGGAAAGACCGGGCCGCCCGGCTGCTCAGCGAATTTCCCCAACAAGCCAACCAGCTATATGGCGAATGGGATAAAACGCTCCTCCATATAGCCGCCGAACGAAATGATGCAGAACTGGCAAAACTGGTCCTCTCCGCCCGCCCCAACCTCAAAGTAAGGGACAAAGCCTATCAATCCACCGCCCTGGACTGGGCCCTGCATTTCGGACATGAAGAAATAGTTCGCCTCCTCCGGTAACCATTTTATCTTTCCGGAGTAATCAATGAAGAAAAGCTTAATTATAGTAATTGGTGACTGAACTATCTGATGAAAAAATAATGCTCCGGGTCAAGGAAGGGCTCCTCTCCGAACTGTCAGAACTGTTCGAACGGTACCATGAAAAATTATACAATTTCTTCCTCAAGCTCACCTTCGATCCCGCTGCCAGCGAAGATCTGACACAAAATCTGTTCTATCGGATCATCCGGTACCGGCACACATTTGACGGGACCGCAGGAACCTATAGGTCCTGGATGTACCAGATGGCCCGTAATGTCCATATCGACTTCTGCCGTCAGCAACGGAAATATTCCGATCGCTTCTCCATGAACGGAGAGGAGCCCCCGGATCTTTCCCCCGGCCACGAAGACGCCTGGCAGGAAGAAGACTTTATCCGATTGGACCAGGCCCTTAGCCAACTGCCGCCCGACCAACGGGAAGTGCTCGTACTAAGCCGTTACCAGGGATTGAAATATGGAGAAATATCGAAGATCCGGAATAGCTCGGTGGCCGCTATAAAAGTGCAGGTCCACAGAGCCATCCGACAGCTCAGAAACCTTTATTTTAAACAACAACAGGAGGAAGGAATATGACCTGCGAAGAAATACAATCGGCCTTAATAGAAATGGATCCCTCCCGGCGCGAAGAAATAGAACGGCACCTGCTCACCTGTGAGCAATGCGCCCGGGATGCAAAGGAACTGAATACCCTTTTGCAATTGATAGAGGCCAGCCCAAAAGCTATACCGGGAGCGGCACTGAAGGACAACTTTGACCGCATGCTCCGGTCTGAATCCGAAAAACTGGCCGCAGCGGGGTTATTAAAGGAAGCGCCGGGACGCCTTTCCTCCTGGTGGAAGATCGCCGCCATTTTCCTCGTGCTGGCCGTCGGAATCTGGATCGGAACGCTGCTTCCCGCCTCTTCACGGGGACGCACAACCGCAACGGCTTCCGCCGGACAAATCCCGGACTCCTCCCGGGGAGAGATCACCGGGTTGAAGAACGAAGTGAGAGATATGAAAGAAGCGCTGCTTTTTACGCTGTTGAAGCAAGAGTCAGCCAGTCAACGGATCCAGGCGGTCAGCTATACGGAAGATATCAGTAACCCCGACCAGCCCATCATCAATGCCCTGGTAAATACGCTGAACCATGACAAAAATGTGAACGTCCGGCTCGCTTCCCTCTATTCCCTGGCCCGATTCCCCAACAACACCGCCGTGCGCGACTCATTGGTTAAATCCCTGAGCATGCAGACGGAACCCATCGTTCAGATCGTACTGATAAACTTACTGACGGAAATGAAAGAAACAAAAGCCATCAAACCCATCCGGGATATTATTTCCGATGAGAAGACCCTGCCGGATGTCAAAACGATCGCGGAGAAAGGTCTCCGGACATTATAGCAGTAGTTCGCCTGCACTTATTTCAATCAATTAAATAAAGAAAATGAAACGTATACATTCCATCCATCTGTTTATGGCCCTCTTATTCACCGCGGGTACCCTGAGCGCCCAGGAGTATAAGACCGCCATAGAGAATTCAAAAGAAGCCAAACTTACCCTCATTGATTTTGTAGGCGACCTGCCCATCGAAGGCTACGCAGGCAATGAAATTATTGTCACCAGCACCTCTGACCACTCTATTACGCCCCCCGACCGGGCCAAAGGGCTCAAACCGGTCTATGCGGGAGCTACCGATAATACCGGAATAGGGCTCTCCGTGGAAAAGAACGGTAAGGAGATCACCATACAATGTTTGTTGCCCTTCACCCGCGAAGGCGGGTATAAGATAAGGGTCCCGGATAACCTTTCCTTAAAAATCCAGAGCGGCTGCGAGCGGCGCAGCGCCGTCACGGTAGAGAACATGAAAAATGAAGTGGAAGTAAATGTCTGTCAGGCCATAAAGATACGAAATTCGACCGGCCCCCTGGTGCTATCCAATATTTCCGGAGCCATCGATGTGGTCTTCAACGAGGTCAATAAGGACAAACCCATTTCCATTGCAACCATCAGCGGTGAAATAGATGTAACCATCCCGGCTAAGACCCCCGTCGACCTGGAAATGAAAACGATGTCAGGAAGCATCTATTCCGATTTCGACTTCCCCTCCGATGACAAACAAATGAAACGCATCGGCGGGTCCATAATGAATACCCGCCTCAATGGGGGAGGAGTGGACCTGAAGCTTACTACGATCACCGGTGCTATCTTCCTTAGGAAAAAATAACGTCCCCGCCCATTCATTCATCTTATTGTCCCAACATCAAATTGATCGGTTATGAAATATACTATAGGACTGCTCCTCTGCTGGATCGGGCTATCTCCCGCCAGCGCCCAAAAGACCGTCGAAAAACATATTGACTTCTCTCAAAAGAACCTGGTGGCCCTGAATATCCAGATTGCGGACTCCATTCAGGTACACACCTGGAATAAGAACGAAGTCTATGTGAAGGCTTCGATCGATGTCAATGACAACAAAGACAACGATCTTTACAATATGGTGTTCGGTGATTCCGGGAATGCGGTGGCCGTGGTCGCCAAGCTGGATTTTGAGAAAGCAAGGAGAAGGAGTGATTCCTGCGACTGCTGCAATGGAGTCCATATCTATGGCAATTATAACTGTACCCGGGCTCATGTCTCCTGTGAGGTATATCTTCCGGAGAATGCCGATTTGTCGATCGAAACCATCAACGCGAATATTATCATAACAGGCAGGACCGCTGCGGTCAGGGCCCATACCATCAGCGGCTTCGTCGACCTCACCGTCGCCCCTGAACGTAAGGCAGATCTGAAGCTCAATACCGTCACCGGGACCGTCTACACGAATATAGCTATGAATGTCCCTCCCAGGAATAATCACACCCCCGCTACACACATCACGGACCTGATCAATGGAGGCGGTAAGCCGATCAACCTGGAGAGCATCAGCGGAAATATCTTTCTCCGGAAATCCGAATGAGAGCCCGGCCGGCATACGGCCCGTCGGTCCTCACCGGCCCGCCCCTATAATTTATAGAACATCGCCAGCCCCTGGCTCCTCCCGGCAAACGGGACAATGCTCAGCTTTTGATTTTTGATCAGTTTAGTCTGGTGGAGCCTGGGGGTCAGCAGTCCGGACATCGTGCCTACGACCGTTCCCACCAGGATATCGGAGGGGAAGTGCTCCCCGGCCCGGGACCTTAAATAGCCGGTGGCAAGCGTAGCGGCGCCGGCTGCTCCATACATCACCCATTTGAATTTGGAATCAGGATGATAATCGGCGTATGCGCTGGCGACAAAGAAAGTAGAAGTGGCTACCAATGCTACATGCCCCGCAAAAAAAGCATTCCTTGCATTGCTTGAAGTCCGAACATTCATAGGACTTTCAGAACTATAGACCAGGGGACGGTAACGGCTTAAGTAATGAGTGGCCGAAGTATACAAGGCCCCCGTTATCGCCATGGCCTCGGCATATAAAAAGGTAAGCTTTAGATAATCCTTTCTCATTTTTTTATCCAACGCACAGAAGATGAGAGGGTAGGGCATGGCAGCATCAAAAGGCACATAGCTCAGCTTGTCGACACTTCTGTTATAGGGGCGCTGGGCCCAGCGGTCATACCAGGGAATGTTGCTTTTTGACAGGTTCGTCACGGTCGCCTGACTGGAACCGCCCTTTTTAGATATCTGCGCAAACCCATAAAAGGTCCAGCCGGCAGTCGCTGCAAAGAGCGGGATGTCGACCTTGGGCTTAATGGTATAAACGGGGATTTTGGAATCAGCCCCGGACCCGGAGCTATGCATGGTAAGACTGTCCTGGCTGCGAGCCGACAGCGCCGTCATTAAGGCGGCTAAAAATAGGAGTTGTTTTGGTTTCATGTCGTTGCAAACTTAATAAAAATGTAATAATATTTGCTCATTGCTACCGTCTATCGGATCAACAATACCGTTCCTTTTCTATAGGCTACCCCACAGGTCGTAGTGGCCCTGATCTGGTAGACATAGGCTCCCGCAGGCTGCGCTGTCCCTTTGTAATTGCCATCCCAGCAATCAGCAGGGTTATTCGTGAAAAAGACCCGCTGCCCCCATCTGTTAAAGACTTCCATATCAAGGCTGGTTACATGTCCCCAATATTTCAACCCCCAGCAGTCGTTCCTGCCATCATTATTGGGCGTGAAGGCCGATGGGATCGGATAATGGCTCGGGTCTGCCGTAAAATCAACCCCCACGGTGATCGAGTCCTTGGCCGAACAGCCTTTGCTATCCGTAACCTTTACATGATATACCGTTGTCTGCAAAGGAGTCACGACAGGATTGTACGAAGTAAGGTTCTGGATACCTGCTGCACTGTCCCATAAATAACTGACGCCCCCGCTGGCTTGCAGCAGGGCTTGCCCCAGTGTACAGTCAATGTCATTTGACTTTGAGATGCCAACGGTCGGCAGATCTTTTACCACCACACGCACATTCAACGTCCCGGTAAGCTGACAAATATTGTCGGTAATTTGTACCTGGTAACTTTCCGTCTCAGCAGGCTCCGCCTTTAGAGTGGGGCCAAGGCCTGCAAAGCCGCCCGCTCCCGATGACCAGGAATAGAGGTCCCCTCCGCCTGCCGTAAGCAGAATGCTGTCGTTCTTACAGATCGCTGCATAAGGAGGGAAAACAGAAAAAACAGGTATAGGATGAACATTGACGGTTATCGAATCCCTGCTGGAACAGCCATTACTACCCGTCACGAGGACATAATAGCGGGTAGTGTTCACCGGCGATACCGTAAGAGCGGACCCAATTGCATTGACGGGGTTATCGGATGAACTCCAGGCATAGCTGGTGCCCCCGCCAGCTAACAGATTGACCGTCTTACCCTGGCAAATGGTCGTGTCATCGGATTTCGTAACGATAGGGCCCGGCAATACAGCGATCGTAAGACTGGCGCTGGCCTGGCAGCCCTGCGGGGTAGACCCCGTGACCGTATAAGTAGTCGTAACCCCGGGGGTAGCCACCGGATTGGCAATGGAGGCATCGGAGAGGCCGACGGTGGTGCTCCAGCTATATTGGACGCCGCCGGTAGCGCTTAAGGGAACCGGCTGCCCGGCGCAGACCGATGTATCAGGCCGGGTGCTAACAGTCATAGGTGCGCATAAATCGACGGAATTGACAAAATAATCCTCTACCTCTCCATCCCTGGCATTGCCGGTTGCATGTTGGGTGGCGGGCTGATCCGAGGATATCCTGAACCGGAAACCGTATCCTGCTACCGTTCCTTTCGGCAAATAAGTGGGTAATCCTGTCCAGGAGAGGATTACCGAAGGGGTATTAGCAGGAATGACAGCTGTCACGGATTCTCCATTATCAAAGGCGCCATTCCTGTTATAGTCGAACCATCCGGTTAAATAAGCATTGCTGCCCGTCGTATTGCCGGTATTTACGTTTATACTGTAGGTACCACTGCCATCGTAAACAGGAAAAACATTGACCCCCTCCTCATCTACACCGATGGCATTGTCGTCCGTATACTGGATAGGGTCGGGATCCCCTGCAACGGCGCCTATTTTTAAGGTCTCCACCTGGTCGATAGAAGGGAACGGCGGTTGGTAACTGCAGCTATTACTGATATTATAAAGCAATTGATGTTGCGCCGTCCCGTAGGAGAGCGGTAAGTCCCCCCGGTCCACCGCTTCGAGAATGCCGAAAGCAAGCCCCATGCCCCCGGTAGTACCGCCATGGTCCATTTTCACATTGACTTGCAGGGGCGTCGTAGCGGCAGCACGGGTCAATAGAACAGGATTCTGGCCTGTCTGCGAAAATCCCCCGTAGGTATCCACGATGCCAACCGTCTGCGTACCACATCCGGTAATAGGATTGTCGGTTTGTGACGAATTCCGGAAGAAATCGATGGTCTGCCAGTTTTCGCCGCTGGTCTGCAGGGTGGTGACTTCTCCAAAAGCGCTGGCTTCTGCATCCGCGGTGATCAGGGAGAAGTTAACCGGCGCACCATCCCTGGTAGCCGTGACACTCATCGCAAAACTGCAGGTGGCTGTGCCAAGAGGCCCATCGTACAGGGCCGGTTGAATAGCCGGATCCGTAAAATCATACAATAAATGCAGGATGGCCCCGGACCAGGTGTTCATCACAGAAGGTTGAGGCTCATGCGCTGTTACATTGGAAAATTTGATAGTTACCGTTAATCCGTTGTTGGTGAGAAAAGTACGGGAAGCGCCTTCCGTAATAGCAAAACCAGCCCAGTCAAACCACCAGATCTGATTCCTCAGGTTGCCTGTTCCGGTGGTCGCATATTGAGCTGATGCACTTGTGTTTATAAAGTGTAATAGGAGGGATAAGGAGAACAGCCTTTTCATTCAATACAATAATACAAAATAAATGGTCGCATTTTCCCGGCGTGCCCTGTAAGATTCCAAACAGGCTTTTTAGCTTTTCTGCCGGAAATATCCGATCTTTATGGGTTACTAAAAAAACACGGAAAAAATATGTCGAAATCTCAGGAAACGTTTGGTAAAAAAGAAAAAGAGAAAAAAAGAGCCAAGCAACGGCAGGACAAGGCGGAGAAAATGGAAGAACGCCGCCAGAATGCCAAAAAAGGCAAATCTCTTGACGAAATGATGGCTTATCTTGATGAGAATGGGAATATCTCATCCACGCCACCGGATCCCAAGAAAAAGAAGGTCTTTAAGCTGGAAGACATGCAGATTGGCGCTCCCAAACATGTCCCCGGAGAAGAGGAAGATCCGGTCAGAACGGGAACCGTCACTTTCTTCAATGACGCGAAGGGTTTCGGGTTCATCAAGGATTCGCAAACACAGGAAAGCGTTTTTATCCATGTCAATCAACTGTCGGAAAGGATAGCGGAGAACGATAAGGTCAGCTTTGAAGTGCAGATGGGTCCCAAAGGTCCTAATGCCGTCAATGTTAAAAAGATCTAGCTAATACCAGCTAACACAGGATGAAAAGGTTTGAAAAAAAGGTTATTTGGATCACCGGCGCCTCCTCAGGCATCGGTGAAGCCTTAGCCTGCGCCTTTTCCGCCGAAGGCGCCCGGCTCATCTTATCCAGCAGACGGGTGGAGGAGCTGGAAAGAGTAAAGAAGACCTGCGCCCATCCCGATCAGGTAGCGATCATCCCCCTCGACTTACTAGACACGGCCGGATTGGAATCCAGGACCGCTCAGGCCATCGCTGCCTTCGGACATATAGACATCATGGTGCACAATGGAGGCATCAGCCAGCGCTCGCTGGTGATCGAGACAGGTCTGGACGTACATCGCCGGGTAATGGAATTGGATTATTTCAGCTACATCGCTCTTACCAACCAGCTGCTGCCCCATTTTGCCGCTCGAAAAGCAGGGCATTTCGTAGTAACAAGCAGCGTCATGGGTAAACTGGGCACCCCCATGCGATCATCCTACGCCGCCGCCAAACATGCCTTACATGGATTCTTCGATTGCCTGCGGGCAGAAGTGGCTTCCAGTAACATCAAAGTGACCCTGCTGACCCCCGGATACATCCGTACCAATATTTCTCAGAATGCCCTCACCAAGGATGGCACCCGGCTAGGCAGTCCTTCGGAGAATATCGAAAAAGGACTCGCCCCCGACCTCGCTGCCGGGCAGATCCTGAAAGCTATTTCCAAAGACCGTTTCGAATCCTATATAGGCAAATTCGGTATGGAAAAAATAGCCCTCTGGCTCAACCGGTTCTTCCCCTCCTTCGTAATCCGCCAGGCCTCCAAATTCGCCCCGAAATAAGTTCGGCGTTCTACGGTCACCTCCGGATTTCGACCGCCGCGTATCGCCCATTCCACCGCCGGCTCTAAATATTATTCTAAAATAGACTTTTTGGTCTATATTTGTACCCGAAAACGGGGCGCCTTCTTAAATTTTAAATCAAAAAAACAATTCAGATGAACATTTCAGACAAAACGGTATTGATTACCGGCGGCGGCTCGGGCATTGGCTTTGAAACAGCCCGGTTATTGAGTGAAAAAGGAAATAGGGTGATCATTACCGGCAGGAACAAGGCCCGGCTGGAAAAAGCTGCCGCCCGGCTGACCAACACCACGGCCATTGCCTGTGATATCACCGCCGAAGCAGATGTGAAAAAACTCGTCGGGCAGGTACAGGAGAAATTCAGCGACCTGAGCCTCCTGGTCAATAACGCAGGGACAGCCCATGCGTACCAGCTGGCTGCCGGCGCCAACGCCTTTGACAAAGCAGCAGAAGAGATCTCCACCAATTATCTATCCCTGATCCGTCTGACAGAGCTCCTTCTTCCGGTATTAAGCAAACAAAAAGAAGCGGCTATCGTCAACGTGTCTTCGATTGTCGTCTTTGCGGCCGGAGCGTCCATACCTACCTATTCGGCCAGCAAAGCCGCCGTGCATTCCTATACCCAGTCCCTGAGACATAGCCTTTCAAAAAACACAGGTATCAAGGTTTTTGAATTAATGCCCCCACTGGTGAATACCGATTTCTCCAAAGAGATAGGCGGCGAAAAGGGTATTCCCCCCCTCGAAGTGGCAGAAGGCCTCCTTGCCGGCCTGTATAAAGACGAATATGAAATTCATATCGGCGGAACGGCCCAACTATATCAGCTCTTTCTTTCCTCTCCGCAAAATGCCTTTAACGCGCTCAATCAATAAGAGCCCGGCCTCTTATGTCCCTTTTCCCTAACGCATGCCCCCCGAAGCGAACACCACTTCGCCCGTTACCCATTTCGCATCTTCGGAGGCCAGGAATACGGCGATGGGAGCGATATCGTCCGGCTGTCCCATTCTTCCCAGCGGTGTCTGTGACACGATATAGTCCTTCATTCCGCTGCCGGCAGCTCCCAGGGCTTGCAATCCTTCCGTTTCGACGCCCCCCGGAGCAATGGCATTGACCCGGATGTTTTTCGGGGCCAGCTCTTTGGCGAGAATTCTTGTAGTAGCCGTCACCGCGCTCTTGGTGGCTGTATACAAGGCCGTCATCGGCGAGCTCAGCGAAGTGCCCGCCGTAGTAATGTTGATAATCGACCCGCCCCCGGCGCTTACCTGTTTATCAAACTCCTGTATGGTCAGGAATACACCCAGCACATTGGTATCGAATTGACGATGATACTCCTCCTCGGTGATGGATGCCAGCGGACCAAAAGAATAGACGCCCGCATTATTCACCAGCACGTCGACAACCCCATACACAGCCTTCGCTTCTGTAAAAAGCCTTTTTACATCGGCCGGTTTTGACACATTGCCCTGTATGGCAACAGCCCTTCCGCCAGCACCCGTGATTGCCGAAACGACCCGGTCCGCGTCAGTTTTGTTGGATACATAATTTACGATCACCGAAGCCCCTTCGGCCGCCAGGCCTTTGGCGATACCGGTGCCGATCCCTTTCGAAGCGCCTGTTACCAGCGCTACCTTACCCGTTAATCTGTTCATTGTTCTTTTTTTTGTTGAAACAAAGTTCCGGGGTATGGTCGGGTATATGCTTGTATATCGTTAGCTTTTATCTGTATAAGTCGGTCTAAGCTCGTCGTTCACCATACAGGCTGACAATTCCTGTCCTGAGGCCGGTCCTGCCCGCGGGTTCATTTACTCTTTTCCGGCGGGATCCAGCTGCTGTTTTTCCCGGCGGTACTGGGTGGGGTTGGAGCCGTGCTGTTTCTTAAAGAATTTCGTGAGATGACTTTCGTCCGTAAACCCCAGTTCATCGGCGATCTCCGATATCCGCATCTTGCTGTATTGGAGCCTGTTTTCTATTAGTTTGGTTTTATAATGGGAGATATAGTCCTGCATGGTCTTGCCCGTCTGCTTTTTAAAGTACCGGCTTAAATAGGTGATCGAGATCCCAAAGGTCTTCCCCAGCCTCTCCGCTTTGATCAGCTCCGGGGAATAGATATTAGCCTGAATGTACTGAAGAATGTCCAGCGCCTTCTCTTCCTGTCTGTCACTAAATGGCGAGGGCAGGGTATTGATGAGGCTTCGCCCTACGATGACCAGCAGGGAATTGACCAGGTGCAGCGTCAGCTTATCCCAACAGACATCCCTGTTCACCTGTTCCCGGATCAGCGTGTCGACAATATGCCCGACCAGCGGGCCGTCGGTATCGCTCTGCAGGATGGAGCAGGGACGTTGATTGGCATTGTGCAGCACCGCCTCCAGCCGTTGCAGGTTGTCTTTGAGACTATGCTGCGACTTCAGACAGATATTGTTGAACCGGAGGAAAAAGAATTGGGTGGTGGTTTCTATTTGGAAACAATGCGTATCCTGCGGGGTGACCAGGAATAAGACTCCCGCTTTATAATCGAGCGCCTGCCCGTTGATCATCTTCTTTCCCGTGCCGGACAGGATATATACCAGCTCGAAGAAGGCCGTTTGCCGCCTGCCCTTATACTCATTCAGCGTTTCCACGCTAATGCTGAATGGCTCGTACAACTGTTCCTTTATCATGGTGTAAAATTACCGAAAAGGTGATAATTTGTAATTGAATCACCAGGCAAATGATATAAATTACCCGTCAGTACCAACAGACTTACCATGTTATACAAAGAAACGCTCGAACCCGGAACGCTGGACCTGATTATCCGCCTGATCCGGGATGAAATGTTCGCTTCGTTTGACCTGGCTGGGGACACCGCCCTGTCCCTGCAAATCGGACATCGTATATCGGGCGATATAGACTTATTCAGCACCAGCAGCTTTGATGTTGCGCAGCTGTCAGATCATTTGGCGATAAAATATAAAGCCCAAAATAGCAAGGCACTGGCGAACGGCCTGTCCTGCCTGGTCGCAGCCGTGAAAGTGGGCATACAGTCGTATCCAGCCCCCTTGGTTCAGGCTCCTGTTATAATCGAAGAAATAAGAATGGCATCGCTGGAAGATATCTCTGCGATAAAATTGAAGGCAATCGTGGAGGGGAGTAATCAATTCATCGACTTTGCAGATCTTTATAGTCTTTTAGAACATTATTCCCTGGAGGAATTGATTGAAGCCTATGAAAAGAAGTACCCGGATGCTCGTCGTTCTATGGTGCCTAAAGCGTTAATGAATCACGGCGAACCCGTCGCTGCGGCATCCGTCCGCTTTACCGGCCAGGAGACTACCCTGAAGGATCTCGCTTACCGGTTTAAAAAAGCCACCCAGGAACCCAAAAGGATTTTCGAAACGGTGCCCTGGCAGCGACAGACGGTAAAAAAAGCCAAAGGCGATAAAGCTTCACCGGATAAGAGCCGCGGGAAAGGATGGCGGCTATAAATCTGTTAATATGAGCAATTGTATCGATTTAATTAAACAGCTTGACAAAAAGTCAAATGATAAAAGACGGCAGATCATTGTTGATTGCCTGAAGGAATACGGTGTTGATTACCGGGTGCAGGAATATGCAACCGGGACTAACCTGGTGGTTGATCTGGGCGAGGGAGACAGGAGAATTGGAGTAGGTTCGCATTTTGACAGGGTCCCGGAAGCGCCTGGCGCTAATGATAATGGTTCTGCCATCGCCGTCTGCATTGAAATAATCAAGACTTTTCAGGAGAGGGGAAATAAAGAGATGGGACTGCGTATCTTCTTTTTTGATGAAGAAGAGACGGGATTAAAAGGATCGTCTGCGTTTACACGCCAATATGGCGTCGACGATATGGCCGGCCTCATAAACCTGGAATTGGTGGGGATAGGAGATAAGATCGCTATATGGCCGGTGGATCAGGACTTCCCCGGCAAACTCCTGGAGACCTTTGAGCAATGCGCCAAAAATAAAAATATCTGGACAAGACGGTTTGATAAAATAATCGCCAATACGGCCGACCACTTGTCATTTCGGAGAGCCGGATTGGCGGATGCCTTTACCCTTACCTGTATCTCCGATAAAGATATAGAAGCAGCCGGTCGTTATTATGAAGCAATGGCAAGGGGAGCAGATACCGCAACATTATCGATGATCTTATCGCAAGCCCCGGTCTTTAAAAATTATCATCAGGCAGGCGATAGCTATGATAAAATAGAGGAAAGAGCTATTTTAATGACATCATCGGTCGTATGGGATACCATCATTACCGGATAAGCATCACGGTACCTTTTTTACTGATCGCCTTCCCTTCTGCCGTGGTAATCATAATCATATATACATATGCCCCTGTTCCTGCCTGACTGCCATTCAGGGTGCCATCCCAGCCGGTATTGATATCGGTGCTGGAAAATACCCTTTCTCCGTAGCGATTAAAAACCTGCATATTGAAAGATTTAGGCACGTTGTAAATATGTACGCGGAACAGATCATTATGCCCGTCGCCATTGGGGGTGAAGGCTGAGGGCAGTGAGTAGGCGTCGCAGTTGTCGCTTACCTGTAAATCTACCTGCGCCATGGCCTTACAACCATTGTCATCCGTGCCAATCACCGTATAGGCGACTTCCTGCACAAAAAGGGCCTGTGGATTGCTGACCGCGGAACTGGAAAGATTTGTCGCGGGACTCCATTGGTAAGTAGTAGCTCCGGAAGCTTCCAGCTGAACGGAACTGCCGGGGCAGTATGGCCTGTCCAGGGGATCGATACTGACTTTCGGCAGCGCGTTCACTATGACCGTCACTGCTTTGCGCTCGCTTTCACAGGAACCATTATCAGACTGTGTCACATACCAGGTCGTATTACCGCTGGCGGTCGTGACAGGCAGCGGTGCATTGGTAGCGCCTATGCCGCCGGAGGCAGTAGTATACCACAGCAAATCTTTACCGGATGCTATTAGTGCTGCGGCCGGGTCATTCATGCAATAGGTGGCGCCGGTCGCATCCGGCACAGGCAGCTTGGTTTCTACCGTAATACTGATGTCTGTACGCGGACTTTCACAGCCGGACACGGTTTGGCTCACATAATAATTTTGTGTACCGGGAGTGGCGGTGGATGGCTGCGGTGCGGAAGGCAATAGATTACCGCCTGTCAGCGCATCGTACCATTGCAGGTCATTACCGGTAGCAGTTAGATTGGCAGCGGTCACTCCCTGGCAATACATAAGCGAAGCATTGTTTGTCGTTGGTGCACCCGGTCTGTTAGTTGTAATGACCGCTATAGCTGACCGCGGACCTTCACATCCCAGGGTCTGGCTTACATAATAAGTCTGTGTGCCGCCGCTAGCCGTAGAGGGCTGTGGCGTAGAAGGCAATGCCGGACCGCCGGTAGGGGCAGCATACCAGGTCAGAGACGCACCAATATCTTTTGTGACGCTGTTGTCCAGATCACCGGGAATATCCTGTTGGCAATATTTCAAAGGGCTGGTTACAGCGGGTGCTCCAGGCGCACTTTTTACGGTAACAACAATGTTGGTACGCGGGCTTTCACAGCCGGCTACCGTCTGGCTCACATAATAATTTTGCGTGCCGGTCGTGCTGGTGGATGGGGTGGGTATGGTAGTCAGTACTGTGCCGGAGCCGCCGCTGACCGCCGTATACCATAAGAGGGCGGTGCCGGTAACATCCAGTATATTGGCAGTGGCGCCCTGGCAATAAGAGGGCAAAGGATCGTTGGTTGCCGGTGCATTTGTTTCCTTCACCGGAACGTCGATCGTTAGAATCTGGCTTTCGCAACCAGCCGTCGTCTTCTGGGTAACGTAAAAATATTGATCACCGGCAGTAGCGGTAGATATCACCGGCGTAGCGGGCAATACCGTGCTACCAGTGGCGTCTGTGTACCATTTAAGTGTATAGGAAGGATTCGCCTTGGTAATACTTAGGTTCAGGGAGGCGGGCGTTGCGTTCAGGCAATAAGACAAGGAGGGATCTGCCAGCATGGCCGGCGCTGCTTTGACGGTCGCCGTAATCTGGGTTTTCGAACTTTCACAGCTTGTGCCTGATGACTGAGAAACGTAATAAATGGTAGAGGCGGCACTACTGGTAGAGGGTGTTGGCGCGGCCGGCAGCAGGGCGTTAGTCGCATCATACCAAATGAGCGTACCGACAGGTGCGACTACCAGGCCCGACAAATCACTGGTAACTGCTACGCCCTGGCAATAGGTAGGATTGGAAGAAGATACCGTTGGCGCCGCCAGGGC
>Ga0179596_10000025_pt1 | contig 188883 bp, 157 predicted proteins | sample CZODoug1_1_08_16_FD_155494 | JGI IMG/M metagenome (GOLD analysis project Ga0179596, IMG submission 155494) | Vadose zone soil fungal communities from Angelo Coast Range Reserve, California, USA - CZODoug1_1_08_16fungal (Illumina Assembly) | ecosystem: Environmental > Terrestrial > Soil >... | reverse complement strand
GAGCTCGTCGTGCCGCTGCTGGAACTCGTGGTTCCCGACGATGACGTCGTGGTACCGGAGGAGGAACTGACGGTCCCGCCACTGGAGCTGCTCGCCGCCAGCCCAGACCCATCGTTATCGCTGCAGGCGGCGAGAATGCCGGACAACAAAATCAAACCCATGAGCCGCGCCCGCAATTTGATTGCGTCGGCACGTGCCCCCATTTTCTTCATTGGGCGTTTGGAAATATCCATCGAGCTGCTTCCCTTCATATGTTGAATAACGATGCGCCGCGCACGGCCCGATCAAGGCCCTCAGCGATCCCTAACTACGAAGAGGCGCAAAGCGTCGAGAAAAAAGCTCAAAATAATTTATTCCGCCTTGGGCAGCGGAAATGGTGACTGGCGGCGCCCCACAGGGGCTCGTTGGCGCTGCCCACCCGCGGTTTTAGGTATTTGCCCTCGCGTTTTCCATTACTATCCCTCGATACAACGAATCATTGGCCCGCAACATGGACGCACAGGAACATCGATGGGCACCGCTCGCCGATAGGTCGAATTCGTTCGATCAGGCAATCCTGTCCGCGGACCGTCGCGCTTGGCATCCCTTGCAGGTCGATCTTTTCAGCCTGAGTATCCCGTTCGACGTCGATACCACGCCGATGCTGCCGCCGCACATGGTGATCGCATACGAGACCGAGAGCGTCTCCGCCGCATTGGACAGCGACGCCAAGCGGACGCGCTTCATCAACGAAACCGTACGGATTCATTTGTCGGACATCCTGTGGGGCGAACGCGCTGCGCTCGCGCACGCCGCCCGCCTCTGTCTCTCGAATCATGATCTCGGCGCGCTCGAAACCGCGGCCGTGCAAACGCGAGAGGAAGCTCGGCACGTTGCCGCTTTCAGCCTTCTCATCGCGAGGCGCTGGGGCACGCCCTTGGCACCGACGCCGGTGTTTGCGGAGTTCTTGCAGGAAGTGGCCGCATCGGGAAACATCGGCAAGGAAATCGCGGGCATGCAGGTTCTGGTCGAAGGCCTTGCCATGGGCATCTTCGCCGCACTGGAAGGCGAACTCTTGGATCCACTTTGCCGCGAAGTGATTCGGCTGGTGATGGCGGATGAAGCCTCGCATCTGAAGACCGGTGCGACATGGATGGCCAAGGTGCTCGAATCGATTTCGGCGCAGGAGCGCGCCGACATTCAGCAGTGGACTGCGCAACAGTTCGTTCGCTTGAGCCGCGGCCTGTTCGCGCCGACTCAGCGTCCGGAGCACTACGCGCGCTTCGATCTCGACCCGCGTCGAGTCGGGCGCGAGTTGCGCCGCCAGGGTAAAGGGCGGCTGCAGCCGTCGGCCGCCGCCACCATCTTTTGCACCGCGGCCAAGGCCGTCGCCCGGGCAGGCCTCATGGGTCCGGCAACCGTTGGCGCCTACGCAGGGTTCATCTAGGCACGGCGGCGACTCTGCTCGCTCAGTCGAGGCGGCGCCGAAAAGCGAAGACGGCAACCACCGTCGTACCGAGAGTGAACGCGGCAATGGGCAGCAAATGACTCCATATCGAGCCGGCGGACGCACCTCGCAGCAGGATGTCGCGACTCGCTCGCAGGTAGTGGGTCAAAGGCAGAACGCTGCCGATGGCTTGCGCCCAACCGGGCATGCCCGAGAACGGGAACAGGAAGCCCGACAGCAGCAGCGATGGCAGATAAACGGCCACCGCTCCCTGCACGGCCTGCAGCTGAGTCTGCGCCAATGCCGAGAAAACAAAGCCCAGCAACAGATAAGAACCCGCGAACAGCGGCGCTGCCGCCACCAGGGCCAAGCTCCCGGGAGGCAGCGGCACATCGAACAACAAATGCACGAAGCCCAACAGCAATACCGTCTCGACGATGCCGATGAGGAGGTATGGCAGCAGCTTTCCGGCCAAAGCCTCGGCGGGTCTGATGGGAGTCGCAAGCAGGCTTTCCCAGGTACCCCGTTCGCGCTCGCGGACCAGACACATCGCACCTAAGAACAACATCGTGACCATGACCACGACGCCCACGAGGCCTGGGCTCACCGCCCACGTCGGCCGCTCGGGATCACCGTACAACCAGCGTTGGGTGATCACGGGAGCCTGCTCGTCGGCGTAGTACTGCGCGGCCCGCCTCCAAAAAAACACGTTCAATCCCGCCAGTACGGGGCCTACCGTCGCCGGGTCGCTGCCGTCGACGAAGATGCTGACCCGGCGCGGCTGGTCATCTTTGGGCTTCGCGATCTCGATGCCCACCAAGGCATCGCCCTGCCGTATCGCGCGCTCGGCATCACCCAGCACCCCGATCGCCCCCGTCATGCGTACCACGGAATCGTGTTCGAAGAGCGCGGGCGCCTGCAGCGACATCGCCGCATCGTTGGTGGCAAATGCCACCGGCACGTGCTGTGGAATGAAACTGACGCCATAGCCGTATAGCGCGATCTGCATCACCGGCAAACCGAATATGAGCACCAGCGCCGAGCGATCGGACAGCAGCAGTCGCGACTCCACCCGAAACAACGCCAGCGCACGCCGCAGGTTGAACCATGAACTCACGCGGTGCGCCCCTCTGATCGGACCGCGCCGATCTTCTGCGATGCCGTGCGCTCGTTGACGAGCGCCACGTCCGCAAGCCGCGTCTCATCGGCGGTAACCATCGCGCCCTGCGCGCGCAAAGTGGAGCACAACGCGTCGAACCCTTCTACCGTCGTCAAAATGCGCAGCCGGCGGCCGTGAGGCTCCAGCGTCAGGAGGCCTGCATCGCTCGCGACCGCGGTGCGCAGCGCATTCACATCCGAGCATTGCACCAGCGCGGCGCGCAGCGGCGCGGCCTCGCAGATATCGGCGGGTGCACCCTGGGTTACGATTTCTCCGTCGCGAAACAGGGCCACCCGCGAACACCGCTCCGCCTCGAGCAGATCATGGGTGTTGACGATGACGCCGGCGCCGGCGCCGGCGAGCGCTTGGATGCGCTTCCAGACATCTTCGCGGGACTCGCCGTCGAGACCAGCCGTGGGCTCGTCGAGCAGCACGAGGTCGGGCGAGTGAATCAGCGCTGCCGCGAGCTGCAGGCGCCGCGCCCAGCCTCCGGAGAGCTGGCCCGCGGGTTGACGTCGCCGATCCTCCAGACCGAAGTCGACCAGCGCGCGGCGCACCCGTGCAGCGGGGTCGGAGAGACAGTAGATGTCGGCGCGGAAACGCAGATTGTCGGCGACGCTGAGTTCCGAATACAGCGCGAGCTTCTGCGGCATGTAACCCACGCGGCTGGACCCGCGCTCCACGACATTCACGTCGCGGCCTACGATGCAGCCCGTGCCGCTGTCCGGCCGTATCAGTCCCGCGAGCATCCGCAGGGTCGTCGTCTTGCCGGCGCCGTTAGGTCCCACGAAGCCCAGTACCTCATGACGCCGCAGCTGCAAGCTCACGTGCGCGACGCCGCGGCTTCCCGCATAGCGTTTCGCCAACCCGTCGACACGGACCAACGCAGAGCCCGGGTCATCGGGCCGGTATTTGGCTAACATAGGTGTGTTGATCTTCCGCTCTGCGCCATCGCTCGGGCGCTACACTACCGTCAGCCAGGGTCACCCGTCAGGATTTTCAATTGAGCGCGCAGCAAGACGTCCCTCCACAGAGTGCAGTGATTCTGCCGACATTGTGGTCGGGCCCGTGGATCTGGCGCGAACAGCGGGCCGTATTTGCGGCGGCCGCGCCGAACGTTCTGGAGATCGAGGATGCCGTGGTCAACTGGCCCATCGATGGGACGCTCGATGCGGCGGAAGCCCATTGTCTGGCGATGATGGCGGACTTGCCGGCGCCGATGGTGCTGGCGGGAGCCTCGCTGGGTGGCCTGTTGGCGCTGCGCTTGGGGCTGCACCGGCCCGATCTCGTGAGCCGCGTGATCGCCTGCGGGTGTCCTGGCCTAGGGGCCAATGACGAACTGGGTCGTGGTCTCGGCGGGCGCTTCACCCTGACTTTCGACGAAGCGAAGGCGGCCCGTGCAGCGCTGTTCCAAGACCCATCCCGCGTCTCGGACGAGGAGTTGCGGGCAACGGTGGCAGCCGTCGCCAATCGTCAAGGCGTACGGCGCGGCGCGCGCCTGGTAAGGGCGCTGCGGCGCTACGATGTATCGGCGGATCTGCTGCAGCTGACGGTGCCGACGACACTGATCTGGGGCGAGGCTGACCAATTGGCGCCGCTCGCTCCCTGGCTCCCGTTGGTCGAGGCGTGCGCAAGCCTTCATCTGCGTGTCATTGCCGACACCGGCCACGTCCCCATGCTCGAATCGCCCCGTGCGTTCAATGAGATCCTGAGCGAGATCCTGCCCGCCCGCGGCCGCTAGCCGCCCGCCACGTCACGCCCGCCGCTCGAGCGAGCCCACCGACAACGCTAGCGACCCCGGCAACGACAACGTCAGCGATAGCGACTGGCGCGACGTTTCCGCGGAAACGTCCGACTACGCAGACACGCCCAACCACGCGAAAACGCCCAACTAAACCCCCGCGACGACATTCGGCCCTTCCAACTCCTTCAGCGGCGGCAAGGCGCGGGCGCCGTCGAGTATCACGTCGCGCAGCCACATGCTGCCGGGATCCAAGTCGCGGTATTTATGCCATTGCAACACTTCAATGAGCCGAGGTATTTCGAATTTTGGCTTCACCAAGCGAACCGGCAGGCCGACCGCGAGCTGCTGCGCAAGCCGAGTATGCATGGTGGCAAGACGTGCCGTCCCGATGACCAGGTGCGGCAGTAGGTAGAAGCTGTGTGCGATCACTTCGACGCGGCGCTCGTCGCCATGTCGATTGGCCATCCACGTCTCGAATTGGGGCAGGCCGTGCTTCCCGCTCTTGAAGGCCACATGCCGCAGGGCCAGATATTGTTCGATGCCGACCGAATCGCCGACCTCCGAATTGTCGGCATCAACCACGATGGTGTACGAATCTTCGAACAAAATAGCGCCGGATTGTAAGGGTGAATTTTGGCTTTCCGGATTGACGATGAAATCCACTTCACCCGCCTCGAGTTCGGCAGGAGCGCTTTCACTCGGAGGGCGAAATTCCAGCGACATACCGGGAGCGTCGTGATGCACTCGGCGCAGCACACCGAGCAGCAACACATTGATCGAATAGTCGGACGCAACGACGGAAAAATGGCGGCGCGTGGTAAGCGGATTGAACTCCGGTCGCGTCGCGATGGTCGCGTCGATACGCAGTAGCACATCATTGACCGGCTCGACCAAGCTCTCGGCGAGCGGCGTGAGTTCCATCCTTCGGCCGATCTGCACGATCAGCGGATCGCCAAAATACTCGCGCAGCCGCGCCAGGATACCGCTCATTGCCGACTGCGTGACATGCACGATCTCCCCGGCACGAGTGACATTTTTTTCCGCCAGCAGCGCCTTGAGTGCCGTCAACAGATTGAGGTCGAGTTTGTGATAGCGCATTTAGAGCGCGATTGTACCCCTCCGGCTCAGCTCGGCTCACATGAACATCTGCTTTGCTGCGGCCGCGAGCCGGCCGGACTTTCCTTGTCGTTCATGGATCTCCTCGCGCCCCAGACGTGTACGCCCTCTCTTAAACGCGCCCAAAAAAAAGAGCGGACCGAAGCCCGCTCTCTTTCGACATAACCTGCGAGGCAGGTATTACATGTCCATACCACCCATGCCACCCATGCCGCCGCCCGGGGCGCCATGTGCATGCTCGTCATCCTTCGGCGACTCGGCGATCATGACTTCCGTCGTGAGCAACAGACCCGCAACCGAGGCGGCGTTCTGCAGAGCCAGACGCGTGACCTTGGTCGGATCCAGGATGCCCAATTCGATCATATCGCCGTATTCGCTGGTCGCGGCGTTGTAACCGAACGTGCCCTTGCCCTCACGGACTCGGTTCAGGACCACTGCGGCGTCCTCACCGGCGTTCGTGACGATCTGGCGCAGCGGCTCTTCGATCGCGCGGGCCAGAATCTTGATGCCCGTGGTCTGATCTTCGTTGGCGCCGACCATCTTGTCGATCGCCTTCAACGCGCGCACCAGCGCCACGCCACCGCCCGGAACCACGCCTTCTTCGACGGCCGCACGGGTTGCGTGCAGTGCGTCCTCGACGCGGGCCTTCTTTTCCTTCATTTCGATTTCGGTCGCGGCACCGACTTTGATCACGGCCACACCGCCGGAGAGCTTGGCAACGCGCTCCTGCAGTTTTTCCTTGTCATAATCGGAAGTCGCTTCCTCGATCTGCTGACGAATGCTCTCGACGCGGCCCTTGATGTCCGCAGCCTTGCCGGCTCCGTCGATGATGGTGGTGTTCTCTTTCTCCACCAGGATCTTCTTGGCTTCGCCCAAATCGTTCAGCGTCGCCTTCTCGAGCGACAAGCCGACTTCATCGGAGATGACCGTGCCGCCGGTCAGGATCGCGATGTCTTGCAGCATTGCCTTGCGACGATCGCCGAAGCCCGGCGCCTTGACGGCGGCGACTTTGACGATGCCGCGGATGGTGTTGACCACCAGCGTGGCAAGCGCTTCGCCTTCGACATCTTCAGCGACGATCAACAACTGACGGCCGCCCTTCGCAATGGCCTCGAGCAGCGGGAGCAGTTCGCGGATGTTGGAGATCTTCTTGTCCACCAACAGGATCAGCGGCTTGTCGAGCTCGGCGCTCTGGCTCTGCTGATTGTTGATGAAATACGGCGACAGGTAGCCGCGATCGAACTGCATGCCTTCGACCACTTCCAACTCGTTCTGAAGGCCCGAGCCCTCTTCGACGGTGATCACGCCTTCTTTGCCGACCTTCGCCATGGCGTCCGCGATGGTCTTGCCGATGCTCTCGTCCGAGTTGGCGGAAATCGTGCCGACTTGCGCAATCGCCTTCGGGTCCTTACAGGGCTTGGACAGCTTCTTGAGCTCTTCGGTGGCGGATGCAACCGCGAGATCAATGCCGCGCTTCAAGTCCATCGGGTTGGCGCCTGCGGCCACCGACTTCAGGCCTTCACGGATGATCGCTTGCGCAAGAACCGTGGCGGTGGTGGTGCCGTCGCCGGCTTCATCGGACGTGTTGGACGCGACTTCCTTGACCATCTGCGCGCCCATGTTCTCGAACTTGTCTTTCAGTTCGATTTCTTTGGCGACCGAGACACCGTCTTTGGTGACCGTGGGGGCGCCGAAGCTCTTGTCGAGCACCGCGTTGCGGCCTTTGGGACCCAGCGTTACCTTGACGGCATTCGCCAGAATATTCACACCCTTGAACATGCGTTGCCGAGCGTCGTCGCTGAAGCGTACGTCTTTAGCTGCCATATGCTGATACCTCTAATTAATTTGTAAGCGAGATGAAGTGAATTACTTGCCTTCGACCACGGCCATGACGTCTTCTTCACGCATGACTACCAGCTCATCGCCATCCATCTTCACTTCGGTTCCGCTGTACTTACCGAAAAGAATCTTGTCGCCGACCTTGAGGTCCAGCGGGCGAATCTCGCCGTTTTCCAAAATCTTGCCCTTACCAACGGCAACCACTTTCCCGAAAATGGGCTTCTCAGTCGCTGTATCCGGGATCACGATGCCGCCTGGGGACTTACGCTCTTCTTCTTCTCGTTTCACGATCACACGGTCATGAAGGGGACGAATCTTCATAAGACAAGACTCCTAATGCTAAGGTTTGATTGAACATGAGGGAGGGTTTATTAGCACTCTCCACTCGTGGCTGCTAATAATAGCGGCGGATTCCGGCGAATCAAGGGGCGGCGGGGAGTAATTTTTGCCGCGTCGCGGGAGATTGAACCGCGTCGCGCCGGCCGAGCGTCCGCAACTACTATAAAGTGCGCGCATGAAGCTTTTAATACGGTGGGCTGTGTTTTTGGCCGCGACGCTCAGCCTGGGGGCCCCCGCAAGCGCAAAACCCTGGTGGATGCGCGGCGTGGAATCCAATGAGAGCGACTTTTTGCCTCCCGATGTGGCCTTTCGCGTGGCCTCCCGGGTGGACGGCAATGTGCTACGCGTCCGATGGGTGATTGCGGACGGCTACTACCTGTATCGGCACAAAATGGAGATCAAGGCGGAAAGCCCGGACCTGACCCTGTCCGCACCGTCATTTCCGAGAGGCACGCTCAAGACCGATCCGTACCTCGGTACCCAGGAAATTTTCGTCCAGCAAGTCGAGGGAACCGTGGCCTTCAGCCGCTTCGACGCCGGCGCCCATCCCATCCAGATCAAGGTGACCTACCAGGGCTGCGCCGAGGCCGGCTTGTGCTACCCACCCCTATCGAAGGTGCTGTTCCCGGGAGCGGAAGGCGCCGCTACCGCCGCACCGGGACAGCCGCACCCCTGGGAGGGCGTTGCGATCATTGGCGGAGGTTTAGCCTTCTTATTGGCCGGCCTTTTGCTGCGAAAAGGCCGCCGACTCGACCTTCCGGCGTCATGAACTCCCGCGCGCTGCCCATTGCCGGCGCACTGTTGCTGGGGTTGTTCGGGATCTGGGCCGGACTGCGGGTGCATACCGGTCACGCGCCGGTGCGGCTCGCGGCGGCCGGCGGCGCGAGCGCGCGCGCCCAAAGCGATCCGGCGCCCATGGTCACGGGCGTAGACGCCGCCTTCGACGAGGGCGTGCCGACGCCCTCGAAAATCCCGGAGCAGCTGCCCGACTTTTCGCTGGGCGATCGCACCGGTAAACCCACCTCCGTCTCGACGTGGCGTGGTAAGTCGTTGATTCTAAACTTCTGGGCGACTTGGTGCGCGCCCTGCCGCCGCGAAATACCCCTGCTCGAATCCTTGTACGCCGAGTGGGGTGACCGGGATGTCGAAGTGGTCGGGATCGCGGTCGACTACCGGGACAAGGTGGTGGCGTATGCGGACGAGCTGAAAATCGCCTACCCCCTCTTGATCGGGGAACAGGACGCGTTGGACGTAGCAGCGGCGTTTGGCGTCGGGACCCCGGTTTTCCCGTTCACCGTGTTCACCGACCGCCGCGGCGACATCGTGACCTTGTACTTGGGCGAATTGCACAAGCCGCAAGCCGATCTCATTCTGTCGGTGGTTCAACACCTCGATCAGCACCGCATGGACCTGGCCCAGGCACGCCAGTCGATCGCCGCGGGACTGCAGGCGCTGGCGCCGAAACACGCGGGTTAAACTCCTTCCGGCGACGTTCGCCGCCGAAGCTTGCCTTTTCTGCTCAGTTTCTGGTTATTATCGCGGACCTTTTCAACGCGACAACGCTGGACTTACGGGGAAATGGCGCGAATCCTGCTGCTAAATGGGCCGAACTTGAACCTTCTAGGAACCCGCGAGCCGGAAATTTATGGCTCCGCGACCCTGGCCAGCATTGAGACCAAGCTCGTCGCGGCGGCGCGCAGCCGCGGTCACGAGTTGATTGCCGCCCAAAGCAACGCAGAACACGAACTGATCGGCAAGATTCAGGGTGCGAAAAGTGAGGGCATCGCCTTCGTCATCATCAACCCGGGCGGCTATACACACACCAGCGTCGCGCTTCGTGACGCGTTCCTTGGCGTTGCCATGCCGTTCATCGAAGTTCATTTGACCAATATCTTTGCGCGAGAGGAGTTCAGGCACCACTCATATTTGTCCGGTATCGCCGTCGGCTGCATCGTTGGTTTGGGCGCGCAAGGCTACGAGCTCGCGCTCGACGCCGCCTGCGCATGCCTGGCCGCCACCATTAAGTAATATTGAGGGGTTAGCGGATGGATATTCGCAAAGTAAAAAAATTGATCGAATTGCTGGAGGAGTCGGGAATTTCGGAACTCGAGATTTCCGAAGGCGAGGAATCCGTGCGCATCAGCCGCCATCCGCGGATGACCATGCAAGCCCCTGCGGCACCCGCTCCCCTCGCTGTGGCCGCGCCGGTCGCGGCACCGGCGACGCCCGCAACATCAGCGGGCGAACACAAGCCACGCATCGATGACAGTACGGTGACCTCCCCCATGGTGGGCACGTACTACTCCGCGTCCGCTCCGGGTGCCAAGTCATTCGTGGAAATCGGCAGCGAGATCAAGGTCGGTCAAATTCTTTGCATCATCGAGGCCATGAAGATGATGAATCAGATCGAGTCGGACAAGGCGGGGCGGGTCACCGCCATACTCGCCAAGAACGGTGAGCCCGTCGAGTTCGGTCAACCGTTGTTCATCATCGAATAGCCTAAGATGATCGAAAAAGTCGTCATCGCCAATCGCGGCGAGATTGCGCTTCGCATCCTGCGCGCGTGCCGCGAATTGGGCATCAAAACCGTGGCCGTGCATTCCACCGCGGACTTCAATACCAAACATGTCCTGCTCGCGGATGAGACCGTGTGCATCGGACCGCCGCAATCGGCGCTCTCATATTTGAACATGCCCGCCATCATCAGCGCCGCCGAAGTGACCGACTCGGTCGCCATCCACCCAGGATACGGTTTCCTGTCCGAGAACGCGGACTTTGCCGAGCGCGTCGAGAAGAGCGGTTTCATTTTCGTGGGACCTCGCGCCGAGACCATTCGCTTGATGGGCGACAAGGTGTCGGCCATCAAGGTGATGAAGGCCGCCGGCGTCCCCTGCGTTCCCGGCTCGGACGGCCCCTTGGGCACCGACGTCGACGAGAATTTCCGCATTGCCAAGGAGATCGGCTATCCGGTCATCATCAAGGCATCGGGCGGCGGCGGTGGCCGCGGCATGCGCGTCGTTCACACCGATGCGTCGCTGCTCAATGCCATCAGCGTCACGCAATCCGAGGCTCTCGCCGCCTTCGGCAATCCCCAGGTGTACATGGAAAAGTTCCTGGAGAAGCCCCGGCACATCGAGTTCCAAGTGCTCGCCGACAACTACGGCAACGTCGTGCACTTGGGCGAGCGCGACTGCTCCATGCAGCGGCGACATCAAAAGGTGATCGAGGAAGCACCGGCGCCCGGTCTCACCGCCAAGCAACGCAAGACCATGGGCGAGCGCTGCGCTCGAGCCTGCCGCGAGGTGGGCTACCGCAATGCCGGTACGCTCGAGTTCCTGTATCAGGACAACGAGTTCTACTTCATCGAAATGAACACGCGCGTGCAGGTCGAACACCCCGTCACCGAATTGGTCACCGGCATCGACATCGTCAAGGCACAGCTGCTCATCGCAGCGGGCGAACCGTTGCCCTACGAGCAGAAGGACATCGAGATCCGCGGTCATGCAGTGGAGTGCCGCATCAATGCCGAAGACCCGAAGACCTTCGTACCTTCGCCAGGCCCCGTCAGACTGTGGCATTCCCCCGGCGGACCCGGTATCCGTGTCGACAGTCACGTGTACACCGGCTACAACGTGCCGCCGTTCTATGACTCCATGATCGGCAAGGTCATTGCCTACGGCGACACCCGCGATACCGCCATCGCCCGTATGCGCAACGCGCTGGCGGAAATGGTGGTCGAGGGCATCAAGACCAACATCCCCCTCCATCAGGAGATATTCAATCACTCGGCGTTTCGTCAGGGCGGCACCGACATTCACTATCTCGAGAGACGCCTGGGACTGAAGTGAACTCACCGAGCCTTGCTCCCCACGCTCGCTCCGCGAGCGCTATCGTCCGGGGGTGTCTTTCACCCCCGTTGAAAGGGTGCGTCAGCACTAAGCAATTCTTGCACCCCCGTTGACAGGGTGCGTCAGCACTATGTATGAAATCGAATTTCCGTTAGGCGGGCTTCACTCGGAGGCCGTGGAGGAAGCGCTCCTCGAAATTGGCGCGAGCTCGATCACATTCGTCGATGGCGGCGATGAACCCGTGCTCGAGCCCAAGCCCGGCGAAATCAGGCTTTGGAGCGACACGCGGGTGCGAGCGCTGTTTCAGCAATCCGCCGCGTCGCCCGACCCCATAAGTCAACTCGACCAACTCGCGGCCAGCTTGGGACCGCACATCACGGCCACCGCTCGCCTACGCGGGGTTCAAGACCGCGATTGGGAGCGGGTGTGGCTCACCGATTGGAAATCCATGCGGTTCGGACGGCGGCTGTGGGTGTGCCCAACGGCCGCCGCGGCGCCGGATGACCCCAATGCAGTCGTGGTACGGCTCGATCCAGGACTTGCATTCGGTACGGGCACGCATCCGACCACCGCTTTGTGTTTGCAAATTCTGGACGCACTGCCTCTGTCGGGTCGCATCGTCATCGACTATGGATGCGGTTCCGGCATCCTGGGAATTGCTGCATTGAAAATGGGCGCAGCGCACGTGATCGCCGTAGACTTGGATCCCCAGGCGCTGGTCGCCACGCGCGAGAATGCCCTTCGCAATGGTGTCTCATCGGCCATTGAAGTCCAAGGCGTCCCCGCCAGGTTACAACAGGCGAGTTGTGTGGTTGCTAACATCCTCGCTGGGCCGTTGATCGACCTGGCACCGATATTGACCGCAGCCTGTGAGGCCGGAGGTGACCTCCTCCTGTCGGGGTTGCTCAAGACGCAGGCGTACGAGGTAAAGGCCGCATACTCGTCCGGTTTTGATATGGTGCAAGTCGTCGGGCGGGATGATTGGTGTTGTATACACGCACGGAGAGCGGTCTAGCGTGTTCACGCAGTGTGCAAAATGCGAAACGGTGTTCCGCTTGTCGGCGGAGGTGCTGCGCGCCGCGGGCGGCCAGGTACGCTGCGGGCGATGCGGCGATGTGTTCAACGCATTGGCGCGACTCGCAGAGAATGCGGAATCCTTTACCAAGGGCGAGTCGTCGCTCGAGCTGGAAACTCGCGCCGATGAAATTCTTCAATCCATAGAGCCGGTTGCACCGGTGGATGCGGCAGCACCGACGCAGCACGCAGAAATCGCACGGCTCGAGGTCCTCGAACCACTGGACGGCGAATTGGCCGACGAGTTGGCCATGGAAGCCTCGCTTGAATTTACGCTGCCGCCGGGGGAACTGGATCGAATCTTCATCGAGACCAAGTCCAACCCGCTTCAGCGGCTCACCGCTGAAGGCCACCGCGCTCAACGGGCCTCCGGCGACGCTCTAAGAGCCGTGCCGGCACAGGTCCCACCCGCGCAAGTTCCGCCCACGCAGGTCTCGCCCACGCAGGTCCCACCCGCACAGGTCTCACCGGCACAAGTTCCGCCCTCCTTACAGGCCGTGCCCACGCCACTCCCCCCCGCACGGGTGCCGCCCGCACAAGTCCCTCCTGTCGCTCGCGTCCCGCTCATACAGGCCGTGCCCGTACAGCAGGCGGTGCCGAGACGGAGGGTTCCGGATGCAGTCGCGCACGCGCCACGCCCGGGCTTGGAGATTGCCGAGGACGTGCGCTTGGAGATGTTGGCAAGCTACGCGTACGCGGAACTACCGGACATCAATCCGCCACGCCGACGGCTGCCGTCCGCTGCATGGGTAACTACCGCCGTGGTGCTTGCCCTTGTGCTCGCCATGCAGGTCGTTCGTTCCAACGGCGATTGGCTGGCGACCCATGCGCCTTTGCTGGGCGGCTCGTCGAGTCTGGCCGCGAACCTCTCGGCGTACCAACTGCGTCAATGGGGCGTGACCGGCGATCCGGGAGCCAAGGGCACGCTGCGAGTACGCGCCAGCATCATGAACGCGGCCGCGCAATTGCAACCGTACCCACTGCTGCGGTTGACGCTGGCGAACCGCTTCGGTACCCGTGTCGGCCAGCGTGAGTTTGAACCGGCGGAATATTTGGGCAAGCCCACGGCGCACATGCTTGCGCCCGGCGAACGAATTGACGCGACTTTGGACATTCTCGACCCCGGCAAGGACGCGGAAGGATTCGAGATCGATGTGTGCGTCCGTCGCTCCGATAGAAAAGTTGTATGCGCGGGTGATGCTCCGGCGGCCGACGCTGCGGCAGCGGTTGCTGCAGCCGATGCTGCGGCGCAGGCCCATTGATGCTCATCAAACAAACGACGCCGGTCAAAATCGGACCGTATGTCCTGCCTTCCAACATCGTTCTCGCGCCCATGGCCGGCGTCACCGACCGACCCTTTCGTCTGTTGTGCCGCCGCTTCGGCGCCGGGCTCGCCGCCTCGGAGATGCTCACCGCCGACGTGCGCCTATGGAACACGCCGAAGTCGCGGCGACGCATGGATCACACGGGCGAACCGAGTCCCCGCGTGGTGCAGATCGCAGGCTTCGATCCGCTGATGATGGCGGATGCGGCGCGCCGCAACGTGGACGCGGGGGCCGAAATAATCGACATCAACATGGGATGTCCCGCCAAGAAAGTCTGTAATCGGCTGGCAGGCTCCGCTCTGATGCAAGACGAAGCGTTGGTTGCACGAATTTTGCGCGCGGTAGTGGGTGCGGTGTCGGCGCCGGTAATGCTCAAGACGCGCACCGGCTGGGACCGGCACAACAAGAACGGCATGCGGATTGCAGAGATCGCGGAAGACTCAGGTATTCAAGCGCTTGCCATTCACGGCCGAACTCGCGCGGATATGTATCAAGGAAGCGCCGAACATGAAACCGTGGCCGCAATCAAAGCGAGGATCAAGATTCCCGTGTTTGCAAACGGCGATATCGACACACCGCAGCGTGCGCGCGAAATTTTACAGTCAACGGGGTGCGACGGCGTCATGATCGGCCGAGCTTCGCAAGGTCGGCCATGGATCTTCGACGAAGTCAATTTTTTCCTGCGCTCAGGTGAATTACGTAGAGAACTAGCGCTGGAAAATGTCCGTGATATTATGCGCGCCCATCTTGAAGACCTGTACGCCGTCTATGGCGATGAGACGGGTGTTCGAGTGGCACGTAAACACTTGAGTTGGTATTTTCGACAGCGTCCCGGGCAAGAGTCATTGCGGAACCGTCTCGTGACGATCGAGACGCCACGCGAGCAGCTGTCGACGCTGTTGGAATATTTCGACATCGGTGTGCATCGCTTAAATCAAGCGTACATAGTTGAATAAAAAAAAGATCTTATGAATTTGGATGGGCTATGGTCGCAAAGAAGAAATCGAAATCACGCAAAGAGGTGTCGCCGCCGTTCAACGGCCGCGACCTCAAAGTCAATGGCAAGGGCGTCCCGTTGCGTTCGCAGGCGGAAGAAGCCTTGCAAAGCTATTTCGAGACTTTGAATGGGCACAAGCCTGCCCAGCTGTACGATCTCGTGATGCGAGAGGTTGAAGAACCCCTGTTCAAGGTCGTGATGAGCCACGTGCAGGGCAATCAGAGCCGTGCGGCGACCATCCTCGGCATCAATCGCGGCACTTTACGCAAGAAACTCAAAGAGTTCGGCATCAACGAGTAGCATTCATTGCCAAACTTAGTACGCCGCGCCCTGCTAAGCGTTTCCGACAAAACTGGAATCGTGGAATTCGCGCGCGAACTCAAGGAGCGCGGCATCGAATTGCTCTCCACCGGCGGCACCGCCAAGCTGTTGATACGTCACGGGGTCGCGGTAAAAGAGGTGGCCGATCACACGGGCTTCCCCGAAATCATGGGCGGACGCGTCAAGACGCTGCATCCGAAAATCCATGGTGGTCTGCTGGGACGACGCGGCATCGACGAAGAAGTCATGCGCGACCATGACATCGAACCGATCGACCTACTGGCCGTCAATCTGTACCCGTTCGCGGCCACCGTCGCTCGTGCCGATTGCAGCTACGACGATGCCGTGGAAAACATCGATATCGGCGGGCCGGCCATGGTGCGCGCCGCCGCAAAAAATCACGCGTCGGTTACCGTGGTCGTGGATCCAGGCGATTACCGCAGTCTCCTCGATGAACTCGCGGCGAATCAAGGTTCTACTCATGTCGTGATGCGCCAAAAACTCGCCGCGAAGGCGTTTGCGCACACGGCCCAATACGACGCCATGGTATCCGCCTACTTTACCGGCGTGATCGGCGGCGGACCTACCACATTCCCGGACGATCTGAATCTTTCGTTTCGCAAGCATCTCGATTTGCGTTACGGCGAGAACCCGCATCAACAGGCGGCGTTCTACCAGGATCCGCGCGCCATTGGCGCCTCGGTCACGCAGGCGAATCAGATCCAAGGCAAAGAGCTTTCTTACAACAACATCGCCGACAGCGACACCGCGCTCGAATGCGTGCGGCAATTCGACCTGCCGTCCTGCGTCATCGTGAAACATGCCAACCCCTGCGGCGTCGCATTGGCGCAGAACATCACCGACGCCTACCAGCGCGCGTACCGCACCGACCCGACCTCCGCTTTTGGCGGAATCATCGCTTTCAATCGCGAATTGGACGCCGCCACCGCGCACATGATTTTGGAACGCCAGTTCGTCGAAGTGATTCTTGCGCCCACTATCGCCAAGGACGCGCGTGCTCTGCTGGCGTCCAAGGACAATGTCCGCGCGCTCGAAGTAGGCGACATGGCCAAGCCCATCTCGCAGTTGCTGGAATACAAAAGCGTTGCCGGCGGTTTATTGGTTCAGACCCGCGACGATGGCGTGATACGCGGGAGCGAGTTGCGAGTGGTTACCCAGCGCCGTCCGAGCCCCGAAGAACTGGACGACTTGCTGTTTGCATGGCGCATCGCCAAATATGTGAAATCCAACGCCATCGTCTGTGTCAAGGATAAGACCACACTGGGAATCGGCGCCGGCCAGATGAGCCGCGTCGTCAGCAGCAAAATCGCCGCCATGAAGGCCAAGGACGAAGGCTTGTCGATGGAGTCGGCGGCCATGGCTTCCGATGCGTTTTTTCCATTCCGCGACGGGCTCGATGTAGCCGCGGATTTCGGCATCAAATCGGTTATCCAGCCCGGCGGCTCGAAGCGCGATGCCGACGTCATCGCGGCCGCCGACGAGCGCGGCATCGCGATGGTATTCACCGGGATGCGGCATTTTCGCCACTAGAGAGACTGACCTAATGGAGCGCACAAGGGGAGTGCCGCACACGCACACGTACCCGCGCAGGCGCGCGCACGCGCACCGGGAAACGTTTCCGCGGAAACGTTTCCACGAAATTCCCGCGTCTTTGCCGGCCTTGCCCGTGACCGGATGAAACGAGGTCCCATGAAGATTTTGATCGTCGGCGGCGGCGGTCGCGAACATGCCCTGGCGTGGAAGTGCGCGCAATCGCCGCGGGTAGATCATGTGTTCGTGGCGCCCGGCAATGCCGGCACCGCACTCGAACCGAATACCAGCAATGTCGATATCGCGGCCGACGACATTCACGCATTGCTCACGTTCGCGCAGCGGGAAGACATCGCTCTGACCATCGTCGGCCCGGAAGGACCCTTGGTGGCAGGCATCGTGGACCGCTTCACTGCCGCGAATCGGCGCTGTTTTGGGCCAAGCCGCGCGGCTGCGCGTTTGGAAGGATCCAAGTCCTTCACCAAAGACTTTCTGCGACGCTATGGAATACCCACGGCAAGCTACGCGACTTTCACCGCAGTCGATTTCGATGCCGACTATGTGCGTGCGCAACGCTTACCGCTCGTCGTCAAGGCGGACGGGCTCGCTGCCGGCAAGGGCGTGGTGATATGCGAGACGCATGAGTCGACGATTGCCGCGGCCAACGCCATGCTCGGGGGCAGCTTCGGCGCCGCCGGCAGCACCATCGTGATCGAGGAATACTTGAGCGGTGAAGAGGTGAGCTTCATCGTGGTGGCGCACGACGGCCAAGTGGTCCCACTGGCCACCTCGCAAGATCACAAGCGTCGTGACGACGGCGATCTCGGCCCCAATACCGGCGGCATGGGCGCCTATTCGCCCGCACCCATCGTTACACCGCAACTGCACGACCGGATCATGCGAGAGGTGATCGAGCCTACGCTGCGAGGACTGCGCCAAGACGGCAACCCCTACGTCGGATTCCTCTACGCGGGGCTGATGATCGCCGAGGATGGCACGCCCAATGTGCTCGAATTCAACTGCCGATTCGGCGATCCGGAGACGCAACCGATTTTGGCGCGTTTGAACAGCGACTTGGTCGACTTATGCGAGGCGGCCCTCACCGGGGGCCTGGATCGCATCCAACCCCAATGGGATTCGCGCGCCGCGCTCGGCGTAGTCATGGCCGCCGGCGGCTACCCCGACGGCTATCACAAGGGCGATGCCATCACGGGACTGGAAGTGGCGGCGCAGCTGCCGGGGAAAGTATTCCATGCCGGTACCAGCAAGGATGGCTCGGAAGTGGTGACCGCGGGCGGTCGGGTAATGTGCGCGGTGGGCTTGGGCGACACGGTGGGCGCGGCGCAGCGGCAAGCCTATGATCTCGTGCATGCGATTCATTGGAACCTGGTGCAGTACCGGCGCGACATCGGGTATCGCGCGATTGCACGTGAACAGGGAAAACAAGAATGAACCGCGGTTTTATCTGATCGCGACAAGGCTCACTTTATCGCCGGCGGCTCGCCCAGCTTGCCCGCGGTGGCACGTCGCCGCGCCCCACGCGCTTCGGCCAAGTTCTCCGCCAACGAGTTGAGCCGGGCGCAGTCAGCCAAGCGCAGGCCATGTGTCTCCGGCACCGCTCGGCCCGCCGCTCTCATGCCGGCAAGCCGCGCCCATACGGCGCGCTTTTTTCTCACCTGGTGCGGTTGGAACTCGTCGAAATCCCTAAACGTGACTGCCCGTGGGACCTCGACAATGACGCCCGCCTCGAGCGCCGCTCGATACAGATTCAATCCGCGTTGGGTGCGAACGATGATGCCATTGAAACCGTCGTCCTCTCCCGTCGGACCGCCGCCGGGCCATACGTCCGAGGCCACCAGATCGGCGCTTTCACCGATGGCGTCGGGGCAAATTTTGCATCGCGACTGGATTTTCCACGTGGATTCCTCGGCCCACATTTCTTGGTACGTCAGCTCGATCGCGCGCCCCTCTCTCGTCTCCAATCGTGTCGGACCGGGATTCCCATAGCCGCGATATCGAAACAACGACAGCTGTTCTTCATCGATTCCGAATTCCTCCAGAATGTCTTGTGATTTGGTCAACTCGGATGCACCGCCGCATACCAGGGTCAAGGCGTAGCGCAAGTAGCGATCGACCCGCGGATCGAGCTTTGCGAGATTACGCACGGCCGCCAAGTCGCAAGGCTTTGCGATCAACGCGAACGGCTTCGCAAGATCGAGAACGGCGTTGAAATCGATCAGCGCTGCCGCGGGACCGTAACGCGAACCGGCACCCTCGATCACCGAGGCCGCGTCGAAACTCAGCCGACGTTCGGTGCGCATGGGCGCACTCTTCGATGCCGCGACGTGGAGGATGAACGCGACCCGACCGCTCTCGAGCAAATATTGGCCCAGCGCGGTCAACACGCCGCCGGTCGATGCGCGGTATCGCACTTCGGGGTCGCTTGCGTATCCTATGGCCAGATGCTCCGCCGGTCCCCAGATCAAATCCTGCTGCGCGGCGGCGCTCCGCCAACCAGGATCGGCGCCCTCGACGCGCGTGCCGGGGCAGACGGCATTGATGCGCTCCAGCGTCGGCGCATCCAGCGGCGCGCGAACCACGGGCCGTTCGCGGCCCTCCGGAGTCATCGCGACGCGGATGCGATCCGGACCGGCGATGGCTTGGCACAGCCCGCAGCCGATGCACAATCCACCTTCCACGATCTGCTCGACTGTCAACGTCATCCGGGCAGTCTACTAAGCGCGCCGTACCGCCGTATACTTCGACCCGTGCGTTCGCCCTGAGCATTCGTTAGCCGTGGAGTATTCGCATGAGTCAATCTCGTCCCAGTATCGCCGCTAAGCGGCAAACCTTCCGTCAGCTGCACACTTCCGGATGTTTCATCATTCCGAATCCGTGGGACGCGGGCAGCGCCCGCTATTTGCAGGACCTGGGATTCAAGGCGCTGGCGACCACGAGCTCGGGTCTAGCCTGGTCACAGGGGCGGCCGGACAATGGATTACCGCGCGAGCGCGTATTGGCTCATCTGCGCGAGCTGGTCGACGCCACCGACGTGCCGGTGAATGCCGATTTCGAAAACGGCTTCGCGGCGGATGCGGCCGCCATGGGCGAAAGCGTTCGGCTCGCTGTGGAGACCGGCGTGGCCGGACTGTCGATCGAAGATTCGACGGGTCGCGAGAATGCTCCGCTCTTCGAGCTTTCCGAAGCGGTCGCGAGACTGCGCGCCGCGCGCCAAGCCATCGACGCGGGGGCCGGCGATACCCTTCTCGTGGCCCGAGCCGAATGTTTTGTCGTCGGCCGACCCGACCTCGGTGAAACCATCGCGAGATTGCAGGCCTATGCCAATGTCGGCGCCGATTGCCTGTACGCGCCCGGCCTCAGAACCATCGAACAAATCCGCGCGGTGGTCGAGGCCGTGAAACCCAAGCCCGTCAATATTTTGGTGAACTCGCCCGGCGAACTTACGCTGAATAAACTGACCGAACTCGGTGTACGGCGCGTCAGCGTGGGCGGCGCGCTGGCCCGCGTAGCGTGGGGCGGATTCATGCGGGCCGCGCGTCTGATGGCCAGCCAGGGAAGTTTTGACGGTCTCGCCGACGCGCCCTCCCACGGAGATCTCGACGCATTGTTCTAATTAATGCATTCCGAAGCCTTCGGCCGCGCCGACCTCAGACGCCCCCGCCGTCGCTGCATGATGGCGCTTGAATAGGCGGCCCTCCTCCGCGAACAATACGAACACCAAACTCAGGAAACCGCAGCACAATGTACCCACGGCCAGCGGTACGGTGGTGCCGTTGAATTGCCGCCCGATGGCGGCCCCAACCAGGGCGCCGCCAAACGTTGACACGAAACCCTGCAGAGAAGCCCCGATGCCGGCAACCGCGCCGATGGGTTCCATCGCCATGGCACCGAAGTTGGAAACCGACAAGCTGAAACAGGCCATGATCGCCGCCTGGAACGCGACGAAAGTCCATATCTGTTCGAGTCCCATGGCGGCGACGACGACGTGGAGCGCCGTGATGCCGATGAAACACAACAATGCCATATGCGAGATGAGCCGCATGCCCAGCCGCTCGACGATGCGCGCATTCACGAACGCACCGCAGCCCATGGTGACGGCGCACAGAGCGAACATGGCCGGCATCAGGCCGGCGCGGTGGAACACATCGGAAAAGATCTGCTGCACCATGCCGACGTAGGCCATGAGGGATCCGAACATCACCGTCAACGCGAGGGTGTAGCACAGGGAGGCGCGATTGCCCAGCACCAACCGGACTGCACTCAGGACGTGGCTGCGGGTCAGCATCATTCGATATTCCGGATGCAAAGTCTCCTTCAGCCGCAGCAAGGTCCACAGCCATACGATCGAGGCGAATACGCTGCAGACGATGAAAATGTAGCGCCAAGGCGCGACGAGCAAAATCAGCTGGCCCAGGCTCGGTGCCAAAATCGGCACCATCAGGAACACCACGAAGGTGAGCGACATCACCCGCGCCATGTACCGGCCGGAGTACAGATCGCGTATCACCGAACGCGACACGGTGACGCTGGCGGCGGCCGCGCCGTGAATGAAGCGCCAGAAGAGCAGCGAGTGAAAGCTGCCGGTCAATCCGCACACCAGCGCTGCAATCACATACAGACCGAGACCACCGAGCAACACCGGCCGTCTGCCGAACCGGTCGGACATCATGCCCCAGAACAATTGACCGCATCCCATGCCCGCCATATAGGCGGTGAGAATCCACTGGCCGTGGTTCTCGTTGGCGACGTTCAAGGCGCGCACGATGATGGGGAACGCGGGCAGCATGGCGTCGATAGCGATGGCTTGCGTCGCCATCATCGCCGCAATCAGTACGACGAATTCCGTGAACCCCATCGGGGCGCCCGCCCCACCGGCAGCCGCCGTGCCCGTCCCGTCCGCCGCCCCGTTGGCAGTCGCTCTGCGCCTCAATGGCATTGGCTCAAGTCTGCTGCGGCTTGCGGGCGATGCTGGTCGCCATGGTCACGATGGATGCAAGGTCCGTCAGATTCGCCGGCACCACGAGTGTGGTCCCTGCTTGTGCAAGCTTTCCGAATTGCTTCACGTACTCTTCGCCAATCCGCAACTGCATGGCTTCGATGCCACCGCGGTCGGAAAGCGCGATGCCCACCTGGCGCAACCCCTCGGCGGTGGCGCTCGCAACGGCGAGAATGGCTTGCGCTTGGCCCTCGGCTTCGTTGATCTGTTGCTGCTTGTTGGCTTCGGATTGTTTTATCACGCGTTGCTTGTCGCCTTCCGCCGCGTTGATCTTGGCGTCACGCTCTCCTTCGGAAGTCAGCACCACGGCGCGCTTTTCGCGCTCCGCGCGCATCTGCTTCTCCATGGCCTGCAGCACATCCTTGGGTGGCGTGATGTTCTTGATTTCATAGCGCAGAACCTTGACCCCCCACGCAGCCGACGCCTTGTCCAGTTCACTCACGACGTTGGTATTGATGGTGCCGCGCGCCTCGAAGGTGCGGTCGAGTTCGATCTTGCCGATCTCGCTGCGCAACGTGGTTTGCGCCAGCTGCGCTATGGCGAAGCCGAAATTGGTGATGCCGTAAGAGGCGAGATGCGGATCCATCACTTGCATGTAGAGCACGGCATCGACACCCACTTGCACGTTATCGCGCGTGATGCAGATCTGCTCGGCGATATCGATCGCGATTTCCTTGAGGCTGTGCCGGTAGGCGACCCTCTCGACGAATGGAATCAGAATGTGGAACCCGGCCTGGAGAGTGCGGCTGTACTTGCCCAGGTATTCGACCACGAAAGCACTCTGTTGCGGCACCACGGTGGCAGTTTTCGCCAACATGATGACGACGATGACCGCCACCGCGATGGCGCCGTAGCCGAAGGGAATATCCACCGCTATCTCCTGCTAGAAATTACGTGTCGGCATGCACGACCAGCGTGAGCCCGTCGACCCGCTCGATTCTAGCGCGGGCGCCGGCCGCAATGATGGAATTACCGCCATTGATGGCGCTCCATGAGCTGCCGCGATACTCGATGCGGCACGTCTCACCCGGCGGCAGCGGTGCCGTTACGATTACGACTTCACCGGCAGGGTCGCTTTTCATGATGGGCAGATTGCGCCGCATGCGCTCGTAAATCCGCCGCCGGAAGCCGACCATGCTCACGACGGCGAGCGCCGTGAAAATGACCCATTGCAGCCAGACACCGACAGAGAAGCCCGCAAGGTCCAAGAACCCGACCACGAGCGCAGCGGCGCCTACGAACACCAGGTAGAACTGTGCATCGACAAAGGCCAGCTCCGATCCCAACAGGATGGCGCCCACGGCGATCCACGCCCACCATTGCATGCCTTAGTCCTCGAGTGCTTACCGCTTCATCGCGTCGAAGAAATCGGCGTTGGTCTTGGTATCTTTCATCTTGTCCAGCAAGAACTCGATCGCGGCCAACTCATCCATCGGATGCAGGAGCTTGCGCAGAATCCACATCTTGGAAAGCTCGGCGGGATCCGTAATGAGTTCCTCTTTGCGCGTGCCCGAACGGTTGATGTTGATCGAAGGAAACGTCCGCTTCTCGGCGATGCGGCGATCCAAATGGATTTCCGAATTACCGGTGCCCTTGAACTCTTCGAAAATGACATCGTCCATTTTCGAGCCCGTATCGACCAGCGCGGTCGCGAGAATGGTCAAGCTGCCGCCTTCCTCGATGTTGCGCGCTGCGCCGAAGAACCGCTTCGGTCGCTGCAAGGCGTTGGCGTCCACGCCGCCGGTGAGCACCTTGCCGGAACTCGGGACGACGGTGTTGTAGGCTCGCGCCAGACGGGTGATGGAGTCGAGCAGAATGACGACGTCCTTCTTGTGCTCGACCAGCCGCTTGGCTTTCTCGATCACCATTTCGGCCACCTGCACGTGGCGGCTGGCGGGTTCGTCGAATGTCGAGGAAACCACTTCGCCCTTCACGGTGCGGGCCATTTCGGTCACTTCCTCAGGCCGCTCATCGATCAACAAGACGATGAGATACACCTCGGGATGATTGGCCGTGATGGCGGTGGCGATGTTCTGCAGCAGCATGGTCTTGCCCGCTTTGGGCGGCGAGACGATGAGACCGCGCTGTCCCTTGCCGATGGGTGCCACCAAGTCGATGGCGCGGGCCGTCAAATCTTCGGTCGAACCGTTGCCGCGCTGAAGCTTCAGGCGCTCGGTGGGGTGCAACGGCGTCAAGTTCTCGAACAGCACCTTGCCGCGCGAACTCTCGGGAGAATCGTAATTGATCTCACCGACCTTGAGCAGCGCGAAGTACCGCTCGCCGTCTTTGGGCGGGCGGATCAGGCCGGATATCGAATCGCCGGTACGCAGGTTGAATCGGCGGATCTGGCTGGGAGAGACATAAATGTCATCGGGGCCCGCCAAATAACTCGAGTCGGACGAGCGCAAAAAACCGAAGCCGTCTTGCAGTATCTCCAGCACGCCATCGCCATAGATGTCTTCGCCCTTGCGGGCATGCGCCTTCAAGACGCCGAAAATGATGTCCTGCTTGCGCGAGCGGCCCATGTTCTCGAGGCCCATGGTCTCGGCCAGCTTGACCAAGTCGCTGATCGGCCGTTTCTTCAGCTCGGTAAGGTTCATCGAGCTGCGGCTGCGCGCGAGGTCGGTCGGCGCAATGATTTCTAGGTCATCGCCGCCCTCGGGCAGATCGCCGTAGTCTTCCTGAGGCGGTCTGCCGCCATTGGTGTTGCCGTTGCGATTGTCGTTGCGAGGTCCGCGGTTGGAGCGATTGGAGCGTCCGCCGCCGCCTTGGCCGCCGCCGCCCTGTTGCCCGCCCTGGCCACCTTGGCCGCCGCGGGATTGGTTTCCTAGGTAGCCTCTCACAGGTTGCTGTCCAAAAAGGCGGCGAGCTGTGATTTGGTGACTGCTCCCACTTTCTGGGCCTCCACGGTGCCGTTCTTGAAGAGGATCAGCGTTGGAATGCCGCGGATGTTGAATTTCGGCGGTGTTGCCGGATTATCGTCGATATTGAGCTTGGCGATCCGGATCTTGTCCTTGTACTGATCGGCGATCTCATCGAGGATCGGAGCGATCATTTTGCAAGGACCGCACCATTCGGCCCAGAAATCGAGCAGAACGGGCTTCTCGGACTTGAGCACGTCCTTGTCGAACGTGGCGTCGCTGGTATGGACGATAGTTGGATTACTCACTGCGGATATACCTCCTTTTGGAGATTCGTTTGAAGTTTTTAGCGGGGTTCTTTGTGGGAGAGCAACGCCTGACGGCAGCGCGAAGTGACGATGCGCGGCCGTTCGGGCACAATACAGCGGCTTTAGCGGTCTTGATTACCTTAAAAGGGTACCGATGATACGGTTGAGGGGAGCGGATAGACCAGCTCCGGATTAGTCGTATTGTTAACCGGTCCCCCACCATTTTGCAAGTTTCTGCAATCCACAAAGTGAAAATGTCAGACGCCCATCTCAGTCAGCTTACGTTCGAGTCCTTAAATATTCCTGAATCCCTGAAGCGGGGCATCGCCGAACTCGGCTACACCCGCTGCACGCCAATTCAGGCACAAACACTGCCGGTCGCTCTGGCGGGCCGCGATGTCGCGGGCCAAGCACAAACCGGCACTGGCAAGACAGCGGCATTCCTCATCGCCCTGTTCAATCGATTGTTGACCGACCCGCCCGCCGCCAGGCCGTCGAACGCACCGCGAACCAGCGCGCCTCGCGCCATCGTCATCGCACCGACACGCGAACTTGCGGTGCAGATTCACTCCGACGCCGAGGGCATCGCGAAATACGCGGGCCTCAAGCTCGCGATCGTATTCGGCGGCGTCGACTATGAAAAGCAGCGCCGCATCCTCGAGGAGGGAGTCGACGTGTTGATCGGCACCCCCGGCCGCATCATCGATTACTTCAAACAACATGTGTTCGATCTGCGCCATATTCAAGTGGCAGTCATGGACGAAGCCGATCGTATGTTCGATTTGGGCTTTATCAAGGATATTCGCTTCATTTTAAGGCGTTTGCCGCACCCGACCGAGCGTCTCACCATGATGTTCTCGGCGACCCTCTCGCACCGCGTGATGGAGCTCGCCTACGAGCACATGAACAATCCCGAGTTGATCCGCATCGAGCCGGACAAGATGACGGTGGATCGCGTCACGCAAGTGCTGTACTTCCCCTCAACGGAGGAAAAGATCCCGTTGCTGATGGGACTGCTGCGCCGCATCGAAGCGCGTCGCACCATGGTGTTCGTGAATACCAAGCGAGTCGCCGAAGTACTCGAACGTACTTTGACGGCGAACGGTTTCGTGGCCCAGGCGTTGTCAGGCGATGTTCCGCAGAACAAGCGCCTGAAGATGATGCGCGACTTTCACGAGGGTGGGATTGCCGTGTTGATCGCCACCGACGTTGCATCGCGGGGTTTGCACATTCCCGACGTCAGTCATGTTTTCAATTTCGACCTGCCGAACGACGCCGAAGACTACGTTCATCGCATTGGCCGCACTGCGCGCGCCGGCGCCGAGGGCGACGCCATCAGCTTCGGTTGCGAGGAATACGCCATCTCGCTGCCTGACATCGAGCGTTACATCGGCCATCAGATTCCGCGCGCAGCCATCGAGGCCAGCGACTTGGCGGCCGTCACCGCACCACCCCCGGCGGAGTGGCGCGAGCGCGCACCACGACCGGGCCAGTCGCGCGGCAGCGGTGGGGGCCGCCCAGGAGGCGGCGGACGCTCCGGCGGCCCCGGACGTTCTGGGCCCCCGAGCCGTTCCGGCGGCGGGAGCCGCGGCGGCGGCAACCGCGACGGCGGCATGCGCCGCAGCCCCTCCGCACATCCGACCACCCATCCGACCACTCCCCCCGTGCCGCGAACGGTTCCCGACGGCAGCGCAGGCAACCCGGGCGGCGCAAGCGGTGGCGGCGATGCGCCGGCAGGGACGAACCCCGCGCGACGGCGGCGGCGCAATCGCGGCGGTGGCGGTGGCGGTGGCGGACCCACCGGCGGCACTGTTTAAGCGCTGACCGCGAACAGATCGGCGACCCGGTCGACTGCGGCGTAGTGACCGGTGTCTTGCGGCGGCTGCCCCGAATCGGGCCGCCGCACCGCACGCAGCCAGCCGATGCCAAAGGCGTGTGCGGCATTGAGGACCGCAAGGCTGTCATCGACGAACAGTGTTCGCTCCAAAATGAAAGGCTCGACCGCTTGAAAGCGCGGCCAAAAAGCAGGGTGTTCCTTCGGAACGTCGAAGCGATGGGTGGAATAGCACGCATCGAAATGAGCCGTGAGGCCGACCTGTTCGTTCTTGATCTCCAGTGTCGTTGGATGGGAATTGGTGACGAGCATGCACCGCTTCCCGCTCTGCTTGAGCTTCAGCAGAAAGTCCTCGGCGCCCGGCAAATACCCCACTTGTTGACGGGCCGCGCGCTCACGCTTGATGAGAGAGATGTCCAGACCCAATTCCCGGGTCCAGTAGTCGATGCAATACCATTGCATGGTGCCCCGGACCGCGTGGAACTTCGGCTTGAGCAGTTCCCGCGCCTCGGACGGGTTCAAATCGTTCGCGGCGGCATAGCGACTGGGTATTAGCTCCTGCCAGAACCAATTATCGAAACGCAGATCGAGCAGCGTTCCGTCCATGTCCAGAAGAACGGTATCGATCTTCGACCAGTCGATCGCAGCGGTATTCACTTGGGTATGATACCTATCGATGAGCAACACTACGCGAAACCTTCCCGAGCTGGCCGAAGCCTTGATGCCCACCGTCGCAGACGCAGGCAGGGCGATCATGCAGATTTACGACGGCGCCTTCACGGTGCAACACAAGGATGATGACTCTCCGCTGACCCTGGCGGATCTGGAGTCGCAGCGCATCATACTCAAGGCTCTGACCGAACTGACGCCGGACGTCCCGGTTCTGTCGGAGGAATCGGCGCAAGCCCCCTGGGCCGAACGTAAGAACTGGAAGGAACTGTGGGTGGTCGATCCACTCGACGGTACGCGGGAGTTCGTCAAGCGCAACGGCGAATTCACCGTCAACATCGCCTTGGTCGTCGACCATGAGCCGCTTCTGGGGATGGTCGCTGCACCCGCTCGAGGCCTGGTGTACTGGGGCGCTGCAGGGGTAGGTGCATACAGCCGGCATCACGGCGCCGCCCAATCCAGGATTCATGTAGCGCCACCCCAGGCGCCGGTTCGCGTGGTCGGCAGCCGTTCGCATGCCAGCACCGAAACCGCGAGCTATCTCGCGCGGCTCGGGCCGCACGTCATGTCGGGTATCGGTAGTTCGTTGAAATTCTGCCTGATAGCCGAGGGCAAAGCCGACATTTACCCGCGTTTCGGACCTACTTCAGAGTGGGATACGGCGGCCGGCCAAGCTGTCCTCGAGGCGGCCGGAGGCCACGTGACTCGCCCGGATGGCCACCGCCTGCGCTACAACTGCCGCGAAAGCCTGATCAACGGTGATTTCGTCGCGTTCAGCGACCCCCGCGTGCTGCCCCCAAGCCACGCCTGAGCGCCCTCGGGGCGTCGCGTCGCCGCCCCCAGGGCAATCGCTACCCCAGGCGTCGTCGCTGCGCTCGAGCGTCGCGCGCTTACCCTCAGGCGTTGCCGCCCGCCTCGCACAGTTCCAGGGTTGCATCCAGCAAGGTCGGTATGTCGAACACGACTTCGTCCTCGTCCACCGTCAAGCGTGCGACACCGGCCGCCGCTATCAGCGCAGCCGGCACATGGAGTTGGTCGCGTTTCTGCGGCGTGGTCCAGGTACTGACTCGGGCATCGCTGAAGGCTCGGTTCAGTGCACTCCAGCGCAGTTGCGCCGCGCGGGCGAGCGCCGTATCGCCGCCCCACTGGGCCTGCGCGACCGCAACCGAGGTATCGGGCGCGGTCTTGCTGCGGGGTGCCGTCATCAAGTCGAGAACGTACTGCACCATCTCGTTGGGATCCACCCGTACTGTCAAATACGGCTGCACTTGGTTCCGCGGGGGCATTGCTCTTTCCATGGTTGATGTATGGGGTGCGTTCAGCGGAAATCCAGTGGTCCAGGTGCGGTAAGCTTTGCGCCATGACCGACGACCTGCTGTTCCTGGTTTTGGCCGCCGCCGTTTTGGCGGTGGCCTACAAAGTGTGGCAGGTCTCGCTCGACGCCCGCGAGGCGGCGAATCGCATTGCGAAAGATACTTGTTCGAGAGCCGTGGTGCAGTTCTTGGACGATACGGTGGCATTTGCGGGCTTTCGGTTAGCACGCGACGCCCGCGGCCGACGCCGGCTATTACGCACTTATACGTTCGATTACACCAACGACGGCTTCGAACGCGCGCAAGGCTTCATCGTACTGGCGGGAGCCCGGCTCGAAGCGGTGGGGCTCGCGGGCAGTCCCTCGTGACTCCGCATCTCGCCATCGATCTGCATACCCACTCGAACCGTTCGGACGGCTCCCTTTCACCGACTGAATTGGTTCAGCGTGCCTCGGCCGCGGCCTTGAGTGTGCTGGCGTTGACCGATCACGACACCATCGCGGGCTTGGATGAGGCCCAGTGCGAAGCCGATCGAACCGGGATTCGGCTGGTAGCCGGCGTGGAGATATCGGCGTCCTGGCGTGCTCAGGCCATACATGTGTTGGGACTTTGGATCGACCCCGCCTCCCGGCAGCTGCGCGAGCAGCTTGATTCGCAGGCCGAGCGACGGCGGGTTCGAATGCGCAAGATCTGCGAGCGGCTGAGCAAATTGGGTTTGCCCGGCGCTGAGCTGCTGGCCGCGGTCGAGGCGTCACCCGGCGTGCCGACGCGGGCGCATCTGGCCGAAGCGTTGCGGGCGGGCGGACACGTCAGCCGCACCGACGACGCCTTTCGCAAATACTTGGGAAAGGGCAAGGCGGCGCATCTGGCCGCCGATTGGCCGGCCCTCGCTGCAGTCATCGCCTGGATTCGCGCCGCCGGCGGGGTGGCTTCCCTGGCGCATCCCGCTCGATACGCCCTGTCCGCCGGTGCGCGTCGCCAGTTGCTCGCCGATTTCACGGCGGCCGGCGGCTCCGCCCTCGAAGTCGTCACCGGGGGAAATGGCGCGCAGCATGTCGAAGCTTCCGCCATGCTTGCGGTGAAGTTCGGGCTCACCGGATCGATCGGCTCCGATTTTCACAATCCACAACAGATTTGGAGTCCGTTGGGCCGGTTGGCTAAGCTACCCGATTGCGTCATCCCCGTGTGGCGAGCGTATGGGCTTTGAAACCAAACAAGCAAGATCACAAGAGCAGCTAACTTAAGTGACCGACGAAGAAAGCAACGTCAATACCGATTTGTTCAAGAACATCGAGCGTTTGCGTCAGCTGCGTATAGAGCATCGCGACCTCGACGACGTCATTTCCCGCCTCAGCATGGATTTCAAGGTCGACGAGCTGCAGATGAAGCGCTTGAAGAAGCGCAAGCTGATGCTCAAGGATCAAATCGCGAGACTGGAGAGCCAGTTGATCCCGGATCTGAACGCATGATGGAAATCTGGCGGCATATCGAAGCCTTCTTCGATATTTTATTCACCCGTACCGTGATGGTCGAGATAGCGGCGGTGACCGTTTGTCTGTGGGCGGGCTGGTTCGTCGGCGCCACCCTGCGCAATCGCTACCAGCGTCGCGGAATCACCACGCCGACCGCATTGACGTGGACCTACTTTGCCACGCAGGGCTTCGTCGTGGTCACACCGGTCGTGGTCGCGCTGCTGCTGGTGATGCTGGCACACGGCCTGTTGTTCGCCGCGCATTTCGACGTCACCATCATGGACGCCGCAACGCGGCTCATCGGCGCCTACGTGATCGTGCGCGTCGGCGTATTTCTCTTCGCCGCCAGCCTCGGCAACAAGTCGTGGATGCAGCACTGGGAAAACCGAGTCACTCTGCTCATCTGGCTGGCGATAGCCGCCGAATATCTCGGCTGGCTCGATCCCATCATTGCCACTCTGGACAGCGTCGGCTTCGCTGCCGGCAAGAGCCGCATCACGGTGTGGTCGATCTTGAAGCTGTTGTTCACGCTGACCCTTTTCGTTTTGGTGGCCGCCTGGATCAGTCGCTGGGTCGAACGCCGGCTCAAGAAACTCAGCAACCTCGCGCCCTCCACCCGCATCGGCATCGCAAAGTTCGCGAATGCCTTCTTGATCGGCCTCAGCATTCTCATGGGCCTGAACGCCGCCGGCGTCGATCTCACCGCGCTCACGGTGCTGACCGGTGCGATCGGCCTCGGCCTCGGCTTCGGCCTGCAATCCATTGCCGCCAATTTCGTCAGCGGCTTCGTGCTCTTGATGGACCGATCGATCAAGCCGGGAGACGTCATCAGTTTGTCCGGTCAATCCGGCACCAGCACCGAGAACTTCGGCTGGGTGCAAGAATTGCGCGGCCGCTATGTGGTGGTGCGCGATCGCGACGGCGTCGAAATGCTGGTGCCGAACCAACAGCTCATATCGAATGCGGTCATCAATTGGAGCTACACCGATCCGCGCATTCGGCTCAAGCTGCCGGTCCGCGTGAGCTATCGCGACGACCCGGAGCTCGCGCTGCAGATCCTGTTGACCGCATGCGAAGGCCACAATCGCGTTTTGCGCGACCCCATGCCCGTGTCGCGTCTCATGCACTTCGGCGACAACGGCATCGAACTCGAGTTGCGCTTTTGGATAGCCGATCCGCAGGACGGCGTGAACAACGTTCGTTCCGACGTCAACCGCGCGATTTGGCGGCTCTTCAAAGAACACAACATTTCCATACCCGTGACCCAGCGCGAGATCCTGGTGCAAAATGCGCTGCCGGATCTCGACTGATCCCTCGCCTCCGCCCGCACCGCCATGCCGCTCATCATCACGCCGGACATCGCCATCCCGGACGAAGAATTCGAGTGGAAATTCATCCGCTCCTCGGGACCGGGCGGCCAAAACGTCAACAAAGTAGCGAGCGCCGTACAGCTGCGGTTTTTGCTGCCGCTCAATACCAGCTTACCCGTGGCTGCCAGGAACCGTCTGCGGCGCCTCGCCGGCCAAAAAATCAACGATGACGGCAGCATCCTCATCAGCGCGCGCAGCGAACGCAGTCAGGAACAAAACCGCCGTGATGCCCTGGACCGCCTCGCGGAACTCATTCGAGCCGCCCTGATCGAACCCAAGATCCGTAAGAAGACCCGCCCGACGCGCGCTTCGAAGGAGCGCCGCATCGACTCGAAGAAACGGCGCGGCAGCACCAAGCAAGGTCGGGGCAGCCAAGGCTGGGAATAGGCGCCTACTGCCCCAACGTCACTTGCAAAATGCTGTGCCTGATCTGTTCGGACAACACCATTTGCGCATCGACGGCCACTCCCAACAGGGCTTCGCCGAAGCGTAAGTTCTCGTCGGCCGACATCTGCACCACATCACGACGGCGCAGCAGGTCGATGAAATTGCGGAACAAGCTCTTGTCGAAGAATTCCGGAGAATTCAGGCCGTAGAGCACGGACATCCGCTGCGCCATCAGATGGCAGCGTTGTTCGAGCGCTTCCTGGCTTATCGCGCCCGAGCCTGCCTGCAACAGCACGGCAACGACCAGATAGTAGCGCTCGAGCGTTTGAATGGTTGCTTCGGCGAGCAACGACAGCTTGACGGCGTCGAGCGAAGTCGGCGCCGGACGTTGCCACTCGCTGCGATCGTCGTTGACCTCCAGCAGCTTCAGGTAGACGAACGCGTCGAGCAGCGAATCGACCACCGTGCCGATCTGCGCCTCGTCCCAGCGCAGAAACAATTCCGCCGCGATGTACGGATACACCCGCCTGACCAGGCGGTGCAGATCCACGGTGCGCATGCGCGTGTTGCTGATGAAGCCACACGCGATCAGCGAGGGCATTGCGAAGAGATGCAGGATGTTGTTGCGGTAGTACGTCGCGAGCACCGCGTTCTCTGCGTTCATGCGCATGATGTCGCCGAGCGGATGCTTCTGCCTCTCGATCATCCCCATGCTCTCCGCATAATAAGTCATCGCTGCGCCGCTCTCGTCCGTGACCGTGACCAGCGGCGAGTACGGGGCGGCGCGCAACAGCCGTTGATACAGATCGAGTTGAGTCATCAGCGCGGCTTCCGGCAGCGCCTGGCGCGGCGTCGCCAGCATGGCCATCGCCACCAGGTTGACCGGAGTCACCGCAGCTGCACCGTTGACTCCGACCAGGATGGACCGCCCGAGATCCCGGATCGCGTCGCTCAGCCAGCCGGCCGGCGACTCTTTGTTCTCGGCGGCAGCGGCGCGCCACTGCGGATCGTATTTTTGCAGGAGTCGGTCTAGAGGGATGGGCTCGCCGAAGTTGACATGGACCTTGCCGAATTTACTGCGCAGCACCGACGCCGACGCTTTGATGAGTCCGAAGACGCTCTCCTTTTCCTTCGGCTGACCGGACAATTCGCCGATATACGTCCTACCCTCGACGATCCGTTCGTAGCCGAAATACACCGGCATGAACACCACGGGGCGTTTCGGCTCGCGCATGAAACTGCGCACGGTCATGGACAGCATTCCGGTGCGCGGCGACAGCAACCGGCCGGTACGGCTGCGGCCGCCCTCGATGAAGTATTCGAGCGGATGGCCGCGCGCCATCATGAATCCCAGGTATTTGGTGAACACTGCCGCGTACAGCGCGTCGCCCTTGAATGTGCGCCTCAGAAAGAATGCCCCTCCTTTGCGCAAGAAGCGCCCGATTACGGGCATGTTGAGATTCGCGCCCGCCGCGACATGCGGCACGGCAAACCCTTTGCGGTAGATCACGTACGACAACAGCAGGTAGTCCATGTGGCTGCGATGGCAGGGCACGTAAATTATCTCGGCGCCGTCACCGACTTCGGCCAACTTCTCGACGTGCTCGAACTCCACGCCGTCATAGAGCGAATTCCACAACCGACCGAGCAACAGCGACATGAAGACGATGAAGGTCTGCGAGTAGTTCGCCGCGATCTCCATCGCCTGCTTGCGTGCCATGAGCAGCGCGGCGCGGCGCCGCAAGGGGCGGCCCTGCTGCGGAGCGCGCGCCCGCATCTCCTCGCGCACGGCTTGCCGCACGGCCTGCGTCCGCAAGATATGCGCGACCATGGTGCGGCGGTGCGACAGATCGGGCCCGATGGTCGAGGTGCGCTGCGCACGCAGCACCGCGCGCAGGTTGCGCAGAATGCGTCGAACGCGGCGTGGCGTACTCAAACCTTCCTGCAGAGCGTCGCGTAGTCGTACGGGCTCGCCGAATGACACCAGGGTATTTCGTCCGTTGAACACTACGTTGAGCAGTTTTTTGAACCCGCCCACCAATACCCAGTCTTCCGTGAACAGCAATCGCCACAGGCTGACTTCCTTGTGAGGCGCACGGCCCCAAAAGATGGCCACGGGCACGAGATCCACATCGAACTCCGGATGAGCGGCGGCGGCCGCGACCAACTGTTCCAGGTATCGAGGCGCCCGCGCTATGTCGCGCGATCTCCAGAAGCGGGCGCGGCGACTGAGCTCGAAGTAGGCTTTCTCGGTGCGTCGACCGCCGACGGTTAGACGTCTCTCAGGCGACGGTAGGCGCAGCTGGCGGCAGGCGTTGTTGAGCACCGCAAGGTCCGTCAGGCTTTCACGCTCGAGCACGTAGCAGACGGGATGCGGCCGCGCCGCGATTGCAGCAGCGGCATCGTCGGGTTTGATGGTGACGCGGGCCCACCGCCTCAGGATCTTGCGGATGCTCCAATGCCAGGCTTGGCCCAAGCCATTCAAGGGAGTCATGTTCGACTGCGGAGCTTAGGGAACGCGCAGCGTCTTAGGGAGCGTTGTCGCCGCGCTCTTGGCTGTCGACCGCCTTGCGCGTTTCGTCCGCGTTCGCATCGACGGTTTTCTGCACCTCGTGCGCCTTCTGGAGTTGCTGAGTGAGCGGATCGAATACGGTCTTCGCGGGCGGCGGCGTGGCGACGCCCGGCGCAGCGGCGCCCTGCGGCTCCGCGCTTTGTGACGAGCATCCCAGAATGAACAAAAGCGCCGGCAAGACGGTCGAAATCTTCAGCATGCCCATTGCAACCTCGTGACTCAGCCTGCCTAAGTGATGAGTGTACAATACAAGCAGTCACTCGGAGTTCGCGCATGATTCGTTTCGTGTTCTTGATGTTGTTGACGGTTACCGTTCACGCCGCCGAGTCCACCGTCGATATCGATACGGCGGCGAAGATATACCAAGCCGCCGCCATACGCGAACAAGTACGCGCCTCGTTGGGAGCGATGCCCGAGCACATCCGTCAACTGTTCGAGGCCGATAGCTCCGCCAAACTTTCGGATCAGCAGCTCGCTGCGGTCTCGGCTGCTGCGGTGCGCGGATTTCGCATCGACGTCTTCGAGGTGCCGGCGCTGCAGGCGTTCGCGAATCATCTCGACACGGCCACGGTGAACAAGACCGAAGCGTTCCTCACCAGCGACTTGGGTAAGCGCATGGTAACGGCCGACGTCGCTCTGGCAACGCTGGGCGAATCGAACATCGACAAAGTGATGACCGGTCAAATTACCGCTCCTTCGACCCCGAAGCGCGACGCCATCGTCGATAAGCTGGAGCGCGCCACCCACTCCACCGAATCCACCGTGCAGATTTTCTTGAGCATGGGCCAAGCCGTGGCGGTCGGCACGGCGATCGGTTCGGGCATGGATACCGTCGCCGTCGGAGAACGCGCGCATAAGTCGGGCGAAGCCAGCCGCGCCGGATTGGAAGACAACATGCGGCTACCGATGCGCCGCTTCCTGGCCTATGGATATCGCGACCTCTCCGATTCCGACTTGAAGCACCTGCTCTCGTTTATGGAGTCCACGCCGGGAAAGCGCTACGTCACCGCCTACAACGCGTCGATGGGCGCGGGATTCGATGCCATGGGAAGGCGCACCGGTGAACAACTCGGCGAAAGTTTGCGCGAACTCGCCTTGGCGCAGATGTTGCCGCCGGCGCAGACCATCCCACCAAGCATCGCTGCCCCGCCGCCCGTATTGCCGCATAGCACCAAGCCGCCCGAGTCGCCCGCGCCGGCGGTACCCGCAACCCCTCAGTAGCCCAAGCCTCCAGCCCAAGCCTCAGCGACCCAAATCGGCGAGAAACGCGCGCAGTAAACGACAGATAGCCCCGATTTGATCCTCCAAGCGATGATCCGACTCGAGGATGTGCAGTGCCGCACGGTGCTCACGGGCCCAACGCACGCTGTTCTCCACCGGCACGATGTCGTCGCGCCAACCGTGGACGATGGCAGTCGCGCATCCGACCTGTTGCGGTGTGTGGTCTTCGAAGCCGGGCATATAGAACGCGGGCGCCAGCAGAAATAGTCCGCGCGGCTCGAGTCGCGCGGCAGCCGCCGCCGAGACGTGGCCGCCCATGCTGGAGCCGACCAGAAACAGCGGGCCCCCGATGCGTCCCGCCGTGTCCACCAGCTTCTCCACACGGGCCGCAGGATCGTCCAGCCCGCGATAGTCCACCGACTCCACGACAACCCCCAGCTCGCGCACCGTGGCGGCCATGGCCGTGATCTTCCCGCCCCAGGGGCCGCTTTCCTTACCGTGGGAGAACACCACGGTACTCACCCCATCAGCAGCCATCCCATTCTCCTTCTGAGCGATCAAGAAATGCCCGCCTCCGGCCGCTATAACGTAATGGCATTGGAGGAAGAACCGTCGAGCGCGGGGCAGGAGATGCGTCCGGCCGTCGATTGCATGCGCAACTGTGCCGATTTGGCCGGCGTGGATGCCTCGACCTTGGACCAGCTGGCGGCCGGTGCCATGCATTTTTCACTGCCCGCCGGCAGCTCGCTGTTTGAAAAGGGCTCCATATCCGACGGAGTATATCTCCTCGTCAGCGGCCGCCTGGGCGTCAGGACGGCCGGAAACGGTCCCTGGGAGGCCGAAATTGCCGGCGGTGAGCTGGTGGGCGAGGCCGGCTGGCTGTTGAACCAGCCGCGCGGGGCTTCGGTGGTGGCGCTGCGTGACAGCGAGCTGCTTTTGATGCCGAACGCCGTCATGGAGGAAGCCACCGGCCGATCGCCGGCCTTTTCGATGGCCATGGCGCGATTGTGCGCGCGGCGGTTGCACCGCAGCAATCGATCCACCCGCGCCCTCAAACGAGCCTGGGTATTTGTCATCGTACCCAACAACGACGAAATCGACGTGGCGGAACTGGCCACCCGGCTGGTGACCGAACTCGCGCGCAGCGGTTCGGCGGAACTGGTGTGGGACGTTCGCGCCAGTACCCATACCTCGGCCTGGTTCCATCGCATCGAGGAACTGAACGACTTTGTGGTGTGTGTGGCGAACCCCGTGGACTCGGGTTGGACGCGACAGTGTTGCCGGCAGGCCGATGTGATCCTGCTTGCCGCCCGCGCTCGCGCCACCCCTACACCCTGGCCGGCCAGCATTTCGGACGCGGCCATCAAACGCGGCGCTCGAATCGAGCTCGCGCTGTTGCACGACGGGTCGTTCGCGGCGGGTGCCGCGACCCGCTGGCTCGAGTTGTTGCCGGTTACCTCGCATCATCACGTCGTGGACTACGCCGATCTCGGCAGAGTCGCACGTCTCTTGACGCATCGGGGCGTGGGACTGGTGTTGTCCGGCGGCGGCGCGCGCGGCTTCGCGCACTTGGGAGTCATCAGGGCGCTGCGCGAGGCGCGCATTCCCATCGACTTCGTCGGCGGCGTCAGTATCGGCGCCATCATCGCAGCCGGCGTCGCTATGGGATGGAGCGATGAGGAGATGCGGCTGCGCTATCGGCGATGCTTCGTCGACACCAATCCCGTGAATGACTACACGTTTCCTTGGGTGGCTCTGACGCGGGGCCGCAAAGTGTCGCGCCTGCTGGAACGGGAATACGGCAACATTCTGATCGAGGATCTGCGCCAGCCGTACTTTTGCATCAGCGCCAACCTGGTCACCGGCCGGGCATTCGAGCACCGCGAAGGGTCCCTGCCAGTCGCACTGCGCGCGTCGGTCGCCCTACCCGGGGTCATGCCGCCGGTGTTTCGCGGCGGCGACATATTGGTCGACGGCGCCGCCATCAACAATTTGCCGGTGGACGTCATGCAGCGCCATACGCCGGGGCTGGTCATCGGAAGCGACGTCGCGGCCGACCGCGGACAATGCACCAGGAAGCGCCTCAATATTTTTTCGATTCTCATGTATGCGGGACTGGTCAACAGCGCCGCAACCGCGGCGGCGCAGCGCTCGCTTGCGGATGTGCTGCTCAAGCCGCCCCTGGCGAAGGTCGATTTGCTCAACTGGCAGGCGTTCGACCGCGCCATCGAGGCCGGGTATACCTACGCTCAGCATGCCCTCGCGGACTACCCGGAATTGCCGCGCATGCCGGCCACCGTGATGGCCAAGCAGAATGTGAGTTCGCTCAGCGTAGAACTCGAAAAACGCGTCGCGGCTACGGTTGTAGCTGATTAGCCAGCCGGTCGACCCACTCGAGTTCTTCCGGGCTATAGTGTGCGGTATTCAGCCGATTGAGGCTGACCGGAGTCACCTTGCTGCCCCACACCGAATGCGAAATCCGATAGCTGTGAAATTCACGCTGACGGGTGGCGGCGAACCCGACCAGCAGATGAAAGCCGGCCGATGCCGCCGTCCCAGGCGTGTTGACCCGGCTGTCGCAGATCACGAAAAACGACTCCTCCAGGGTCCGAACCCCAAACGCACCCACCTCGTGTAATCGCTCGAAAAAAGCGCGCACTTGGGCCGCCGCCAGCTCGGCGACGTCCGCCTGCGGGCTGGTCGATACCACCCACCGAGTGCCGCGTTCGACGCTGTTCAAAATGAACAGTGCCAGCCGCCGCGCCCCGAGACTTTGCCAATCGGCGGCTCCCGCCGTGCCCCCTGCCAGCGTCCGGGGCGACACGCCGATGCGTGCGGCCGAGCGCACCGATTGAATGGTGTTCACGCCCAACGCCGCCAGCCGCATGCGCTTATCCTCCGCCACCAAGCAACTCGGTCGATATCCCGGCCGCAGTATCGCATCGTCCATCTTCGCGGGTCCCCACACCGGCGACGTGTCGTCCGACCGCGCCAGCATGCCGGCCACCGCGCCGCAAGAGGCAAACGATTCGAAGTGGCCGCGTAATTTGTCATGCGCCAGGATTCGGGGGAAATACATCAGCGCATTTTCGTTCGAGAAATTCCATTGCCGCATACCCCGCAGAGCCTCGTCCGCGGTATGCCACTCGGCGGGCGGATCGACCACCAGCAAGGCGCGCCGGTCTTTGCAATAGCGCGCCGCCACCAGCAGCACGCTGGGACCCACGTCCTGATCGCGGGATCGCGGCGGAATGCACAGCAGATTGAAATACTCGACGTTTTGTAACGCGAACAAACCGGTCCGGTCGATCTCGGAACCAATGAGATCGTAGTCGGACAACGGCGCGCCATCATCGCCGTCGGAGTTCGAACTGACGTAGCCGGTGGCAAGACCGCTGGTCGCATTCAGTGTCCGGTCGGGCCGCCCGGTGGGGACGACGCCGGTGAGTTGGATCAACTCCGATCCGGCGAATGCAGTTCCCACATAACGCTCGGCTTCCGGCAACATCGACAGGCGCGGAAATATCTCCTGATCCTCGACCTGTTCGGTCCCGTGGATCCGCACGCGCTGCACGGTGAGATTGAATTCCGCCGTGTTCGACGCGGAGATGTTGTCGTAATCCACGCTGGCGCGCAGGAACTCCCGCGTGCCCGGGCGCACCGCGCGCAGCCTCAAAATTTGCGCGCCCGCCTTCAACACCAGCGTCGCGGCCCGCGCGCCATTGACCACGCGTACCACCAACGCTTCGCGTCCGCCATTGTCGAAAAAATGCTCTACGGCGTAGCCCAGCGGACTTGGCTGCCAAAGACCGCCGAAGACGTGTTGGAATTCCGCGAAGCTCTTGAGAAAGATGGGCCGGTTGACCGGGCCGCGCAAGGTCCGGCCCACGAATGCCGTACGCGCACAGCCCAAGCGCGCGATGCCTTGGTCAGGGCCCTGTTCTTCCTCTACCTGGAGCCCTAAGCCATTCTGCATCGCCGGAAATATCCCCTAGGAGACGTCCCTGGAACTGTACCACACCGTGGTCGCCGCATCGGTAGGAGAGGCGCTCATGGCGCAAACAGCCGGACGTCGCGGCGCTTGAGCAGCGGCACCAGTAGCATCCCGGCCAGGAAGCCGCCGATGTGAGCGCGATATGCCACGCTCGAGCCGCCGTCCTGTCCCGCAAGATCGCTGACCAACTGCACGGCGAACCACAGCAGCAGCAGCAGCATCGCGGGCAGCCGCAACGTCGTGAAGAAGAACGGCAGCAGCACCAACGTCAGCACTTTGGCGCGAGGGAACAGCAACAGGTAGGCGCCCAGCACACCGGAAATCGCGCCGCTCGCACCGATGATGGGATAGGCCGAGTGCGGAGCCGACCACGCCTGCGCGCCAATCGCCGCAATACCGCAGGCAAAATAGAATAGGAGGTAGCGGGCGTGTCCCAGGGAATCCTCGACGTTGTCGCCATAGATCCACAGGTACAGCATATTGCCGAGCAGATGCAGCCAGCCGCCATGCAGGAACATGGATGTGAACATCGACCCGTAACGCGGTATCCATTCAAGATCCATCGGCAGGCGCGCGTTTCCCGAGAGCACGGCGGGAATGGCGCCGAGCGCAGCCACCACCCGCCGACTCTCGCCCGAGTCCAAGGAACGCTGCCACAGGAACACCGCGCAACACGCAACGATCAACGAGATCGTGGCGTAGGCCGTATGCGCGGACGGCGTGTCGTCCTTGAGCGGGATCATCGGGGTGTACTCGCTGGCCGTTCAGGCGCGCGGCGGCTTACCGCCGGGCACTCCCACGCCGGGCACCCCCTCGCCGGGCGTCGCCGCGTCGGGCGTCGTTACGTCGCGCGGGCCACTCGATGTGGGCTGCTCCTCGCGCTCCTCGCGGCGCCGCTCGAGTTCTGCTTGCCCCTGCTCGGCTTCCGTCTTCTTGCGCGCGATTTCATCCAGCATCACCTTCAGCCACTCACTGCTCATCGGACGTCTCGGATTGATCGGAGGGAGGATTGACGATCGCATCGATGGCTGCAACCGTCTGCGGATGATAGCCGGGGCGCGCCAACGCATAGACGCGTTTCGCCTGCGTAGCGCCGGCCGGCGTCTTCATCAATTCCTCGTACAGAGGCTTGATGAGTTTGCGGCGCCCAATGGTCTTCAAGTACTCCTCCAGCCGCACATAGCCGGGTTGATAGTGGTTGCGGATCACCCACAAGAACCAACTATGGCCGATCTCGGCATTGGCCGTGCGGGTGAAACCGAAAGCCTGGTCGAGATCGGCCATCTGGGCCGCGGTCAATACCGTGGGCATGTTGTCCAGGAAGTACAGCCACTGCTGCGCCACCCATTCGTGGGTATCCAGCTTCTTCGCGGCGACCTTGCCGCCGAGCCAAGAAGTTCGCGCCTCGTCCACCGGCGCGAATGCGTCGGAGGTGGGCAGCACGGCATCCGGTGGAATGCCGGGGCCGCTGACCCAGGCCATGACTTGATCTCGAGTCACCACACCCGGAAAGCGATCGAGCAGATTCTCCTGTAGGTACTTCAGAAATTGCTCGGTGGTGATGCTCTTGAACGCAAAATGATCGAAATACCCACGCAGGAATGCTTCGAAGCGCTCGTGCCCGAATTTGGCATCGAGATAGGTCAGGAACAGCCGGCCCTTTTCGTAGGGCACATCGCTGAACACCTCATCGGGATCGCGATCGCGTAGGTCGATCGCCAGTACCTGATCCGCGGGTTTGAGCCTGCCCAAGTCGTCTCGCAGCGAACGCAAACCCAACACACGCTCCATCATCTCGCGGCGTTCGCCGTACACCGCATTCATGATGCGGCTCTCCAAATAGTCGGTGAAGCCTTCGTTGAGCCACAAGTCCCGCCAGGTCGCATTGCTCACCAGATTGCCCGACCAGGAATGCGCCAACTCGTGCGCGATCACGGATACCAAACTCTTGTCGCCGGCGATGACTGTCGGCGTGATGAACGACAGACGCGGATTTTCCATCCCGCCCATCGGGAAACTCGGCGGCATCACCAGAATGTCGTATCGGTCCCAGCGATAGGGGCCGAAAAGCTTCTCGCTAATCTGGATCATGGACTCGGTGTCGGCGAATTCCTTTGCGGCCTGCTTGATCACCGCTTTCTCCGCATACACTCCGGTACGCGGCCCGGTTTCCTTGAATGCCAGATCGCCCACGGCCAGGGCAATCAAATAAGACGGTACCGCCTCCTGCATGACGAATGAATACTCGCCGTTGCGCTTCGCATGGGGGTCGTTCTTGGCGCTCATCACCGCCAACACATCCGGCGATGTGTGGATCAACGCCTTATAGGTCACGCGCACCTGCGGCGTGTCCTGAAGCGGTATCCAACTGCGCGCGGCGATGGGCTCGGACTCCGTGAACAAGAAAGGCTTGCGCTTGCCGGCGGTTTGTTTGGCGCTGAGCCATTGCAGCGCAGGGGCGGTGGGCGAAGTTTCGTACTCGATGCGGATGAACTCGTTGGGTCTTTTCGACGGCGGAAGCTCGATGACCAAGGCCTGCCCCAGAATGGGGTCCTTTCTCTCGAAATGATAAGGGCGGCTCACCCAAGTCGTTTGGTCCCTGGCAGTCGCGCCCAGCACGTCCTGGGCTTTCTGCGAGACCTCCGCGACGGCGAGGTCGCGCGTATCGAGGATCAACTCGGTGGCGCCCGGATCCAGGCGCTTGACCTGCAGCCCGACGACGCCGCGCAGAACTTTCGCATCGGAATCGACGCGCAAATCCAATTCCAACCGGATCACGCGGAACTGCTCGACGTTGGCGAACGAATGATAGTCGAGGCCCGATTGAATGGGCGCAAGGTCGGTAGCCGTTGCCGCCTCAGCCGCCAGCAAACTCGAGCCGGTGAGCGCCAGGCCCGCGACGTAATGACGAATCATGAATTTCTCGAAATTTAACGTGTGGAGGGCGATGACTGAGTCACCGGCGGCGCTTTGGACTGACCGCCCACCAGATCGTTGAAGGTCTTTTCGTCGACCAACAACCCGGACTTTCCATCCCAGTTGGAGCCCTCGGGCAAGGTATTCTCCACCAGCACCGACTGTGCGACCACCGAATCCACCCCCTCATGATCGCCGGTGATCGGCACCGGCAAGGCGCGCGGCGAGTGGGCGAGATCGCCGACCCGCTGCCAATCGACGCCGTTGTCCTGCTCCGAAATTTCCTTGCGCAATTTTGGATTGAGCAGATTGCTCAACAAGCGCTTGCGGTTCTTGTTCCAATCGCGCGAATCGTCCTCCATCACCGCGTAGGCCTGCAGATACAGCGTGCCCTCGCGGGACCCGAACAAATAGGGTTGATTGACCACCGTTACCTTGGTTCCGATGGGAATCAAGTCGAAAAACACCGCAATGTCCTCAGGGTACAGGCGCATGCATCCATGACTCGAGCGCATACCCACGCCATACGGTTTGTTGGTCCCGTGAATGAGATAACTTGGCCAGCTCAATCGGAACATGTACTGGCCCAACGGGTTGTCCGGTCCCGCCGGTACGCGGGCCGGAAGTTTCTCTCCATCCTCGGCATGTTCGTCGCGCACGGATTTAGGTACCACCCACACGGGGTCCTTGGTGCGGCTGACGATTTTGGTCGTGCCTTCGGGGGTCTTCCAACCCACTCTGCCGATGCCGATGGGATGGGTGTACACCCTTTGGGGTTCGCCCTTTTTATGCGGCGGATAGTAAAAAATACGCATGGCGGCCACGTTCACCACCACCCCCTCGTGGGGCGCCGCCGGCAATACGAATTGCGTAGGCACCACCACCTCGCGGCCGACACCCGGCAACCAGGGGTCGACACCGGGATTCGCGAGCAGTATCTCTTCGTAGCCCACGTCGAAGCGACGCGCAATATCGGGCAGCGTGTCCTCTTTGCCGACCACGGTCTTTTGAACGTAGCCGACGATGCCGGTGGTCGCGTCGATGTCGAAGCGATGGGTGGCGCTCGGCTTCGGAAGTTCGGGTGCCGGGGGCGCCGCCACTTTCGCCACCGGCGGCGGTTCAACGGGGGTGTGCCGAAACAGCGAGCACCCGGCGGCGCTCAATCCCAGTACCAACGCCGGCAGCAGCCGCCGGCGGAATGACTCAACTAAAGGTTTGACCATGCGCCTATCTACAGCAAAGTCGGGCGGTCAGGCAATTGGTTGTCAAACAGGGACGCTTGGCCCGTTGGGGGCGGGAAGTGGCGCGCCAGCAACGTTCCCACGGCATCCACGCCCGCGATGGCCCCCGCATGATACCGCCCGGCGCGAAAATGATCTTCCATGAGGCGGCATACGGCTTCCCACTCGGGCTGGCCCACCCGCCCGTGCAACCCTCGATCCGCAACGATTTCCACATCGCGATCCGCGAGCTGAACGTAGATCAGCACGCCGTTGTTGTGTTCGGTGTCCCAGACTCTCAAGTGAGCGAAGACCTCGAGCGCCCGGTCTCGGGGACTCATTTCATTGATGATGTGCAGCGGCGCGAGCGACGTTTCTATTGCGAAACGAATCTCGCCGGCATGCGTTCGCTCGGCGCGGGCGACGGCCTGCTCGATGGCATCGAGCGTGGTTTTGGGGAATAACAGCCGCGTCCGCCAGTGAGACGCCGAGACATGCTTCATGAGGCGCGCGAGCTGCATCACCAACTTCCCGAGGCGCCGCCGCCGCTGGCGCCGCCCCCGCCACCGCTGAAACCGCCGCCACCACCGCCACGTCCACCGAAGCCGCCCCCGAAGCCGCCGCCCAGGCCACCGCCAAAGCCGCCCCAACCGCCGCCGCCCGCCGACCAGCCGCGCGAGGTTCCCAGCAACATGGCGAACAAGAACCCGACCACCCCGGCGCCCAGTCCGATGGGCAGAAGGTGGCTCAGCAGCCAGGCGATACCCCCGGCGAGCCCGCCGGTGGCGAGCGACCCGAACAACCGGCCGAATAGGCTGCGCAACGCGCCGCTGGCGACGAACACGACCACCAATAACAACGGTAAGGCATTGCCCAGACCGCTGCCGTGCCCTTCCCACTTTTTGTCCGGTTCTGGAAGCGGTTCGCCGTTCGCCACCGAGACGATTCGATCGATGCCGGCTTCGACCCCGCCATCGTAGTCGCCGAGTTTGAAATGCGGCGTAATGGTGTCGGTGATGATGCGATTGGCGATGGCATCGGGCAGCGCCCCTTCCAGGCCGCGACCCACCTCGATGCGCACGCGCCGATCATTCTTGGCGACCAACAGGATGACGCCGTCATCGACGCCCTTACGCCCGAGCTTCCACTGGTCGTACACGCGAATGCCGAATTGCTCGATTTCTTCCGGCTGAGTCGTCGGCACGATCAGCACCGCGATTTGGCTGCCTTTCTTGGCCTCGAAAGCGGCAAGCTTGGTCTCGACGCGGTTCACGGCTGCACCGGACAGCGTCCCGGTGAGATCGGTAACCCGCGCCGTCAGCGGCGGCACCGGAACTTGCGCACGCGCGCAGAGCGCAGCCGACAATATCAGTACCGCCATCACCAGCCGCGTCATGGTGCCGCCGCCCGCTGCGTCATTGCCATCACCTGCCGCGTCATCGTGCCGCCGCCCGCTGCGTCAGTGCCGTCACCTGCCGCGTCATCGTGCCGCCGCTCGCTGCGTCAGTGCCGTCACCAGCTGCGTCAATGTACCTGCCGTCCGCCGCCTCAATGCGGCGGCGCTGGCGCGGTCGCGGGGGGCGGCGCTCCCCCGGGTTGACCGCCAAAATCGACGCTGGGCGGCTTGGAAATCGCCGCTTCATTTTCCACCGCGAAATTGGGCTTGGGCTTGTATCCGAACATCATGGCCGTCAAATTCCCAGGGAACGAACGTACGGTGATGTTGTAGTTTTGCACGGCCTGGATGTAGCGATTGCGCGCGATCGTGATGCGATTCTCCGTTCCCTCGAGCTGGGCCTGCAGATCGCGAAAGTTCTGATCTGACTTCAACTGCGGATAGTTCTCCGTCACCACCAGCAATCGCGACAAGGCACCCGAAAGCTCACCCTGGGCCGCCTGAAATTTGGCGAACGCTTCGGGATTGTTGACCAGCTCCGGAGTCGCTTGAATCGAGCCCACCTTGGCGCGAGCCTCCGTCACACCCAACAGAACTTGCTGTTCCTGTGCGGCGAAGCCCTTGACCGTATTGACTAAATTGGGAATGAGATCGGACCGCCGCTGGTACTGGTTGAGGACCTCCGACCAGGCCGATTTGACCTGCTCATCTTGCACCTGCATGGAATTGTAGCCGCAGCCCGAAAGAAAAAAGACAGAGACCAGCGACAAGGCCCACGCGGATTTATGCATACGTCCCCTTACCGCCTCGCGGTTTGGAGGCATTCTCCAGAGTTTAGCACCCCCGAAAAAAAAGCCCCGAGTGATGAGCTAGGGGCGGAGATGCGGACTTCAATGAAGGGAATAAAGCCCGCTAGGGGATGAAGCTGCGAGGGTCAGTGCAATTGATGCCACTGCAGAACTTGGATATCGGTTTCCTCGAGATCGAAACTGCGTGCCAGCATCTTGGCTATGTCTCGATTGCCTTGCATTTTGGCCGACCGGTCGAGAAGTTCCACGACGCCGCGATACTCGCTGTATTCGATGGCGTCTTCTGACTGTGCGATAAAGTGGGTGTAATATTTAGCGCTCATGGGTACAGAGCTTAAAGACATAAGGTGTAATCAATCTGTGAGCAACCGCTCAAACGACCGCGGGCGTATTAGAAGCGGTTCACGTCTTTAGTATCGCGTTCACGTTATTGCATCGTGTCAAGATACCGTCCTCCCACGACGCCGGGCTCCAAGTACATTACTCCCGAGGGAGCGAAGCGCCTGCGCGACGAACTCGACCAGCTCTGGCTCGACGAACGGCCGCGCGTCACCATCGCCGTGTCCGCCGCGGCCGCTCAAGGCGACCGCTCGGAAAATGCCGAATACACCTATGGAAAGAAGCGCTTGCATGAGATCGACCGGCGCGTCCGCTTTCTGCGCAAACGGCTCGAGGGCATGAACATCGTCGACACCGCGGCTCATCCCGGCGGTGGTGACGTCCGCAGGGACCCCAACCGAGTGTATTTCGGCGCATGGGTGCAGGTTGAATACTCAAATGGGGACTTGCGTTGGTATCGCCTCGTCGGGCCCGACGAGTTCGACATGGCTGCGGAGTACATCAGCATGGATTCACCGCTCGGCCGCAGCTTGCTCGGCAAGCGTCTCGACGACGAAGTGACGGTGGCGCTTCCGTTGGGCGCGGATACCGTCATCATTGTTGAAATCAAGTATGGACACCGCCGGTAAGACACGGCACGTAGAACACAATCGCTAGGACACAGTCGCTAGGACACGGTCCGTAGGGCACGGCCCGCAGGATACCGGCCCGGAGGACCTCCTCCATGAGGTCCCCGCGCATCCCTAGCGTCGTAGCCGGGATGGACTTACACCACCCGAACGTTTTTGAATTGCCATGGATCCGACCTATCCAAATCCTCGGCGAAGAGTTCGCCGCGCTGATACAACGGCGTCCAATCGGTGTACTCGCCGACTACCGTGCCAAGGTACGGTTTGCAGATCTGGAGCGGACGCTTGAAGTCCATTTCATCCGGCTCGACGATACCCCGGGTCGGATTCTCCATGGCCCAGATCATTCCAGACAACGCCGCGGAAGTGACTTGCAGACTGGTAGCGCTGTTGAACGGCGCCAGTAGCCGCGCTTCCTCGATGGACAGCTGCGATCCATACCAGTAGGCGTTTTTCTCGTGGCCGGCCAACAGCACGCCGAGTTCATCGATGCCCTGGGTGATCTCGTTCAACATGATGCGTTTGCGATCTTGCAGACGCCAGTTTCGCCCCGCGAACTCGTGCACCGATAGAACCGCGCTGTCGCACGGATGATAGGCATAGTGCGTGGTCGGCCGGTACACCACTCGATCGCCGTCCTTGACCGTATAGTAGTCGGCCAGCGAAATGGCTTCGGAATGGGTGATCAAGAAGCCGTGAAAGTACCCAGCCTGGGGAGTCCAGGTACGAACGCGCGTACTGGCACCGGGACGGTTCAAGTAAATGGCACAGCCCGATCCCGCCTCATGCCGCCCACCGTCCTCGGGAAAATGCTTCTCGTGCGTACCCCATCCCAGTTCGGCCGGCTGCGCTCCTTCGCTGACGAAGCCGTCGACCGACCAGGTGTTGACGAACTCGTTCGGCTCCTTCGGCACATTGGCGACCTGGGTGTCGCGCTCGGCAATGTGGATGACTTTGATGCCCAGTGTTTGCGCGAGTTTCGCCCACCCCTGCCGATCGGCCGGCGCGCCGGCATCGACGTGGGTGTCCTTGGCAATGTTCAGCAATGCTTGCTTCACCAAATGCGAAACCAGCCCCGGGTTGGCGCCATGGGTCAGCACGGCGGTGGGCGCCTCCTTACCCTTATGGCGCAACTTCAAGGCGTTCAAGCGCATGGTGTAATTGCTGCGCGACTCGACCGTGGCATTCGGATCGACATAGCCTCCGGCCCAAGGTTCGATGCAGGTGTCGAGATACAGGGCACCGCGTTCGCGTGCCAATTCAATGAGGGCGACGCTCGAAACGTCGACCGATAAATTCAGCAGAAAATCGCCCGCCGACACCAAGGGTTCCAGCGTACGGCGATAGTTGTCGCGAGTCAGCGCGTTTTTGACGAAGGTGACGCCAAAATGCTCGGCTTCTGCACGTCCGGCATCTTCGGCGCTCAAGATGGTGATGCGATCCGCCGAAGTGCCAATGTGACGCAAGATCAGTGGCAAGACACCCTGTCCAATGCTGCCGAAACCGACAAATACGATCCTGCCACCAAAATTCACATGCACTTCGTGTTTGCTCATAATTTCTTTCCCAATTTGGTTTTTCCTAAGTTTGGTTGGAATGCCCCGGAGGGTGCCCGCGGCCAGCCTACCTGGCCGCACGCGGAATGCTCAAGTTTCTGCGGATTTTCTTAGATTGGGCTTTAAATGCGCGCCGCGCGCACCTATCGGCCGGGGTCGCTTCGACCCCGTTAAAGTACTCGGCGCTCCTGCGCCTCGCCCTACGGGCATTGAGCTACGCTGTCCCTGCTGCGCGCAAGCCCTGGGTAGCCATTCCCTGGCTACCAGTGCGGCGGATAGGTTCGCTGATAGCCCGGAAGCGATTCGATGCGGTGTATCCAACGCGCCAGCGCCGGATAATTTCGCTCCATCGGCAAGAAACGCGCCCCGAGTTCGGCCGCGGCGCTTCGATCCAAAGCGCGCCGCAACAATTGGATCCAAGGGAAAATCACCATGTCGAGCGCGGAATAGTGGGCGCCCACGATCCATTCTTCCTTGCTCAATCGTCCCTCGATCGTGCGTGCCTCGCGACCGACCACGTGCATGGCATCGGTCAACGCATCGATGTCTTCGGCCACTCGATCCGCAAAAATTGCCTGGATGATCTTCTGCACGTAGGGTTCTGCGTACGCCTGGAATTCGCAGATCACGCGCATGATGACGCCGGCTTCCTCGGGACTCTGCCCGAAAATCGGCGTCTGCGGATATTTCATTTCGAGGTAGTAAAGAATCGCCACCGATTCGAACACCACGTAATCCCCGTCTTTCAGAACGGGCACTCGGCCGCGCGGATTGAGTTTCAACATCTGCGGCGATTGGTGTTCTTGCTTGTCGAAGTGCAGCAGCTGCGACTCGTACGGCAGGCCCTTGTGTTCCAGCGCCAAGAGGACGCGCCACGAGAACGGACTGCCGCTGCCCCAGTAAAGAGTGAGTGCCATCCGCCAATTGTAACGGTAAGTCCGACCGGCATCGCGATAAGCTCTCACGATGACATTCACCACCCTCATCGATGCCGACTCGCTCCGTGAATTGCAGGACGGGTCGGCCCCACGCGGCCCGGCCAACGCTGGTTCCGCCGATCGCGGCCCGGCCGATGGCGGCCCCGCCGATCGCAGCCCAGTCGTACTTCTCGACTGCCGATTCGACTTGGGCAAGCCCGGCGCGGGTCGACAGGCCTATGTGACGGCCCATATCCCCGGTGCTCGTTATGCGGATCTGAACCAGGATTTGGCGTCACCGGTCACCGCGGACAGCGGCCGCCATCCCCTTCCCTCGCCCGGGGCCTTGCATGAGTTTTTCGCCTCGCTCGGCATCAGCGACGCTAGCCAGGTGATCGTCTATGACGATGCGAATGGCTCATTCGCGGCACGCGCGTGGTGGCTGCTACGCTGGTTGGGGCATGCTCGGGTCGCTGTACTCGACGGCGGATTCAAAGCCTGGCTGGCGAGCGGCGGTGCGGTCGAATCCGGCGAGCCGGCACTTGAGTCCGCGAGCGGCGCCGCGTCCTTCACGACCGAACCGAGACCGGAAACCGTCATGACCACCGCTGAGGTTCTGCAAACGCTGGGAGATCCCAACCGATTGTTGGTGGATGCGCGGGCGCCCGAGCGGTTTGCGGGAACCGTCGAGCCCATCGACCCCGTCGCGGGTCACGTGCCGGGTGCGGTCAATCATCCGTTTACCGTCAACCTGGGGCCGGAAGGACGTTTCCTGCCCGCCGCCGAGCTGCGCCGGCGCTGGCTGGCTCGACTCGGAGGCTTGCCTCCGGGCAACGCAATACTCATGTGTGGCTCCGGCGTCACCGCCTGTCACAACCTGCTCGCGATGGAACTCGCCGGCCTCCCGGGCGCCAAACTCTACTCGGGATCCTGGAGCGAATGGATCCGCGATGCGCGACGCCCGGTGGCGCGGGGCGAAGGGTCGCCCCACGAAACTCCTACGGAGTAATGCGCCCAGCGTCATTTACATGCAGCCCAATTTTGATATCGTGCGCGCCTCATGAATACACCCTCAAAAGTGCTGCCGGCAAATCACCCGTGGAAGATCGGCGAGTCGCTGGATCTGTACCAGGTCGAGGCCTGGGGCAAAGGTTACTTTTCGATCAATGCCGAAGGCCACGTGGTCGTCAGACCGAGCATGGATGCAAGCCGAGAAATCGATCTTTACGAGGTGGTTCGAGGCCTCAAAGCGCGCGATCTGCACACGCCCGTCGTCATTCGCTTCTCCGATATCCTGGCACATCGCTTGCGCCACATAGCCGATGCCTTCGGCACGGCCATCGCCGAGAACGGCTACAAGAACCGCTATGCCGCGGTGTTTCCGATCAAGGTCAACCAGCAACGCCTGGTGGTCGAGGAAGTGTACCGCTACGGGAAGGAGTTCGGCTTCGGGCTCGAGGTGGGCTCCAAGCCGGAGCTGCTCGCGGTGATGTCGATCACCGAAAACGCACCCGACCGTATCGTGGTATGCAACGGCTTCAAGGACGACAGCTACATAGAGGCGGTGATACTCGCCACCAAACTCGGCCGTACCATCATTCCGGTGGTGGAGAATTACGAAGAAATCCATCTGATTCTCAAGCACGCGGATCGCTATGCGGTCCGGCCGAAGATCGGTGTGCGCGTGAAGCTCGCCAGCGAGGGCGCCGGCCGGTGGCGCGAGTCCGCCGGCGAGAAGTCGAAGTTCGGCCTCTTCATCAGCGAAATTCTCGACCTGTATGCGCTGTTGAAAGAACGCAATATGTTGGATTGCCTGCAGCTGGTGCATTGCCATCCGGGCAGCCAGCTGCAGGACATCCGGCGCGTCAAGGACGCCATCAATGAACTCGCCCATGTGTATGCCGAGCTCAAGATCATGGGCGCCGGGCTCCAATACATCGATATCGGCGGGGGTCTCGGCGTCGATTATGACGGTAGCGGCACCAACTACGAGTCGTCGATGAACTACACGCTGAACGAGTACGCCAGCGACGTCGTCTATCGCATCAAGAGCGTCTGCGATGCGCGCGACGTGCCGCATCCCATGATCGTGAGCGAGTCCGGGCGCGCCATTGCGGCCCACCACAGCCTGCTCGTGTTCGATACGCTGGGATCGTCCAAGCTGGACCAATTTCAGGTGTCGGGGCGGCCGGAGGAGGATTACAACGGTGGCGAGGAGCTGCCGCAGCCGGTGCGCGATCTGTTCGATAGCTACCGATCGGTCAACGAACGTCGGCTCGTCGAGTGCTATCACGACGCGCTGCAGGCCCGGGAACAGGCGCTGCAGATGTTCAACCTGGGCTACTTGAGTCTGCAATTTCGCGGTCTGGCCGAAAAGCTCTACTGGGCTACCTGCACCAAGATTCGCGACTATTGCCGCAAGCTCGACCGAGTGCCGGAAGAACTGGAAAATCTCGAGGAAATGCTCAGCGACATCTATTTCTGTAACTTTTCGGTGTTCCAATCGCTGCCCGACAGCTGGGCGATCGGTCAGCTGTTCCCCATCATGCCCATTCAGCGCTTGGCGGAGAAACCGACCCGCAACGCGGTGCTGGCCGACATTACCTGTGATTCGGACGGCAAGATCGACCGCTTCGTTCACCCCCGCGTCACCAAACGCACTCTTGAGGTGCACGAACTGACGCCGGGCGAGTCGTATTACATGGCCGCGTTCTTGGTGGGTGCGTATCAGGAGACCCTGGGCGATTTACACAACCTGTTCGGCGACACCCACGTCGTACACATCAGGCTGCAGGACGGGGGCGGCTGGTGGATCGAGGAAATCGTCAAGGGCGATACGGCCAACAAGGTCCTCGAGTACATGGAATACGACACCGACGAGTTGTATCCGGGGATCGCCCGGGACTGCGAACGAGCGATTCAAGAAGGACGAATGACGCTCGCCGAAGCCCAAGCGGTGAAACGATTCTACGAGAACGAACTGAACGGTTACGCCTATCTCGAGGTCGAGTAAGACCTGTTTCGTTGGCGTTTGCCAACAATAATCCCCTGGCGTAGCATCGGTTTTAGGTTCGTTCCCAAAGCTGCTTGGCTTAAGTGCACGACCGAAGGTACAGGCCGCGATGCGAGTTCGTTTGCGTATCGGTCTGCGTGTTGAAACCGCGCGCGAGCGGCTAACCGCAGTTGGGCGCGCATGTCAGAGAGATTAGTTGAATGACGACGATCTACGTAGGCAACCTGCCATTTACTGCTACAGAGGACGAAGTGCGTAGCCTGTTCGAGCGCTACGGCAAAGTCGATTCCGTCAAACTTATCAACGATCGGGAAACCGGTCGCCCGCGCGGTTTTGCGTTCGTCGATATGGGCGCCGGTGAAGCACAAAACGCGATTCAGCAAACCAACGGCTTTCAAATGGGCGGTAGACCGCTGCGCGTGAACGAGGCCCAGGAACGCGCGCCGCGATCGAAGCCTTCAGGCGGCGGTGGCGGCGGTGGTGGTGGTGGTGGTCCGCGTCGCTGGTAAGTGTTGCTGATCGATTGGGGATTGCAGCGGGCGTAGCTACTCGAGTAGCCACCCGCCGCGACCCGCGAAGCGATTAGCGACCGTCGGGCGTAGCGACGGGCTACCGAGTCGCGTTGCGACGCGCTTCAGCGGTAGGCGCTACCGCGAGTCGGCAGCGTGCGTAGCGTTCGGTGACGTGGGAACCCGATGCCGGGGCCCGGTGCGCGCTCGCGGTCACCCTATTGCGCCGGTGATCACCACATTTCTTTGAGCTGGGCCGCCACATCCACGGCTGCAGCGTCCACCGCCCGTAGACTTTCGATACCGCGTTGGCTGCGAAACGTGGTCTGCTCGAAATGTCCCAATACCTTGTCGGTCATGAACCGGCTTTTCGCACCGTATACGTGAGCGTCCCCGTCCTTTGGTTGTTGGGTCACCGAATATTTGAGAGGCGCGCAGATATGCAATTCGTTGCGCGCGCGCGTCATCGCCACGTAGAGCAATCGTCGCTCCTCTTCGACCATCTCCGGCTTGCCGGTAGAAAACTCCGACGGAAAATTGCCGTCCGCTACATTGAGAACGTACACGTTGTCCCATTCCTGCCCCTTGGCGGAGTGTATGGTCGATAGGATCACGTAGTCTTCGTCCTTCGAGGCCATACCCGACTGATCGCTGGTGAGTGAGGGCGGATCCAGGGTCAGCTCGGTGAGAAATCGTTCGCGGCTGGGATACTGGGCCGACAGCTGCTCGAGCTGCTCCAGATCGCCGGTGCGGCTAAAAGCGGCGTCGTAAATACGTTCCAACTGCGGCTTGTACCACTCGCGCACCATTCCCACCTGGCCGGCCCAAGGGGTGGTGGAATCCGCAAGTTTTTCGACGACTGTACAAAATCGCTTCCAGTCCATTTTTGCGGGCTGCGGCGCATCGAACGACGCCAGACTCTTGACGCTGAGTCCTTGAGCTTCAAAATGGTCCAGCGCCTGTTTGGCATGCGCAGGCCCGATACCGGCGACGAGCTTCAACACGCGGAAACCCGCTACCGAGTTTCGAGGATTGTCGACCCACCGCAGGATCGACAGCATATCCTTGACGTGCGCGGCCTCGAGAAACTTCAGCCCGCCGTACTTTACAAATGGAATATTGCGCCTCGTCAGCTCGACTTCGAGTACGTCGCTGTGATGCGAGCTGCGGAACAGGATCGCATGCCGTTTCAGGGAACCACCGACTTCACGAGTCGCCAGGATTTTGTTGACGATGTATTCGGCTTGGGCCACGGCGTCGTCGAGCGCCACATAGACCGGTTTCTGGGCGGATTGGCGCGTGCCCATGAGGGTCTTGCGATGTTGGCGCGAGCCCTCCGACATGAGCGCGTTGGCGCAATCCAAGATCTGCTGCGTTGAACGGTAGTTCTGCGACAGGACCACCATCTCCGCCTTGGGAGTGTAGCGATCGGCGAACCCCAGGATATTCTCGACCGCCGCCGCACGAAACGAATAGATGGCCTGTGCATCGTCACCGACCACCGTCACGCCTTTGCCGTCCGGTTTCAACGCCTGAATGATCTCGCCCTGCAACGTGCTGGTGTCTTGATATTCGTCGACGAGAAGGTGATCGAAGTTCTTCGACAGACTCTGCGCAAGCGCGGGGGTCTGCATCATCACATGCCAATACAGCAGCAAATCATCGAAATCCAAGACGTTGTGTTTCTGCTTGCGGCCGACGTATTCGCGGTAGAGGCGCGTGAGATCCTGTTCCCACTCGCGACACCACGGGTACTGCTCCTCGATCGTCTGCTTGAGCGACAAACGGGTATTGACCCGGTAGGTATAAATCGCAAGGCAAGCGTCCTTGCGGGGAAAGCGTTTGTCCTTCGACGAAAAACCCAGTTCATGGCGGATGACGTCCATGAGGTCGGCGGAATCGCCACGGTCCAACACCGTAAAGTTCGGGCTCAAGCCCAGGTGTTTGGCATACAACCGCAGAATGCGGTTTCCCACGGAATGGAAAGTTCCCGACCACAGCAGCCGCGATACCACGCTGCGATCGCCCAGCTTGCCGCGCTCGGCGAGCGCTTCGGCCACGATCTTTTGCGTGCGCCGAATCATTTCCTGCGCCGCTCGGCGAGTGAAGGTCAGCATGAGAATACGGGCCGGATCGACGCCGTTCAAAACCAGGTGGGCGGCGCGATGTGCGAGGGTATTGGTCTTTCCGGTCCCCGCGCCGGCCAGGATGAGCATCGGACCGGCGTCGATGCCTTTTTCCGCCGCCGCCACGCCGAATGTGGCGGCGCGCCGCTGCGCCGGATTCAATCCATCGAACGCCGTCGTTGTCTTCGACTTAATCATAAAAAACTATACCAATGAGCTGTACGTATATCCAGATCCTGACATAAAACAGTTCCGCGAGCCTGAAGAATCGCGCAATTGGCAGCCTGCGTGCGAGGAGGCAGATCACAAGCGCCAGAATTTCACAGGGCGAATGAGCCGCCCGAAAGCAACGGAGTCGGCGCTGTGCGGGGGATTATCATGAGACCGGTCATTTTCACCCCAAAGGCCGATCATGTTGAAACCAACGCCGGTTGCCAGCAACCATGTGTACCGAGGTCGCGTAATCGAAGTCTCCAGCGAGGTTCTACGGTATGGGAACGGCCGTGAGTACGAATTGGACTTCGTGCGCCATCCAGGCGCGGCCGCCGTGGTAGCGCTCGATGAATCGAATCGAGTGTGTTTCGTGCGCCAGTACCGCCATGGCATCGCGGACTTCATGTGGGAAATTCCTGCCGGAAAGCTCGACAGCGGCGAGGCGCCGGCGGTCTGCGCAGTGCGTGAACTCGCCGAGGAAACGGGTGTGACGGCTCGAAGCTGGACGTCGCTGGGGGTATACGTTCCGGCGCCGGGAATCTTCACCGAAGTGATCCATCTTTACCTCGCGCGCAAGCTCGAAATCGGCCCCGCCGCGCCGGACGCCGACGAGGAGTTGGAACTGGAATGGTTGCCGTTGCAGGAGGCCCTCGGACGGGTCCAGCGAGGCGACTGGAATGACGGTAAAACGGCCATGGCGCTCATGCGCGCGGAATATCACCTGCAACTGTGACGGCCGCCAAAGTTTGGCGCTTTTCGGGTTGACTTAACCTCGCCATGACCTAAAAAGGGGGGCGTGAGCAAAGACACTGGAAAACCCAAAACCGACGCCGGTTCCGCCGGCGGGCATGCGTCGCCGCCGCGTGACGCTCCGGTGAGCAATACCCGGGTGGGCAACAATACCAGTGGTCGCGTCAAATTCGACGATCGCGGCAATGCGATCTGGGAGTGGTCGGTGACCACCGGGGCGTTCAGCGCCGACGTATCGACTTCGCGGCTCAAGAAATTGGAGAATCCAACCTTGTCGCTGGCTGAAGATGCGCCGACGCCCGTGGACCACGTCAAGTCGAATCCCAAGGGCGTGGCTCACGGCTACAGCCCCTACGACAGCGGCGTGTTGGCCAAGTCCGCGCCCCCGCCCAAAAAGGATTTAAGGCGTTTGAGCGAATGGCTCAAGCTGCGCAAACAAGCCAGCAATAACGATCAAGACGAAGACTAGCTAACGCCGGCTCGGAAGGCGCTACGCCAGCGCATGCCGCAGCTTTGCAGTCGATCCCAATCGGTAGAATTTCCGCAACTCCCGCAGCAGTGCCTCGATGCGGGCCTCTCCGCGCTGCACGAAGCGCCGTTCCAGCCGACGGCAATAGTGGGCCGCACAGCGGTGCGCCGTTCGGTAGCGATGGTATTGTTCGGGCTCGAGGCGCGCATCGAAGCTGACTCGATCGAACAAACGGGGGTGCACCTGGGCCGGGTACGTGCCGCCCTGCTGGTGGGCGATGAGAAACACGGTCGCGGCGTACTTGTCGACTTCAGCCTGTGTTTCGAGTTCGAGCAGCGATACCGGGGCGTCGCGATGCAGACGCCACGCCGTGTAAACGAAATGACTGACGCCTTCCAGCGCCGTGCAATAGTCCGCCATATTGCCTTCCGTCAGCGCACCCAGCGGATCAGCGCTTTCCAACCGCTTCAACAAGCCCGGATCCAGATAGAGCGCCACCCCCGCGCCATCGACGGACTCGGCCAGCAACAGCTCCTCGTCCAGGGTCCGCGTATCGTTTACGGGCGTAAGATCGCGCAACGCGCTTCGATCGGTGACCAAGAAATCCGACACGTCGTAATGGACGTCGACATCGTACAGACGCCCCAGAAGCGATTGCATGCCACGCAATACCGTGCTCACGGGCGGCTCCTCCTAATGCTCGCGCCGGTAGCCGCCCTGCTTGACGGGTTGGACGCCCAGCTTGCTGAGCAAGCCATGTGCCCGAGGACTGCCGGTCTTCATCCATACTTCGTAGAGCCGCAGGATGTCGGCGTCGGTGTGCTGATACGACATCTCGCTCACCTCGTTGAGCGCGTCCACCAAAGGCTGGAATTTCCGCGCCAGTTGCGCGTAGATGGCGGCAACACAGCGGCCGGACATCGAGCGCTGCATGGTATCGGCGAGCGAGCTGTAGGCGTTTCCGCCCATGGCGATGTGATAGTCGATGTCGATCAATTTGCGCGCGAAACTCCGCGCGAAGAACCCCGCAATGAAAAGTGAAACGTCGCCGAGTCGCTGCAGGCTGCGCTGCCGAGCGCTCGCAGTGGGCGCTTCGAGGGCTTCGGCCAGCATGTGCGCCAGCGGCTTGATGCGCAGACCTTCGGGAGTTCGCTCGTAGAGCGCATCCGCGCGCGAGAACATGGTCAGAAGGTTGACGACGTACTGTTCGGCTTGTTCGTCGATATCCAGACGTTGGCGCTCGCTGGCGGCGTGAAATGAATCACGAAAAAATTCCCGCAGCGAACTGACTGCTACTAAAGATCCCGCAGACATTGTTTGCATGTTCGGCGTCCTTTTGTGGCTGACACCATCCTATCGACACTCCAGTGTCCAAGTGAAGTAGTAAAAGTACTGATGTTTCACGGTTTTTTCCAATCAGCACTCGAGTGCGTAGGCTGCCAATCGCTGGGTGCACGCCGGTGGTGCTAAATGATCTCCGCAAGCGCCGAGACGGTGCAGTGGCGGAGCGGGTGCTACATAATCTCCGCGAGCGTCGATACGGTGCGCAGCGGCGCTGCGAACTGCGCGGGCCACGTGCGCGCGTCTCGATTGAGCCACACTGCCTGCATACCGGCTTGGGTCGCGCCGACTACATCCGCCAACGGATCATCGCCGATGTGCAGCACTTCGATCGGCTCCACGCCGGCGATGCGCAGCAGATGCGCGAAGATCCGGGCGTCGGGTTTCGCCGCTCCGGCGGCCGACGCGGTGATGTGGCCATCGAACAAATCGGCGATGCCGCAGCGATTGAGATCGGCGTTGCCGTTGCTCACGGCGAACAGCCGATACTTGGAGCGCAGACGTTCGAGCGCGGGACGCACGTCGTCGTAGAGTTCCACGCGATTGCGCTCGACGAAGAAAATTTCCAACGCCTCTTCGACCGGCGTGCCGGGGGCGAGCGACCCGGCGCCGAGTTCCGCTGCGTAGCCGGCCGCGGCGAACTGCTCGGCGAGAGCGCGGCGGCGAAGAAACGTCATGTCGTGGCATTGATCCGGAAACCGCTCCGCGATACACGCACGTAGCGCGCGCATCGAATCGAGATCGTGGCCATGCGCCGCCCGCGGATGGTGTGCACGAAGCCATGACAGCAACGCGGCTTCGGCTGCCGCAATGACCGGCGCGACGGGCCACAAGGTGTCATCCAAGTCGAGACTGATGATTCGCGGCTCTATCATCCGGAGATTCTACCTTGCTCGGGCTACAATACCGACCAAGGAATTCTTGGGAGAAACTCAATGGTTGTCGATCGTATGGCTGTTCTGGTGTTGCTTGCTGCCTGCACTCTGGGCTCCGCGGACGCGGCACCCCGGGCCGCCGCAGCGGCGGCGGATATTGCACAGCCGTTCAGTGTCCAAGACCTGGTTCGCCTCGAGCGTATCTCCGAGCTCGCGGTATCCCCCGACGGCAAACGCGTGGCCTACACCTCGCGCACGACGGATATGGACGCGAACAAAGGTCGCACCGCCATATGGTTGCTCGATACGCGCAAGCGCAACGCCTCGGCCGTGCGGATCACCGACAGTGCAACCAATGCAAACTCCGCCGCCTGGAGCGCCGACGGTCGTTATGTGTACTATTTGTCGAACCGCGGAGGTTCCAGCCAGGTGTGGCGTAGCACCGCCCGACGTAGCGACGCCCAGGGTAGCGATGCCCAGAGTGGCGACGCCCAAGAGATCACCAATCTCCCGCTCGACGTCGGTAGCTTTCGCGTGTCGCCGCGCGGTACCCAAATTCTGGTCAGCGTGGAGGTCTTCATCGACTGTGCCGACCTCGCCTGCACCAAACAACGATTGGAGGCGGCCGCACACTCTCCCGCCCACGGCGTGCTGTACGACAAGCTGTTCGTGCGGCACTGGGATAGCTGGAGCGATGGTCGCCGGTCGCAGCTGTTCGGCATAGCGCTCGACGCTGCGGGTCTCGCAAACGGCACGCCGGTCAACCTGAGCGGCGGTATCGGCGACGTGCCCGGTAAACCCTTCGGCGGACGCGAAGACTATGCATTCAGTCCGGACGGCCAACGAGTAGCGTTCTCGGTGCGCGCTGCGCCACTCGGCGAGCCCTGGTCCACCAACTTCGATATCTATCAAGTCGCTGCCGGCGGCGGTAAGCCCGAGAATTTGACTGCCGACAATCCGGCCTGGGACGGACAACCCGCCTTCTCGCCCGACGGATCGCAACTCGCTTATGTCGCCATGGAGCGCCCGGGCTTCGAAGCGGACCGGTTTCATCTCGTTCTGCTGAACACAAAGTCCGGCGTCAAACGTCCGCTTACGCAGAAGTGGGATCGGTCGATCTCCAAGTTCGAGTGGTCCCCCGACGGCAAGAGCTTGTTCGCCACCACCGACCATTTGGGGCAGCACCCATTATGGGCAATCGACGCCGCCACAGGCCGCGCATCCGCGATCACCGGAGACGGCGATGTCGAAGACTTCGCCGTCGGGCCGCGGCAAGTGTTCTACACCCAAAGTACTCTGGCGAATCCGGCGGACATGTACTCCGTGGGCTTCGCCGGCGGCACGACGCTCGAGCTCACGCATGTCAATCAGGCGGCTCTCGCCAATCGCAAAATGAGCGAATACGAACAGTTCAACTTCCCCGGTTGGAACGACGAGAATGTATTCGGCTACCTGGTGAAGCCGGTGGATTTCAAGCGCGAGCGGAAATATCCGGTCGCGTTGTTGGTGCACGGCGGACCGCAGGGAAGCCTGGCGAATGTATGGCACTGGCGATGGAACGCCCAAAGCCTCGCCGGCGCGGGCTACGCCGTGGTGATGATCGATTTCCACGGCTCCACCGGTTATGGGCAGGCGTTTACCGATTCCATCAGCGGCGATTGGGGCGGCAAGCCGCTCGAGGATCTGAAGCGTGGGTTGGCCGCGGCGCTGAAACAATATCCGTGGTTGGACGGCGATCGCATGTGCGCCCTCGGCGGATCCTACGGCGGCTACATGATGAATTGGATAGCGGGTCAGTGGCCCGATCGCTTCAAATGCATCGTCACGCACGACGGTATTTTCGACAATCGCAGCATGTATTATTCCACCGAGGAACTGTGGTTTCCCGAATGGGAGAGCGGCGGCCCCGAATACGTCAATCCGGCCGGCTATTCGAAACACAATCCCATCGATTATGTTGACCGGTGGAAGACGCCCACCCTGGTGATTCACGGACAGCTCGACTACCGCGTCCCGTACGTCCAAGGCCTCGCCGTGTACACCGCCTTGCAGCGGCGCGGGATCCCGAGCGAACTGCTGTACTTCCCGGACGAGAACCACTGGGTGTTGAAGCCGGCCAACAGCATTGAATGGTACGACACGGCGATCGGGTGGCTTGACCGCTGGACGCGGCCATGAACTGCGCCAGCGCGGCGCGTCACGACTCGATGCCGCGCCACGCCGCGGGATAGTCGGCGCCCAGCTGCAAGATGCGGTTCAGGAGCTCACGGTAGCGCATGCCGGCGGTAAGCGCGGATTGCGAAAAATCTTCAGCCATGGAGATGTTGGGATTCGCGTTGGCCTCCAGCACGTACAGCGCCCCGTCGGCACGCAAGCGGAAGTCCATGCGCGCATAGCCTGTCAGGTGCAACGCGCGAAAGATACGTTTCGACAGCCGCTCGAGACTCGCCACCGTGCCCTCCGGCAAATTGGCGGCCGCCGCGGTGGTGATTTGATACTTTTCTTGATACCGCTTATCCCACTTCACTTTGCGGGTCGCAATGGCCGGCAGCCCCTCCGGCAGCGACCCAAACGTCATTTCCCACACCGGTAGCACCCGCAAACGATCGTTGCCGATGACGCCAACGTACAGCTCCCGCCCCTCGATATATTCCTCGACCAGCGCATCCGAGTGCGTTTGTTCGTGAATGAAGGCGATGCGTTCCACCAATTGCTTCTCATCGGTGACCACGGACGCCTGGGCAATACCGAGCGAAGCGTCTTCGGTCGACGATTTCACGAACATCGGAAAGCGGAGTTTTTTCGGAATTCGCGGTTTCTTGCCGCGGGCGAAAACCATGAATTGCGGCGTCGGAATCCGGTGATAGGACAGCAATTGCTTCGAGAGGACTTTATCCCGGGACAGCAACATACCGCGGGGATTGCAGCCGGTGTAGGGCTGACGCATCAGCTCGAGAAAGGCCACGACATGTTGGTCGTAGGTCACGATCCCGTCGAATTCCTCCAGCAGATTGAAGACGATGTCGGGCTTCCAATCGGCAATGGCGCGGCGCAATTCCGACAAGCTGTCCGAAAGTCCCAACGGCAGGACTTCATGGCCGGCGGCTTTCAGATGCGTAATGACGTCGTACTCGGTCCGCCATTCGTCGATCTCCTTTTCGGTAGCGCCCACCAAGGACTCTGGCGGCACGAGGGTCGAGTGCACCAACACCAGCGCGCGCAGCTTCTTCACAGCGCAACCCGCGGTAACTGCCGCTCTTCGTAGGATTCCGCAAGCCGCGCGATCACCCAAACCAACTGAGTTTTGAGTTCGCGCCGCGATCCTCGCACGTATAGACCGAGGCTTTCGCTGCGCTCGATCATCAGCCGCAGGACTTGATGAACGAGATACTCGCTGAACGCCCCCGTGCGCACGAATTGATTGCGCAGCGCATTGCGCAACTCGCGCAGCACGCTGGCGGCCTTCGGCGCGGACCTTAGCCGCGGTGCCGTGGTAAACACCTTGAGCAACAACTCGTCGGCGCCGGATCGACGCGGCATTCGGTAACGTGCCAGCTTGAGCTCGTAGTGCTGACGCAACGTACGAACTTCATCGGCGACGTCCTCGATAGTCGTTCGATCGGTGACCGCGGGCTTGGCGTCGCCGATCTGCGCGGCAAGCCCGTCGATGTATTCGAGTTTGGCAAATGCCGGCCATCCCGCATACTCCCGCCGCCACGCAGATTGGGGTTTCAGCCAGACCGCGAACGTCTCGGCAAAGTCCTCCGTCGGGTGTGCCTGCGCATACCACGCGCCCAAATGTTGTACGAAGCGACGGCTTCCCGGCCGCGGACGGTACGTATCTGGATAGGGCAGCGATGCAGGACCGAATACTTCCCGCCAATGCCGTTTGCGTCTCAAGCGATAGGCCGAATCGATGGCGTGTCCGGCCTCGTGCCGCAAGATGCGCATCAACCAGTTCCGATTACCGCCTTCAACCTCGCGCATGAAACGGCGTTCGATGCTCGTCAGGCGCCGGTGTGCCAGATAGAAGGGAATCGCGATTCCGGGAATGCCGTCCGGCGAGAACCATTCCTGCGCCAGCCAACAATGCGGCCTGAAGCGAATGCCGCGCATCGCAAGTTCCCGGTATAGCCGATCGATGGCCGGCTCGAGGTCGGTGCCCTCGATCGTGAGCTTCAAGTCGCAAAATCGCAGACTGAGCAGCTGCTCGTCGGACAGTGTCTCCCACGCGTGGTGTTGCCGCCGTGATCGGCGGGAACGAGCGACGGCGCTGGAGTGAGGCATTCTCAAGTCAAGGTAAGGTCGGGAGTGGGCTGCAGGAAGCGGCGTGATCCGGATCGATATGCTCCGCACGAAGCGACGCCGTACCAAGCGTTTCCGTACGGAGCGTCTCCAGCCCCGCGAAGTCGAACAGAGCGGGATCGGCGAGCTGCGATGCGGACGCATTGCAAATACTCGAGAAAATGGATTCCACGCGGCCGGGAAATTTCTCGTCCCAATCGCGCAGCATGTTTTTTACCAGCACGCGCTGCATATTCGCCTGCGAGCCGCAGAGCGTGCACGGAATGATCGGAAATTCTCGCGCCGTCGCATAGCGCGAAATGGCTCGCTCCGGGACGTACGCCAGCGGCCGGATCACGATGTGCCGCCGGTCTTCGCTGAGCAGCTTCGGCGGCATTGCCTTGAGCCGGCCGCCGAAAAACATGTTCAAGAACAACGTTTCGACGATATCGTCGCGATGATGACCCAATGCGATCTTGGTGACTCCGTTCTCGGCGGCGTACCGATACAATGCACCGCGCCGCAAGCGCGAACACAAACCGCACATGGTCTTGCCGTCGGGAATGACGCGCTTGACCACCGAGTAGGTGTTCTGTTCGATGATATGGAACGGCACACCCAGGTCGGTCAAATAGGCGGGAAGAACTTCGGCCGGAAATCCCGGCTGTTTCTGATCCAGATTGACCGCGATGAGTTCGAAGCGAATAGGCGCGCTGCGCTGCAAGCTCAACAGGATGTCGAGCAGCGTGTACGAGTCCTTCCCCCCCGACAAACACACCATGACGCGATCGCCGTCGGCGATCATGCCGAAGTCACCGATGGCTTTACCCACCAACCCACGCAGCTGCGCCTGCAGCTTCTTGAAATTGTTCGAATGACGGGTCGCGGGGTTCATCGCGGCCTCAAGGCGATTCCAGATACTTGGCTTCCAAATACCGTAGGTACGCTGCCGCGGTCAGCGGCTTCCCCGTCGCCTGCTTCATGAGCTCCTGCACCGGCAGCCGAGCGCCGACGCCGTGTACATTGTCGCGCAGCCAATCCATCACACCGCCGAACTGTCCCGCCGCGATTTCCGCGTCCAGTGACGGTCGTTCAGCGCGCAAGGCTTCGTTCAATTGGCCGGCGATGACGGCACCCAAGGCATAGGACGGAAAATAGCCGAAGTGTCCCACCGCCCAATGGATGTCCTGCAGACATCCATCGACGTCGGTGGTCGGCCGAATGTTCAACCGCTGTTCGAGGTTGGCATTCCAGGCTTCCGGGAGGTCCGCAACCGGCAACGCGCCATCGAGAATCTTTTTCTCGAGTTCGTAACGCAGCATGATGTGCGCCGGATACGTCAGTTCGTCGGCATCCATGCGAATCAGACTGCGCTTCACGCGGGTCAGATGCCGGTAGAGATTATCCTCGCTCCACTCCGGACCGCTGACCTGCAAATATTTTTCGAGTAATGGCTTCAAATATTTGACGAAGGAACGGCTGCGGCACAAGTTCATTTCGAACAACAGCGACTGACTCTCCTCGAGCGCCAGGCCGCGATCGCGGCCCACCGGCTGATCGCGCCATTTCAGCGGCAGGCCCAAATCGTACATGGCATGGCCGGTCTCGTGCACCGCTCCCAGCAATCCCGAAAACGGATCGGTGGCATCGAAGCGCGTCGTCACCCGTATATCGCCGGGTACGCCCTCGGTAAAGGGATGCTCGCTTTCATCGAGACGGCCGCGATCGAACGGAAACCCCAGGGCTTTGAGCACATCCACCGACAGCGAACGCTGGCGCGACACGGTGAATTTTCCGGCCAGCGGGATGGGCGCCCGATCGGCCTGCACTTCGATGGCTTGATTGATGAGGCTGGGAAGCTTGCGGGATAAGGCCGTGAAAATCGTGTCGATATCCGCTGTCGAAATACCCGGCGTAAATCCGTCCACCAGCGCATCGTAGGGTGCCAGTCCGCGCGCCTGACCCAGCAATGCCGCCTTGTCGCGCACCAAGTGCACCACCTCTTCCAGATGCGGGGCGAAAATCTTGAAGTCGTTGGCCTTTCGCGCCTCGACCCAGAACACTTCGGCTCGCGCGGTAGCCTTCGCCAGGCGTGCGATCAATGAGGGCGGAGTCGCAATGGCATGGTCGCGTTGGCGCCGCATCTCGCGCAGGTTGGCCAGCGGCCAATCCTCGAGCTGGGAGGAGCCGGCTTCGGCACGCTCGAGCAATCGCGCCACCTTCGGCGTCGTGAGCAAGGCGTGGTGTTCGGTCTCGAGCGCCGCCAGCTGTTCGCCACGCACATCGGCGCTGCCGCGCGGCATCATCACCGCTGCGTCCCAGCGCAGTAACGACAGCGCGCCCCGAAACGCATGCAAGCGGCGAAACTCTTGTTCCAATTGTTCGTAAGGCGAGACTGCCATGATAGACCTTGGGACGGGTGACGTAGGCGTCGGCGCCTTGTTAGCTAACTGTTCAGCTTACCAGAGACGCGAGCAATTGACCCGTCCGAGCCGAGTAAAATCTTTAAATTTCAATGAGTTATTATTGACCATGCAATGAAAACGAACCCTGTTGGTGAAACGGCAGATCGCGCAGGAAGGGCAAATCGATGCTCGCTGCACCGGTCATTTCGTAGTCGATGGAGTCGGAGCGCTTATCCGTCCTCTGGCTGAGCTTCAGCAAGGCCAGCGCCGCGTTGGCGGTGATGGTCATGTCGAACTGAGCGTTGCCTTGCGCGGGAACCACGAAGGCACGGTTGCTGACGCCGCTTGCGATCCGCTCGCCCGCTACATTCAACTCGGCGTGCAGACGGGTCACCGGCAAGGGACGGTCGTTCGGATTTTGGATATTTAATTTGACCAAAAAATTCTGCTGCAGAAGGTTGCCGCTGACCAGTTCGATGCCGGTCACCGACAGGGTGGGCCGCTCGAATTTCGGCGCAATGAGAGAGCATGCGGCCGCGCATACCGCGAACGCCCATACCAGCAGCCGTCGGCGTATCAGCATTCTTGAACCTCGCGTGGCAACATACGGAAATGATACCGGTTATCCCCGCCCGGCCCCTACCGCGCCGGCAGCGGCCGCCAGCGAGCGCGACGGTCGCCGTGCTCACGATGGTGGTGCCAATGATGGTGGTGCCATTGGCGGTCGTGCCAACAACGGCCGTTGCGGCCGCGGACCCGCCACACCCAGCTGCGCCGCCGCCCAGCCCTGCGGCGCCATCCGCGGCGGACGCGGAGCCCGCGGCGCCAAGTGCCTCTTTGGCCGCCCATTGCCTCGAGTCCGGCGATGGCTACCTGCGCGCCCGAGTGGCGGGTGCCATCGACGCTAAAATCGATTGGCCGAACAGCGGGACGCGATGCCAAGGCGAATCCAAGCGGGTGCCTCCCGGCGTTCGCCTGAGCTTCCAGCGCGATTCCGGCACCAAACCGGATTTGTTGTTCGTGTTCGGTCTCACCGGGGTTCGCAAGGGACAGCCGGCGCGGGCGACGGGCGCCAATCTCACCGTTATTTTGCAGGGCACGAACCAGATCTTCGGTACTCTCGGCGATTCGCGCTGCACCGTAGATTCACTGACCCAAAGGCCGCTGCCGGCCCCGGGAGCTTACCGGGTCGAAGCGCGCGGCTTTTGTACGCAACCCGCACACGCGGTGCGCGGCAACGGAGCCGTGCTGGTGAGCACCTTCGAGTTCGCCGGCTTGGTGAATTATGAAAGCGACGATCCCGAGCAAGGTGCGGGCGATGTCCCAGCAGCCGGTGTCCCAGTGGATGGCGTGTCAGCAGCGGGTGTCCCCGCGCCACCCAAGCCAGCGCCAGGCGATCCGGCGTCACGCAACCAGGCGGCGCGAAAGTAACCGGCTAACGGGCGACTTCGCCGCGCTTGCGAAGCCGGATCTCCAGCAGCTTGGGCCAGTTCTTGCCGGTGACGAACAGCCGATCGCCCTTGGCGTCGTACGCAATGCCGTTGAGCACGCCGTCCGGTCCCTCGACTTGATCCCTAGGGCTTAGCAGCCCGGCAAGATCGACCAGGCCGACGACGTGGCCGTTCCTCGGGTCGATGCGAACGATGAAGTTCGTTTGCCACAAGTTGGCGTAAATTTCTCCCTTGACCCATTCCAACTCATTCACGTTGGGTACGGGTTTGCCTTCGAAGGTTACTTGAATGCGGTTGGTTTCCTTCAGCGTCTGGGGGTTCAGAAACCGCAGCTCCGACGTCCCATCGCTCATGATGATTTGCCTGCCATCCTGCGTCAGTGCCCATCCTTCACCCTCGTATTGGAACTGCTTTTGCAGCTTGAAGGTAGCCAGGTCGAAGACGAATCCAACGTGCGACTTCCAGGTGAGACTGATGAGATGCCCGTCCCAATTGACTATTCCCTCGCCGAAATACTGCGCAGGGATATCGAGCTTCTGCACCACCGCTCCGGTGTCGATTCGCACCTTGCGAATGGATGAGTGCTGCTCGAGGCCGGTGCTCTCGTACAAGAAACCGTTCAGGTAAAAAAGCCCCTCGGTGAACGCCGACGGATCATGGGGGTAGGTATGAACGATTTCATAATCGTACAGGGGCACCGCCGCCTGAGATGCGACCGCGCACAGGCACGTCAATAGAACCAATATGAGTTTGGGCGATCGCATAGTGACTGGATATCGGCCGACCACGCGCAGCTCCCGCCCAGCGGGCAAAGTGTAACGTCCCGCATCGTTCCCCGCGCGGCGTCGAACTCGGTGACAGCGGAAATCCCTCCAAGGGAACTCCTACCTCCCGTCCCGGTCTTGTCCTACAGACACCAATCGTACTTGTGGTACAAATGCAACAATAAAAATGCGGGTGTTTACAGACGATTGGAATTAGTTAATTTTGCTGATATTTCTGCATGCGGCGCAACAACACCCAGCTGTTGCTCTGTGCGCACTAACATGGAGAGAAGGGCTTATGAAGCGATTGATTTTGGGTGGACTCTTGGCAGCGGTGGCTGTGGTGGGCAGCGTCCGCATTGCGTCGGCGGCCGATGACACGGGCGCGTTTTATGTGAGTCCCATGCTGCAATATGACAAGTTGGATGCTCATCGCGAAGCGGACCAGAACTATGGGTGGCAGCTCGGTCTCGGATATGACTTCGCGCCCGGTTGGGCCTCCGAACTCGATTACAGCCAGTTTTCCACCCCGCATCGGGCCGGCGGTGCTGGCCTGCGTCTCTACGAATACAATGCCGACATCATCAAGAAGTTTTTCCCCGACTCCATCGTCCAGCCCTACTTGCTCGTAGGCGCCGGCGGCCTCGACGACGTCGTGCCTCACTACGGTCATACCAGCGCCGTCGACGCGGAAGCCGGCGGCGGTTTGATGGTCGGTCTTGGCCCGCAAACGGGCCGGTACCGTATGCAAATGCGCGCGGAAGCCAAATACCGACGCGAATTCATCGATACGAATTTTACCGGCAACAAGGATCCCAGCGACGTCATCTTCGGCGTGGGTTTCCAATTCATGTTCGGCGCTCCGGTTCCTCCGCCGCCCAAGGCGGTGGTCGTCGCTCCGCCGCCGGATAGCGACGGTGACGGCGTGCCTGACGACATCGATCGCTGCCCGAACACCCCGGCGGGTGCGAAGGTCGACCAATACGGCTGTGAATTCGACCAAGATGGCGACGGCGTCGTGGATCGTCTCGACCAATGTCCGAATACGCCGCACGGTACGCCGGTGGACGCGAAGGGCTGCCCCCTCGATAGCGACGGCGACGGTGTGCCGGACACCCTCGACAAGTGCCCCAACACGCCGAAGGGCGACAGGGTCGACTCGGTGGGTTGCACCATCCGGGACGAGATCAAACTGCAGGGCGTCAACTTTGCGACCGATTCAGCCGACCTCGTATCGGAATCGGACGTCGTGCTGAGCTATGCGGTCGACACGCTCAAGAAATATCCCAACTTGGTCATCGAGGTTCGGGGTCACACGGACAACCGCGGCTCGAAGAAGCACAACCTGGCGCTTTCCCAACGCCGCGCCGATTCCGTGTTGCGCTACTTGAAAGACCATGGAGTGACCAATTCGATGACGGCCAAGGGTTACGGCGAAGACAAACCCATCGCCGATAACAAGACCGCCGACGGTCGCATGGAGAATCGCCGAGTCACGCTGCGAATCATCAGCGGTTTCTAAGAATGCGGCTCTAGAGAATAACGACGAGCCGAGCAAACTGGCCCCCGTGCGCGTAAGTGCCCGGGGGCCTTCTATTTGCGAAGCACCGATTTGCGAAGCGCCGATTAGGTCGCCATCGCTTGTGCGGTGAACCACACGTGGCTAGTCTCGCCGCATGGACCGACGCGACTTCCTTGTTTCGAGCACCGCCGCTTTGGCAGCGCCCGGCGTTTCCTTGGGCGCTCAGCTCGACGCCGTCGAGGAATTGACGCTCGAGGACATCGCCGCGGCGTTCGCCGCGGGTCGCCTGACGTCGCGGCGCCTGACCAAGCTCTACCTCGATCGTATCGGCGCGTTGGACCGCAGCGGACCGGCACTGCGTGCCGTGCTCGAAATCAATCCATCGGCACTCGATAGCGCCGCTGCTCTTGACCACGAGCGCCTGTCGAAGGGGCCACGCGGGCCGCTGCACGGTGTGCCGATACTCATCAAGGACAATGTGGAGACGTTGGATCGGATGATGACCACGGCCGGGTCGCTGGCGCTCGAGGGTTGGTATGCCCCCACCGACGCCCCGCTGGTGGCGCGCCTACGCGCGGCGGGCGCGGTGATTCTGGGCAAGACCAACCTGAGCGAGTGGGCGAACTTCCGCTCCACCCATTCCAGCAGCGGCTGGAGCGGCCGTGGAGGCCAGACACGTAACCCCTACGCGCTCGACCGGTCGCCGTCCGGGTCCAGTTCGGGATCGGCGGTGGCGGTCAGCGCGAACCTGTGTGCCCTGGCCGTGGGCACCGAAACCAACGGCTCCATCGTAAGCCCCGCATCCATCAACGGCATCGTCGGACTGAAACCCACCGTCGGCTTGGTGAGTCGCAGCGGCATCGTACCCCTATCGCACAGCCAAGATACCGCGGGACCATTGGCTCGAAGCGTGCGCGACGCGGCGGTGCTGCTGAGCATCATGGCGGGTGAAGACCGCTCCGACGCCGCCAGCGTCGCAGTGGGCGATCGATTCGAGCGCGACTACGCACGCTTTCTTGACCCTCAGGGTTTGCGTGGTGCGCGCCTGGGAATTGCGCGGCGCTTTTTCGCCGATAACGCACCGCTCAACGGGTTTCTCGACCGCTGCGTTGCAATGCTCGAACATGCCGGCGCCATCATCGTCGACCCGGCTGACTTGCCCATGCACGGCGCGGCGGGGCCGACGGAGCTGGAAGTCCTGCTGTATGAATTCAAGGCCGACCTGAACACCTATCTCGCGCGCCTGCCCGCCGGCTCCGGGGTTCGATCGCTCGCGGACTTGATCCGCTTCAATGAGGCACACGCAGCCACGGAACTGGCATTCTTCGATCAGGAGCTACTGCGCCAAGCGGACGCCAAGGGCGGCCTCGAAGAAGCCGCCTATCGAGATGCTCGAGCGACGTGTCTCAACGTGACGCGCAGCGGCGGCATCGATGCCGTGCTTGCCGAAAATCATCTGGATGCCGTGGTGACCTTGACCTCGGGCCCGGCATGGTTGATCGATACATTGAATGGAGACTCGGATTCCGGGGGCTGTTCGGGGCCCGCCGCGATTGCCGGGTATCCGCATATTACGGTGCCGGCGGGACTGCATCGTGGCTTGCCCATCGGGCTGTCGTTTTTTGCCGCTGCCTTCAGCGAACCCACGCTGTTGCGGCTGGCCTCCGGATTCGAACACATCGCACGCGCACGCACGGCGCCGCGTTTCTTGTCCCACGTTTAGCCACACCACGTAGCCGCACCCCTGCCTTCACGTGCCCGTGACTTTGTAATTATTACACCGTAGTGGCTTTGTAATTTTTACTAAGTAGCACTAAAACAACAACACTCCGCCCCACGGTTTTTCGCTGTTTCCTACTAGTATTTCCCTAACAGGGTGCTATTGTTCTTTTACATTTCCGCACTTGTGTCAATGACGCAACGTTCGGCGTTTGGGATGAAAAATTTTAATCAACGGGGCGACCAGCGACGCTAACGCAGCTCGGTCGACAATCAACCGTCCGCAAGGGCGTCTGATTGGATGTGAAAAGGAGATCCATGATGTTGAGTATTCTTTCGATTCGGCAAGCGGTAGAAGTGACCGGGTGTGCTGCCACGGGGACAAAACCTAAACAGCCAAGTGTGGCTCATCGAGTTAAATTGATGCGCGCTTTACTCGGCGCAGTCTGTGGCGGCGTGCTGGCCACGGTCAGCCTGCCCGGCCTCGCGCAAACCACCGGCGTCGCCGCGGATACGTCGCTTGAGGAAGTGGTCGTTACGGGTTCACGCATCCGGGGCATTACCAATGCCGACAGCCCCAGCCCTATATCAGTGTTTACCTCCGAGGAGATTGCGCTCACCAAGGCCACCAACCTCGAAGACATCCTCGGCAAAATGACGGGTGTCACACTGGGCTCGACACTTGCGTCCAACAACGGCGGGGGCGGCGCATCACAGGTGAGTCTGCGCGACCTCGGTCAGGCTCGGACTCTGATCCTGATCGATGGCCAACGGCTGATTCCTGTCTTCGGCGTGACTCAGGCCATACCGGACCTCAATTCGGTGCCCATCTCGATGGTCGAACGGATCGAAGTGCTGCGTGGCGGCGCCTCGTCGATCTACGGCGCCGACGCCATCGGCGGCGTCGTCAACATCATCACCAAGAAGCACTATGAAGGAATCGACCTCGACGTCGGCTACGGTGTACCCACGGACAAGGGTGGCGGTGGCCAATCCAGAAATCTCGCCGGCACCATTGGCGTCAATTCCGACAAGGGCAATGTAATCGTTGCGCTCAGTTGGGACCATATCGACCCCATCGGACAGTGGCAACGAGGCTGGGCCGTCGATCCGCATCTGGGCGCCGCGTATGGTGAGGGTGGCTCGACCTATCGATCGCAGCTGAACGTATTGCAAAACGAAAACGACGGTACTATCTGGGTCGGTGGAGTACCCTACAGCAACAAAGATCCCGCCACGTCCGGGCTCGTCCCGAACACGGTCTACCTGCCCGGTCAAGGGGTTCTCAAGCTCAATGCCGGCGCACCTAGCTGGAACTACCTGACCCAGGGCTTGGATCGCAAAGAAATCAGCGTCAACTCGCACTATGAGATTGCTCCCGACACGCGCTTCGTGCTCGAGGGATTCTTCTCCGATCGCAATAGCCAGGGTTCACTGCGTCCTGAACCGCTGCTCGGCGATACCATCGCGACGACCGCGTTCGCCGGCTTCTACGTCCCCGACTATGCGCCGGGTAACACCACCGGTACCACCTTCCCCGCGTTCCTGACGCCAGACCAATTCGGCCCACGCCGATACAACGACGAATCGAAGACATCCCGCGTTCGGGCCGGTTTCGAGGGCGACGTCGGCACCACCGATTTCAAGTGGGAAGCGGGATTCGTCAATCAGCAGAACTCGACCCTCAATGTCACTAATAATGAGGGCAACTTCAACGCCCTCGCGCAGATCTCGGGCCAAGTCAACTGCGTCAATGTGCCGGGCGGTTGCAGCCCTGCGACGGCGGCGCAATTGGCCTCGTCGGCAGCAGCGGTCGCGGCTGGGATACAGAAAACCCTTGTGACATCGGTGCCGACCGTCATGCCGAATTTCTTCAACGGGCCGAACATGTTCACAGCGGCGCAGGTCGCGTACCTGACCTTCAACAATACCGACGCCAACTCCTCCACCGAACGGTATGTCTACGCCGACGTGAACGGAACTTTGTTCAATCTGCCGGCAGGACCGCTGCGCATGGCCGTCGGCGCGGAACATCGCAACGAGTATGCCCAGGACAACCCGGATACCCTGGTGCAGGAAGGCTATGGCCCCAACCAGTCCGGGCCGACCGCAGGCGGATACGCGGTATCGTCGGCCTACGTGGAATTCAACGTGCCGATTCTCAAGGATGTGCCCTTCGCGAAGAACCTGACGCTCTCGCCCAGCGGACGCTTCGACAAGTACAACACGTTCGGGTCGGCGGTGACTTGGAAAATGGGCCTCGAATGGACTCCGGTCGAGAGCGTGCGCTTCCGCGGCTCGTATTCAACCGGCTTCCGCGCCCCGAGCGTCTCGGAACTGTACGCGGGTCAAGGCATCAGTGACCTTACGGGCGACGGCGATCCCTGCGACACCCGGGCAGCCGGTTACAACGGTAACTCGAACGTCGGTAAGGGCGTCCTGTCGGCTGGGTCGACCTGTTCGAAGGCCGTGGCGGGTGGCGCTGCGGTAACCAGCTTCAATTCATCGACGAATAACCAGACTGCACAGCAGCAGCAAGTACTGCAAGGCGGCAATCCCGGCCTCCAGCCCGAGAAGGCGTTCCAGTATGGTTATGGCTTCGTGGTGACGCCGACGATCCTGCCAGGCTTCAGTTTCTCGGTCGACTACTACAATATCCGGGTCGACAACACCGTCCTCACCGGCGGCGTCGTCAATGCCACCAGCGTGGACACGGTCCTTGTCGGCTGCTACGGACCGCAGCAGAACCAGGCATATTGTAATTTGATCAAGCGCGACCCGGTGAGCGGAACGATCATCCAGATCGACAGCCTGAACGACAATTTCGGCACTGCCCGGGTAACCGGCATCGACTATGAGCTCGCCTACGATACGCAGCGCGCGCAATTGAACCTGCCCGTTCCCGGGGCGCTCAGTTTCGACCTGCAGCTGGAACACCAGTACAAAAACACGCAGAGCAATGCGGACGGCTCGGTGAGCAGCTACGTAGGCTCTTTCCAGTACTCGAGCGAGTATATCCATCCGAGCTGGAAGGGACTTGCCACGCTGGAGTACAGCCTGGGACCGTGGACCGCGCACTGGGACACGCGGTTCCTCGAGGGAATGCATAACTTCGATGGCGGCCCGGATGTCTACGGCAACGCAATTGGCAACTATTACTATCACAATCTGAGCGGCAGCTTTAGCCTCAAGGACATGGGGCCGGTGAAGAACATTCGCTTCGTGCTGGGCGTCAACAACTTGTTCGACAAACAGCCGCCGTTCTTGAGCGGCGACAGCATCTGTAAGTGCAACACGTTGGCCGGTCCCTACGACCTTGCCGGTCGAACCGTGTATGGCCACATCAATGCCAAGTTCTGATTCGATGTTTGGATAGCGTCCGGCGTCCGGTTGGGCGCCTCAGTCGAGAAGGCGGGCCAGGTGGCCCGCCTTTTTTTTGACGAGTGCCCGCGCGTGCGCGGAACTGCGCCCCCATTGCGTCCGGCAAATGACCCATGCATTCTACGCAGCGATTCGGTGAGATCTGCTTTTCGGCGCGCTCGGTAGGGAAACACCAAGGACGTGCTGTAGGCAATTCCCCGATTGATGAAATCCGGATAATTGCGTGGGATTGGAAATAAATACGTGGGATGAGCGGTACGGCTCTGGAAGCGCGACGCTTTCCGTTGATCAGGGAACAGGGAGAATACGAATGAAGATGTCTTATCGATTGGCACCCGCCGTCATGGCGGTTGCCGCAATCCTTGGTCAGGGCGGGGCGGCCCTAGCCGCTGCTGAACCATCCCAGGCGCTCGAGGAAGTGGTTGTAACCGGATCGCGTATCGCGACGACGGAACTCGATTCCTTCGTACCCATTACCGTGGTCAACAGCGCGGCAATCGAAGCCACGGGCACGATCAATATCGCGACCTCCTTGCGCGACCTGCCGTCGGTGGGCACGTCCGTATTGAGCACCGCCAACAGTAATTTCCTGACCAGCGATCAGGGCGTCAATACCATCAACCTGCGTAACCTCGGGGACAGTCGCACGCTAGTGCTGGTCAACGGCAGGCGTATGACGCCGGGCGTATCCGGCACGACCCAAGTCGATCTCAATACCATTCCGACGGAGTTCATCGAGCGTGTGGAAATCGTCACGGGCGGCGCTTCGGCGATTTATGGCTCGGACGCCGTCGCCGGCGCGGTCAACATCATTTACAAAAAGAATCTCGATGGGCTCACTTTGCAGGGACAAGCCGGTCAGTCCGGATATAACGATGCCGGCAATTACACCTTCGGACTGACATTCGGCAATCCGTTCGCCGATGGACGCGGGCAATTCATGCTCAATGTGTCGCATGACAAGGATCAGGGCCTGCGATCCGCGTCACGCAAGTTTACCAGCACGGATGAGACCGTCACGTCCAGTGGCCTTGTCAATCCCCAGTACAGTTCCTATACGCCGCAAGGCAATTTCTTTGTCAACAGCCTTGCCGGTGGATATTCCAATGAATTTTCGTTTGGCTCCGACGGTTCCCTGATCGACGGAGGTGGCGGCCCGGGTTACAACCGCAGCTCTCAGCGTCTGATCACCGTGCCCATCGAGCGAACTTTGGTCGCCTCGACGATGAGCTATGACCTGACCGATCATCACCATGCCTACGCGGAATTAACGTACGCCGACTCGCACTCGCACTCGAGCATCGAGCCTACGCCGCTAGAGGCGGAGGGCGTGAATTCGGTCTATGGAGGGGCCAACGGCGGGGCCGTCGATGCGAACGGCGACACAATCGGCATGCCCATCAGCAACGCGTACCTGCAGACGCTGCCTGCGCTGGCGCCCATCGTCAGCGAAATCAATGCCTGGAATTCCACCGGTGCAAACTGCGTGGGCACGGCTGCCACGAACCCGGCATACGATTGCATCAACTACCTTGATTTCCGCCGCCGGCTGTCGGACATCGGAATCGGGGATCGGGGCAACGACTCCACACGCCAGACCTATCGCATCGTGTTGGGCGCAAAGGGCGATCTCCCTTTTGGCGACTGGACCTACGACGCCTCCTACGTTTATGGCCGCACCACCGACGCACAAATCAGCCACGGTGGGGTCAATGTACTGAACTTCCGGCAGGCACTGAACTCGGTCGTCGACGCGTCAGGAAAAATCGTCTGTGCGGACCCGGTGGCCGTTGCGCAGGGGTGCGTGCCCATCAATGTCTTTGGCGTGAACAGCATCACGCCGGCCGCCGCCGCCTACGTCGGGGCGGCGATCACACGCGCCGCCGAAATTTCCGAAGAGGTCACGACGGCGTCCATTAGCGGCACTATCGGAGAACTGCCGGCGGGCAAACCCACCCTGGTCTTCGGCACCGAATTTCGCAAGGACTCGAGTTCGGAAATTTGGGATCCGCTGACTAACCAAGGCCTCAACGCCAGCAACCAGTTGCCCAATGTCCAAGGCAGCATCAGTGTGAAGGAGGTTTTCACGGAAGTGGAAGTGCCGCTGCTCAAGGATTTGCCATTCGTTAAATCTCTTGGCCTCAACGGCGCCTTTCGTGAGGCGGACTACTCCACCTCCGGCCATGTCGATACCTGGAAGTTGGGCTTTAATTGGGCGGTAATTCCGGATCTGCGCTTCCGTGGCGTCTACTCGCGAGCGGTGCGGGCAGCCAATGTGGGCGAGCTCTACGGCGGCGTGGCTCAAACTTTCCCCAGCTCATCGGATCCCTGCGATGGCATCTCGGCGACCGGGAACGGGAACACCACTTCACAGATCGCGGCGGCTTGCCGCACCATCCCCGGTGTGGCCGCGGCCATCGCAGGGGGCGGGACTTTCGCTTACAGCGCGCTGGACACCCAGCAGATATTCGGGCTGCAGGGTTCCAACCCCAACCTGACGCCGGAGAAGTCCAAGACCATCACCGCGGGATTCGTGCTGACCCCCACCATCCTGCCGGGATTCTCGATGACCGTCGATTACTTCGACGTCAAAGTGTCGGAGGCCGTCGCTTCGATTAACTTCGATACCTCGATTCAGGACTGTCTCGTCACCGGACAGCCGACGTTCTGCGGCAATGTGGTCCGAAATGCCACAACAGGCAAGATCGTCGAAGTGCTGCAGCTTAACCTGAATATCGGCTATATCCGTTCCACGGGCATCGACACGGCGGTGCGGTACGACTGGGATCTCTCGAGCACGCCGATCGGCGGCAAACTGGGAATCGATTTGGCCGAAACGCACCAGTTGAAACTCGAGCAGGCGGTACCGGGTGCGCCGGTTGAAGTCGATCTAGGACAGCTCAATTCCACGGGACGGCTCGGAGCGGGATTCAGGGATCGCGCCTCACTCATGCTTGACTACCAACACGGTCCGTTCGAGGCCAGTTGGAAGGTCAACTACCTGAGCTCCATCCAGGACACCCTGCCGCAGAACGGGATCTTGTTCCAAGAGTGGAATAATGTGCCTGCCTACGTCTACCACGATGTGCAGGCGCGTTACACCTACGAATTTTCCAATAAGACAAAGCTCACTGGTTATCTGGGCGCCAACAATGTATTCAACAAGAAGCCACCGTTCCTACCCGGCAGTTACGCCTCGAACGTTACCGGAACGAATACTGCGGCGGACAGCTACGATGTGATCGGAGTTTTCCTGTATGCAGGCTTCAAGGTTAAGTTTTGAGTTGGAATTTCCGTACCAAAGTCTGCGATAGCGCACCGCTCATTCGGCGACATTTGCGCGGTCCTCGAGGAATGGCTAGCCGACGAAGAAATCCCGCTGCGCGCCGCGACCCTGATGCTAGGTGGGCGGACAGCGGGATCATTACCGATGTGAGCTAGCTCAGCCGGTAAGAAGACGCTCCGGCGTTCACAGCAGGCTCCCCGTCTCGCCCATCATTTCCTTGCGCAGCAGCGGAATCGGCGGCCCGCCGTAGGATAGGAACTTGTCATGGAAATCCTTCCAATGCGCCTGGTCATCCGGTGACGGGGACGCGCCCGCCGCGGGAGGCGCGCCGCCGGCCGACTTCGCGACCCAATCGGCGCGCAGCTTGCGGATCATCAGTTTACCCAACGTATAGTTCAGGTACCCCGGGTCGTAGGTTCCCCGAGCCGCCTGTTGACGCGCATTCCCTGGATCCTGAAACGCCTGGCTACTGAACATTTTTTCGGACTGCGCCACGGTCATGCCTTCCGTATGCATCCCGATGGCGGAGAGTAACCGGACGTCGCGATACAACGCCTCGATGAGCTGTCCAATATGCTTTTCGGGATCGCCCTTACCCAACCCTCGCTCGTACATCATTTCTTCGCCGTAGTGAGCCCAGCCCTCCGCGAACCCGTACCCCACCCACAAGCCCTCGAGTTTCGACGGATTCGCATTCGAATGCAGAAACTGCAGGAAATGTCCCGGCCACACCTCGTGCGCCGACCCGAACAATAGGCTCGACTGACTCGGGATATAGGCCGATTGCTCCGCCTTTGACCACTTCGGATCCGGCGGCACAATATTGTACGTCGATGCCACACCGTGATCGTAAGGCCCGGGAACCTCAATGAAGCCAGCGTTCGAACGATTGTAGGCGGGAGCTTCGGCGACCAACGCTTCGTCGTTGCCGGGGATGCTGACCACATTGTTGTCCTGGATGAATTTCTTCAGTTCAACCAGCTGCACACGCGCGGCCTCGAGAACTCCACCCTGAGGCTTGTTGGCAGATACCTTCGCGACGCAGGCGGCGAGAGTGCCCTTCGGCAAGTACACGGCGCACTCCGCCTTCAGCGCCTGTGTATTTCGCTCCAAGTCCGCGCGGCCGGCAGCCTCGATCTGCTCCACCGGAACGTCGACGCGCTCGGTGGCCTTGACCATGTCGGCAAACATGTCCTTGCCCAGCGGGAATTTGTCGGTCGCGGTCTTGCGCAGGCCGATCAAATAATTTTTCAAGTTGTTCATCGCATTAGCCGCGTTGCTGTCGGCGTCGGCCAACTGCTTCTGCAGGTCCGGATCGCTGACCGACGCGAACGTCGCCGCCACATTTTTGGTATAGAAGTCGGCGAATCCGCCGAAGTCGGCGATACCCAATTCGACGAAGGTTTTAGGCAGTGGCCCCTGCAGATTCGCCTGGATGTCGGTCACCATCCGCGGAATGCCGCGGGCGTACTTGATGTACGCCTTCATGCGCACCTCGAGCGGCGCGTAGTTGCGGCTCAGATACATGTCGGGATCGAGATTGTCGATGTACCAATACGGATTGCTGAAGGGATAGCGCGCCTTCTCGAGCCAAAACAGGTTTTTGTCGATGACGCTGAGCAGATATTCGCGATCGAATCGTTCCCTCGGTTCCAAGGGCGTCGGATCCACCGCGGTAATTTGTTCGCGAGCGTCGTGCAGGCGGGAAATCTCGCGTTTGATCCCGTGCGAACTCAAGTCCGGCAGCTGACCATCGAATTCATGCCGTCCGGCCTGCGCCGCGAAGGACGGTTGGGCTCGCAAATAGTCCTCGATGAAGCCGTTTGAGATGTTTGCCCATTGTAGACTGGCCTGTGAGGGCGGTTTTTTGGCCGGTGCGGATGATTGCGGTGCCTGGTTGCACCCCGTCACGCCGACCAACAACAACCACGCCGCCGCCGTCCTCAACCTGAAAGATAAAGACATAACTCCTTCCCCTTTTCTTTTGAATGTCCGCCAGTCAACAGAAACCGCCAGCCAGGCGCATTGTAGCGCCGAAATAGTCCAAACTGCCTGCAAATCCGGCGCCCGTTCGTGGCATTCTTCGGGTATGGACAAGTCAGCAAAACTCTACGTCAAGGCCACCCGCGACGACGTACGTATCATGACCCTGCAGGCTCATATTCTGGAGCAACAGGCGAACTACCCACAGGCGTCCGGGACCTTCTCCTGGATCCTGTCTGCCCTGTCGATATCCGCGAAAATCATTGCGGACAAGGTGCGGCGCGCCCGCCTGGAAAACGTCTTGGGCAGCGTCGGCGTCGAGAACGTCCAAGGCGAGGTGCAGCAGAAGCTTGATGTGCTCGCCAATGATGTCCTATTGGGTACGCTCGGCGGCCGCGAAGGCGTTGCCATCGTGGCGTCGGAGGAGAACGAAGAACCGGTGATCCTCCGGGAGGACAGCGAAGGCATCCCCCGTTATTGCGTGCTGTTCGATCCCCTGGACGGCTCCTCGAACCTCGACATTTGCGGCGGCGTCGGCACCATTTTCAGCATACTGCAGCACAACGGACGCGCGGCGCGGGCGCAGGACTCCCTGCTGCAACCCGGTGTACGGCAGGTGGCCGCCGGGTATGTCCTGTATGGATCATCCACGGTGTTCGTGTTGACCATCGGCAAGGGCGTGGACATGTTCGTGCTCGATCCCGGTATCGGCGCTTTCATGCGCGTGGAGCGAAACCTGACCATCCCCTCCGAGAACAAAACCTATTCCGTCAACGAAGGCAATCGGAAGACCTTTCCCGAGGGCTATCAGCGATACTTGGACTGGGCGCAGAGCAATGACTATTCCGGCCGATACGCCGGCGCCATGGTGGCCGACGTGCACCGGATATTGCTGAAAGGTGGCGTGTTCATGTATCCGCCCACGAAGAAAGCGCCTGACGGCAAGCTTCGGCTCATGTACGAAGCCAACCCCATGGCCATGATCATCGAACAGGCGGGCGGCAAAGCCTTCGCCGCACCGGGTCAGCGAGTGATGGACATCCAACCCACCGCGATTCATCAGCGCACCCCGGTCATCCTAGGCTCAACCGACCAGGTGGCCCTGGTACTCGCCCACCTCGAAAGGCAGGAGAGGTAGCCGCAGCATCCGACGTTTCCGCGGAAACGTCCGTTGTCCGTTGCTCGGATGCACGCCACGTTTGAGCGGCGATTAAGCGACCAAGCACGCAAAAATATTGCTACGAACCTCGTTTACTCAGGGGTGCGGCCTGCCACATGGGAGGTTCCGCGGAAACGTCCGTTGTCCGTTGCTCGGATGCACGCCACGTTTGAGCGGCGATTAACGACCAAGCACGCAAAAATATTGCTACGAACCTCGTTTACTCAGGGGTGCGGCCTGCCACATGAGAGGTTCCGCGGAAACGTGCGTTCAGCTCGTCCGGTCGGTCAGCTCCCCGGAGCTCGGCTCGTCCGGGCAGTCAGCTCGTCCAGTCGCTCAGCTAGTCCGGTCGATCAGCTCGCTAATCCGGCGCTCAGCTAGCTAGTCTTGCGCCGAGCTCGTCCGGCCGGGTCAGCTCGTCCGGGCAGTCAGCTCGTTCGAGCGGGTGAGAAGAATTCCTCTTTAACGGCACGAAACGCCGGCAACGCCTCGCAGCGCCGACTCAGTGCCATCAAGTTTGGATACATAGCCGTAGCCGCGCCATTACCCACGCCCAGCGCATCGTTCAAGAAGCTGAACACGCACGTCGCGGTCACATCCGCCTGAGTCATGCGATCGCTGACCAGCCATTCGCCGCCGCGCTCCCCGGACACACGATCCAATTCCGCCAGCGCGCCCTGCATCTGCCCGCGGCATCGATTCACCCACGGCTCGTGACGCCTCTCCTCCGGGCGAAACACCCGTTCGTAGATCTGCAACACCCCTTTTTCCGCCGCCCCCGAGGCCATGGCCATGATTCGCAGCGCCTCGCGGCGTTCCTTGCCCGAACGCGGCAACAGCGCCCGATCGGGTCCCACCGTGTCGTCCAGATAATCCAGGATAGCCGCGGATTCGATCAAGGCGTCACCGCCATCCAGTACCAGCGTCGGCACGCGGCCCAAGGGGTTGAAGCGGCGAATGAGTTCGAAGTCCTTGCCCACCGACCAATTACGGTGCTCGAAGGGAATCTCCAGCAAATTCAACGTCACCGCAACCCGACGCACGAACGGAGAATCGAACATGCCGATCAAAATCACTGGTGCCCACCTCTGTTAATGCCCGCCACTGCTAATGCCCGCCTTCGTCGATGTGTTCGCTCTAGGTAACTTCCGCGTTTCTCAGTGCCCGCCTTTGACCAAGAGCCCGGTTGCCGCCAGGGCTTCCGCTAATTCGATCTCTATTCGCGCGGCTTCCGCACGCTTGATGTACTGCAGATGCAGCGTGGGCCCCGTGAGTACTTCCAGGCCCCGCTTCAGAACGCTGCCCGCGGCTCTGATGCCCGCCTTGTGCTGATCGAAGCGCTGCGCCGGGCTGTACTTGCTCATGCCCACGTATATGCCGTAAGACCCACCCGCTCGCGCACCATAATCGAGCAACACCAGGTAAATGTTCGATCGACCCTTGCCGGCAGCGCGAAACCCCGACGCAATCTCATAGACGCTCGGTAGCCACTCGATGTAACGCATCGGCAGCCAGTCTGGGATGGAATCCGCTGCTCTGGCCCACAAGCGCTCCAGCGCACGCTCGATGTTAATGGACATCTCGCCGCGCATCCACATCTCGTGAACACAGTGCGCGCCGGTCGCCCCGTCGGCCTTCGCCAAGGCGCGCTCGAAGCGCTTGCCGATCTCGGCTTGGGCCAAACTTTGCAGCGGCCGGGTGCCGGGAAAAGTCTTGGCGTCGACGGTATCCAATGGCGACGATGGTAACTTCCTTTCGCCCATCGTCAATGTGGTAAACGATACGGTACCTCGTGCCTCTTAAGGATTTCGATAGGCATCGCCGGATTTCCATTTGATTTCGCCAATGCACGGATCCAGGAGCCGGTTGACTCCCTGCACACGACCCATTGTCCGCAGCAGAGCGAAGGCGCGAATTTCGGCATTTGGAAGTGCCTCGTGCATGCGAGCCGCCGCCGCCAACAGCGTTCTACCCTTGGTCACCACATCGTCGACGAGCACGATCCGCTGCGGCAGCGTGGTCACCTCTTCCATATCGGCGGTCTCCTCGATAGCGAACGAGTCGTAGTGATTTCCCACCGTCGGTCTCGATCCCGGTGCAGCGGTTGCCGATTTTCGTACGGCGCAGATGCGATGCAACCCTCTCCAGACGCATTGACCAAGACCCTCCGCGCTCAGAGCGATCGCCAAATGTTCGGCGACCGACACGAACCCGGTAGCCGGGGGCGCACTCCCGGGTATGGGCACGAGCATATTGGTTGGACAGAGGAATCCGCTCAGCGGCGAATCATCGGCGACTTGCTGCCGAACGCGGACGGCATACTTGACGAGGAAGCGGGCATCTCCGGCTTTGAGCAATGCGCGCATCAGACGCGAGCGCTCGGATGCCGCGCTCGAGCCGGAAGGCGAATACACGTAGCACGAGGCAAAGATCACTCTGCGAATCATGGCGCCCGCCCTACGATTAAAGGGTCCTAACGGGAGAGGTGATCATCATTGCCGCGTTCCTGCACATTGCCGCGCTCCTGCGAGGTTTCGGATTTCCTCGTGGCGTCTTGTCTCATGCGCAGCCAATCCTCCCGCGCTTGGCGCCTGATCTCTTCAAGAGTCTGCGGTCTCGCTTCACGTCCCTCACTGGCTTCGCGTGCCGCACTGGCTTCGCGTGCCGCACCAGGTTCGCGTGCAGCGGTCAACTCTCCAGGGCTCCTGGACCCATGAACGGCGTCACGCTCAAAACGCGCCTGAACGCGCGCTTGGTACTCCATCCGCAGGCGCTCGGCTTGCTCGCTTCGATATCCGTGCCGTTCCATTTCGAAGGCAGCTCGCGGGATATAGGGGTACGGCTCTCGATCAATACCCTGTGCCGCCAAACTGCGATGGTCGACCCGCGCTTCCACCTGCGCTTGCCGCAGTGCCTCATTGGTGACCGTCGCCCAGCGTTCGCGCACGAACAGAAGTTCATGGACGACGGGCTCCAAACCGAGATCGCGGCGTCTGGAGTCATTGAGTTCCAAGGTCGTCTTGGCCGCCAGGCCTTCGGTGGTGACCTCGCGAGTGGTCGCGAGAAGATGCGCATGGAAATTTCGCGGGTCGCTGTCCGGATAGTCGCGCGGCGCGTGCAGGACGAGATCGAGAGCAAACCGGTACCGGTCAACCAGTTCTTGGGAAAAGCCGCGAACCAGATTCACGCGCTGATCGGGATCCAGCTCGACCGGCAGCGCCACCAAGTACTCGCGCGCCACTCGTGCATTCTTGCGCGATTCGGCGCTCTCCGCCGCATTCCAAAGCTGTGCCCGCTCTTTGGCCCAGCTCATATCGGAATCGGCAAGATGGCTTGGCAAGACGATTTCTTTATGCAGGACATCCTGACGATCGGTGTGATCGTAGGTCCTGCCCGTGCGCTCATCGAGAATACGCTCGCCCGCCCGATATGCGGCGGCGCTCACGGCACTGCTGCCGCCCGACCTGCCGAAAGTCTTGAGATTTAGAAAATAGACGGCCATACCCGCCTCACTCCTTGCTCATGGCATCGAAGAACTGCGGTTCATGGGCATACCCAGCGGCCGCCGCTTCGAATGCTTCCTCTATAGTCCGGAGATGGATCGCACTGGCTGCGAATTCGTTGGTCGGAAAAAACGCTCCTTCGGGTTCGCAAAACAATTCCTGGTCATCGAACCGGGAACCGCATCGTTCGCAGTGATTTACCCAGAAGCCGCCGACCGCCGCTTCGCTCTTGATGAAACGGCAGGGCTGCGTGAACTGCTTCAGCCGGCTCTGGATCGCGTCGGGAATGAATTCGACGAAAAAGAGGAACGCGCTGTTGGACGCGACGCGCCAGGTATCCAGCGCGAGCGCGTCATCCTGCGCTTCGTCCTGCGCCTCATCATCAAGTTCCAGAGTCTCGTGACCGGGCGGCACCGCCAGCGCAAACAATCGCGTCGGCGCGCGGCAGCGCCGGCACGTACCGACGGTGCGTGCTAGATAAAATCGAGACGAACGAATATTGATGTCGTGATGCGAGACGGTGCTTTGCATTGGAGAACTCCCGATATTCATCCGAATCGCCTAAAGGCGCTTTGACCCGTTCCAAAGGAAACCTTTCGCCATTCTGGCGAGGAGGCGGACTTGAGATACCCGCATAGGTCGGGAAGCTGTTCGATCTGCGAAGCCATGACGGCCATTTCCGTCACGTGTTGCTCGCTTACGTTCTTCGAGCGGCGCACGCCCCGCACGGCGAATCCACCCTCGCGATCGCTGCCGCGCGATGTTTGGCGCCTGATGACCTCGCGCTCGCCGATCAGCCGCGACGCGAACTGAGAAGTGCCTCCATTTTCGCTGCCCGAACAGCGCAGAATGAGGGTAGTGCCACAGTTCTCGACAATGGTCTGTGCCTCGGCGGCACCGTAGGTACCGGAGACTTGGGCGATGGACTGAAACCCCAATACGCACCGCCCGCCGAACTTGCGGAGCCGCGCCAGCGCATCCTTGAGGCCCTCTATCGCTCCCAATGCATCCAACTCGTCCACCACGAACCAAAGGCGCCGGTCGTGATTCTCGGCTCCATTCATGGCCTCGAATATGGCAAGCCGCATCCAAGTGGCGATCATCGAACGCAGCGCCGCGATCTGAGCTCCCTTATAGGGAATGAACAAGGCTCCGGTGTTGCCTTTCGCCCTCACCCACTCTCGTACCGAAAACGAAGCCGAGCGCTGCGCTTGAACGTATTCGAGCGCGGCAATCGCCGATACAGCCACGGACCTGATGGAGCCGAACATGCGGGCGTTCTCAGGATCGAGAAAAGGCTGTGCGGGTGTGTCGGCCACGATCAAACGCAATTCCTCGCTGGACGCGACCGCGACCAGGCGCCACAACTCGCCGACGCTTCGGCGTTTTTCTTGCCGGCAGCGGCGAAGCACGGCGGTGAGAAAGGTTCGCGCGTATCCTCGCCATTCGTTCGAGGAGGCATCGTCGGTTGAAGGTATCAAGCCGGCCGACAACTGGTCTATGTCGTACGCATCGGTGATCTCGGCGAACGGATCCCACATGACCGATTGCGGTTCGAAGGGATTCAAGATTACATCCCCGCGGTAACGGCTGAAAAATCGATCCCGGTAGCCGCCGTCCGGGTCGGCGACCACAGCCCGATCGCCGCGCGCCAATGCACCGGCGAGCAACTCGCGAATGGCCGTCGATTTCCCGGTACCCGTCGTACCGATCAATTTGAAGTGCTTGGTCTCATCGAGGAAGGGCACGTCGCAGCCCACCAGCGTGAGCACGCCGGCGTACGTTGTTCTCGACCGCCGGGTCTGGCGCCGCCGCTGCGTGCCCTCGACGAGCACGACGCCGCGCTTGTGCACTTCCAGTGAGCTGCGTCGCAACGCTCGCGAGCACCCGACGATCGCAAGCATGATGGCGGCCCCGATGAACAGCATCCGGCCGCCACCCAATGTCTGGAACATCGCCGTCCACGCCATCGCGTCAATATCCCTTCACGACGTAGTAGTCCGCGTTCTCGCCGTACACCGGCGATCCGCGGTCGACGCGGACGCATAAGCGCGCCAAATCACCGCAACTACGCCACTCGACCCTTCCGCCCCGCCGCTCTAGATGCGCCACATTTTGCGCAAGCAAATCGCGCTGCGCGCGCATCGCGGCGATGTCAGATTGCGAGGGGAGCGCGTAGTGCGCAATAGTGCTGGGGATAGCTGTGCACAGAACGGCGGCTCCCAGGTTCCACAGCAGGCACCGCACGTTCACGGCATGCTTCATGTCGCGAAGCGCTCGAGCGGCGCGGTCACTCTCCGCCGTCAATGCCTGAAGTTCATCGATGAGCGTCCGCCTGATTTCCTCGCGTACGACGCCATCGAGGTCCTGAGTGTGCGCCCTCAGCCTCTCCAAGTTCGTCTCCGTCAGTTTTTGCTGAACTTGGGCGCTTTCCATCAGCAGTCCCAGTTTCATCGTGTCAGCGTCCACGGTATCGCCGCGCTCACTCATGAGAGTTTCCCTCGCGACCCAGGCGCTCGTCGGTGTGCGGGCTCGCCTGTTGTGCGGCTCGATGCTCGTTCCACCGGCGGACGGCGGCCAATCGCACTCGATGCCATTGCGGATCCGAGGCGTGTTTCAAATAGCCGGCAAGATCCGGAAGTTGCTCGATTTGCGATGGCAGTACGGCAGGTTCGACGCTAAAATGCTCGCTCCGGGATGTCGATCCCAAGAATTCCGTGTCCCGGCTGCTTCTCGATACGGTGGTGCGCAGGACCTCGCGCTCGCCGATCAGCTGTGACGCAAATCGTGCCGTGCCGCCGCCTTCGCTGGCGGAGCAGCGCAGTATGAGAGTATTTCCACAATTCTCGACGATGCGGTTGGCCATGGCCATGCCACCCAGAACCATTACCAAAATGATTGCAACGGGCGTCAACCACGCGAGGATATTGGTCTGCAGCGAGGTGGCTCCCGTCATGAACGGCGATGCTTGGGCCAGCGCCGGATCAGGAGCGAAAGCTACCAGCGCGATGAATAGTGACGTCAGCCCAACTTGCTTTCCAAACAAGCGCTGTGCGTGGGGGTGATGCATGGCGGAATTCCTTTTCCGTTTGAACATGAGGGCAATGTACGGCTTAGGCGTAGGCGTAGGCTTAGGCTTACACTTCGGCTTCGAGCGCGCCGATGTCCATCGCGTCGCGCCGCGCGGCCAGCTCTTCGCGCTTCGCCCTACCGGGTGCACCAAATCTGAAGTTTTGCACTACGAACGAATGGTCGTATTGCTTCTCGCCTTCTTTGTCCGTCCAGTTATTGGAACGGATCTGGGCTTGAACAATGAGCTGATCGCCCTTGAGAGCATTTTTGGCGATCGCCTCGCCGAGACTCTCGAACGCCACGAACCAGAGACTGGTGACGGCTTCGCGCGCATTTCCCTGCTCGTCCTTGCCCGCGTAGTCGTTGCCCACCAAGCAAATGCGTGTGTAAGTGGTATCTCCCTTGACCGCCAATTCGGGGTTCTTGGCAAGATTGCCGACGGCCGTTACGGTAAAACTATTCATGGACTACTCCTTAGACTGTTGAGGTGCGCGGCGAAGATAAAAATCCTCGCTCGCGTGACATGCAGTCTGAGAGAGCCGCCCGAAAACCGAAACGAAATTAACTACCGCGTTTGCAAAGAAAAGACACCCGACAATCGCGGCTCGACTCGCCGCAAGACCTCCGGCATGTCGCGGCGAAATCCCCCGCTTGTCGCAGTTGAACCCCCGGCCGGTCGCAGCTACACCCCCGGCTTGGCCACCTCGGAAAACGAGTTCCTCAGCCAGACTTTGACGCGCTGACGCTCGAGGAGTCCGAGACCGCTGGTGTCCGCCTCGCTCTTGTTCGCCACTGCCCAGAAGCTCACGCTGCTGGCATCGATTTTGATCATCGATGTTTCATGCAAGCGCTTTATATGGATCACGCTTGCGCCCATGCTGAGCGCGCGCTCCTTCTCGCCGGATTTATCCAGAATCCGGAAGTCTTCGCCGCGAACCTCATTCAGCACCAACACGTAGTTCAATCGGTTGCCGTGACGATCCAACAGCCGCTTGAGCAGATCCACGGAATCCTTCCCCGCATCCATGACGTGCCAGTAGCGGATATGCAAGCCGAGCTCGGGCGCGACTTCGAGCAATTGCGAATCGTCCATCCATTGCGTCAATCGCTCCTGCGTCTGCGCCGCAAGATCGACCAGGATTCTGCGCTCGGGAACTTCGGCCGCCGCTTCGACGATGGCATCCATGCTTTCGTAGCTGTCGATCAACACCGGCGATGCGTAACCCGAATAGAACCGGAGCAGTGCGCCGTGCGAACGGTCCGAATCGAATCCGAGGAAGGGTATGTTGTTGTCGATCATGTATTGCGCGAGCAGCCGCGCCACCAGAGACTTGCCCACTCCGCCTTTCTCGCCGCCAATCAAATGAATATTCGTCATTACTGCTCCTTACCCTTACGTCGCGCCAACCTGTGTGTCCCGCTAATTTAACATGCCATCGCGTTCGGAACTGCCCGCCCGGCATACGGCGGACGACTATTTTCTCGCGGCACTGCATAATCACGAAATGACCACACCGCATACGAGTTCGACGGCGCTACGCGTGCTGAACCTGCGCAAAGCGTACGGATCGATGATCGCGCTCGATGACCTGTCGTTCACGGTGATGCCGGGCGAGATCGTCGGCCTTCTGGGACCCAATGGCGCCGGCAAGACCACCACCATCAACATGATTTTAGGCGTGCTGCAGCCCACGGCGGGCAGCGTGCAAATCGACGAGATCGATTTGGCCAAGAACCGGGCGCGGGCGCTCGCGCGCACTAATTTTGCGGCCGTCTATGCCGCATTACCGGGCAACTTGACGGTCAGCGAGAATCTGCGCTTCTTCGGCCTGCTGTACGGCATCGAATCCTTGCGAAGGCGCGTCGATGAACTGCTCGACGAGTTCGACCTCGTGCACTTGCGCCATACCAAGTGCGGGCTATTGTCGTCCGGCGAACAGACTCGGGCGGCGCTCGCGAAGGCATTGTTGAACAAGCCGAAGCTGCTGCTTCTGGATGAGCCGACGGCATCCCTGGATCCATCGGCGGCTCAGCTCATTCGCCTCAAAATCAAAGCTCTCGCGTTGCAGGACCGCTGCGGCATCCTCTGGACCTCGCACAATATGAGCGAAGTGGAAGCGGTATGCGACCGGGTATTATTCCTGTCTCACGGAAAGATGCTGCTCGAGGGGGACCCGAGAACGTTGCCCCAGGAGCATGGCTCGCATACCTTGGAGGAGCTGTTCATCCGTGTCGCCCGCGAGCCCTTGGCGGATGCCCGCCCCGCCGAACTCGAGTTGTCGTGACACTGCGTCCCATCGCCGGCATTGTGCTGCGGCAGATCTACCTGCTGCGCGGCAGTCCCGTTCGTGTGTTTCCCATGGTCACTTGGGTGGCAATCGATGTTGTCCTGTGGGGATTCATCACACGCTACCTCAACTCCGTGAGCGGCAGCGGCGTCAATTTCGCGCCGGCACTGCTGGGCGGCGTTCTGTTGTGGGATTTCTGCACTCGCATCATGCAAGGCGTGAGCACGGCTTTCCTCGAAGACGTCTGGTCGCGCAATTTCCTCAATTTATTTGCCTCGCCGCTGTCCATATCCGAATACATCGCGGGGCTGGTCATCACCAGCGTGATGACCAGTTTTATCGGGGTGATCGTCATGCTCGTGCTCGCCACGGGTGTATTTCATCTGCAATTCTTCTCGCTGGGAATTCCCCTGGTGGCGTTTTTTTTGGTGCTCTTCGTTTTCGGGATCACGCTCGGCATATTCGCGAGCGCCATCGTGCTGCGGCTGGGGCCGGCTTCCGAATGGCTGTTGTGGCCCCTGCCGGCGCTGCTATCGCCCTTTGCCGCGGTATTTTATCCACTCTCGACGTTGCCGCAGTGGATGCAGTGGATTGCGCACGCTCTGCCTCCCGCGTACGTGTTCGAGGGCATGCGGAACCTGTTGAGCGGGCATGACTTCCCGACGTTATTGTTGATGCAAGGCGTGGTTGTCGCGGCAGTGCAACTATTGCTGGCGGCTTACTTCTATGCGCGCGTGTATAAGCATGCCGTGCGTACCGGATTGTTGGCGCGCTACAGCGCTGAGAGCGCAGCGTAGACCCGTACGGGCGATGCCGGCGGCGCCCGTGTCACGGCATTGTCATTCATGTCACGAGTTGGTCATGTCGGGACGACATCACAATATAACGAAGTAATGTTGGTACCGGCCGCTGGAACCGGTAAGGTATCTCCAGGGCACCGCGGGCCGCGAACGAAACCGGTTGACCGATTTCCCTCGTCCAGTTATCCATTCGTTCGCGGCTTGCGGATGCCCACCAATTCGCCCCGCCCGGAACGCCGGTGGACGCGTGACGTTTCCGCGGAAACGTCCGTTGTCCGTTGCTCGGATGCACGCCACGTTTGAGCGGCGATTAAGCGACCAAGCACGCAAAATATTGCTACGAACCTCGTTTACTCAGGGGTGAGGCCTGCCGCATGGGAGGTTCCGCGGAAACGTCCGCCAAGTTCTACCACCCACCGGCGACTCATGCCCAGTAGGGAAATCTCGGATCGCCCACTAACTCCCGATCGCGATGATCTGGTTTAGGGTTTCACAAGCGCGCGCGTACGCATCCTCTGGGACCTTCTTGAGCGGATGCGGCTTCGCATTTCTCGCTCGCCAATCGAATGATTTGGGCTGATGGCTGAGGATGTAACTAGCCACGCCCCTCGGGCCATTGAACTTCACGGCGAATGGGTTGGTGTCGTTATAGCTGGCCGTCGTCATCGGCAGCCCAATTACGATCCCGGTCCGTTCGTTGAATTTCCGTGGGGAGAGAACGGCGAGCGGGTGCACGTCCTTCATCTCGCGGCCGACTTGGGGATTGCAGTCAACCCAGATCATGTCGCGCCGATCCGGACACCACGATTTCCGTCCAGCCACTATAGAACCTCTTTGCCGACGGGGCCGGTCGCCATTACCTCGCCGCCATGCAGCACCGGATCGAATGCGGCCAACTTCTGTTCGAGCGTCAGTTTCGGCTCGCCGATCGATCTAACCAGCACGTTAGAATCTTGAGCTGACACTTCGACGGGTTGACCGACTCTAAACCGAGCGGACCGTGCGACCGCCGCCGGAATCCGCACGGCGAGACTATTTCCCCATTGCTGGACAGTGAGTGTTGCCGTTTTACTCATAGATCACTCCAATGTATAAACAAGTATATACGTCATGGCGTAGCTGTCAATTCTCACGCTGGGCCCGTCTCGGATGCTACAGTCCTTCGCATAGCATTGGCGTTATTGGGATCGCATCCGGGTGCTGGAAATTACCGAACGGCCGAGTATGCTGGCGCTGCCGCGAGACGCCAAATTTTGAAGGAGAAGCTCCCGTGAAGGTGCGCGAATTATTGGATTTATCGGGCCGTGTGGCGCTGGTCAGCGGCGGCTCGCGCGGACTGGGTCTCGCCATGGCCGCGGCGCTGGCGGAGATGGGAGCGCGCGTCGCCATCACGGCACGCAAGACGGCCGAACTTGCCGAGGCGCAGGCGTTGCTCAAACAAGAAGGCCACGAGGTGGCAACGCTGGTGAGCGATTTGAGCCGGTCGGAAGCGGCAAAGCCGTTGGTGGAAGGCGTCATGGCGCAGCTCGGCCCCATCGACATCTTGGTCAACAACGCCGGCACCAGCTGGGGTGCGCCGGCCGAAGAGTATCCGCTCGACGCATGGCGGAAAGTCATCGACCTGAATCTCACGGGAACCTGGGAACTCACCCGGCAGGTGGCGGCGTCATGCATGATTCCGCGCGGCTATGGGCGAATCATCAACATCGCATCCATCGCGGCACTGCGTGGTTCGACCGGCGACTTCAAAGCCGTTGCTTACAGCGCCAGCAAGGGTGGGATCGTCAGTTTGACGCGGGCATTGGCCGGCGAATGGGGTGCGCACGGCATTGCGGTGAATGCCATCTGCCCGGGCTTCATTCCGTCCAAGATGAGCCGCGGCATTCTGCAATCCATCGGCGCGGCCGTCATCGAGGCCACGCCGCTGCACCAACTCGGGTGCGACGACGACATGAAAGGTATCATCGTGCTGTTGGCCGGCGCCGCGGCGCGCCACATCACCGGGCAGGTCTTTACCGTGGACGGCGGCATCACCGCGGTGTGACGTCGTAACCCGGCACAGGAGGCACAGGAAGGAGCGCGCATGAACACATCGGAGCCGGTAAGAATTGCCGTATTGGACGATTATCAAGGGGTGGCGCTGACGCTCGCCGATTGGTCGCAAGTCAAGGAACGCGCGCGCGTTGATGTGTTCCGCGATCATCTCGCAGGGGCCGATGCAGTGATCGACAGGTTGCTCCCTTACGATGTGGTCTGTGTCATGCGGGAACGGACTCCGCTGCGCCGGGACGTGATCGAACGCCTGCCCAAGTTGAAATTAATTTGCTCCACCGCCAAGCGCAACGCCTCGATCGATACCACCGCAGCCGCCGAGCGCGGCATCAAAGTTGTGCACACCCGCTACGCGTCCACACCGACCATTGAACTCACCTGGGCGTTGATCCTAGCCAGCGCCCGTCATCTCACGGCTGAAAGCGCGGCGCTGCGCGGCGGCGGTTGGCAGACTACGCTGGGCGACGACATGGCGAATAGCACCCTGGGCATTATCGGCTTGGGAAGCATAGGCTCGCAGATCGCCAAGGTGGGCCTCGCATTCGGCATGAACGTCATCGCGTGGAGTCAGAACTTGACCGCGCCGGCCGCTGCGGCAGCGGGTGCCCGCCTGGTTTCCAAGGAGGAACTGCTGCGCGAATCGGACATCGTATCCATTCACCTGGTCCTGAGCCAGCGCACCACGGGTCTGATCGGCACTGCGGAATTCGAGCTCATGAAGCCGACGGCACGGTTGATCAACACATCGCGCGGACCCATCGTGGTCGAATCCGCACTCATCGGCGCACTGGCGAATGGCCGGATTGCCGGCGCGGCGATCGACGTCTTCGATACCGAACCTCTGCCGCCGGATCATCCGTACCGCAAGATAGACAACCTGCTGGCAACACCGCACATTGGATACGTATCCCGTGGGTTGTACCAACGCTTCTATGCAGATACCGTTGCCAACATCCTCGAGTGGCTGAATGGAACCTAAGCAGCATGAGCGATCGCCCGAAGATTCACGCTACCCGATTTGCGGCACGGCGGGCGTTCCGCGCCATTGCCCTGATCTTGCTCGGCAGCGGGTTGTTGATTTCTCCAGCAGCACCAGCACGAGCACCAGCACCAGCACCAGCGCCAGCGCTCGCCGACCCAACGTGGCAATTCGCGGTTTCGGGGGATTCGCGTAACTGCGGCGACGTGGTCATGCCGTCGATTGCCGCCGGCGCGCATTCTCACCACGCAGGCTTCTATTGGCACCTGGGGGACCTGCGTGCCATTCACGACTTCGACGAAGACTTCCGGGTGCTGCATCCACAAGCATCCATAGCGGAATACTTGAGTACGGCATGGCTCGATTTCGAACATAGCCAGATCGAGCCGTTCGGACCCATGCCGTTCTTCATCGGTATCGGCAACCATGAAACCATCCCACCAAAAACCCGCGAAGAGTTTGTCGCCACCTTCACGGATTGGCTGAACGCACCCGTCATTCGCGAACAGCGTTTGAAAGATGATGCCGGTGATCACAAGCTCCGTAGCTACTATCATTGGATAGCGGACGGAGTGGATTTCATCAGCCTGGATAATGCGACTGCGGATCAGTTCGATGCGGCGCAGCTCAAATGGTTCGATAGCGTTCTATTGAACGATCAGCACGATGACAATATCCGCGCACTGGTGGTGGGCATGCATGAGGCCCTGCCGGAAAGCCTGGCGCGCGGCCACAGCATGAGCGATTCGCCGACCGGGCAGATGAGCGGATTGAAGGTGTATGGGCGGTTGCTCGAGGTGCGGAAGACCAAACCCGTCTATCTGCTCGCGTCGCATTCACATTTCGTCATGGAAAATATTTTCGATACCCCCTATTGGCGTGAACACGGCGGGGTGTTGCCCGGCTGGATCGTCGGCACGGGCGGTGCGGTTCGCTACCCGCTACCGCCTGGCGCAGCCCAGGCGAGGCTCGCACGCACCCACGTGTACGGGTATCTGCTGGCGACCGTCAGTCCTCCCGGCACCAAAACCCAAGACCCCATTCATTTCGAGTTCGAGGAAGTGACCGAAGCGGCCGTCCCCGCCGACGTTTCCCAACGATTTGGCGCAGAATTCGTACACAGGTGCTACCAAGAAAACTCGGTGAATTGATTCGTGAAGGACCTCTATGTCAAAGCTTGCCTGGCGCTACGCCGATACCTTCGAGTTCATGGAACAGACTCGCGCCGGATTGCCACCTGCCATGATTTGCGTGGCGTGCAATGGAGGCATCCAAGGCAAGGAAGCCCACGAGCGGCTGCCCGAAACACCCGACGCCATCGCTGACTCCGTGCAGGCTGCTTACGAGGCGGGAGCGTCCATGGTGCACGTGCATGCGCGGGACCCGCGCGACCTCACCTTGGGAGCCCGTCGCGTCGCGGACTGGCAGGAAGTCAACAGCAAGATCCGCGCTCGCTGTCCGGACATCGTCATCAACAACACCACCGGCGGCGACCTGCAGATGAACATGGAAGAGCGGCTGTCATGTCTCGACGCCCTTCCGGACGTGGCATCGTTGAATCTGACGCCGGACATGAGCCGTTTCACCCTGAAGGCTCGGCCCGCGCCCCTACCCAATCCGCGCGCGCAAACCGAGATCGATGCCTGCATTCCTTTTACCTACGGAATCATCGAGAAATTCGCGGCCGAGATGCAGAAGCGCGGCATCAAGCCGGAAATGGAGACGTATCACACCGGCGGTGCTTGGGTGATTCGCGATCTCATCGAGCGCCGTCTGATCGAACCGCCTTATCTCATCCAGACCGTCATGGGCGCGCAGACGGCAAGCTACCCCACGCCCGAGAATGTCCTGCAGCTATTGAAGGAACTACCCGAACAAACCATTTGGTTGTGTTCCGGCATCGGACCGTACCAGCTGCCGCTGACCACTTTCGCGCTTCTCATGGGCGGACACGCGCGCGTGGGTCTCGAGGACAATCTGTACCACAGCCGCGGCCGGAAATTCATCGACAACGCTGAATCGGTGCGGCGGGTGGTGCGCATTGCCACTGAACTCAACCGCAAGATTTCGACTCCCGCGCAAACGCGCCAGCTTCTCGGCCTGCCGGCCACGCCCCTCAATCTCTCAGCGCGAGCTACCTCATGACCACAGCGGGCCGGCCGGACCACGCCCCAGCCATCGACGCGGCCATCCTTCGAGCGGAACACGCCTATGCCGCCGCCAACCCCTTGAGCCGCGCGCGTCACGAACGCGCAGGCAACGTGCTGCCGGGCGGCCACTCGCGTCAAACCCTGTTCTTCGCGCCGTTTCCGCTCACCATCGCCGGCGGCCGCGATGCCCGCATCACCGATCTCGACGGCCACGACTATTTGAATTTGGTGGGTGACTACGCCGCGGGTGTGTACGGGCATACCTGCGCGCCCATCCAACAGGCCGTGGCCGATGCCATGCAGGCCGGCGTCTCCTTGAGCGGTTTGAACACCCAGGAACTGGAACTCGCCGAGCTCATCACGCGCCGCATCCCCTCCATGGAACAAATAAGATTCTGCAATTCGGGCTCGGAGGCATGTCTTTTCGCATCCCAGGTCGCGCGCCACGCCACCAACCGCGCGAAACTTCTGGTGTTCAACGGCTGCTATCACGGCGGCTTCATGATTTACGGACCGGTCGATCCGCCCTTGAGCGTGCCGTTCCCGCTGGTCAAGGCCACCTATAACGATGTTCCCGGTACCCGCGCCATCCTCCGCTCGAACCGCTCCGACATCGCGGCCGTGCTGGTCGAACCCATGATGGGCTCGGGCGGTGCGATTCCCGCCACCGGCGAATTCCTCGCCATGCTGCGCGAAGAAACCCGCCGTCTCGGCATGGTGCTGATATTCGACGAAGTCATGACTTCGCGGCTCGCCCCCGGCGGCGTACAAGGTTTGCGCGGCATCGATCCGGATCTGACCACGCTCGGCAAGTTTTGGGGCGGCGGCTTTGCTTTCGGAGCCTTTGGGGGCTCGCGCCAGTTGATGCGCCACCTCGACACCACCAAGGGCGGCGTTTTGTCGCAAGGCGGCACATTCAACAATAACATCGTTGCCATGACCGCAGGACTGGTCGGCGCCCGCGACGTCTATACGCCGGAGGCATGCATCAAGCTGAACTCGCTCGGCGACAGTCTTCGTCTTCAATTGAACGCGCTCGGCCGCTCGCTGGGCTTGAGCTTTCATGCCACGGGGCTCGGCGGCGTGCTCAATACTCAATGGAACGACGCAGGGTTGACCGAGCCATCGCAGGTCGAAGCCGCGACCACGCCGGTGCGCCGGCTATTCCAATTGGAAATGATCGCACGCGGTTATTTCGTGGCCCAGCGCGGCATGATGACCCTGTCGCTGCCGATGACCGAAGGCGATATCAAAGGCTTCGTCGGCGAGGTTCGCGACTACCTCACGAGGCATGCCGACATTCTGCCCCGGTCGAGCACGTGACCGCGGCCCGCGGCGCCGCGACCGCAATCCCATGGCGCGTGGTGCCGCCGCTTGCCAGCACCGCGCTCATCATGGTGGGCGCCGGTGTGCTCGGATCGCTCCTGCCGCTGCGATTCTCGGCCATGGGGTATTCGCCCGGCGTGATCGGCCTCTTCGCGACGGCCGAGGCCCTCGGCTTCTTGGTGGGCTGCCTGTACGCGCACAAGGTCATCGCCCCGGTGGGACTCGAGCGGGCGTATGCAGCCTTTGCCGGCATGAAAGCCGTCGCGATTCTCGGCCTGCATTTCGCGGACGGCGTTTCGACCATCGTACCGCTGCGATTCCTGATCGGCTTGAATGCCGCGGGCCTGGCCATCATCGTCGAGAGCTGGCTGAACGCGCTGGTACCGAACGAACAGCGCGGCCGGGTGCTGACCATTTACGTTCTGGTGTATGGCCTGTTTTTCGGCGCCGGCCAACTGTTCGGCCAGAACCTGGACTTGCGCGGCCCCGAGCTGCTGTTCATCGCGGGCATCGCAACGACTCTCGCGCTGGTCCCCATGGTGGCCATCGACGTTCGCGCGCCCGTCCTACCCCACGGGGTGAAACTGGAGATCTTGAAGGCGCTGCGCACGTCTCCCGTCAGCGTGCTGGCCTGTCTCTTGAACGGCTTGATCCTCACGGCATTCACCACCGTCGGGCCTCTGTTCGGAGAGCGCATCGGCTTCGACCAACGACACATCGTGATACTCATGGCCTGCGTGTCATTGGGCGGCCTGTTCCTGCAGTGGCCCATCGGCTACTTCTCGGACAAAGTCGACCGGCGCTACGCCTTGGTCGGCTTGGGAGCCGGCGTTCTGGCGGTGGCCGCCGCCCTGGTCATGGTCGACCGGCAAACGCCGTTTCTGTTGCTTGCCGTATTGTTTGCGATTTTCGGCGGTCTCGGCGAGAGTCTGTACGCAGTGGGCGTAGCACATGCGAACGACCGCGCGGCAATGGCGGACTATGTGGCGCTGTCATCGACGCTGCTGTTCGTCTGGGCGCTGGGCGCAGCCATCGGCCCGACCACGGGAACGTATGCCATCCAACTCACCACGCCGCGCGCCTTCTTCGTCTACGTGATCGCCCTGACGCTGGCGTTCACGCTGTTCACCATCTGGCGCCTGTACCGCCGCAGACTGGGCCGAGCCGCCGAGGCGCGCGAGGATTTCTTGGCCTATCCGCAAACGTCACCGGAAATCTACGCGTGGCTGCCCTATCACCGCGAACCCGCGAGCCACTCGAAGCCCGACACCGAGGTCGCGGCCGAGACCGAGACGCCCCCAACCCTGGGCGGCACCCCGCCGCCGACCGCCTGACGATCTGCCGCAGCAAGTAAAACCGGCCGGCGATTTGCGCAGTCCGGCCGCCACGCTACTATGCACGAGGGCAACGCGAAATGAACGTGTTCGTCAAATCAGCCATGGCCAGCGTATTGTCGGGAGCCTGCGCAGCCGCGGTCGGGGCGAGCATCGGCGTGCCTCACCACCGGGTACTCATCGAAGGCGCAGGGCCGCGCACCATCGTGCTCGAATCGGGGTTCGGCGACACCCTGGACATTTGGCAGGCCATTCAACCGCGCGTCGCGGCGAACTGCGCACGCACCTTCTCCTACAATCGCGCCGGATATCTCGATAGCGACCCCGCCGTTGCCGCGCGCGACGCCGCATCCATCGTAAGCGAATTGCGCGAAGAGTTGCAGCGCAGAAATGTGAATCCACCGTACGTACTGGTCGGCCACTCCTTGGGCGGCCTGTACATGCAATATTTCGCGCGTAACTTTCCAAGTGACGTCGCCGGGTTGGTGCTCATCGACTCCACCCACTGGCGGCAGGGGCTCAAGGTCGATGTCACCGCGGACACCCCCTATCAAGCACGCACGGCGGTGACGTTGTATATGCCGCTGGTCATGCGGCGCGAACTCGGCGACAGCGCTCAGGCGGGTCTCGAGGTCAACGGCAGTCCCAGCGCCGCGGCAATTCCGACCATTGTGCTATCCAGCACACGAGTGGGCAGTGACGAAACCGCGGCCCAACGTGCAGAAGCCGTCACGCTGCAGAATAATATCGCCGCGGATTTTCCCGGCGCCCGTCACGTGTTCGTCGAGGACAGCGGCCACTACATCCAGCGCGACCAACCCGCCGTGGTCATCGACGCCATCCGCGATCTAGCGGGATGCGCCCCTCCTTTGGTGAATCGATAGCAGCGCTGCCCCACCGCTCGGCGCCGAGTCCCACCGAAGGGCGCCTTCCCACCGGGCACCTGGTCCGACCGAAGGGCGTCTTCCTAACGGGCGCCTAGTCTCACCGAAGGTCGTCTTCCTACCCGGCACCTAGTCCCACTGATGGGCCCCTAGATTCGCGCCGCCACCGGCTCGACGAATGTGTTCGCGGCGGCGCGCGACCGCATCGCCGTATGAATGGCCGCCGCGATGTCGCCCTGGGTGCAAGGCTTGGTCAACTTGAGCAATCCCATTTTCGCGGGATCCACCGGAAGTTCGGCATACCCCGTTGCCAAAATGATGGGCAGACCGGGGAATCGATCTTGGATGCAAACTGCGAGTTGCAATCCCGTCATGGTCGGCATGGCATGATCGGTAATCACCACGTCGATTTCATGGCCGGAGGCAAGTTTGGCAAGAGCCTCCGCGGCCGAATGCGCTTCGATGGAGGTATGGCCCAGATCCTCGATCATCGCCGCCGTCCCCGTCATGACCAACAGATCATCATCGACGATGAGCACCCTGCAGGGCCCGATATCCGGCGCAAGTTCGGCGGCGGACGCCGGGTTTCGGGCCACCGATACGGCGGCCGTGGTCGCCCTGGGCAACCACAACTCGATGGTGGTGCCCACGTTCGGCTCACTGTGAATGCGCAGCAGACCGCCGGACTGGGCCGCAAGGCCGTGCACCATGGACAGGCCGAGGCCGGTCCCCTTGCCCGGACCCTTGGTGGTGAAAAACGGCTCGGTGGCCTTGGCCAAGGTCGCATCGTCCATACCCGCGCCCGTATCGACGATGATGATCCGCACATAATCTCCCGCGGGAAGCGGCAGATCGGGGCGGGAATCGGTTTTGGTCTCCGCCAGCGCCGCAATCGTCAGTTGTCCTCCCGTCTGCATGGCATCGCGTGCGTTCAACGCCAAATTCAACAGCGCCAGCTCGAGCTGGTTGGCGTCCGCAAGTATGGGTGGCAGCGAGCTCGGGAAATTGAGCTTCAAATCGATGCCGAGCCCCAAGGCGCGCTTCAGCAGGTCCACCATTCCGCTCACCAGCTGCGCGACGTCCACCGATTCCGGCTTGAGTTCTTGCCGGCGCGAGAAGGCCAGCAAGCGCTGCGTCAGGGCGGCGCCTCGCTGCGCGCCCTGAACGGCATTCTGTAGCAGGCGTCGGTTGTGCTGCTCACCGGCCGGCAGGCGCTTTTCCAACAGAGTGAGGCTGCCCAACACCGCCATCAACAAATTATTGAAATCGTGCGCGACGCCGCCGGTCAATTGGCCGATGGTGTCCATCTTCTGCGCCTCGAACAGCTGTGCCAGCGCGGTCTCGCGCTCACGCGTGCGCTCCTCGATGCGCTGTTCGAGTTCCTCATTGAATCGTTGCAGCTCGGCGGTCCGCTCCGCCACCCGCTGTTCCAATTCGGCATTGAAGCGTTCCAGTTGACGAGTCTTCCGGTACAGATCAACGAAGACTTTCACCTTGGCGCGCAACAGCTCCGGCACGACGGGGACCGGTACATAGTCGACGCCGCCCAACTGATATCCGCGCAGCTGGTCCGGCTTGGTCATCATCACTGCCGAGACGAAGATGATGGCGGTGGTCTGGAATCGCGGATGCTCGCGAATCATCGCCGCGAGTTCGAAGCCATCGAGATCCGGCATGCACACGTCGATGAGGATCAACGCCACTTCGTTCTTGAGCAACACTTCGAATGCCTGGCGCGCCGATGTCGCCTTGATGAGATTCTCGCCCACCTCCTCGAGGATGGCCTCGTGGCTCAACAGCTTGGCCTGGCTGTCGTCGACCAGCAGGATATTTACCTTTTCCACTGCGTTCATAAGGAAAAATCCCTCAACGATGCAGCCACATACGAAGAGCGGAGAGCAATTGTTCGATGTTCACGGGCTTCGCGAGGTAATCCGACGCGCCCGCCTCCAGGCACTTCTCCCGGTCGCCCTTCATGGCTTTCGCGGTCAGCGCCAGAATGGGCAGGCGACGAAACCCGGGCTTGGTGCGAATGACTTGAATGGTCTCGTAGCCGTCCATGCCGGGCATCATGATATCCATCAACACGATGGCCACATCGGAACGCGACGCGAGCACCGCGATCGCCTCGCTGCCGGTGGTCGCCGTCAATACTTCCATGCCGCGCCTCTCGAGCACGCTGGAGAGCGCGAAAATATTGCGCGCATCATCGTCCACCAAGAGCACGGTCCGGTGCATGAGATCTTCGTCGGAGCTGTGCAGCCGTTGCAGCATGCGCTGCTTCGCGAGCGGCAGATCGGCGACCACGCGATGCAGGAACAGCGCGGTTTCATCCAACAGCCGTTCCGGAGATTCGACGCCCTTCACCACCACGCTGCGGGCCATGGTATGCAGCCTCGCGTCCTCATCCGCGGAGAGCTCGCGGCCGGTGAAGACCACCACCGGCACATCGCACAACGCCGCGTCGTCGCGGATTCTCTCCAGCACCTCGAAACCCGACATGTCCGGTAGCTTCAAGTCGAGCACCACACAATCCGCCGGCTCCTCCCGCAATATCGCCAGCGCCGTCGCGCCCGTGTCGGCCGTGGTGATTTCGATGTCCTCGTGGCTCAACAATGCGGCCACGCCTTTGCGCTCGGCTTCGTCGTCCTCCACCAACAGCAGACGCTTGCGGCGCGGACTCGAATAGTCTTTGATGCGCGCGAATGCGCTTTCCAGGCCCTGCGAGGTGGCGGGCTTTTGCACGAACGAGAACGCGCCCCGCGCCAGTCCGTGATGACGATCCTCGTCCAAGGTCACGATCTGCACGGGAATGTGCCGGGTCGCCGCATCCTGTTTGAGCTGGCTCAAGACGGTCCAGCCCAGCATGTCGGGCAGGAATATATCCAGCGATATCGCCGTGGGATGGTGTTCGCGCGCGAGCGCCAGCGCATCGGAGCCGCGATGGGCGACCAGGACTTTGAAGCCCTCTTCCTGGGCCGCCGCCATCATGATGCGCGCGTAGTGAGTATCGTCTTCGACGATGAGCACGATGTTGTCGCCCGGCACGATTTCATCGCGATCGTCCAGGATCTGTTCCGGCGGGCGGTCGGCAGAGCGCGCCGACCCCGAGGTACCCGCCGCGTCGCTCGGCGCTGTGACGGTCTTGGCAGTGGCACTGCCCGTGTACGCAAGCGGCAGATACAGCGTGAAGACGCTGCCCACGCCCGGCGCGCTGCGCAGCTGGATTTCGCCGCCCAAGAGATTCGCGAGTTCGCGGCTGATCGCGAGCCCCAGGCCCGTGCCGCCGTATTTTCGGCTGGTGCCGGCATCGGCCTGCTGGAATGCCTCGAAAATGATGCGTTGCTTCTCGGGAGGAATCCCGATGCCGGTATCGGTGACCTCGAACGACACCACGGTCGGCGCGAGCCGCAGCGTGGGATGGTCCGCATTCCAGCCGCTCGCCGCCGGCGATACCATGAGCTTGACGCCGCCGTCCGCCGTGAACTTGAACGCGTTCGACAACAGATTCTTGAGCACCTGCTGCAGGCGCTTCGAATCGGTGATGATGCTGCGATCGAGGTTCGGCGAGATGACCACGTCGAACTGCAAGCGCCGGTTCTCGGCCTCGTGACGGAACGGCCGGGCGATCATTTCCAGAAGATTGCTGAAGTAGACTTCTTCCGCGTCCACCGACACGGTGCCGGACTCGATCTTGGACAGATCCAGGATGTCGCTGATGAGATTGAGAAGATCGGTTCCCGCGCCATGGATGGTGCGCGCGAACTCCACTTGCTTGTGGCTGAGGTTGCCGTCGGGATTCTCGGTCAACTGCTGTCCGAGAATGAGAATGCTGTTGAGCGGCGTGCGCAGTTCATGCGACATGTTGGCCAAGAACTCGGATTTGTACTTCGACGTCAGCGCGAGCTCGGTGGCCTTCTCTTCCACGGCACGGCGCGCTTCCTCGATCTCCTGATTCTTCGCTTCCACCTCGACATTGCGGTCGGCGAGCTGCTGGGCTTTTTGTTCCAGCTGTTCATTGGTCTGCTGCAATTCGCGCTGCTGAGTCTGCAGCTCGGTCGCCAGCTGCTGCGATTGCTTGAGCAAACCCTCGGTCTGCATGGTCGCCTCGATGGAGTTGAGCACGATTCCGATGGACGTGGTGAGCTGCTCCAAAAAGGACAGTTGCAAGTCCGTGAAGGTGCCGAGGGAAGCAAGCTCGATGACCGCCTTGACCTCGCCCTCGAACAGCACCGGCAATACGATGACATGCCGCGGCGGTGCGCGGAACAATCCGGAACTGATGGACACCACGTTGCTCGGCATCTGCGTGATCAGCATGCGCCGGGCATCGCGCGCGCATTGCCCAATGAGCCCCTCGCCCAACTGCAGCCGCTCCGCGTGCCCATCGGTCGCACCGTCGGCGTAGGCGGACAATAATTTCAGGCCGTTGGCCACGCCGTCGACCTCGACCTGGTAGATGACGCCGTGCTGCGCTTCCACCAACGGCGCCAATTCGCTCAGCAGCATCCGCCCCACGGTGGTCAAATCGCGCTGACCCTGCAGCATGTTGGTGAACCGCGCAAGATTGGTCTTGAGCCAGTCCTGCTCGGTATTGCGGTCCGTGGTGAGGCGCAGATTCCCGATCATGGTATTGATGTTGTCTTTGAGCTCCGCGACTTCGCCGCGCGCTTCCACCTGCACCGACCGGGTCAAGTCGCCCTTGGTCACGGCGGTTGCCACCTCGGCGATGGCGCGCACCTGAGTGGTGAGATTCGCCGCCAGCAGGTTCACGTTACCCGTCAGGTCCTTCCAGGTTCCCGCCGCGCCGGGCACGTTCGCTTGACCGCCCAAGCGGCCTTCGACGCCCACCTCGCGCGCCACCGTGGTCACCTGATCGGCGAACGTCGCGAGCGTGTCGGTCATGTTGTTGATGGTCTCGGCCAACGCCGCGACCTCGCCCTTGGACGCGACGGTGAGATTCTGCTTGAGATCGCCATCGGCTACCGCGGTCACCACCTTCACGATGCCGCGCACCTGCTCGGTGAGATTGGCCGCCATGACGTTGACCGTGTCGGTGAGATCCTTCCACGTACCGGCGACGCCCGGCACCTGCGCCTGGCCGCCCAAGCGACCTTCGGTGCCCACCTCGCGCGCCACGCGCGTCACCTCGCCGGCGAAGCCGTTCAATTGATCCACCATGGTGTTGATGGTGTTCTTGAGTTCGAGGATTTCGCCCTTCACGTCCACGGTGATCTTGCGCGAGAGGTCGCCGCGCGCCACGGCAGTGGTCACTTCGGCAATGTTTCGCACTTGAGTGGTGAGGTTCGCCGCCAGTAGGTTCACGTTATCGGTGAGATCCTTCCAGGTTCCCGCGACGCCGGGGACCACCGCCTGGCCGCCCAGGCGACCGTCGGTGCCCACTTCGCGCGCCACGCGCGTCACCTCGCCGGCGAAGGAGCGCAGCTGATCCACCATGGTGTTCAAGGTTTCTTTCAGCAGCAGGATCTCCCCGCGCACGTCCACCGTGATCTTGCGCGACAAATCGCCGGTGGCGATCGCAGTCGCGACTTCCGCGATGTTGCGTACCTGCGCCGTGAGGTTGCCCGCCATGGAATTGACGTTATCGGTAAGATCCGCCCAGGTACCGGCCACGCCGGGGACCTGCGCCTGGCCGCCCAGTTTGCCTTCGGTGCCCACTTCGCGCGCCACGCGCGTGACTTCGCCGGCGAATGCATTCAGCTGGTCCACCATGGTATTGATGGTGTTCTTGAGTTCGAGAATTTCGCCCTTCACGTCCACCGTGATCTTGCGCGACAGATCGCCGCGTGCCACCGCCGTGGTGACTTCGGCGATGTTGCGAACCTGACCGGTCAGGTTCGACGCCATCGAATTCACGTTCTCGGTCAAATCTTTCCACGTGCCCGCGACGCCGGGAACGTTGGCCTGGCCGCCCAGTTTGCCCTCGGTGCCCACTTCGCGCGCTACGCGTGTTACCTCAGATGCGAAACGGTTGAGCTGGTCGACCATGGTGTTCAAGGTCTCTTTCAGCTGCAGAATCTCGCCGCGCACGTCCACGGTGATCTTGCGCGACAGGTCGCCGTTCGCGATCGCCGTCGACACCTCGGCGATGTTGCGCACTTGCGCCGTCAGGTTGCCGGCCATCGAGTTCACGGAGTCCGTCAGATCCTTCCACGTTCCGGCAACACCCGGCACTTGCGCCTGGCCCCCTAGGCGTCCCTCGGTACCGACTTCCCGCGCCACGCGTGTGACTTCGCCGGCGAAGGAGCGCAGCTGGTCGACCATGGTGTTCAAGGTTTCTTTGAGGAGCAGGATTTCGCCCGACACGGTCACGGTGATCTTCTTCGACAGGTCACCCTGCGCCACCGCGGTTGCGACCTCGGCGATGTTGCGCACCTGGCCCGTCAAATTCGACGCCATGGAGTTCACGGAGTCGGTGAGATCCTTCCAGGTACCGGCAACGCCCTTGAGCTGCGCCTGGCCGCCCAATTTGCCCTCGGTGCCCACCTCGCGCGCCACGCGCGTCACTTCGCCGGCGAACGCGTTCAACTGGTCCACCATGGTGTTGATGGTGTCCTTGAGCTCCAGGATTTCGCCCTTCACGTCGACGGTGATTTTCTTGGACAGGTCGCCATTGGCCACGGCGGTGGTCACTTCGGCGATGTTGCGCACCTGACCCGTGAGGTTCGAGGCCATGGAATTGACGTTCTCGGTCAAATCCTTCCACGTGCCCGCCACGCCGCGCACGTTCGCCTGGCCGCCCAAACGGCCTTCCGTGCCCACCTCGCGGGCCACGCGCGTGACTTCGGAGGCGAAGGCATTCAGCTGGTCCACCATGGTGTTGATGGTTTCCTTGAGTTCCAAGATCTCGCCCGACACCGTCACCGTGATCTTCTTGGCAAGATTGCCGCTGGCGATGGCCGTCGACACTTCGGCGATGTTGCGCACCTGCGCGGTGAGATTGGACGCCATGGAGTTCACGTTGTCGGTCAGGTCCTTCCACGTGCCGGCCACGCCGGGCACCTGCGCCTGGCCGCCCAAGCGACCTTCGGTGCCCACCTCGCGCGCCACGCGCGTGACTTCGCCCGCGAATGCATTCAATTGATCCACCATGGTATTCATGGTTTGTTTCAATTCGAGGATCTCGCCCGACACGTCCACCGTGATCTTGCGCGACAAATCGCCGCGCGCCACGGCCGTGGTTACCTGCGCGATGTTGCGCACCTGCGCGGTGAGGTTGCCGCACATGGCGTTCACCGAATCGGTAAGGTCCTTCCAGGTTCCGGCCACACCCGGCACCAAGGCTTGGCCGCCGAGTTTGCCTTCGGTGCCCACTTCGCGCGCAACGCGCGTCACCTCGGAGGCGAATGAGCGCAATTGATCCACCATGGTGTTGATGGCTTCTTTCAATTGCAGGATTTCGCCACGCACGTCCACGGTGATCTTCTTCGACAGGTCGCCATTGGCGACGGCAATGGTGACTTCCGCGATATTGCGCACCTGCGCCGTCAAATTGGAGGCCATGGAGTTCACGCTCTCGGTGAGATCCTTCCAGACTCCCGTGACTTCCTGCACCTGCGCTTGACCGCCGAGCTTGCCGTCGGTGCCCACCTCGCGCGCCACGCGCGTCACCTCGGAGGTGAACACGCTCAATTGCTTGATCATGGTGTTGACGATGTTGGCCGATCGGAGGAATTCGCCCTTGAGCGGGCGTCCGTCCACGTCCAGCGGCACCGTTTGCAGAAGATCGCCGCGCGCCACCGCCGTGACCGTGCGAGTGACCGCCGTGGTCGGCCACAAAAGATCATCGATCAAAGCGTTGACCGATCCTTCCATGTCGGCCCAGGCGCCATCCGACAGGCCAAAGCGTACGCGCGTGCGCGTCTTGCCCTGCCGCCCGACCACCTCCCCCACATGCTCGAGCTGCTGCGCAATGCGCTGGTTGGCGGCGACGATGGTATTGAAGGTGTCGCAGATTTTTCCCGCCACGCCGGTTTGAGAACCGGGCAAGCGTACGGAAAAATCGCCGGCGTGCATGGCGTGAAGCGCGTCGAGCAGTTCATGCAGATCGAGATCCGACGCGCCGCCGGGGCTCGTGGCGCTGCCTTTCGATTTGACCTTGGCATGCCCGTTGGCCTTCTCCCGGGCCGTGACGCCTACATTGCTCGATGCTTTGGCGGCGTTGCTCGATGTTTTGGCAGCGACGCTCGATTTCGATTCCATTGCGAGTCTCCACGCCACTCGCAAACGACTTGACGTGTGCTGCGGCGACGCTCAAACAAACAGGACGGCGGCAGGTGCGGAAACAGTATGGGCGTTTACGAAATCGCTTGTTTTCCCAGGCGACACCGCTACGCGCCGCCGGCAAATCTTGGCAAATGACCAGCTAAAAGTCCAATCAGGCAGGGTTCGCCCCGGGGCTCGCGCGGGATTCGCATAGTGTACGCGCAGGGTTCGCCCGGGATTCGCTCAGTGTTCGATCGGGGTTTGCGCCGGGTCCCCTCAGGATTCGTGCCGGGTGCGCGCGGTTTGCGCCGGGTTCGCTCGGGATTGCTCAGTGTGCGCTCGGGGTTCACGCGGGCTTTGCACCGGTTTCGCGCGTAATTCGCGCGGGGTTCACGCGGGGTTTGCGAACATCTAATGCGTAACAATTACAATTTCATGGTTTTGTCGCTGCTCGCCGACAGGCCGCGCTTGCTGCGGGCCGGGCGCCACATGCGAAAGCCGCCAATGAACGCAAAGTCATTGTTGCCGAGTTGCGCGCCCTTCGGCAGCTTCTTGAGCTTGCGCGCGTTGCCGCCGCCCAACACGACATAATCGGCCTCCATGGCGGTGCGCAGTGTTTCGACGATATCGTCCACGGCGTGACTCCACTTCTTGGGACCCAAGCGACGGCGGCCGCGATCGCCGGCGTAGTCCTCGTAGGTCTTGTCTTTCTTGAAGTTCATATGGGCCAGTTCCATGGCCTCAACTACCCCGTCGACGATCATTGCCGAACCCAACCCGGTTCCCAGGCCGAGGAACAGCATGCGGCCACCCTCGTAGCTGCCGATGGCCTGCATGGCGGCATCGTTGATGACACGGGTCGGCCGCCCGAAGGCCTTGTGAAAATCGAAGCCCACCCAACCGCCGCCGAGATTGTGAGGCTCGGTCACGATCTTGCCGTGGATGACGATCCCCGGATAACCGATCGAGACCACATCGTAGGTCCAATCGCCGGTGATTTTATGAACTCCCGCGACCATTCGATTCGCCGTGAGATCGGGACCCGATTCGAATTGACGCACATCGCGACGGTTGGACACCCGCACTTTGACGTGGCTGCCGCCGACGTCGATGGCGAGCACGCGTACTCGCTTCTTGTTGGATTTCACCCGGCACCTCGTTCTCTTGCCCGAAGAATCTCTGATTTGACTATAACCGGCGCGCATTTCATTGCGTGACGCAGTTAACTCCGCGACCGCCCTCCACGGCATAGCTTTGTCGGGGTCCGATTAGGGTGGATTAGATCCACGAGCTTTCGCGGTGGAGAGACATGCTACACGGCTATCGATCACTCCTCCTCGGCGGTATCTCCTTGGCACTCCTGTCCGGCTGCGGCTCCGGTTCCTACGGCAGCACCAGCGGCACCGCCACAGCCACGCTCAGTGCCGCCACCGGCGCGGGAACCGGCACCACGGGCACGGCCACCACCGCCACGGGCAACGTCGGATTCAACGGCAACCGCTTGCGCTCGGGAGCCGACGATTTGGTCGCGGCCACTCCCTCAGTCGGCGCAGTCGCCGTGGTCATCGGCGCGAGTCAGACGGTCAGCGTCACATTCGCGTCCAGCGACGGACTCCCGATGACGGGTTTCGGCGTGTCGGGCACGTTGGGGACTCTTCCCACGGGTTGGAGTGGCCCCACCAGCTTCACCTGCGCAGTGGTGAGCACCGGCAGTAATTGCGTTCTGAACCTGACTTACGCCCCGCCAGCGGCCGACAGCGGTACGCTCACCCTCGACTATGTGGTCATCGATGATTCGACCATGCCGAGGACCGACGGCTCGGTCACGATCGCCTATGTGGCGACCACGCACAACAACGTCGTCGCCATGGCGGCGCCCACCGGGCAGATCGATGCGGTAGTGGGCACGGGGAATCAGTCGGTCAGCGTCAATTTCAGCACCGACGACGGCAATGCCGTCACCAATTTTGCGCTCACCACCGACCTCTCGGCGTTGCCATCGGGCTGGACCAGCACCCAGGCCGGCCTATCCTGCGCCATCGTCAGCACCGGCAACGGCTGTCAGCTCGCCCTCACCTACACACCCACGGCGGCGGCCGGCGGCACCCTCGCGCTGAGCTATAGCTTCACCGATGATTCCGGTGCGGCCAAGACCGGCACGTTGAATATTCCCTATTTCTCGGCCTCGCCCAACAATGTGGTCGCCACGGCGTCACCCGCGGGTCAAATCATCGCGGTTCAGAAAACCGGCGGGCAAGCGGTGCCGGTGACGTTTACCACGGACGATGGCAAGCCGGCGACTCGCTTGTATGTGACATCGGATTTGAACGCTCTGCCGGCGGGCTGGAAAAGCGCCTCGAGCAGCTTTTCCTGCAGCAGCGTCAGCACCGGCAACGGCTGCCAGCTCCGGCTGACCTATGCGCCGGCCGCGCTGGCCAGTGGTACGCTGGCACTGAGGTATGCGTACACCGACGATGCCGGCACGGCCAAGACGGGCGTGCTCAACATCGCGTATGCCGCGACCACGAACGACAATGTGGTCGGTACGGCATCGCCGGCCGGTCAGATCAATGCGGTGGTGGGCTCGGGAAGTCAGGCCGTCGCCGTCACCTTCACCACCGATGATGGGCGCCCCGCCACCGCATTGCAGCTGACCAACAGCCTGGCGGCGTTGCCCTCCGGCTGGAGCAGCACCGTTACCTCTCTCACGTGCAGCGGCCTGAATGTGGATAACGTGTGTCAATTGCCCTTGTCCTACACTCCCGCGGTAGCCGGCAGCGGTACGCTGAGCTTGAGCTACTCGTACAAGAACAATGCCGGCGAGTCCAAGACCGGCACGGTGAACATCGCCTACCGAGCGACCACCGATGACAACATCGTCGGGACGCCGAGTCAGAGCTCCCTCGCCGTTCGCACCGGCAGCAGCACGAACGTCACCATCGCCTTCACCACCGATGACGGTAATCCCGCGAGCGCACTGTCGGTCACCTCGCCGCTCGGCGCGCTCCCCGCCGGCTGGAGCAGCGCCTCGAACAGCTTCGGTTGCGGCACGGTGAGCAGCGGTACAGGGTGCATGCTGTCACTCACCTACGCACCTACGGTTGCCGACGCCGGAACCTTGACACTGGGATTCACCTACGCGAACGACTCGGGATACGTGAAAACGGCTACCGTATCGGTGGCGTACAACGCCGTGACCCCGTACCTCTACGTCGTGAATGCCAACTCGAACGCTCTGAGTTACTGCGCGCTCAACGTCGACAACAGCGTGTCGACGTGCAATACCACCGGATCAGGGTTCGACCTGCCGGACGGGATTGCGCTCAACGGCAGTTACGCCTACGTCACCAACACCCTCGGCAATTCCGTATTCCGGTGTACCCTCGACGCCGGCGGCGCTCTTTCCGATTGTGCCACCGCAGGCGTCACGCTCGCCGCTCCCACCGATATCGCCATCAACGGGAACGGCACGTTCGCATATGTCCACCAGAGCACCGGCCTCAGCGTGTGCGCGATCGCCGCCAGCGACGGATCGCTCTCGGGCTGCGTGCCGGCCGGTTCCGGCTTCGATCCGTTGAATGGCATCGAGCTTTCCGCGGACGGCACCCATGCTTACGCAGTTCACACCACCACGAATCCCGGTAGCCCACCCACCCAAACCAGCGTCATCGATGTGTGCGCCATTGCGCCCAATGGCACCCTGACCAGCTGCAGCGCCTCGGCAGCGAATACGCCGCTGGCCGTAGCCGCGGTCGCGCTCCAGAACGGCGCTCTTTATGTCTCGACGTCGGCCGGCTCCTTGTACCTGTGTCCGATCAACCCGGACTCGAGCGTCGGCAGCTGCCAGACCACCGCCACCGCCACGAATGCCAATGGACTCGCCTTCATGGGCACGACGGCTTTCGTGAGCAGCAACTCGACCACGCTATCCACGTGTCCGGTGAACGCAGATGGCACGTTCGGAAGCTGTATGCCGCTCAATGACCCGACGTTCAATGGGACCGCGGGTATGGTCGTTCGCTAAAGGCCCGCGCACCGAGTCGCGCTGCTTGTCGCGGCGCAGCGAAACTGCTGCCGCTTTCGCGGTGACTCCGCCGAAGCTGTTTTCGCAGTGACCTGCCGACGCCGCTTGGCGGTGGGAGTCGCCCTTACGTTTTGCCACGACCCTTACGTCTTACCACGAGTTGGGACTACACTGTGGCCCGCGAGGGCTTGATAAATTCCACCGCGGAGGACGTACTCATGGACGCGACGCTCGGTTCTGCTGAACATCGGAGTTTGCATGTCGAGGTCTCACGAGTACCGGTCTTCCGACCGCTGGCCTGGTTGTACCGCGGATGGGCCGACATGCGCGGGGCAGCCAGCTTAGGCTACGGAGCTCTCATCGTCGCGCTCGGGTGGACCATCCTGGTGTTTTGCGGCACGCACCCCTATTTCATCGCCGCGGCCATATCCGGATTCCTGCTCGTCGGGCCGCTGATGTCGGCTGGGCTGTGCGAAATGTCGCGGCGCTATGCTCTGGGACAAACAGCGAATTTCGACGAATCATTGGACGGCTTCGCGCGTAACCGAACCGCGCTGTTCGAGTTCGGTGCGATTCTCGCCACCTGCGCCGTCGTTTGGTTCGGCATCTCGGCAGTCATGTTGGGGACCGTCTTTCACATCGCCGCGCCCGACATGAGCGACACCCTGTATCAGGGATTTTTCGATTCCACTAATCGATCTCAGGTGTTGGCCTACGTCGCGGTCGGGGGGCTGTTGGCCGCCGCGGTGTTCGCCGTTTCCGTGGTTGCGATTCCGCTCATCATCGACAAGCATGCCACCGCGGGACAAGCCATGCGCGCGAGTCTCAGCGCGGTGTTCAGCAACGTCCCCGCCATGATGGTCTGGAGTGCGCTGATTTTGATCTTGACCATCATCGGTTACGCAACGCTGCTCATCGGATTGTTGTTCGTTGCACCGCTGCTGGGACATGCCACCTGGCATGCCTATAAAGACATGATCCGATAGGCGCGTTGCGGACGACACCCCGCCACCCGCGGACACCTGCCACCAACGCCTACGCCCTCCACCAGCGCCGACGCCTCCGCCACCAGCCGGCGGCCAGTTGCCGACGTCAGGCCGGTTGCGCCGACCAGGCGACCACGGTCTGCCGTTGGGTGCCTAACGTCGAGATGCCTAGCTCGACCACATCGCCGGCCTTCAAGTAGACGGGCGACGGCTTTTTGCCCATGCCCACCCCAGGAGGGGTTCCGGTGATGATGAGATCACCGGGATACAGAGTCATGAATTCACTGATGTAGCTCACCAAGGTGCGCACCGGGAAGATCATCGTCTGCGTATTGCCGGTCTGCATGCGTTGGCCATTGACGTCGAGCCACATGCCAAGCTTCTGGGGGTCGCCCACATCGTCCGCCGTTACCAGGTAGGGTCCGACGGGTCCGAAAGTGTCGCAGCCTTTTCCTTTATCCCAAGTGCCGCCCCGTTCGATTTGGTAGGCGCGTTCCGACACGTCGTTGACCACACAGTATCCGGCGACGTAGTCGAGCGCGTCCTCTTGCGAAACGTATCGGGCAGTACGGCCGATGACCACGCCCAATTCAACTTCCCAATCGGTTTTCTCCGAACCCCTGGGCAGCATGATGTTGTCGTTCGGACCGACGATGCAACTCGTCGCCTTCATGAAAATGATCGGCTCCGTCGGCACCGGCAGCTTGGCTTCCATTGCGTGGTCGATGAAATTGAGTCCCACCGCAACGAGTTTCCCGATGCCGCTATACGGCGTACCGATGCGTGGCTCGCCCGGCACTACCGGCATGCTGTCAAACGGATATTTCTCGATCTCGCGCAGTTGCGACGGCGCAAGGGACTCGGCCGTAATGTCATCCATGAAGGATGCAAGCGATCGGATTCGGCCTTCGTCATCCAACATGCCCGGCTTTTCGGCACCCACCGGTCCATAGCGCAGCAATTTCATGTCGTCTTTTTTCCTCTTGAGCGCGGCACTTCGAACCTGGTCCGATTCGATTTTCGAACCTTAGAATCGACCGTCACCGCCGGGGGTAGTTCAACGCCTTAGTTTAAGCTAAGCCGGCTGTCAAACGGGCGCCGGCTCGTCAACGGGCCTTCGAATCGCTCCATACGGCGCTGGAAGCCGGTCGTATCTCGCGTAGCCGTACCGCCACGTGTTCGGCCGCGGCCATCACGCGCAGCACATTGCCTCCCGCGAGCTTGGCGATATCCGAATCCTTCCAACCGCGCCGCATGAGTTCCACGAGGAGTGCTGGGTACCCATTCACACCCTCGAGTCCAACCGGCGTGTCCTCGATGCCGTCGAAATCGGAGCCCAGTCCCACATGATCGACGCCCGCGATCTGACGAATATGCTCGATGTGATCGGCAACCTGACCCAGCGTCGCCGACGGACGTGGGTGTTCTTTTTCCCAGTCGGCGAGCGCCGCCTTTGCTCGCTCAGGCTGGCCTATGTACAGGCCCACGTAGGGCGGACTGTTGAAGCGCGTCTGTTCGCCCGCGTGATCCGCATCCCAGCGACGGCGAACGTCCGACACATAACCTGGCGCGAAATTGACCATGACCACGCCGCCCTTTTCCGCCACTGTCCGCAGGATATCGTCGGGCACGTTTCGCGGATGGTCCACGAGGGTGCGCGCGGAAGAATGCGAAAAGATCACCGGTGCCTCGCTGACGGCGAGCGCTGCCTTCATGGTGTCGGGGGACACGTGGGAAAGATCCACCAGCATGCCGAGACGATTCATTTCCCGGACTACCTCTTCGCCAAAGGGCGTCAATCCATGATGCACGGGCGCGTCGGTGGCGGAGTCGGCCCAGTCGGTATTCATTGTGTGGGTCAGCGTCATATAGCGCGCGCCCGCCGCGTACATCTGCCGCAGAACGGCCAGAGAGTCGTTGATCTGGTGCCCCCCTTCGATACCGATCAGGCAAGCGACCTTGTGCGATTGGTGAATTCGGCGAACGTCCGCCGCGGTGAATGCCATCGCAAGATCGGCGTAGCGGGAACACATGCGCTCGACCAAATCGATCTGTTCCAGCGTGGTCTGGACGGCCTCGAAGCCCTTGATCTGCACCGGCACCCAGACGGACCAGAATTGACCGCCCACTCTCCCAGCGCGCAGGCGCGGAATATCCGTCATCAATGCTGCTTCGTCCGGCGGGAACGGCAGCCGCGCAGTATCCGAATTCAGGTCGACGGCGGCGAGATCGCTCTTGAAGCGAGCCCGGATCTCCCACGGCAGATCGTTGTGCCCGTCGATCAGTGGCGTCTCATTGAGCACCCGTTCAACCCGGCCCTGATAATCGGATTCCGCACCTCTTACGGCGAGCGGAACACCCAGCACACCCAGTGCAAAAATCGCGGCGCCTGTCTTCAATACCGTCATGTCAGCATGGTAGCAGTTCCGAGTCGCCCATCGCCTGTCGACTCAGCCACCTCTCGACTCAGCCACCTCACCGGGGTCGTCAGCTGACCGTTCACAATTCGCGGCGCATGATCGGCCGTGCCGGCGTCCGACGCGCGATGACTTTGAATCCGGCGCGCGCAAAGGTTGAGGCATACCCGGTACCCGTAGAGCTCGGCGACTCGGCCGCGTCAAACGGGTACGCCTCGAGCGCCGGCGCCTTCGCACGCCTGGCTGCCATCACCGCTGCTGCAATCAGCGCCGAGGTAACTCCTTGCCGGCGATACCCGATTCGCACATACAAGCAAGAGATCGACCACACGGGGACCTCGTCGACGCGGCGTAGCCGCCAAGTACGATCCAACCACGGCAAGGCGTCTCGCGGCGTCAGCTGGCACCAACCGACAGCCAAGTCACCATCGAATGCAAGAAGGCCCGGTGGTGGGCCGCGCTTCACCACCTCGCGAAACGCCGCTCGATTTTTCTCGCTCGGTTTCTTTCGATAGGCGCTACCAATCCGCCAGTACATGCACCAACAGCCACCGCAGGCGCCCTTGTTGCCAAACAACGCCTCGAGTGCAGGCCACCGATCCTGCGTCAGCGGTCGAATGGATAACTTCATGTACTTCATTCCATCAAGTTCGATTCGCAACCCGACTTTGGCCAGGCGGCGTGGCCGGTGCCGGCTGGCTAACGTTACCGCAATTAGGCCCGCACGTGGCGCCGGTACCAGAGCCTATGCCCCCGTCGTCAAATCGTTCGAGAACGATCCGCCCGTGACGCTTATGCCGTGGGAACGTTTCCGCGGAAACGCGCGTCGCGCGCCGAATCGATGGCGTACGCCTCCGGCGTAATAGATTGCGATGTTGACGATGCGGAGTCTTACTTGTGCAGAACATGTTTCACGGCCGGACGGCGTCCACGCACGCGGCCATCGTTCATTGCTGGCGCAGGCCGACCTTACCGAGGAAAGCCGCGTCAATGATATGATGCCGAGCGTTTAGGGGACACAACCCGGGTTGATCACGGCTCGCCGCGGCCAAATCGGCGCGTTGCCGACCGTGGACGAGTTCGCCGCTGCGATAGTCGACGCAGCCGGAGACTCGCGCCGACCGGGCACGTGTTTTTCGTCGGGCCGGCTGACTGATCCAAAGAAATCTGCGCGAACCATGCAATTTATTCTGGGTGTGTTGGTGTTCGTCATCGTCATCGGAATTATTGACGCCAAACTTCCGTGGCCCAAACCACGATCCAAGGACCGGCGGCCGTGATTGCCGGTCATTTCGGGTTTGCGGCGCTCACCAAGGCACGCGAACGCCAGGTGCCGTTGTGGGCGCTCATGCTCGCGACCGTGTGGCTCGATATTGTCTTTGTGCCACTGTATGCCGTCGGTATCGAATCCATCGAGCTAGTGCCGGGCTCGCACGGCGGATACGGCACCGGGATTATCCACGCGGACTACACGCACTCCTTGCTGGGAGCGCTGGTGCTTTCAGGCGTTTTCGGATACGTGGCGTCGTTTTCCTGGGGAAGACGCTGCGGCGTAGTGCTTGCTGCAGTCGTTTTTTCTCATTGGCTGCTCGATTTGATTGTGCACCGTGCCGACATGCCACTCCTTCCGGGCAATGTCGGCGGCTTTCCAAAACTTGGTTTCGGCTTGTGGCGATGGCCCGCCGCCGCGATCACGTCGGAGTTTGCGCTGGTAATCGCGGGTAGTGTCCTTTATTGGCGGGCTGCGCGTGCCGCAGTGAGTGCAGCAGGCAGCGCCGGCAAGGTCAGAGCGAATCTGACTGCATCGCTCATACTCATTGCCGGCTGCGCCATCCTATACCTCGACGCAACCGGATAGCGACCGACCGCCGCGGTGATGTGTTCAGATTCTCGAGCCGGAGTAAGCAAGCAATGTCCCCAGCTGGGAAGATCCGCGTAGGAATCGTGTTTGGCGGTCAGTCCGCCGAGCACGAGATTTCAATCTTGTCGGCGCGCAATGTCCTCCAGGCGCTGGACCTGACTCGGTTCGAACCCCTTCTGATCGGGATCGACAAATCGGGCCGTTGGTTGACACAGGACCCGCAGAAGCTGCTCGCCAGCGCGCTCGACCCTCGCGTAGTCCGGATTGATGCCGGGTTGCCGGTGCACATGGCGCCGGTGCTGGGTGATGCGGCGTCGAATCCGGTTGCTGGCGCCAGCGTGGTAGACGTCATATTTCCCGTGCTCCACGGAACCCTCGGGGAGGACGGAGCCATACAGGGGCTATTCGAGGTGGCCGGCATTCCCTATGTCGGCGCCGGCGTACTCGGGTCTGCAATCGGCATGGACAAAGACGTCATGAAACGTCTTCTGCGAGACGCGGGTATTCCTATAACCGACTTCCAGGCAATTCGGCGCGACCGATTTGATGCCGACTCGGCGCAGATTTGTCATGACTTGGCCGCGCTGGGCTTCCCTCTTTTCGTCAAGCCCGCAAACGCCGGTTCATCGGTCGGGGTCCGGAAAGTAAATGACGCCCAGGATCTCGAAGCCGCGCTCAGGCACGCATTCGAATTCGACGTAAAAGTCGTCGCCGAAGCCGCGGTGAGCGGACGCGAAATCGAACTCGCGGTGCTGGGAGGCAACCCCGCCACCGTATCGGTTGCCGGCGAAATCATCGTCAACCATGCGGATGGCTTCTATTCGTACGACGCCAAGTACATCGACCAGAACGGAGCCCGGCTCGAACTTCCCGCACGGATTTCCGCCGACCAACAATCCCGCGCACAGTCACTCGCGCTACGCACCTTCGACGCACTCGAGTGCGAAGGCATGGCTCGCGTCGATCTGTTTCTGAGAACGGACGGCGAGTTGCTCGTCAATGAGATCAACACCATTCCAGGGTTCACGGCAATCTCCATGTATCCGAAACTCTGGGCCCTCTCCGGCGTCTCGCCCACCGAACTCGTGAGTAAACTGATCGATCTCGCCATACGGCGCGGTCAGCGACGGGCGGGCATCCTACGCTCGATAGCTGCCCGATAGTCCCATACGCACTCGCTACGGCCATGGGGTTGCCTAAGGCAAATTCCGTTTGCCCGGTTCGGAGTCTCTCCCTGCGACTTCAGATCCGCGAAGACTAGGTATTCTCTGCGATAACTTTCAAGACTGCCGTCGATACCCGCTCATCGATTTCGGCGGCATGCTTGAGATGCACAGGATAGCGGATCAGCGCCTCCATGTGACCGGCCGCCAGATGCATCTGAACTTGCGGCGCGCCGTCGTTCACCGAGCTGGTTGCGGTGGTTCTTTCTATTTCTTTTGTCTGACGCGCGATTTCTTCCCGGTATTCGCTCGTGACATGGTTGACGGCGGCCAGCAATTTGTCTTTCAAGGCGGCATAGTCACTGACGGCCGGCAGGCTCAATGTCGTCTCGTGCCAGGATAGATTCACCCCGGGGATTTGCTTGAATAATCCCCCCGACGCCTGAAACACGACGAGGTTTGCGAACGCGACCACCCTCCCGGTGGGACCCAATGGACCTTGCGTATTCAGTTCCATCAAATGCAGCCGCACCAGGCCGAGGTCGATTACCTCGCCGACGACCGTACCGATCTGGATGCGGTCGCCGACGCGAATGCCATACTTGCCGATCAGGAAAAAATATCCGACGACGGACACCAGCACGCTTTGCATGGCCACCGCGACGCCGGCGGTGATCAAACCGGCGAACGTGGCCAATGATCTGATTTCGGTCGCAAAGCTCAGGCCGACGATCGCGACCACCGCCGTCCACAGGACGATTTTTCGGATCAGCAGCAATTGGTATCGACGGCGCGCCTCATGTGCATATCGAAGCACCGCGCGCCGCCAGATTTCCGCGAGCACGAATACGGCGGCGAGAATCCCGGCTAAAATTCCCAAGCGAACACCGAGCGCCGCCAACGCATCGAGGTACTGCCGCTGAGTGGCGTCCCGCCAATTGCGCAAGTTATGTCGGTACTGTTGCAGTAGGACTTGTTCTTTCGTCAAGGGAATGAGGATTGCGGACGTTTGCTTGAAAAGCCACGCCAGCGTATCGAATTCACTGCGCAGATCTTTCAATACCGCGCTGCTGGCATTGTCCGCCTGGGACGCAAGCGCATCGCTGCGCGCCGAGTACGCCTTCAACTGCGTGAGCGGCGGCGCGCTGATCGTTTGAAAGGTCTGCGCCAGCGCGCCCGTATGCCGATCGATGACATCGATGGTTTTTATCTTGCCGCGGAGTTTCAGCACGCTGCCACCGAGATCCCAGATTCCGTAGCGGGTGGGCGCCGTGTCGAGCGCCGTTGAGGGCATCGCGGCAGCGCTCCCGGGAGATGGAGCGCCGGCCAAAGAGGCAGGCGCCGCATTGGCGTTCGAGGCGGGGATGGTCGCGGCGATCGCGTCTATGTGCGCCTTCAGCGCGTTTGCGCCCGCTCCTTTCGGATTGCTCTCGTTGACGAAATCCGCCATGGTGTCCAACAGATTCTTGCGGGCATCGACCATCGCAAGCTCGCCTTGCAACTCGGGCAACTTCGCTTCGATATCCTGCTTCGCTTTGCCGGATACGGCTGCGCGTTGTCGGTCATCCTTGATCTCGTCCGTAATGGACTGTCGCTGCGCAGCGAGATGGTTTTTCTGTTGATCGAGCGCCTGCGGCGATGAAGCGTCGGCGGCACTTTGCCCGGCGTTGGCCTCGCTGCTGAGAAGCTCTGCATTGGCCCGCGCGATCTCGAAGGCCAGACCGACCACCTTGTCGGCGGTTTGTCGATTGGCGAATAGAATCAGGAGGTCGCTCGGCTGATTGGCGTTTTGCTGCTGAGTGCCCAACGTCCGGTACCAGTCGACCGTGTCATCCAAGATCTTGATGACCTGCTCCCCGGTCAATACGGCTACGTGGGAATCTTGAGCGGAGCTGGCGGCAGCGTCGGGCGAATCCGCCGCGTGCAGGCTGCCACAGCAAATACCGGCGGCCAGCAAGGCGAATAGGGAACGGCGACGCATGCCGAATCGTACCGCAAATCATTGAAGACGAACGGCCGGCGCGTCGTCGGGCGATCGACACCAACGCCAGGACGAGTGCTCCGGAGGCGGCACCGATGACAGTCGCACTCGAGCCAACGGGGTCCAGCTCCAAGCCAACCGATCGCAAATCCCGCTAAAGGTTTGCCGCAATGCGCCGACTCCCCTCCTATCTAACAAGGAAAGCATTATGACAACGAACGCAGTATCGAGCGCCACCACGATCAGCCTGTCGTCCTTGCTGGGCACATCTCAATCGTCATTGACGAAAAGGTCTGCCGACAGCGATTCGGACTCAGGCAGCGGGTCGGCTCAAGGAGGCGGCAGGCTGTACTCGGCGCTGCTCGCAGCGCTGACGCAGTTCGTGACCACCCATCCCGCGGGTGTCGCAGCGAGTACCGGAACGTCGAGTACGCCGGTCGCGACAACCACCACCACGTCGACAACCCCCACCACGTCGACGACCACCGCAACACCGAGCACCCCTGCGACCACCGGCACGACGAGTTCGACGGCCACGAGTTCGACGGCCACGTCCACGAGCACGCTGCCCCAGGACCTGCACGCGTTCTTGCACGACTTGTTCAAGGCGCTGCGCCAAGCGGGTCACTCGCACGGTGACCACGGTGACGACGACTCCGAGCATTCACACGCTCAGCCCATCCCGGCCAACAACACGCCGGTGACGACGCCGGTGCCGGTGACTACGAGCAGTACGCCGACGACCGCATCGACCACAACCAGCACGTCGACCACAACGGCCACCACCGACACGACCACCACCCCGGTAACCGCGACACCCGCGACCACGACCACGACGCCCGTGACTACGACGCCGGCAACCACGACGCCTGCAACCACGACGCCTGCAACCACGACTTCCGGTACCAGCAGCGGTGTCGGGCAGTACGGACGGCATGGCATCGTCGCCGAGCTCACGGCGCTCATCCAGGACTTGAGCAATAGCCAGGTCGTCAGCACCACGTCCGCTGCAGCGGGCACGCCGTCAAATCTATCGTCGAACACCCTGTCCAATTTGAACGCTGCATTTACCAAGCTGATCGCGGATTTGGGCGGCACGACGTCGGGAACATCGGCCACCAGTACGGCAACGTCCGCATCGACGGCAACGTCCGCATCGGCCACCGGATCGAGCAATACGGCAACCACCGGCACTTCAACGGCGGGAACCGCCGCGCTGCAATCCTTCCTGACCACTTTCCTTCAGGATCTGCAAAGCGGCGCCGGCGGCTCGTCGAGCACGCTGGGCAACAGCGTGAACGTCGCCGCCTGAGCGTTTCGTGTCAGGGCTTTGATCCCATCGTCGGTGCGCCGCTTCCTCAGCGAGGCGGCGCACCCATTCGAATTCGGAATGTTTTGGCGATCAGTCGCAATGCGTCGGGCCCGTCCCAGCGCCGCGCACCGTAGATTTTATCGAGCACTCGCCCATTGGCATCGACGAGTACGGTCAGGGGCAATCGCGTGGCGCCCAGCATGTTTTCCATTTGTAGCTGGGAATCGATGAACTGACTGATGGTTGCGTTGGATTTCTTGAGCAGGGCCTGGGCCCGTTCAGGATAGTCATCCGTCGAAATCCCGATCACCACGAATTGGCCGGTCGGGTCCAGCCAGGCCAGCCTTTCCAACGACGCCATTTCTGCCTGGCAGGGCCCACACCAGCTCGCCCAAACATTGATGATCAGCGGCTTGCCGCGAAACTCCGACAGCTTTCTGGACGAGCCATTCAAGCCTTGCATGGTCGCTTCCCGCAGAGACTCGCCAATCTGCACTTCCGCGGGAGTTTTCGCGAATGCTGCGGGCACGGCGCCAAGGACGCACAGCACCAGCGTCGAGAACACCCACCTCATCATATGTCGCTGCACCTCGTTTGACGCCCGGCGCGCCGCCACCCCCGGCCGGTGCCCGGCGCCCATTCAGATGCCGATGGGTCTTCGAAGTCAAGGGCCCGAGCGGACCCAGATGGTGTCGCCGCGTATTTCGTAGGTGAGCGAGGTCGTCGCAAGTACGTTCGACATGGCCTCGAAGGGCGATTGGTCACGGATGGAGCCATGAAGGATGGTGCGATCGGCGATTTGCCGCGCATTTGCGTCGGCGAAATCGAGAGGGCGGCCCAGTTCGCGACTGACCCAGGTCAAGAATCCGATGAGCGGTCTTCCTTCGATCTCGTAGTTTGGTGCAAGCGCAGCCGTCCACAGCCACTCACCGCCATAGGTATGAATCGAGCGCTGCAAGATGGTCTTGCCCGGCGTGACGAGAAGCTCGGTGCCGGCGTCGGCGACGATGGTATCAGCCGTGCCTAGAAAGCGGATGCGGCCTTCGCGTACGCGCACTCGGACCGTTTTATCATCGCTCTTGACCTCGAATTCGGTGCCGACATGTTCCACCGCGCCTACTTTGGTCGCGACTCGAAACGGGCTCTCGGTATTCGATCCGGGCGGGATATCGAGATAAATCAGTCCGCGTTCCAGCGATAGTTCAGCAGGCCCGGTGGCGGACAAGCTGCTCCCGGCGGCGATTCGCAGCGTGCCTCCGCGAGTGAGCGTGACCAGCACGGGCCCGCGCGCGGTCAATCGGTCTCCGACTCGCAGAAGGTCCCCGCTCTTGAGCCTTCGCTGTTGCAAGAGCCCCGAGCGAACGGCAAGGCCGCCCTCTTCCACTCGCGTCATCGAGCCAATCGATGCTGCTGGGATTGTCGGTCGCGCGACCCACAATGCGGTCGTGACAGCAGCGATCACAGCCGCCGCCGCAAGCACCAACCATCGCGTGCGCATCGGAATCGCGGGTTCGCCGGCGCCCATCGCGGCAAGCCACTCGCGGGCGACAGCGGCGCGCAGCCGTCCGAGGCGCGGTTCACTCAGCGGTTGGGTCCGCAGTGCATCGGTCAGCGTCCGTTCGATGTTGGAATCGGAACCGGGGTTCGTTGGAGGTTGGTCCGTCATTTGACCGGATCTCCATCACCGGCATCGGTCGACGCCTCCAGCCAGCGCTGACGAAACGCATCCCTCGCCCGCGCCAGGACCGACTGCGTAGCAATCCCGGTGAGGCCGAGCTGCCGGGCGATGGCCTCTACCGACATGCCATCACCGTACTTGGCCTCGAGCGCGTGCGCGTAGTGGGGCGGAAGGCTTTGCAGAATTTTCATGACCTCCGTTCGTTGTGCTGCGGCCTGCAGCTGCGCAATGGGCTCCTGATTCTCAGGCGCTCGCAGCTGCTCCTCCACGCGTGCAATCGAGTCTGGTTCATCGAGACTGAGATGGGCAGGCCGCCGTGCCGCCTTACGATAGGCGTCCGCCAGTTCGTGACGGCCAATTTCCGTAAGCCACGTAAACAATGCCGCCTCACCGCGATAGCTCGCTAAATTGCGGACGGCCTTGATGAGTGCGCACTGCACGATATCTTCCAAGGTCGCGAGATCCAATGCCGATCGACGTGCGATAAATGCTACGAGACGTGGCGCGCTGGCTTTGAAGAACTCATCAAATGCGCGCTGCTCGCCGGCGCGCATTCTCGTCACCAACGCGCGATCCGCTTCGTACACCCTGTGACATCCTTCGCACGTATCGGCCAGGGCTGCGGGATTAGACGCCACGCGAGCCATAAATCAATCGCGCCCCCTCCCGGCGGGCCCCTGTTCGAAATACCGCTCCTACAGTTGTCCTAAACGCGGCGGTCGGCCACACTGATGACAAGCGAGATACCCGGCCTGGGGCGGGTGGGGCCCGAGACATAATAACTACCGGTCAACAAAACTCAATAACCGCCGGTGTTCGAACTGCGTAACCACATTGCACGGCTCAGCGCATTGTTGCTTGCGACTTACGTGGGCATGGCGGCGGCCCAACCGCCGTCGCGGGTGGCCGTGGTCGATTTACTGCGTACGCTGATCGCGGCCGGTGTCGATGTCCTCTACAGCTCGGAATTGGTCCCATCCAACCTCGACGCTCCCGACACTGACCCGAACGGGGATCCCATGTCGCGTGCCATTGCAGGCCTGGGGGCGAATCATTTGACCCTCAAGCGCGCCGCTGAGCGGGCTTACATCGTGACCCGAGCTACCCCGACCCCGGCACCCACGTCGCCCGCAGTTGCAGGGGCGGCGGTCGCGCCTGCCCCCGCATCCGCCGCGCGCGCATCGACGCTCGATGAGGTGTCCGTTTTTGCGAGCCGATATGAGTTCACCACCGGTACGCCGGGCGAGCCCACCGGATTTGACGAGCGCGAGATCGGCCAAATGCCGGGAGCGAAGACGGATTCGGTGCGTGCTCTGCGCGCGGCGCCGGGACTAGCGACCAATCTCTCCGCCCGGCCGTATGTCCGAGGTGCGCTGCTCGACGACGTCCTGGTCGAATACGACGGTATCGTGCAGGCTGAGCCCTTCCATTTCAGGAGCTTTCAGAGCGTCATGAGCACGTTCAATCCGTCCACGGTGAATCGGGCCGACGTCTACACCGGAGGCTTCCCCGTACAATACGGGACTCGTTCGGGCGGAGTCATCGACCTGGTACCGCAATCGGTGGTGTCCGGCTATGAATACTCCCTCGGCGCGAGTTTGCTCAGCTACGACCTGGAGACCGTCGGCCGAAGTGACGATCGGGCTCTCGAATGGTTGCTGGTGGCGCGGGCCAGCAGCGACGACAGCGTACTCCAGCGGCAACTGAGCGAAATGGGCGAACCCTCATTTTACGATGTGGTTGGCAGGGTCCGCTGGTCGGTAGACACGGCGTCCGCCATGACGCTCGGCTGGCTCATTCTCGGCGATAAAGTGACGTTTGCCTCTCCTGAGGAACAAGCGACCGGTCGCTCGAAGGACTTCAGTGCGTGGCTGCGGTGGGAGTGGGCACCGGACACGGCCCTTCAGTCGCATACGTCCCTGGCGGGCACCAGTACGGAACGTTACAACAAGGGCAGTCTCTCCCTGCCCGGCCTTCTCGATGGCGACCTGCGCGCCGAGCGCTCTTTTTCCGACATCAGTCTGCGCAGCGACTGGACCTACACACCGTCGGCGCTGCTCCGATGGAACTTCGGCGGCGAGGTCACTCATGAACACACCGACCTTGTTTTCGTGCGCCAGGAAACCATCGCAGACTCCCTCGCAGCGGCTTTCGGCCGGGCGCCGGACGCCACCATCCTCTCGCGACAGTCGCCCGCTTCCTCCACATGGGGGTTGTATGCCTCGGCACATCGACGCTGGCAGGCGCTCGAAGCGGAAATCGGGGTGCGCGGCGATGGTCAAGCCTACCAAGGCTTTGGCACGCGCAGCCAGTTCACGCCGCGTATCAACCTGCGCTACGACCTGACCGATGGCTGGCACACCTATGGTTCATGGGGGCAATTCACCCAGGCGCAGCGCGTTGACGAGTATCGGACGGAGGTGAATCAGGTGGCGCCGGACCCGGCAAGCCGCGCCACGCATCTGATTGGCGGAGTCGCGCACGAAAGCAGGGACGCGATCAACTGGCGACTCGAAGCCTACCGCCATCATTGGTCCACGATCAGCCCGTACTTGGACAATACGCTCGGGCCCGTATCCCTTCTTCCGCAATTGGAGCCGGACCGGGTGTTGGTCGTACCGGCCAATGCGGACGCCGCCGGTATCGAGATCAGCGCACAACGGTCTTTCAGCCACGGACTCAGCGCTTGGGGGAATTACAGCCTGTCGAGAGTAACCGACGACGTCAACGGTCGAGATATCCTGCGAAGTTGGGACCAGGAGCACGCGGCGAACTTAGGCATGACTTGGACGAAGCGGCGGATATCCGCGTCAGCCTTTGCTGCATGGCACAGCGGCTGGCCGCAGACACCCTTGGCCGTGGTGCCTGCCTCGGCCACGCTCCCGGGGTACCTCGCGGTGGGCGCGCGAAACTCCGCGCGCTGGGGCAGCTACTTCAGCGCCGATTTTCGACTGTCGACGTCACTGCCCTTTCAATCGGGCGATCTGGCCCTGTGGCTCGACGCGACCAACCTCACCAATCGCTCCAATTTCTGCTGCGTTGCCCTGAACCCGGACCCGCCCACGGGAGTGCCCACGATGGAAGACCAGGTCTGGTCGCCGCGCTTGATCAATGTCGGTTTTACCTGGAAGGTGCGCCGGCCCTGAAAGCGTCTGCGTTCAAAGAGCCGGAACGTAATCGGACGGCAGAGCGTGTCCCAAAAGGTCCTCGAATACACTGGTGTGGGCTGATAGCCTCAATTGGGCCGCTCGCAGCCGGGAAAATTCAACGGGGCTTACCTCCAGCGCGCGGCACCAGTCCGCCGCGAACGCCTGGAACAACCGTACCCGCTCTGCCGCCAACCGATCGGGGCGGACCGCCACCTCCGTGACCCGCTTGACCGATTGCAGCGATGCCTGCCTTGGGTCGACGATCTGCAGTCGTCGTCCTCGGTAGCACAGCCAGCAAACCGCCAGAGGAAGTGTCAGGGGCAGGCGCAACATGGATATGCCGCCGGGCTGGGCCATCTCCGGCAAGGGCATTTCGCAACACCCCACGATCAACTGAATATCCTTGCGGCCTATCTCCAGCGCGAGGGCGGCAAGAAACGCCTGCTTTGCGCCGATGGTACCGGTATGGTTCGCGAGCAACCCCTGGAAGTCGTCGGGAGTTGGACCCGGATCGGCATCGCACTCGAGCACGTACTCGGCCGCCTCGCGCAGCGAACGCCCATCGAACCGCGCGCGGCACGCGGCGCCGTAACGGCCTCGCGGATCGAGAACGGCATTCGGCAAGAGCCGGCCCTCATGGCGGAATGTGCGTTCGATTCGAAGCGGTGCCGCATCCTGTGGAACGACCGCGACCGCGACGTCGATCGCAATCGCATCGCGATCACGGTCAATGCCCGGCGGGTCGCATACGGTGGATTCAGTCATCACTCGTTAGACCGGCAATGGACCGAAAATCAATCGCTCTGCCGCTCATTATAGCTCCCAAAACGCGCGCAGGCGCTCGCCGGCACCCCCCCGATCCTCTGTTGCGCTTTCAATTCATATGGCTTTCCATGGCGCATGGTTACTGGCATTCCACCTCCCACCGACCCGGCCACGGCCGCGCTCGTCGGAGAGCCGGTACGGCGGCGTGACGGCGCCTTACTGGACCAAGCTTTCACGCGTGCCGCGGGCGCGCCCCTGGTGATGGGGAACGGCGTGCGGCTGCTCAAGGACGCGGCGGAGAACTACCCCGCCTGGCTTGCGGCGATCCGCGGTGCCGAACACAAGATCTTCTTCGAGAACTATATTTTCCGGGAGGATGAGACCGGCGCTGAGTTCGCCGCCGCACTCAAATCCAAGGCGCGCGATGGCGTACGCGTACGACTCATCTATGATTGGATGGGCGCGATCGGCAAATCCTCGCGCAAATTCTGGCGCACGCTGTCCGCGGCCGGGGTAGAGGTGCGTTGTTTCAACCCGCTGCATTTCTCCCGGCCGTTCGATTGGGTGCACCGCGATCACCGCAAGACCCTGGCGGTCGACGGCCGGGTGGGGTTCGTCTCGGGACTGTGTGTCGATCAACTGTGGGCGGGCCATCCGGAACGAGGCATTCAGCCCTGGCGGGATACCGGCATCGAAGTGCGCGGCCCGGCACTGTGCGATATCGAGCGCGCGTTCGCCCAAGTGTGGGCGGCCATCGGCACGCCGCTTCCCGAGGAAGAACTCGCGGTGCGCGAATCGATCGCATCCGCCGGCGACACGGCGCTGCGCATCGTCGCCAATGCACCGGGCACTACCGGGCTGTTTCGTCTCGATCAACTCATCGCCGCGGCGGCACGCCGCACGCTTTGGTTGACGGACGCCTACTTTGCCGGCATTCCGCCCTACGTACAGGCACTGCGCGCGGCAGCACTGGACGGAGTCGATGTGCGTTTACTCGTGCCGGGTGCGAGCGATATTCCCGTCCTGCGTCTGTTGTCACAATCGGGCTATCGGCCGCTGCTGGAAACCGGCATCCGGGTGTTCGAATGGAAGGGCACGATGCTGCATGCGAAAACCGCTGTCTCGGATTGCTGCTGGGCGCGGGTCGGGTCGAGCAATCTGAACGTCGCGAGCTGGATCGGCAATTACGAACTCGACGCGGTGGTCGAGGATGAGCGCTTCGCGGCGGCATTGGAGCAGATGTATCTCGCCGATCTCGATAACTCCACCGAGATCGTATTGCGCCCGCGAAGGCGGCGGCTCGAGCTCGCTGCTGACCGCTGGAAAACGGCGATCGCCCGACCGCGCCGCGAAACCATCGGCCTAAGCGGCCCCGCCGGCAGTGCGTCTCGTGCGGCGGCAGGGGCGCTGCGCCTCGGGCGCACCGTCGGCGCCGCACTCACCGAACAACGCGTGCTCGAACCTGCCGAAGCGGGGGTGCTCGGTCTGGTCGGCGCGCTGCTGTTGGTGATGGCGGCCCTGGCGTTGTTTTGGCCCCTCGTGGTCGCTGCGCCGCTGGCTTTGATTCTCGCGTGGATTGCACTCGCGCTCTTCGCCCGCGCCTATTCACTGCGACGGATGCGGCGCGCCCGCGGCCAGCCCACGCAGAGAGTCGTGCGCGCCCCGGCAGCCACCCCGGGCGCCGATTCCCAACCGCCGGCTGATGGTTCGGCTTTCAAATAGGGTTTGCACCATGATTCCCGATTTACCATGGCCCCGACACCGCTCGCCCATCTCGTAGACGCATCGGGACGCGTCGGCGTCGCGTCCTCTCGTCTGACCAAGGTGCGGGAACTGGCGGCCTTCCTCAAGGTTCTGTCCCCGGACGAAATCGAAATCGCCGTGCACTACCTGTCGGGAGTGATACCGCAGGGAAAAATCGGCATCACCTACAAGACCTTGCAGGCAGCCGCATCGAATCCCGGTGGGAACCAGGCACTGCTGACGATCGCCGACGTGGACCGCTGTCTCACGGCGCTGGCCGGCATTCGCGGCGCTGGTTCCGCGGCCCGGCGCGAGCAAACGCTGCGTGACTTGCTTTCGCGGGCGACACCTGCCGAACAGGACTTCTTGTTCCGTCTCATCGTTGGTGATCTGCGGCAGGGCGCGCTCTCCGGCGCCATGATCGATGCCATTGCGGCGGCCGCCGATCTGCCGGCGCCAGCGGTGCGCCGCGCGGCCATGTACTCGCAAGGTTTGGGAGCGGTAGCGCGCGTGGCCTTGCTGGAAGGAGCGGAGTCTTTGGCGAAATTCCAACTCCAGCTGTTCGTGCCCGCTTCCCCCATGCTCGCCCAAACGGCCGCCGACGTGGCGGAGGCCTTGAAAGAGATTCGGGGTGAAGCGGCGTTCGAGTGGAAGATGGACGGAGCGCGCATCCAGGTGCACAAAGTGGGCGACGAGGTCCGCATTTACACGCGCTCGTTGAACGAGGTGACCGGGGCCGTGCCGGAAATCGTCGAGGCGGTGCGTGCGTTCGGTACCCATACGCTGGTGCTCGACGGTGAGGCCATCGCCTTCGATTCCTCGGAGCGGCCGCATCCCTTCCAGATCACCATGCGCCGTTTCGGCCGCAAGCTCAAGGTCGAATCACTGCGCGCCGAATTGCCCATGAGGGCGTTCTTCTTCGACTGCCTGCATGTCGATGGACGGAGCATCGCCGATCGTCCCACGCGGGAGCGCTTCCTGGCCCTCGCCGAAGCCGTCCCGGCGCCGATGCGGGTTCCGCGACGGGTCACATCGGCTGAATCGGAGGCGAGCGCCTTCTACGATGCCGCGCTTGCGGCCGGACACGAAGGCCTCATGGCTAAGTCGCTGGACGCGCCCTACGAAGCCGGCAATCGAGGCGCGAGCTGGCTCAAGATCAAGCGTGCTCACACCCTCGACCTCATCGTGCTGGCCGCCGAGTGGGGCCACGGCCGCCGTGTCGGCAAACTCTCGAATTTGCATCTCGGTGCCTTGGAACCGACCACGGGCGAATACGTCATGCTCGGCAAGACATTCAAAGGTCTCACGGACGCCATGCTCGAATGGCAGACGCAGGAGTTGCTGGCCCGGGAAATTCGCCGCGACCAATGGACCGTGTATGTTCGGCCGGAACTCGTGGCCGAGATAGCGTTCAGCGACCTGCAGGTGAGCGCCCGCTATCCGGCCGGCTTGGCGTTGAGACTCGCGCGGGTGAAGCGGTACCGAAACGACAAGCGAGCCGAAGACGCCGACACCATGGATTCGGTACGCAGGATTCACGCGGCGGCCAGCTCGGTGCCCGGCGCACCTTCTGGGTGACCCCGTGCCGCGCACCTCCTCGCTGAAGCCGTGCCAATGGCAAGAAAACGCTCGTACGCCGACCGTTCATTCAATGCGCGCAGCGCATCTCTTGACAATTGAATGCCCACCATCTATCCAAATGCCCACCAGCTATCCAATGCCCACCAACTATCCAATGCCCACCAACTATCCACGCTGGTGCCACCCTCTCATCAATCGGAGGCTACATGTGCCGAAACATCAAAACCCTGTTTAACTTCGAGCCCCCGGTGACCGACGAGGAAGTCCGCGCGGCGTCGCTGCAGTTTGTACGCAAAATCAGCGGTTTCGCCAAGCCATCGAAATCCAATGAGCCGGCGTTTCTTTCCGCCGTGAACGAAATCGAGGCTGCTGCTCGCAATCTGCTGATTTCGCTGCAAACAAATGCACCCACGAAAAACCGCGAGGCGGAGACCGCCAAGGCGCGACTGCGGACGGCTCAGCGATTTTCGCAGTGACGGGCTGCAACCGGAGCGTTTGGTAGGCACGTCACTTCCCGGCGAAACTCATCAAATCCTGCATGATGAGCAGCAGGTCTGGCCGCGCCTCAATGGGTTTCCGCCACCGGAGCGGCATTCGAATAGCGTCTGCTCGGGTCCCTGGACCGCCTCGGCAATCGCGCTTCGGCCGCCGTGATTTTAGCGGCAATACCCGCCATCTTCGGCGCAAGCGCAGCGGCGCGGCGGTATTGAACAATCGCGTCCGCCGGACGCTGCGCACGCATCAGCGCATCCGCAAAAGCCACCAGAAGTACGGCATCACTCGAGTTCCGGCGAATTGCCTCGTTGCAGGCGTCCAGATCCGCGTGCGTCTCGCACCGAAGGGAGTCACGCTCGAGCTTCTCTGCCATCCCTTCATCGGCGGCGGGCCATGCCGCCTTCCACGGCCACGCCGCCATGGATACGCACAGAAGTGCCAAAACAAAAGGCTTAGAGGGGGTCATCGATATTCCCATCCCGAGTGATGCGCTGCGTGATGCGAACGCAACGTCATTGCTCAATGACTCCGGCCATCAGTGACTCCGACCATCAGTGATTCTGACCATCAATGACTCTGACCAGCCGGATTCCCTCGCTGCTGGTTCGGTAATCCGCCGCGAAGCGATTGCGGAAATTGGCCCGCACATAGGCCGGCGAAGTGAACCAGGAACCCCCGCGTAGCTCGCGACGGGAGCAATCGCCATCCGTCCGCGCCGATCCGTCCACCGGAGCGGCGACATAATCCGCGTGCCAGCAATCCTGAGTCCATTGGAAGACGTTGCCCAACATGTCGTTGAGGCCGAATGCGTTGGGTTTGAATGATCCGACGGGCGATGTATGAACGTAGCCATCGTCACACGCGAATACGAACCACCCGGGATACCAGTGTCCCGCGCTTTTGTCGGCCACGTTCGCGTATGCACAGGCCCCCGATCCGTTTGGATTCCAGGGCTGCACGGCTTCGCCGCCGGCGCGCGCGGCGTACTCCCATTCCGAGGCGCTCGGCAATCGATATCGTTGTCCGGTCTTGGTCGACAACCATTGTGCGTAGGCCACGGCGTCATTCCACGACGAACACGTGACGGGATGCGTGTCGGTTTGGATGAACCCTGGGTCCATCCAACTGTTCTGCGGCCCGTGTTTCCATTCCCCGTCGTAGGTGTAGCAGCCTTGCATATCCCGCCCCGTAGCCGAGATAAACTCCCGGAATTCACCCACGGTGACCAGGTTCGTCGACATGGCGAGCGGTCGGCCGATGACCACCCAGTGCAGCGGCCGTTCGAATGTGTAGGAGTCGCTGTCAGCTCGAGTCGACCCCTGCTTGAACCGACCCGCGGGCAATACCGTCATGGCAGGACACGTTGGACAGTCGCGGATCAGGGTGCCTGCATTGGGGAGCCCAGCGGATGAGGCTGCCGGCACGTCCGGCGGCGCGGGCGCGTGATGCAAGAAGAACCATGCGGCGACGAGTCCCGCCACCGCAGCGCCCCAACCGACCACGCGTGCCGCTGCGCTCGATTTCCTGGTCCTCTTGAAGCGAGTCACGCCCCCCTCGCCACTTCCCATCAACTGGAAGCGGTCCGTCCAGACATCATCCTCCGCGACCTGGTCCGCGACCGCGACCGCAAACTCGTCCGCGACCTCGTCCGCGACCTCGTCCTCAACCTCGACCGCGACCGTGTCTTCCGGAATGCCTTGTTCCGGCGGGATCGGCTCGTCGCTCAAGACATCGTCCACCACGATGTTGACCGAATCGTCCGCCGCCAAAGGCTTCGGGACCGGTTGGGACGTTGGCGCTACAGCGGGTTTTGGCGTCGGGGCTGCTTGGGGCGTTGGCGCTGCGGCGGGCTTTGACGTCGGTGCTGCTTGGGACGTTGGCGCTACAGCGGGTTTTGACGTCGGTGCTGCTTGGGACGTTGGCGCTACAGCGGGCTTTGACGTCGGTGCTGTGGTAGGCGTTGCGGCAGGCATTGGAGTTTGAGCCGGCGCCGAAGCGGGAACCCGAATTGGTACTGTGGCCGACGTTGGCGATAGAACGGGTGGAACGGTCGTTCGTCGCTGAGGCGCCGCCGGGGCTTCTGACTTCACGGGATCTTGCGTCAGCGTCGGCGCTCGAGTCGAAGCTGCCGCCGGCTTCGCAGCCGGTGTTGCGGTCGCCGTCTGAGCAGGGGTTGACCCCGGCGTCGGCGCCTGGGGCGCGGTCACAGGGACGGTCGGATCTTCGAGCGAAGATAAATCCGGCGTGAGCGTTCGAGGCGACTTGCCACGGGAAACCGGCCCCTCGGCACGACGTTCACTCTGCTCGGGAGCCGCCATTCGATCTGGAATCGCAGTTCGATCTGGAATCCCAGCCGATGCCGGAATCGGAGTCGGCGCCGAAACTGGCACCTGAGTAGGAATCGGGGTGGCAGCCGAAACTGGCGTCGGAACCGGGATCGGCGTGGGAACCGAGATCGGCGTGGGAGCCGAAACTGGCACCTGAGTAGGAATCGGAGCCGGCACCCAGTGTGTAGTGAATGCAGGCGGTGAAGTCGGCGTGGCCGTCCGTGTTTGAGTTGGAGGCACCGCTGAGATTGGCTCGGGTGTCAGAGCGGGGTCGGATTCCGATGCCGGCGCCGAATTTAGATCGGCACTTTTGTCCTCGGCAGATGTACCCGCTACGGCACCGGCCGGTTCTATCGCGGCATTCAGAACACCAAGAATTTGGACATGCGCATACTTCGGCAGCGGTTCGACACGCTCGCGGCGCCGCAGAATCGCCAGCAGCTCCCTGGGCGATGCGCCAGTCGCCAACAGCCGCTCGAGTTCCGCGAGAACATCGTTGTAGGTGAAACCGCCGGTCTCAAATGAACGCAGTGCCTTGGCAAACGCCGACGCCGACGCGGAGGGTTCAGGTACCATCAGCCTAGAACGGCAGCACACCAAAACCGTTCCGCAGCGTGCGACTGCGGGAGCTCTGTTCTGTGCATAGCGATTTCCATTTCCGACGGAACCGAAGACGAACGCTAGATCGAAGTGCGCGATCAATGGCGCGAGCGCTGCTCGCAACACCTAAACTCCGCGCATGCTTTCCAAGCGATACAGCTAAGACCCGCTGCCGTACCTCGTAAACAACGCGTCGGCAACCCCAAAAAACGCCGGCGCACGATTGTCCGGTTGCCGCTTCTTAGTATCCATTATGTTAATACCCATACTGAGTCGGCGCAATTAGCTGTCACCACAGGCCCGCGACCGCTTCATTCTCACGCTCCGACGTTCTATATCACGCTCCAAAGCCGCTTGCCCCGCTTCCGACGACCGCTTAGAGTAAATCCCGTCCCTCTGATCGAATAACCCCGCGGAGCGCCGCATGCGCGGAATTGGTCACTATTGCCGCGTGCGATTCCGAACGCCCGCGGTTCGTTGGATACTCGGTGTCACGGCGGGAATCGTCGCGGTCGCAATCGCAGTCGCGGCCACGGCCGTGGCCGCGGAAACATCGAAGCTCACGTATTTCACCTGGGCCGGATACAACGATCCGGCGTTTCGCAAGCCCTACACGGACAAATACGGTGCCGGCCCAAGGTACACGTTCTACAGCGGCACCGATGAAGGCTTTACGAGATTGGCGGCCGGGTTCCAGGCCGACGTCGCGCATCCGTGTATTCACGATGTGAAGAAATGGAAGGACGCGGGACTTCTGCAACCCATCGACACCTCCAAGATCACGGCTTGGAACGACCTTCTTCCAGGGTTACGCGATTCGGACGCCATCCGCATGGATGGCAAACAATGGCTCGTGCCCTGGGAATGGGGCTTCTCCTCGCTGATGTATCGCGCCGACAAGGTGCGGCCGACGGAGCAGACTTTCGCCCTGCTGATCGACCCCAAGTACCGGGGAAGGACCGCGTTCCCCGATGTGTTCGACGAACTGTTCCAAGTGGCCGCCGTACTGGCCGGCGTCCGCACGCCGCTGAGTTTGCAGGAATCGGACTACCCCAAGGTCGAACAGATGTTTCGCGCGCTGCGCGACAATGCGCGATTCATGTGGACCGATCCCGCGCAGCTCGAACAAGCCATGGCCTCGGGCGAGATTGATGTCGCTTGGGGCTGGCCCAATACGGTCAGACACCTGCGCCAGCAGGGAGTGCCGGTCGACTACATGCTGCGACCCAAGGAGAAGCTCGTGACCTGGCTGTGCGGCCTCGCCCACCTCAAGTCATCGACGGCGCCGCGGCAAGAAGTGTACGACTTCATCAACGCACTCACAGCACCCGCCTCCGGCAAGGCATTGGTCGAGGACTTCGGCTATGGCGCCGCGAACAGCGAGGCGCTCAAAATCGTGCCCAAAGCGGACTTGGATGCGCTGGGACTGGGTGGCGATGCCAATGAACTGCTGGCGCATGGAAATCTCCTGGGACCCATGCCGGAAGCGCAACGCAAGCGGCTCATCGACATGTGGGAAACCATCAAGGCCGGCGGTTGATCCCGCACCCCCGCGGGGCGCTCAACGCAGCGCCCGATTTTCAATCGGCAATGATGGAGACCTCGCCGAAGAACTGGATCCACACCGGCCGTCCGACATAAAAAGCGTCAGCATCCCGCAAGCCTGACAGACAGGCGAGGATCGGGGCGGCCGCACCGACACTGACGCTCACATAGGTTCGGTCACCGAGATACACCGCCTTCGCCACCGTGCCGGGCAGCGCTTGCGGAGTTCGCTCATCGGGATCCGTCGCGAGTCCCACCTGCTCCGGGCGAATCGCCAGTGTGACGGCGGCGCCGACGGCCAGTTCCGGATGCGGCGTGGAGATCGTCAGATGCCCCAAGGCGCCGGCGGCAATGCACAGCGCCGGGCCGGCGATCTGCTCGATTCGGCCGGGAAACAAATTGATGTCACCCACGAAGGCAGCGACTTGGCGGCAACTCGGCTGGCGATAGAGATCGGCGGGACTCGCGACTTGCAACACCTTGCCGCCGTCCATGATCGCGATGCGATCGGACATGGCAAAGGCTTCGTCCTGATCGTGCGTGACGAACACGAATGTGATGCCGACCCGGCGCTGCAGTTCTCGCAGCTCCTCCTGCATCGCACCGCGCAAGCGCTTGTCGAGCGCCGCCAGCGGCTCGTCGAGCAGCAACACCTTGGGCCGTTTGATGAGTGCACGCGCCAGCGCCACGCGCTGTCGCTGGCCACCCGAAAGCTCATGCGGTCGCCGCGCATGCAACTCATCCAGGCGCACCAATGCCAGCGCCTCATCCACCCGCTCACGCAATGCCGTTCGGTGGAGCCGCTCCTTGCGCAACCCATAGCCCACATTACCGCGCACATCGAGATGGGGGAACAACGCGTAGGACTGGAATACCATGTTGGTCGGGCGGCGCTCCGGCGGTTCATGGGTAATGTCGGCGCCGCCGATCTGAATGCGGCCGGCGGTCGGCACCTCGAGTCCCGCCAGCATTCGCAGTAACGTGGTCTTACCGCAACCCGATGGGCCGAGCAGCGAGAAGAATTGGCCGGCGCCAATGTCCAGATCGACGCCGTCGACGGCACGAACGCCGCCAAAATCCTTGGTCAATTGCTCGACGCGGATGCCTTGGCTGCTTGCATGTGGAGCGATCATGGAACTGCCCCTTCGCGGTTCTCCCGACCCATACGTCTCAAGCTCTCGGCCACACCGATCAGCAAGCATGACGACAAGAGGATCAGGGTCGCCAACGCCAATACGCTGGGCAGCTTCACGGGGAACCGCAGCTGTGCCCACATATACACCGGCAGCGTGACCTGCGACCCCGACAGAAAAAACGACAGCACGAATTCGTCGAATGAAATGGTAAACGTCATCAGCAGACTGGAGATCACCGCGGGCAAGGCGTTGGGCAGAACCACCCGCAAAAACGTCGCGAACATACCCTCCCCTAGGTCACGCGAGGCTTCTTCCAGACTGCGGTCGAAACCCTCGAAGCACGACATCATGACTGCCAGCGAGAACGGCAAACACAGCACCATGTGGCCGATGGCGACGGTCAGTAACGACAATTCGATGCCAAGTTGCCCCATCACCATCAACAATGACACGCCTAAAATCAGCCCGGGCACCACCAGAGGCAGCATCATGAATCCGATGATGCTGCGGCTACCGGGCAACCGATGACGGGTTAACGCCCAGCCACTCGCCACTCCGAGCGCCGTCGTGATCAAGCAGACGACGAGCGCGACGCTCACACTGTGGCCGAACGCGACCACCAGCTGCTGGTCCTGCGCGAGTTCGCGATACCAGCGCAAGGTGAAACTGCGAATCGGAAAGGCGATCTGTGTCGAGTCGTTGATTGAAAACAAGGGCAGCAGCAACACCGGCCCGTAGAGGAACGCCAAGAAGAAAACGGCATACCCATACAGCGCCCACGGACGGTGCCCCACGCCGGCGCCGGCACTCATGAGCGCACCCGCGCACCCGCCCGTACCCACCGCGCCCGTGCCAGACTCACTTGGATGATGACTGCCGCCGCGGTCACCGTGATCATCATCATGACGGACAAAGCCGCGCCCATGGGCCAGTTGTTGGCCCGGCCAAATTGACCCTGGATTACGTTGCCGATCAGTGTTCCCGAAATGCCGCCCACCAAAGCCGGTGTGACGTAATCGCCGACGGTGGGAATGAAGACGAGAAGAGCTGCGGAAATCACGCCGGGTATGGACAGCGGCCAGATCACGCGCGTGAAGCGATGGAAGGCGCCGTCGCCGAGATCGGCGGCCGCTTCACGCAGGCTGGGCTCGATTTTTGCCAGACTCACATAGATGGGCAGCATGACGAAGGGCAGCCACGATTGGGTCAGCGTGATGATCACCGCCAACGGATTGTAGAGCAGGATGCCCAAGGGTTGGTCGATCAGTCCGAGCTGCAACAGCCCGGAATTAATCACGCCGTTGTAGCCGAGGATCACCTTCCACGCAAAGATGCGCAGCAAATAGCTGGTCCAGAACGGCACCGCCACCACCACCAACCACGTGGCCCTATGCTTGCCGCCATGAAACGCGATCAAATAGGCCATGGGATAGGCCAAGACCACCGACGCGATGGTGGTCGCGAGGCTGACGCCGAGACTTCGCGCCAACAAGGTGGCGTACAGCGGGCGTTCGAAGAACTTCAAATAATTCGCCAGCGTCGGCGCATGGTCGATCGAGACGTAGTTTTGTGTCCAGAAGCTGGAGACGACCAGCAAGACCATCGGAACGCCCACACCCAGCAGCATCACCGCGAGAGCGGGACTGAGGAGCAGGTAACCGGCCGCGACTTCGGTGAGCGATTTCGGTCGGCTCACCCGTGAGAGCCCTGCTGCAAAAAGCGTCCGCGGCCATAGTGATCGGAGATCCAACCGCGATTCCAGATGGTCTCGCCGCGCGATATGGTCATGCTCGGCCACGCACCGACGCGACGGCCCTCATAGGGTGTGTAGTCACAGGCGTCGTGGAGCGCGTCATGCGTGATGTCGACCGGCGTCGCGGTGTCCCACAGCACGATGTCGGCATCGGCCCCCGGCGCCAGTGTCCCCTTGCGCGGATACAAACCGTACGTGCGGGCTGGGTGGGTGGCCGTCAGCGCCACGAATTGCTGCGCACTGAGGCGGCCGCGCAATACGCCCTCGTCGAACAGCAGCGGCATCCGCGTTTCGAGGCCCGGAACTCCGGGCGGCACATGGCGAAAATGCGGCTCAGATCCATGGGCGCGCTTGCCGTCGACTCCCTCGAAGCGATACGGACAGTGATCCGACGACAGCAATTGAAACGAGCCGCGTCGCACACCCGCCCACAGCCGCTCCGCGTTGTCGCCGCCGCGCGGCGGCGGCGCACACAGGTATTTTGCAGGCTCCCACCCGGACCCATTCAATTTGTCCGCCGCGTCGATCAGATACTGCGGACAGGTCTCGGCGATCACGGGCAAGCCACGGTCACGTCCCCATTCGATTTGCTCCAGGGCGTCGGCGGAGGACACATGCACCAGCATCACGCGCGCGCCCGTGAGTTCCGCCAGCGTGATGGCGCGATGGGTGGCCTCCCGCTCCACCGCGGCTGGTGCCGAGCGCGTGAAGGCGTCGAGGCCGACGTGACCCTGGCTCTCCAAGCGCCCTGCCAGCCAATGCATGCAATGACCATTCTCGGCGTGCACCATGACCGTCCCGCCATGACGCTGCGTCGCATCCATCACGTCCATGATTTTGTCGTCGCTCAACATGTAGCCCGGATAGGTCATGAACACCTTGATGGATTTGTAGCCGGCGGCCATGAGCGCCGGGATTTCCTCATCGATCACCGCCTGAGACGCGTCGGTGAGGATGATGTGGAACGCATAGTCGATGAGCGCTTTGTCGCGGGCCCGAGCGTGATAGTCCTCCACCGCCGCGTGCAAGCTGCGCCCCGCGAGTTGGTTGGCGAAGGGAATGAGGGTGGTGGTACCGCCGCACGCGGCCGCGCGCGTGGCCGATGCAAAATCATCGGCCAACCGGGCACCCCGGTACGGCGGCTCATCGATGTGGCAATGGGCATCGACGCCGCCCGGCATCACCAACAGGCCCGTCGCGTCGATCTCGCGTTCCGCTCGCCCCAAACCCGTACCCAGCACCGCCACCCGGCCATCGGCCACCCCAATGTCGCCGCGGAAGGTATCGGCTGCCGTGACGATGGTGCCGTTGCGGATGACCAACTCGAGCGCCATCACAGCACCTCGTTGAACAGCAAGTCAGTCTGGGTATCGCGCCGACGGATGATGTCGTATGCGCCGTTCAGGCCGATAATGCCAACCTCGGGTCGCAGTCGACCGTTGTTGGGCGTGAACTGGTCCAAAGTGTAGGCGCCCACGTCGAGGAAGGCGATCAGGTCGCCGGGCGCGGCGCTCTGTGCAAGCGGGCGCGTCTTCGGCAGGCGGATCAACAGCGACTCGAGCAACTCCCGCTGCTCGGCAAATGCCGGCGCAGCCTTCGCCAGGCGCTCGACGGTCTGTTCCCCATCGACGTCGAAGAACGCATCGCCGTTGTCGCACAGCGGTCCGGCCACTCGAAACCCCGTGACGGGTTCGTCCAGTTTATTGGCTGTCAGCGCATGGTAGTACCACTTATACGTATAGGATTCCACCAAGAGGTTGTAGCCGGCGTCGAGATACAGCCAGCGTCCGTCGCTACGATCCTTGGTGTTCTCCACCGTACTCAGCATGACGGCACTGTCGCCCACCAAGCGCCGCCCCGGTTCCACGATGACCTCGACATTCGGTCCCAACTTTTCCACCAAAATCGGCAGAACGGCCTTCGCGATATCTTCGTAATCGATCTCGGGGCAGAAGATGTCGCCCTGCGGCGAACGCCGCGCGCCGCGCATATACATGAGCGGGAAGCCGCCCCCGACATTGATGTGTTCGAGTGGGTGGCCCAAACCGTTTTGGATATCCAGGAACAGGTCGGCCAAACGTCCGGCCGCGAGCGCAAACGGAGCCGTGTCGATGATTTGCGAACCGATATGCCCGTGCAGACCCACGACAACGACGGCATCTCCCGCACGGCGGATCAGGTCCAGCGCTTGCGACACTTCGCTTTGGCGTATGCCGAATTTCGTCCCTTCCGAGCCGGTTTGATTGCCCGGCGAGGTGGAACTATCCACATTGGGCACCACTCGCAAGGCAATATTGGCACGCACCTTCAGATCGCGCGCCACCTGGATGATTCGCGACAACTCGAACAAGCTGTCCACGTTGATGGCCTTGATGGGTAGCGACAGCGCGGCGTGCAATTCTTCGACCGACTTCGACACGCCATTGCTGATGATTTGCGCCGGCGCGAAGCCCGCCAGCTTGGCGCGATACAACTCCCCGGCGGAATTGACCTCGATGCTGAGCCCCTCCGCGTGGATCAAGCGCAAGGCCTTGATCGCGGACAGCGCCTTGCTGGCATAACAGATGGTGGCCCGCGGATGCAGGGATTCAAAGATCTGTCGCATGCGTCGTGCGGTCTCGACCATGCGCTTCGCGGAATATACGTACAGCGGGCTTCCGCGCGCGCCGGCCAATGCGACCAGATCGATGCCGTCCATCCGGAGCCGGCCGTCAACCGAATCCAGATATCCCGGAATGTGCCAGGCGCGATCTCCCAAGATCATGGCACCTCGGGCGGCGGGATGGCGCCGGCGCGCTCGACGATCAATCCGTAATGCTCCGGCCGGCGATGCGCGGCAAAATTGAAAATGTCCGCGCGATACGGCGCCGCGAAGTCGAGATCGCATTTGCGCACCACCAACTCATCGCCCAAGGTCGCGCACTGCGCGACGATCTCGCCCGACGGCGCGATGATGCACGTCTGGCCGATCATGTTGAACCCCTCCTCGCAGCCCGCCTTGGCGACGCCGACCACCCAGGTTGCGTTCTGATAGGCGCCGGATTGCATCACCAAGTGGTTGTGGAACGGCTCGAGCGCATCCAGTTCGTAGGGATCCCCCAAGCCGACGGGCGAGTTGTACCCCAACAGAATCATCTCGACGCCTTGCAGGCCCATGACGCGATACGTCTCCGGCCAGCGCCGGTCGTTGCAGATGCACATGCCAAGGACACCGCCGAAGGCTCGCCACACCGGAAAGCCCAAATCGCCCACCTCGAAGAACCGCTTCTCCAGATGTTGGCCCGGCCGCTCCAATACGTCAGCGTGCCCCGGAAGGTGAACCTTCCGATATTTGCCGATGATTCGGCCGGTCTTGTCGACCAGCACCGAGGTATTGAAGCGCCGTTTGCGGCCCTGCTCCACGAGTAATTCGGCGTAACCCAACGAGAAGCCGATGCCCAGCGTGGCCGCCTCCTCGAATAAAACCCGGGTCTCCGGTCCCGGCATCTCGGTTTCGTAGAAACTATCGAGCTCAGACTCATCGTCCAGCGCCCAGCGCGGAAAAAACGTGGTCAGCGCCAGTTCGGGAAAGGCCACCACGTCGCAGCGCATGTGATGCGCCTCCCGCATCAAGGTCAGCAGGCGCCGCACGACTTGCTTGCGGCTGTCGTTCCGGGCGATGGGACCCAGTTGCGCTGCGCCGACGACGACGGTACGGGACATGACTGTGCGAGACATGATGGTGAGTCCACTCCATGAATCAGTGCTCACTACCATAGGCTGATCCCGCGTAGCCGCACAACTCAGTGTTGATACCTTGACTACAATTTCTTATTCGAGGAACCCCGACCGGTCGCAGGGTTGCCCACATTGCCTTGGTTAAGGCCCCCAGTGCCGGTGTTCCGCGATTGGCCGCTCGAAACCGCGCTGGCTCATGGCGGGAGCGCCTTGACTCCCGCTGCGACGCTATCCGCCAGTTTGCCCACCGCATCGGCCATGCCCTTGACGACCTCGCCATCACCACCGCCACCGCCGGGACTTCCGCGCTGAACGGCGGCGGCTGTGACGAAAGTTCCCTTGCCCGTGTTCAATACGGCTCTACTCTGGCTTTCGAGCAGGCTCCAGTTGGCGATGAGCACGCAGTGTCCGTCGGCCCACACGTCGAACGCATCCACGGTTACCAAGATCTGCCGGGCGGATTTCTCGGCCGGCAGGGCGAGCACCACGCTGTCCACGGGTAGCCGTGCGGCGAGATCAGCCCGCAACGCGTGGGTAATTCCCGTTGAGAGGCGTTCGCCCCAGCGGCCCGTGCGACTGGCCTGCAATTCGTGCGGTCCGACGCGTAAATCAATGTCCGTCGTATCCAGATAGTCCGGAATCAAGACGGGCTGCAGCTGAAGTACCGGCGCCGCGACCACCGCATTTGCGTCCATTGCGGAATCACCCGGGTCGCTGAGCACATAGAGGCTCGGCGGAGGACGCGAAATACACCCGGCGATGATGCACAGGGGCGTCAGGCGCACCATCCACGTCAGCTGCGCCATCCACCGCCAGAAGTGCGCCATCCACCCCCAGTTCACTATTTCTCCTTCCGCAACAGTGTTCCGACTGGATTGCGCTCCAAGTCATGGGTCAAACCACGCAAAGAACTGCTGCTCGCAGCAAGATCGCGCAGCGACGCCTGCAGATCCCCACGCGGCGAGGTCATGTCGTTCAACGAAGCCACCAGCATGTCGGCCTGATGCGTCGTTTGCTCGGCGGTTTTCAGCAATTGATCGAGATCCTTGCCGTTGATGGCGATCTGGTTACGGCTCTCGTTGGCAAGCCGATCGATATCCGCCACCGCCCGCGCAGCATCCGTCTGAAGATTCCGCACCGCCACCGCGGTGGTCTCCAAGGTGCTCTGCAGACCGGCGGCGGCCGGGCCGATGGTCCGGTCGATGTTGCTCAACACGTGTTGCATGCTGTCCAGCACCTGCCGCGTCTTCAATCCAATGCCGGGCAGATCCAAGTTACGCAGCTCATCTTTGAGGTCTTGGATGTCCGATGGGATGGTCGGAATCTCGAACGCATCGTCCGGGTGACCCGCCAGGAGTGCGCGAGTGTCCGGGTGATAATCGAGATTCACGGTCATTTGCCCGCTCACCAGGCTCTGCGAGACCAGTTGCGCCCGCAGCCCCGCATCCACCGCCGCCTGTAAATCGGCACGTTGCCCGCCCACCGATCCATCGGCCCACGAAATGCGGCCGAGGTCGACGTCCAAATACACCGGTATCCAGCTCGTTTGGTGATTCACATCGACGTGCAGCCTCATCCCCTCGACTCTTCCAATCCGCATGCCGCGGAACGTGACCGGTGCACCCACTTCGAGGCCGGCAATCGAATCCCGAAAGACCACGGCCACTCGAAGGTTCTTCTTGAGGAAGTTCATCCCACCGAATACGAGAATCGCGATCACTCCCAGCGCCAACGCCCCCAGTACAAAACCTCCGACTACGACCGGTTTCGCGGGTGTCACGAGCAGCCCAGTTTTTCCGGATCGCCCGGGGGCGGGTCTCGATGCATGAAGGCGTGCACGGTGGGATGGGTGCACTCGTCGCGCAGAACCTGCGGCGCGCCATGGGCGATGGCGGTCTGTGCCTCGGCATCCAAGAACACGCCGTCATCGCAAATACCGAATAGGCTCGGCAGCTCGTGGCTGACCATGACGACGGTGACGCCGAAGCCATCGCGCAATTCCCTGACCAAATCGTCGAAATGTCTCGCAGCCATGGGATCGAGCCCGGTCGAGGGCTCGTCGAGAAACAATATCGCCGGATCCAGGGCCAGCGCACGAGCGAGCCCGACGCGTTGGCGCATACCGCCGCTCAAATCCGAGGGCATGCGGGTTCTGCCCGTTTCCAGCCCAACCAGCGACAGCTTCATTTGAACCAAGGCATCGATGGACGGCTGGTCGAGTTCAGTGAACATCTGCAGCGGCAGTGCCACGTTTTCGGCGGCCGTCATGGAACTCCACAACGCGCCGCCCTGGAACAGCACGCCGAAGTGACGCCCGATCTCCGCGCGTCCTGTGTCTCCCAGCGAGCAGTAATCCACGCCGCCGAATATGATTTTACCCGCGCTCGGACGCAGCAATCCGATCAGAGCCTTGAGCAGAGTGCTCTTGCCGCTGCCGCTCGCGCCCATGATGGCGAAGATGGAGCCGCGCTTCACGTTGAATGACACGTCGTGCTGCAACTTCTCCGCGCCGTATCCGAACGCGAGCCCGCGGACTTCGAGTATGGAGTTGTCGTGGGTTTGAGTCACCGGATCAGAATCCTAATGCGTTGGCGCACACATCGAACAGGGCATCGAGCGCAATGACCCCAACGATGCCGCTGACCGCGGCCGTGGTTGCCGCATGGCCGACGTCGGTCGCGCTGCGCCCGGCGTTCAAACCGATCCGGCAGCTGGCAATCGCGATCCAACCCCCAAAGGCGATGCTCTTCGCCAGTCCCAAGAAGATATCGGATCCCGCCACAGCGGCGCGAAGGTGGGCCATGAAGGCTGGCCCGGATATGTTCATCATGCTGACGGCGACGGCGAAGCCGCCGAGTACGCCCAGGGTGCCGGCATAAATGCACAGCAGCGGCATCATGGCGCTGAGCGCCGACACGCGCGGCAGGATCAGGTAGTCGAAGACCGGGATCCCGAGGGCGCGAAGGGCTGCGATTTCCTCGCTACCCTGCATGGCTGCGATTTCGGCCGCGTAGGCGCTGCCGGTGCGCCCGGACATCACGATGGCGGTGATTAAAGGCGCCATTTCGCGAACCTCGGTGACTCCGATCAAATTGCTCACGTAAATCTCGGCGCCCAAGCGGCGCAATTGGATGGCTCCGACGAAAGCCACGATACCACCGACCAACAGGTTGACCAGCGCCACCATGGGCAGTGCCGCCACGCCGGCGTCTTGGACGAAGGTCAGCAGATCGGCGGCGCGCATGCGTGCCTTTCCGCGCAGTGCCGGTACCACCCGCAGTATTGCCACGCCGATGAGGGTGGTGAAGTCGACGAAGTCCGCCCCCCTTGCCATCGCCCATGACCCGAACCGCTCCAACAGTTCGGCGCGGCGAGGTCGTACGGCCGCTGCCGGCGGTGCCGCGGGCAGCATGGCCAGCAAGCGGCGAGCGGCAGGCGGGAGGCCGCTCTGGTCGAAAATGACATGACGCCGCCTCGATGCTTCGCGAAGAGAAGACAGAAAGACCAGAAGGGAGCTGTCCCATCGGCCCAGATGGGTGGAGTCGAAGCGCATGGCGTCGATAGCGGACGGCTCCAGCAGCGAGTCGGTTTCGCGCGCACCAGACACATCATTGCGCGCAGTCCAATCACCGCTCAAGACGATCACCATGTTCCTTCCATCTCTGCGGGACAACCATCCGGATTCGGTGAGCGGCTCCGTCATCCAAGCCACCATCGCGCGAGCATCGACGCCGGTCAACATCGGAGTGCTGCGGCGCCGCGCAGACCGCTGAGCCGCCGCGCGCAAAACCTTCAAATTCAAGACCTGCCTGTTTTGTTGTAGGAATCCGCTGAGGCCACTTTGAGTGTTCCTCCGACACGGCGCCTCGGCACCCCGCCACACACCGCTCCGCCACGGTGTCCTGACATGCGTCGCCACGGCCGTCGCGTCACACCCGCGGCGTGCCATTCCGACACGCTGCCACATGCCGTTGGACATGCCGCCACACGCCAGCGGGGAGCGCGGCGCAGCACCCAGTGCCGCCCCTCGATGGAGGGCGTTGACAGCAGGCACCTTTGGCGGATAATAACTGCTTAGGCAGTAAATGCCGAGGCACTAAATGTCCAAGCAGCATTATCACTTGTCGACCTACAAGGCACAGAACAGCGTGGGTTACCTCATCAAGCGCGCGCATTCCATGATGGTGGATGTCATGGAACCGGTGTTCGAGGCGCGTGGATTCTCCTTCGTCCAGTACATGATCTTGTCGTGGCTGCGGGACGGCATCGTGGTGAACCCCAAGGACATTTGTGCCCAGTTTCGTCACGACAGCGGCGCACTCACCCGGGTCATCGACCAATTGGCGGAGCGCGGCTTGTTGGAGCGCGTCCGGCGCGATCGCGATCGGCGCAAAGTGGAGTTGCAGCTCACCCCGGCGGGCCGCGAAACCATCGAAAGTCTCATTCCGCTGGTGGTCGAAAAACTCAATCTGGCGCTCACCGACTTCAGCAGCGCCGAAGTGCAGGAATTCCTGCGCTTGCTATTCAAGCTCAATACCACGCTGCAATCGGCCATCGAACCGGCGACGGCGGAAGTCAGCGTAGACGCGTAACGCTCATGCACATCAAAATCGCGTTGTTATTGATGAGCTCCGTGTTGGCGGGCTGCGTGTTGCCGCCGAAGGAAACACCGCATCTGCGTCAACTGGCGAATGATGGCGTCGGCCTGACCGGCGTAGCGGCGGAGCCGGCCGCCGACGGCTGGTGGGATTCCTTTCAAGACCCGCAGCTCGATCGGCTGATTCGCTTGGGCGCCAAAGACAGTCCCACCTTGGCCCAGGCCCAAGCCCGAGTGGGCGAAGCGCTCGCGCAAGTGCAATCGGCGCAGGCGGGGTTGCTGCCCAAAGCCAACCTCGATGCCAGCGCGTTGTACCAGCGTGCGCCAGAGAACTACTTGATTCCCCCGCCGCTCGCGGGACACAGCTTCTGGATGGGTCAAACCGGTGCCAGTTTGAGCTGGGATCTGGATTTCTGGGGACGCCAGGCGGATGCCGTGCATCGCGCCCAGGATCTCACTCAGTCCGCCCGCTTGGAACTGGACGACGCGCGGCTCATGCTCGCCGGTGCCATCAGCCAAGCCTACATCGAGCTGTACCGCGACTACGCGCTCGCGGACATTGCCGCACGCTCCGAGGTGCAGCGCCAGAACATCGTCAACATCACACGCCGCCGTGTTGCCGCCGGGCTCGATACCCAGCTCGAGTTGCGGCAAGCCGAAGGTCAATTGCCGCAGGCACGGGTGGCACGCGCCCAGGCCCAGTCGGCCGCCGATCTGGCCGTCCACCAGCTCGCCACCTTGACCGGACAGGGCGCCGACGCCTATGCATCCATTCAACGGCCCGTGCTCCTCGTGGAAGCGGCCGTGCCGGTCCCGACGACGCTGCCCATCAACCTGCTCGCGCGCCGGCCCGATGTGCTGTCGGCGCGCCTGACCGTGGATGCCGCCGATGCACAACGCCTCGCGGCCAAAGCAGCGTTCTATCCGGATGTGAGTTTGCGCGCGCTCGCCGGCATTGGCGCATTCGGCATGAACAATCTAGTGCAGTGGAGCGCCCGGGGATACGGTGCCGGTCCGCTCATCTCACTGCCGCTGTTCGACGGTGGCCGTCTGCGCGCGCAATATCGCGGCAGCGAGGCGCAGCTCGATGCGGCCATTGCCGGCTACAACGACACCGTCCTGCGCGCCGTGCAGCAGACCGCCGATCAAATCACCCGCCTGGACGCGTTGGCGCGGGAACAGCTCGATCAGCAACAAACTCTCGAGGCCAACGAAGCCGCCTACCGATTGGCCGAGGAACGCTATAAGGCTGGGCTTGCCAGCTACCTGTCGGTGCTCAACGCCGAAACGCAAGTACTCACCGCACGCCAATCCATGGTGGACATCCGCACCAGCCAGGCCGCATCCCGGGTGACCCTGCTCCTCGCCGTGGGCGGCAGCTTCGATCCCCGCGCTGCCGACGCTCCCCCTGCTGCCAGCGGTCCCCATGCTGCCGGCGGCCTCGCCGATGCACTTCACCCAGAACCTCTTTCCGAAAGCCTTACGCGGATAAACCCATGAGCACGCCAGAACCCACCGAGAGATCCGAATCTCAGCCCGCAGAATCACAGCCCACCGAATCTCCGCGCACCCAATCTCCGCCCACCCAATCTCCCGGGCGCGCGCGCCGCCGGGGCCTGTTCGGATTGAGCGCCCTCGTCGTGCTCTGCGGCTTGGGCTACGTGGGCTATTGGTTTTTCGACGGCCGGTATTACGAGTCCACCGACGATGCCTATGTCAACGGCGACGTGGTGCAGATCACCAGCGAAATTCCCGGCACGGTACTGGGCTTGAAAGTGGATGACACCCAACTCGTACGCGCCGGGCAGCCCTTGCTGGAACTCGACCCGGCGGATGCGAAAATCGGTGAGGCCAACGCGGAAGCGGATCTGGCCCGCGCCGTGCGCCAGGTGCGCGGCCTGTTCGCGCAGGGCAAGGAATTGCGCGCACAGATCGATCAGCGGGAACAGGCGGAGCGTACCGCGGACGATGACTTGAAGCGGCGCGGTGGGCTCATAGCGGACGGTGCCATTTCCGCCGAAGAGCTTTCGCACGCGCGCGACGCGGTCACGACCACACGCGCGAACGTCGCTGCCGCCCGCCAGCAATTGAGTCAGACCATAGCGCAAATCGACGGCACCACCATTGCGGATCATCCGCAGGTGCTGGCCGCGGCCGCCGCCGTTCGCAACGCGGCCCTGGCCTTGCATCGCACCGAGCTCACCTCGCCGGTCAGCGGCCTGATCGCCAAGCGCTCCGTGCAGGTCGGCCAGCGGGTGGCGGCGGGCACGCCACTGCTGGCGGTGGTACCGCTCGATGACGTATGGGTGGACGCCAACTTCAAAGAAGTGCAGCTCGAGCGCATGCGCGCCGGCCAGCCGGTGACCGTGCACACCGATTTGTACGGGCGCCATGTAAGCTACCACGGACATCTGGCGGGCATCGCCGCGGGCAGCGGCAACGCCTTTGCGCTGCTGCCGTCGCAAAACGCCACGGGGAACTGGATCAAGATCGTGCAGCGCCTGCCGGTACGCATTCTCCTGGATCCCAATGAACTCAAAGCGCATCCGCTGAGAGTCGGACTGTCCACCACCGTCGAGGTGGATTTGCACGACACTTCGGGTCCCCTCATGGCCACGGCGTTGCGCAATGTGCCGCAGCCGACGCAGGCCAGTGCGGGCGGCGATCCGGCGGTGGATGCGCGGATCGCGACCATCATCACCGACAACGCGGGCCCGAAGGCGCACGAGCCGGCGCAGCTCAGCCGCACGAAACGTGAAGCCGCTGCGAACGCCACGCCGCTCGTGGCCGCCGGACAGTGAGCACCACCGCCGCCACGACTGGCGCAGGTTCGGGCCTCGCCCCGACCCCGTGATCTCGTGACCCCGTGAGTGCAAATCCCGCCATCGTTGCTCCGGCCTTGGGCCTGGCCGGCGGCCGCAAGGCCCTGACCGCAGTGGCCCTGGCCTTGGGCACATTCATGCAGGTGCTCGACACCTCCATCGCGAATGTCTCCATTCCCACCATCGCCGGCGACTTAGGGGTGAGCTCCGATCAGGGCACCTGGGTAATCACCTCGTTTGCAGTGGCCAACGGGGTGTCGGTACCGCTCACCGGATGGCTCATGCAGCGTTTCGGCGTCGTGCGCACGTTCGTCATATCGGTCGCACTATTTACCATCGCATCCTTGCTCTGCGGGTTGGCTTGGAGCCTCCCGTCCCTGATCGCGTTTCGCGTGCTGCAGGGCGCGGTATCGGGCCCCATGATTCCCGGCAGCCAGGCGCTGCTGATCGAGGTCTTCGGCCCCGCCAAGCGCAACGCCGCGCTGGCCATCTGGTCGCTGACCGCGCTGGTCGCGCCCATTGCCGGACCCCTGCTCGGCGGCTACATCTCGGACAACTATGTGTGGCCGTGGATCTTCCTCATCAACGTGCCGGTAGGGGTGTTCTGCGCGCTGCTGTGTTGGAACAATCTCAAATCCCAGGAGACGCCTACCCGGAAACTACCCATCGATCGCGTCGGCCTGGTGCTGTTGTTCCTGTGGGTGGGCGCGCTGCAAATCATGCTCGACAAGGGCAAGGATCTCGACTGGTTCAACTCGCCCGTCATCGTGATCCTGCTGATCGTCACCGCCATTGCCTTCGCCGCGTGGCTGATCTGGGAACTGACCGACCAGCATCCCATCGTGGACTTGAGCCTGTTCAAGTCGCGCAACTTTTCGATCGGCACCCTGGCGCTGTGCTTGGTGTACGCCGTGTTCTTCGGCAATATCGTGCTGATGCCACTATGGCTGCAGAGCTTCGTGGGCTATACGGCCACCTGGGCCGGCCTGGTCTCCGCCCCAAGTGGCATCACTGCCGTCCTGACCTCGCTCATGATCGGCCGCCTGATGCGCCGCTTCGATCCGCGCGTACTAGCCGCCGCCTCCTTCGGCCTCTACGCCATCTCCTATTTCATGCGCGCCGAGCTCACCGCCGATGCCAGCTTCATCGCCTTCATGGCGCCGCAGCTGGTGCAGGGGTTCGGCATGGGACTGTTCTTCATCACCATGCTCGCGGTGATCTTCGATGGCCTCCCGCCGCACAAGATACCCGCGGCATCGGGCTTGTCGAATTTTCTGCGCATCACCGCCGGCAGCTTCGCCACCTCCCTGACCACCACCTTTTGGGACCGGCGCGAAGCGCTGCATCAGACACGGCTCGCGGATACCATCACCGTGTACGCGCCCGCCTATCAGCAATCGCTCGCGCAACTTCACCAGTTTGGGCTGAACGATCAAACCGCCGCGGGCGCCATGACCCAAAACCTCGTCGGGCAAAGTTACCTATTGTCTTCGCTCGATCTCTTTTATCTATCCGCGTGGCTGTGCGTGGCGCTGATTCCGTTGTGCTTTCTGGTGCGGCGGCCCGCCGCGGGCGGCCCCACCCCGGTGGCGGCGGACTGATCCTCTGCTCTTGACGGGTGTCAGGCGCGAATAGCGACCGAATCTTCAACCCGCAAACGCGCCTGTGCCCACCAGGGTATATTCACAAGCGCCCTTTTCAAGGCGTTGTTCCTCGCCCCCCTTTCGAGCGCAGCGCCCCTTGCACGCGCCGCGCCCAAATCACTGCCAGGTCGCGGCCGCAGTGCCCACATAAAATCCGGTCAACCGGGAGTAAAATGCCGCGTTATAGCTAATTGGCCGACGCAGTCAATCAATTAGCCGTGCAGTCAGGCGGACCGCAACGGCAAACTGAGGGGAGAAACGCATGTTGCAGTCAATTCCCATCCAAATGTTGCTTGGGTCACGAGCAACGGCGGCGGGGCCGAGTCGGCCCGCACTGCACAATCGACGACTCGTCCTTGGAATCGCGCTATCCGCCCTGCTTGCGAGCTGCAATGACAGCTACGACGGCGGCGGTTGCTACTCGTGCGGCAACGTTACGCCCAGTGAGATTTCCAAGGGCATCGTCGGCGCCGATTTCAATGGTGACGGCTTCGCTGACGTCGTCGCGCTCAGCTCCGTTCATCCGGGCGCGGCGCCGGGCTCGTCCAATCTCAAGGCCTACCTATCGACAGCTGCAGGCGCATTCGCTGCGCCAACGCTGACGGCGGACGGGAATGACCCTTTGTATTTGGCGAGCGCGGATCTGAATGGTGACGGACTCATGGATGTAGTCTCCGCCAGCTTTGATGATGGCGCGCTGAGCGTATTCTTCAATGACAAGGCGAGTCCCGGCACCTTCAACACACCGCTCGTCCTGAGCAGCCCCGGTGCCTCGCAAGTCGCATTGGCTGACATGAACGCCGATGGACTGCCGGACCTCGTCTCCGCGGATTTCAACGTATCGTTGTTCGTACAAACCTCTCCGGGAACCTTTGCCGCACCGGTCGCCTTATATTCCGGCGGCGCCAACTGGGTAGCGGTCGGGGATCTGAATGGCGATGGTGCGGTCGATGTGGCACTCACGGACGCTGTCGGCGTCAAAGTCCTGATGCATACGGGCGCCGCCTCAGCGACCACGTACGCGACTCCAGTCACTGTTTTCACGCAGACCTCGAACCTGAATGTCGCGGGAGCGAACATCATCGCTGTCGCCGACGTGAATGGTGACGGACTCAACGACCTGGTAATCACGGATCCGGGCCCCACCGGCGGCATGACCCCCACCGTCAACGTGCTGTTGCAGGATTCAGCCAATCACGGCAGCTTCCTTGCTCCCATCAGTTATCCCATCACCGCCTCGGATCTGCCTCAGTCCATTGTCGTCACGGATCTCCAGGGCACCGGCAAGCTCGACATCGTCATCGGCGGTCGCCAATCCGTGACCGTGTTGCTGCACGATCCGGCCAATCCCGGTCAATTCTTGGCAGCCAGCACATATGCGGCCGCGGACGCGAATGAAATCGCGATCGCAGACATCAACGGTGACGGCAAGCCCGATATCGTGGTCAGTAGCGGCGTAACTCATCCCATGCAGGGTGGCGTGGTGACGACGAGCCCCGGTGTATTGCTGCAAAGTGCCACCACTTCGGGCACCTTCGAGGCGCTGCAGGATCTGCCCTAACCAACTTCGCGGATTCGAGGCTTCACCGACGGTAGGTGATTGATGCACTTTATCCGCTCGCCCGCGCCATTGACCAGACAGTAGGTGCTCACTTCGCACGTTTCCGCGGAAACGTGCGCCGCACTCAAAGCCGATAACCCACCGCGACAGGTACGTATTCGATCGGCTTGACGGTACGGATGCGGTGATAGCGCGCTTCGCGCCCAAAACCACAATTGCGAAGCTATAAAACGCACCACCAGGACAAACCGTTGACACGGTGCGACGTGCGGCCGAGGAGATCGCAGCAGAACATGAAGATGTATTTATTTGCTGTCTTGGATTACGCACACTTCACGCAGCAATGGCCCTTCAGGCGCAGAGTGAGTACATCTGAGTCGTGTTCGATAAGCGCGCCGGGTACGAGGAGTTGAGCCATGATCGTCAAAACGATTCATCGAGCGGTTCTGATCGTCGTGTTGGGTCTCGCATTTCCAGCGGCGTCATTTGCCGGATTTTTCGACGTCGGCATCACGGTCGGTTTTGCGCCGCCGCCCCTACCGGTTTACGTGCAGCCGCCGTGCCCCACATCTGGATACATTTGGACGCCGGGTTACTGGGCCTATTCCGATGACGAGTCGGACTATTATTGGGTTCCCGGAACCTGGGTGCTCGCTCCCTCGCGAGGCTTGCTCTGGACACCCGGCTATTGGGCGGTGGCCGACGATGACTACGTCTGGCATGAAGGGTATTGGGCGCCTCATGTCGGCTTCTATGGCGGCATCAACTATGGCTACGGCTATTTCGGCGTCGGATTCGCGGGTGGTTACTGGCGAGATCGCGATTTCTATTACAACCGGGCCGTCACGAACGTCTCGAATGTGTACATCACCAACGTCTATAACCGAACCGTCATCAACAATGACTTCCATGGTCCTCGCCCGAGCTTCAACGGCGGTGAGGGTGTGCACGCCCGTCCCATCGGCACTGAACTGATTGCCGCGCACGAGCCGCACCGCGGTTTCACTTCGCCGCAGAGAATGCAGGCCGAGTCTGCGAGAGCGATCCCCTCATTGCTGGCGTCGGTCAACCACGGGCGTCCCGGCATCGCTGCGACGCCAAGGCCCGGAGTTTTTCCACGCACTGGAGTTATTCAGGGTCGAGGAGCCGCTACGTCCGATTCTGGCGGCAGTTCGTTTTCTGGCGGCAGGTCATTGTCATTGCCGCACTTGCAGCCCGCGAGCACGGTGGTCCGGCCCGCCGCGATTCAATCGAACAATCGCACGGCATGGAACCAACCACGCATGCAGCACCCTCAGCCGTCCGCACCGCTCGCGCAGCCGCATGTACAGCCTGCGCAGTTTCACGCGCCGCCCCCACAGTTTCACTCAGCGCCTGCTCCTGCGCAGGTTCACTCAGCGCCTGTGCGCTGGTCGCCTCCATCCTATGGGCAGAGTCCCGTCCATCAGCAAGCTTCGCTCATGCCGCAAGCCCGCACGTCGAACCACGAATATTATTCGCCGCCGAGGCAACCGTTCGCGCAGGCGTCCCCACCTCATCAGGTATCCCCCCCTCGTCAGGCATCCCCACCTCGGCAAGCGTACTCACAATCGCCGCGCGCAGGGGCGCCGGCTTCGCCGCCGCGCCCACCACCCAGTGCGGTGCAGGCGCATGACCGGCGGCGGAGCTAAGGGCGCAAGGGGCTACTTCTCCGTGACGATCTGCCCATCTTTCACCGGGATGGACTTGCCGGGATCATGGTCCATATGCACGCGGTGCTGCTTGCCGTTCAGCTCATAGGTGACTTCGAAGCCATTCGGAACTTCGCTGCTGTCGTAGGCCGTCATGCAACGCTGCTCGGTCGTTGTATACGTGTCGCCTTGTTGTACTTTTTGCTCGATTTTATTGCCGGCATATCCGCCGGCCGCAGCACCGGCGACCGTTGCCAATACTTTACCGCTGCCGCCGCCGACTTCATGACCGAGCAGACCCCCGACCACCGCACCGATGCCCGTCCCCGCGAGCCGGTTGGTGTCCTTGGCGGGTTTGGTACGGGTGACCTGCTCGTCGTGGCACTCCTGCCGCGGCGTCTTGATCGTCCTCACCAACGCCTTGCTGCTGATCACTTCTGCGCTGGGACCCGCGAATATGCGGTAACCGGCAACTGCACCCCCCGCAGTGACGGCAATCGCGCCAAATACGGTACCAACGATCAATGATTTGTTCACTACTATCCTCCCAAGCTAATCGCGTTTTATGCGCTCACATCGGCAGTTACTGTTCGAGCCACGCATCTTAGGGGCGGAGCGAAAAGTTTCTGCGGAGCGTGTCTCGATGCGGGCAATTTTCTAAGTGCCCATCGGATGAGATTTTCGAGCTGCCACGACGTGCTGTCCAAATGTCGTGGATTGACGACATTGTCGCGATTGCGCTCAACTCAAATCGGCTCGGGCGCAATAGTCTCGGAGTTCAGCGTGTCGAGATAGCGCACGTACGAGAAGATACGCCCGCGCGCACGCCCTGTTGTCTCTCGTACTATCTTCAACTTCTCGAGAGCATGAAGCGCTTGCGTCACGGTGGGTGTCGTGAGCCCCGTAGATTGTGTAAGCGCCGCAATGGTTGCCATCGGCTTGGACTGCAGCGTCTCTTGAATGAGCAGAGCTGCAGGCGCTTGTCGGCCGAGTTCTCTGATACGGATTCTATCTTCCCGAAACACCGCGAAAATTCGCTGCCCGGTAGTGGTAGCTTGCTCGGCGCTTACCCGAATGGCGGTGGCGAAGAATTCAAGCCAGCGCTCAAAGTCACCTGTCTCGCGCACGGCGTTGAGTTCAACGTAGTACTGCTGACGATGCTGCTTGAGATAGAGGCTGGAATATAACAGCGGTTCACGTAGCACCCTGTCATGACAGAGGAGCAAGGTTGTCAGTAGCCGGCCGATGCGTCCGTTTCCATCCAAGAAAGGGTGGATAGTCTCGAACTGAACATGCGCGAGGGCGGCCTTGACTAGAGGCGGCGTATCGGAGTGCAAGAAATTTTCCAACTCTCCCATGCATCGGTCGACTTCTTGCGGCGGAGGCGGCACAAAGACCGCGTTCCCAGGACGCGTGCCGCCAATCCAGTTCTGTGATCGGCGAAACTCTCCAGGCGTCTTCTCTGCGCCGCGTCCTTCGGCCAACAGAATTTCATGCATCTCGCGCAGCAATCGATTCGACAGCGGAAAATCGCCGCGCAGGCGCTGCAGGCCGTGGCTCATCGCCTCGACATATCGCGAGACCTCGGCGACGTCCCCGATCGGTACACCTGGAGCCTCGCCCAACTCATGCGTAAGAAGATCGTCGAGTGTTGATTGCGTGCCCTCGATCTGCGAAGAAAGCACCGCTTCTTTCCGCACGTAGGTATAGAGGAGCAAATGCGTATCCGGCAACGCGGCTGCCGCACCATCGAGCCTACCCAAGGCGAGGAGCGCTTGGTCGAGTGCGACGCGGATGGGACCGATAAGCTCCAGGGGAGGAGCAGGCGGAAGCGGCGCAGGGACGAAAGCGCGCACTTCGTCGCTGCCGGCGATGGATATGACATACCGCCCGAAGCCCGACCGTTTCATGGAGCCCTTATTAAAGTATGCTCAATAGCCCAAGCGCTTATTAAAGCAAAGATCGCCTCCCTTTAATAGCGTCCAGTACCCCATTCCCTCCCCAAAACCGTGGCGGCCAGCGGTCGCCCATGGTCCCCGCACTCGACCCTTAGGGTTCGACACTCATTTGGAGCCCGCTAGCGCTTTATTGATGGCCTCGACCGTCACCGATGCGCGGTACTCGACGATTTCCCGGCCCCACCGCAAATCCTTGGCCCGGTCGGCGATCGAAACACCATTGATGGTCGCCTTGCCCAACGCAACTCGCTCGTCATAGCGCACGCTGTGCGGATCGATGAGCATCATGTGAAAAGTGCTGGCGGGGTCATCATGGATTCCGTCCTCCACACCTTTCTTGGAGACGCCTTCCTTGAGCAGCAGCGCATCCGCGCCCTCCCAGCTGCTGTAGTACTCGGGAATATAAACGATGGCGGGTTTTCCACCCCATGTTCCACTGAGCCGTTCCGCCACGGCCTTGAGGCCCTCCTGATTGCCGCCATGGTCGCCGATGAGGATGATGCGTTCGAGCCCTTGCGTCTTCATATCGGTGGCAATGTCGGTTACCAACGCCTCGAAGGTCTGCTCACCGATCCTGATCGCGCCGACGCCGCGGTCGATCCCGCCGGCGGGAACGAAGGCGATGACGGGTGCGCACAGCGCATTTTTCAGCTTCCGAACGATGGCCTCACAGGTGGCCCGTACCGCATAGTCATGCTTGCCCAGCGCAAGCCAAGGTCCATTCGGCTCGATGCCGCCCGTAGGAATGACGACGGTACGGCTGCCTGCAGCAATCGCATCGCGTAGATCCATCCAAGTCATTTCCTCGATCCACACGGTGCTCACTTTGGGCAGCGGGTTCGGCGCGTCGACACAGTTGTATGCGCTCTTCGCGCAGCTGCCGCCGCCGCTCGAGCGGGGATCGGCATCCTCTTCGCCGCGAAGCGTCGAAGTCAATGCAACCATGGCGCAAATGCCGGCAATCACTCGAGTGCAGTAGTTCTTGATGTTCACTCCGCTTGGCGTTGTAGCGCAACCTGCTGCGCAGTGACTGCGCCGCCTTGGTTATTCCAGGCATTCATGACGAAACTTGCAAGCGCGGCGACATCCTCATCGCTCAACCGGTCGCCGAAGGCCTCCATCGCCTTCCATCGATTGTTGGGTACCGGCGGGCTGGGTAGCTGCGGCCCATACAAAATCACGTTGATGAGCGATGCGGGATTGCGGGTCCTGACCACCAGACTTCCGCCCGCCAGCCGTGCGGCCGACTCCTCGCTTCCCAAGCCGGTGGGCAGATGGCAGGTGCCGCAGTAGACGTTGTACAGGATGGCTCCCAGGCGCAGCGTTTTCGGCGCCGGCGCGGCCGCGGCCCCGGCGTCATTGGGCGCCAGGTCTTTGAGGTAAACCGCCATCGAGCGCAGATCGGCGTCGCTCAAATGCCGGGTACTGTTGATGATCACTTCGTTCATGGGACCGAAGGTCGTTACGAACGAGTTTTTGCCCGTTTTGAGATACGCGGCGATTTCCGCGACCGGCCACGCCCCAAGTCCGCTGGCGCCAGGCGTGAGATTGGGCGCTGACCAAGTGCGCAGGTCGCCACTCGGCACCTGGTCGATCAAGACGCCGCCCGTCATAAATTTATCGGAGCGCTCCGCGCCCATGACATTGCGCGGCGAGTGACACGCCGAACAATGCGCCAGCGCCTCCACCAGATAGGCGCCGCGATTCCATTCCGACGTTTTCGCGCTATTCGGCCGATAGGCACCCTGACCTAGGAACATCGAATTCCACAGGCCCATCAGCCAGCGCTGGGTGAATGGAAACGACATCTCATTGGGCGGCGCCGTGAACCGTTGCGGCGGCACGCTTTTGAGGTAAGCGAATAGCGCCGCAGCATCCGCGTCCGTGATCTTGGTGAACGCCGTATACGGAAACACGGGGTATAGATGCACGCCATCCGGCCGAATCCCCTCACGCAACGCCCGGCTAAATTGGGCCTCGGTCCAAGCCCCGATGCCGGTTTGCACGTCGGGCGAGATATTGGTCGAGAATATCTTGCCGAAAGGCGTCGCGAAGGCCAAACCGCCCGCGAACAGCTTGCCACCCGGCGCCGTGTGGCATGACACACAATTCCCGGCAAGCGTGAGGTAACGGCCGCGCTGCACGAGCGTATCGGGTGCGGGCGCGAGCAGCGGTGCGGCCACGGGCATCGGCGCGGCCAAGGGCATCGACGCGGTCGCGGGCATCGACGCGGTCGCGGGCATCGACGCGGCCACGGGCATCGACGCGGCCACGGGCATCGACGCGGTCGCGGGCATCAGTGCGGCCAGGGGCATCGGCGCGGTCGCGGGCATCAGTGCGGCCAGGGGCATCGGTACGGACGCTGCCCCGCGATCAATGCCGGCGGAACCCTGCGCCTGCAAGTGAGCGCCGGTGGGCTGCCAAAGCAGCAACGCGGCGGTTAACGAGAGTAACTTTTTGCGCAAGCGACCGATCAATTGAGATGCGACGCGCGATCATCGCACAGACTCTCTTGCAATCCGTTGAGCAACGCCTAGTATTTGTCGAACAATGAATAGTATTTGCGTAATACTCGTGTTGACAGCCAAGTCGGCGTAGCGCCGAGTTTCCTCGGCCGCCCTTTCGAACCCCGGAGTTCAACACCGCCCATGAGCTGCCGCACCGTTGCAGTTGCAGTTTCCGGTTCCCAGGCCGTGCGCTTGCCAGCGCCCCGGCGACGTCTGCACCGCGAGACAGCGATTTCGATGGTATGTACCCTGCTCCTCGTGGCGGGCTGCTCGAGCGGCACCAGCGATCCCAAGAACAGTACGTCGCCGCTGCGCATGCGGCTGATGAGCGCGCAGCAGTACTCCACCACCCTCGCCTTTGTATTCGGCACCGACGTCAGCGACAGCGTCCCGTCAGCGCTGCCGCCGTTGACTCGCACCGATGGGATGCTCGAACTGGGTGCGGCCTCCATCGGTGTCACCTCCGACCAGCTGCAGCAGCTGTCGCAGAGCGCCGCCGCGGTGGCTGCCAAGGTCGTCGATGAAAAGCATCGCGACTATCTCATTCCCTGCAAGCCTGCTGCGAAGGATGCCGCCGATCCCGCGTGCGCGCGCCGCTTCGTGCAAAGTACCGGCCGGTTGCTGTATCGCCGCCGATTGCGTCCCGACGAGATCACTCGATGGGTGAATGAGGCCGGAGCCGCGGCCACCCGACTGAAGGACTTCTACGCCGGGCTCGCCGGCGTCATCGAAGGCATGCTAGTCAGCCCGGAGGTGATATTCATCGTCGAGCACTCCGAAGCGGATCCACGGCGGCCCGGCCACCAGCGTCTCGACGCCTACTCACTGGCATCGCGTCTCAGCTTCTTTTTGTGGAATGCCGCACCGGACGACGAACTCCTGCAGTCCGCCGAGAACGGCGAAATTCAAACAGCCCAAGGCCGGGCGCGGGTCGTCGATCGGATGCTGGCCAGTTCGCGGCTGGAGAACGGGGTTCGGGCCTTCTTCGACGATTTGCTGGAGTTCGACAAATTCAACAGTCTTGCGAAAGACTCCGTGGCATATCCAACGATTACCGGCGCCACGCTCGCCGACGCTCGAGAGCAGACGCTGCGCACCGTGGTCGATCACCTGCTGACCCGAAATCTAGACTACCGAGACTTGTTTACCACCCATGCCACGTTCATCTCCATGAACCTGGCCGCCATCTATGGCATTCCCGCGGTGCCTGGTTGGACGCCCTATGAATTTCCCGCGGAAACGCACCGGGGCGGCATGCTGACACAGGTCAGCTTCCTGGCCGCCCACGCGCACCCTGCGCGCAGCTCCGCCACCCTGCGCGGCAAGGCGCTGCGTGAACTTCTGTTGTGCCAAAAAGTGCCAGCACCGCCGCCCAATGTCGATTTCTCCCTGCTGGAGGACCCCGACTCGAGCCTGCATACGGCGCGCGAAAGGCTGCAGGTTCACGCCAAAAATCCCTCGTGTGCGGGCTGCCATCTCATCATGGATCCCATGGGCCTCGCCCTCGAGAAATTCGACGGCGCCGGGCAGTTTCGTGAAACCGAGAAGGGAGCCGCCATCGACACCGGCGGCAACCTCGACGGTGCGCCCTTCAGTGATGTCGACGGTTTGAATCGCGCCTTACACGATCATCCCATGCTGCCCACATGCTTGGTGAAACGGGTTTACAGCTACGGGACCGGCGGCCCCGTCTCCATGGGAGCCGACCGCAACGTGCTTGCCTACCTGATGCAGCGCTTCGCCCAGGCGGGATACAAGTACCCCGATCTTCTGCGCGACATCGCGCTCAGCAGTGCGTTTTCGCAAATCAGGGAACCCAGGGCGGTCGCCCCGGACGGAACTTCGCCCAGTCCGCCGCCCCAGGTGACGGCGTTGAACTTGCCCTGATGCAGATTGCAGAGTTATATAAGGTTCGGAGAGGCATATGAACAAGCTGAGCAGACGGCGGGTGTTGCGAGGGATGCTGAACGGCAGTGCGATCGCCATTGCCCTGCCCCTTCTCGACTGTTTCCTCGACGACAACGGCACCGCGTTGGCGTCCGGTGCGCCCATGCCGCTGCGCTTCGGGACCTGGTCCTGGGGCCTAGGGATGAGTGAGGCGTTGTTCGTGCCGAAGAAGACCGGCGCGAATTACGATCTGCCGCCCGAGATTGCGCCGCTCCAGCCCATTCAGCGACACATCAACTTGTTCACCAACTATCGGGTGTTCAAAGACGCCGCGCCGAATCTGTGCCACCACACCGGCTGGGTTATTTTGCGGACGGGTATCGCGCCATTGACCGCGATCAATCGACCGGGCGAAACCCTCGATGTGACCGTCGCCCGCAAGATCGGCAACGCCACGCGCTTCCGGAATTTGAGCGCGACCGCCACCGGGGACGTGCGCGATAGCTTCAGCTACGAAAACGGCAATACCCTGAACACGCCGGAGTTTTCACCCATTCGCTTCTACCACCGCCTATTTGGCGAGGACTTCCAAAACCCCAACGCGCCCGAGTTCAAGCCCGACCCGCATGTGATGGTTCGTAAAAGCGTGCTGTCGGGGGTGCTCGAGGAAAGCAAGTCCTTGAACAAGGCTCTCGGCAGCGATGATCGGGCACGCATGGATCAGTACTTCACGGGGCTGCGTGATCTCGAGCGACGAATGGATCTGCAGTTGGTCAAGCCGGCGCCGATCGAGTCGTGCCGCGCCCCGCCGTCACCGGAAGATCTGCCGGCGGGACTCGACGCCGACCTGGTATCGAAGCGGCATCGCATTCTCACGGATCTCATGTTGATGGCGGTGGCCTGCGACCAAACCCGGGTATTCAATATGTATTACGCCGGCGCGTTTTCCGCGACCACCCAGCCGGGCTACGACAAGCCGCACCACACGGCCACCCACGAAGAAGCCGTGGTCGTTGAAGAGAAATGCCAGCCGCACGTGTCGTGGTACACGCGCCGCGCCATGGAGGAATGGGCGTACTACGTGCAGGCCCTCGGAAGAATCAAGGAAGGCGCCGGCACCATGCTGGACAACGTGTTGATCTATGCCATGACCGACCAATCGTTCGCCAAAGTGCATGCCATCGAAGGAATCCCGATGTTTACCGCGGGCACTGCCGGCGGGCGCATCAAAACCGGCCTGCACGTCGACGGCGGCGGCAGTCAAGGCACCCGGCTTGGGCTTACCGCCCTGCGTTTGATGGGCGTCGACCTCACGTCGTGGGGGACGCAAAGCAACACCACGTCGCGCGAAATCAGCGACATCCTGGTGTGAGGACGCCCGAAGGGTGGCACCGGTGCTGAGCGCCGCACGGTTGCCAGCCGCAATATGGTTGGTCCTGTGCGTTGCCAACGTGGCGCAAGCAAGCCGTGGCCCCAGCCCTGCGTCGCCCGGAGATGCAAACCGCGGCGCCAGCCCGGCGCCACTCGTGGCTGGGCCTAGTGGCCCTAACCCTGCGCGCATGCGAGATGCAACCGGCGGCACCAGCCCGGCGCCGCTCGCGGCAACAAGCGGCGGCCCAGGCGCCGGGCGCCTCGTGGAAAGCTATGTCGCAGTGCCCATGCCGCCCGGATTCCAGGTCGAGAATTCCGAGCTCGACGGCGCGGTGTTCGCCGATTCCCACGGCAAAACACTGTACATGTGGCCGTTCAAGGGGCTGCGCAGCGGCGTGACCGGCGAGAGCAAAGGCAGCATCGCCTGCACCGACGCGGTCAGCACGGAAACCGCCGGATTGATGAGCCCCTACCCCCGAGGGCTGGTGCTGCCCGACCTCACCCAGCGTGCAAGTTGCGCCAAGCGTTGGCCGCCGGTGCTCGCGGCGGATGACGCCAAGCCCATCGGCAAATGGACCTTGCTGGTCCGCAAGGACGGCAAGAAGCAGTGGGCGTATGACGAGCAGGCGCTGTACACCTGCGATCTCGATCGTGAGCCCGGGGATGTGCTGGGCGGCTCGACGCGCAAGAATTTCGAAGACGCTCCCGCCATTCGCGTGCCGGTGGGGCCGCCGCCCAATGTGCCGCCCGGATTTGAGGTCGTCACCACGGCGGCGGGTCGCCTGTTGGTTACGGCCAAGAACTATTCTGTTTATGCGTCCGACAACGATCCAGCCGACAACTCCTCTTGCGGTGCCGAATGCGCGCGCACCTGGGCGCCGGTGCTTGCACCGCAAACCGCTCAGTCGCATGGCGATTGGTCCACGGTACAGCGTTCGCCCGGCGTCAAGCAGTGGGTGTTCCGTCACAAGCCCCTGTATACCTACGAGTTGGACTCCGGGCCTCTCGGATTACAAGGCAGCGATGTTCCCGGATGGCACAACGTCTATACGCAGCCCATACCGGCGCCGCCCGAGGGTTTCACCGTTCAAGATACCATCGTGGGTCAGGTGCTCGCCGATCCTCGCGGCAGGACCCTCTATACCTATGTATGTGACGACGATTCAGTCGATCAATTGGGGTGCGACCATCCCAGCGAAATACAGCTTTATCGCATCGCCATGTGCGGCGGCGGCCACGCCGAACGCTGCCTGACGAACTGGCCCTATGTCGCCGCCGCGCCGGACGCCAAGAGCACCAGTCACGTATGGAGCGTGATCGATCTCGATCCGAACACCGGTCGCCGCGTCGCCTCCGGGCAATCCGGTGCGGTTCGAGTCTGGGCGTTCCGCGACCGTCCGGTCTACACCTACGCGCTCGATCTACACCCGGGCGATGTATCCGGCGACGCCACCGGCGAATGGCGCGGCCAACGTAATGGGCTCAAAGCCTTTTTTCTGCGGGACGACTTCTTCGAGATCACTCAATGAACGCGGCATGCTGGGATCACGAGGCCGCGCGAACGGCCACTGCGCGAGCCGACGCCACCGCCGCGCGCACGACCACCGCGGGCACGACCACCGCGCGAACGGCCACTGCGCGAGCCGACGCCCCCGCCGCGCGCTTGACCACCGCGCGAGCGACCTCTGCACGCGCGACCATCGCACGAACAACCACTGCACACACGACCGCCGCGCCTGCGGCCACCGCCCACGCGCGCAGCCACCTGCGCCGGCTTTGGCTTGCGCTTGTACACGCGCGCAGCCACCTGCGCCGGCTTTGGCTCTCGCGTGTCCACGCGCGCAGCCGCTTGCGCCGGTTTTCGCTTGCGCTCGCCCTTGCAGCGGTCGGAATCCAGGCCGCACTCGCGGCCGACATCGGCGCGAACGCGTTGCAAAACAAGACCATCGGCTATGTCGCCACCGACTTCCATTGGGCTATTTACCAGACGCCCTCGGCCAAATCCGAGTGTCCCAAGGGCTTCAACGAAGGGCCGCGCGAGCAGTTCTCCCGTCTCTACCCCAACCACGGAAAGCGCACGCTGAGCGATACGCAGTTACATCTGGAAACGGAAACTTGGTTTCCGACGGGCGCCGAGGACTCGTTGCCATTTCACCAGGCCACAGGCCGCATATCCTACGGACTGAATCTCGACGGTAAGGTCGGTCCGAACGACTTCACCAGTCCCGACGGCGAACCCGGCATCGACAATCAATTGTTCCGCGTCCTGGGGTGCGTCATCGGTTATCGGGCACCGGACGGTGTCGAATACATCTTCGGCCCGAAGGCCATCGTCGACAGCGCCTACAACAGGACGATGATCGAGCTGACCGGCGTCGACAGCTTGGTCAACGACGACGACGTGACAGTTACCGTGTATCGCGGCTTGGATCGCCTGTTGACCGATGCGTCCGGTAACAAAATCATGCCAGGCGGATCACAGCGCGTGGACGTGCGCTGGGGCCGGCCGTTCATTCAGCACTACCGAGGCAAGATCGTCGGCGGCGTGCTGATTACCGAACCCGGCGAATTCATCTTCCCGTGGATGACGCTGCGCGTGCCGACTTACGAAAGGCTGCATGACATGCGCATGCGGTTGAAGCTCACGGCGTCGGCCGCCGAAGGTCTCATTGCCGGCTACACCGACGTCGAGACGTGGTACACCCAACTGATCCGCAATGATTCCACCCATCATTTGAGCAACGGACAGATATCGGCGCTGTCGCTGCACAAGGCGCTGCATCAACTTGCCGATGCCTATCCCGATCCAAACAATGGCGCAAACACCGCCATATCCTCGGCGCTCGACGTCAAGTTCACCCAGGTTTTCATCCGGCATCCCGAGGCCGCGCAGGCCAATGCCGCCCTGCGCAAGTAGCTCTTCCAGGGCCTAAGAGCCCATTCAGTGGATAAGAGAAGGGACCGCGCCCACCCTCCGCTAGTGCGGTAAAGTAAGCGCAAGGAGAAAAAACCTTTTCCGTGGCGCCCAAATCCTTGGTGTCCTATCCTTGGTCCCACTTAGTAAGAGTGTGCTGCACCAGATTCCGCTACCATAATTTTTAAATCGCGGTGTTTCGTCCACCCTTCCGCGGTGTTTTCGGCCGCCCGCCCCCTCCGGGGCCTCCCTCGGCTCAATAAAATGCTGCGATGCAGCATAATAATCCCAGCTCCCCGCGCAGGCGTCTCGATGTGATTCCAATTACCGGTAACCGAATACCCGTACGGGTACTCTATATAAGTACGCAACCCACGGTGATCCAGGCGATACCCTGACTTCTCATGCCCGAACCGAAAAAGACCTTCGTCGAGCGACTGTTCGCAGAACACCGTAATGCATTACAGGCGTTCTTCTATCGCCGCATCAAGACCAAACACGACGCCGCGGATTTGGTGCAGGAGGTTTATCTAAGAATATTGCGCGTCAAGGACGCCGACGCGATACGCAATCCCGAAGGATACCTCTACACGGTCGCCACCAATCTCGTGTACGAACACTCAGTCCTCGCCCGACGTCAGCCCTTGCCCCTGGATCCCGATCAGCCGTTCGCCGAGGGCGAACCGGCCAGATCAGCCGGGTTCGAGACCATATTCGACATGGACACCCGTGTGGTACGGCTGCGCGAAGTATTGGCGCAACTGCCGCCGAAGTGTCGGGCCACGGTTCACCTGAAATACCAACACGGCTTGAGCTACCAGGAGATCGCCCAACAGTTGGGCGTATCGTCGCACATGGTGCAGAAATACCTGGGAATGGCCTTGGCCCATTGCCGCCGGCGAATGGCGCGAATGAAGTGACCGCATGACCGCATCGGATCCACAGATTCGTTCCGCGATCACCCAGGTCGCCGCGGACTGGTATGCCGCCCACCGGGCCGGCCCGCTGGCGGAGGCTGAACGGGCCGCGTTTCTGGCGTGGCTCAAGGCTTCGCCCATCCACATCGAAGAGTACCTCGGCGTCGCGGCACTGGAACGCACCCTCGCCGCGGCCACCGACGATCCACCCATGTCGATGGCGGCGTTGGTGGAGATGGCGCGTGGGGATGCAACCGGCGTCGTCGTAGACATCGCCGGACCCTCGGTAAGATACGAACCGCCGCGAGCGCGTCCGGCTCACCACCTCTGGCGACCCATCGCCGCCACCGCTTGCGTGAGCATCGCCGGCATTTGCGTGCTCTGGGTGGTGCGCGGTGGCGATGGGTTCGGTGCAGCCAAAACCTATCGAACCGGCCATGGGGAGCAAAGGGCCTGGCCGCTTCCCGACGGTTCGACGCTTCACGTGAACACCGACACCGCGGTGACCGTGCGATTTTCAAAGGCGGAACGCATGGTGGAGGTCGATCACGGCCAAGTGGCGGTCGAGGTCGCCCACGATGCTCGCAGAACCTTTCGGGTCCATGCGGGCTCGACCGACGCGGTGGCGGTGGGCACCGATTTCGATGTCTATCGCCGGCCCGACGCGACCCTGATTAGCGTCGTGACCGGCCAGGTCGCGGTTTCCGTCGGTAAATTCGTGCCCTCCCACACCAACCCGGCCGGGCTACCGAGCGGACTGCGGGTGGGACCAGGACAGCAGGTAAAGGTCATTGCCGGAGTGCTGCCGTCGGCTGCCGAACCCACCGACCTACGCGAGACGACGGCTTGGCTCGAGCGAAAAATCGTATTCGACCAGCGTCCGCTGGGCGCGGTGGCCGACGAGTTCAATCGCTACAACGACATCCCATTCATGATTGACGACCCGGCGCTCCGCGACGTGACCATCAGCGGCGCATTCAACGCCGCCGATACCGACTCGTTCGCAGCTTTCCTCGAATCCTTGGACGGCGTCCGGGTGGAGCGGCTGCCGACACGCTTTGCCGTCTCGAGTTCTCACCGGAAACCCGGATCCGCAATGCGCCGTACTTGAGCGCAGCGCCGGTGAGGTGGGCCGCCGTCGCGGCTGCCCCTGGCGAAACACCGGCCGTTCAGTTTAGAGTCTAGCCGGAAGCCGTCATCATTCCAGGGAGAACGCATGGTCTGGCTAGGCCATCTAACCAGACTTTGTGGGCTTTGCCTGTTGCTGATCCACCGGACTTACGCGCTGGCGGCCGACGACACGCCACCAATGCGCGCCGTCCCCCTGGCCATCACGGCCCAGCCGCTGCCGCAGGCTTTGGCCGCTTTCTCCTCCTCGACCCACCTGCAACTCGTGTATGTGTCGCAACTGGCCCTTGGCAAAGTGTCCCAGGCCGTGCCTGCCGGCTTGCCGGCGACGACGTGCCTGCAGCACCTGCTGGAAGACACAGGCCTCGACTTCCTGTTTCTCAACGACCACACCATCAAGCTGTTCGAGCGACCAAGGGCCGCGCACGCTCCCGCACCGACTCCGCGCCGCGAGTCGACCGGCAGTACCTCGGCCACCGCAGAGTCGCTCGACGAGGTCGTGGTGTCGGCGACCAAGCGCAACGAAGTTCTCGGTAACGTACCCATGAGCATCAGCGTTCTGTCGACAGAGGACATGGACGCGTCTGGAATGCGGGGCATCAGCGGCATCGCCGCCGTGACCACGGGGATCGAATACGATTTCAGTTCGCAATATGGTCCGGGAATCCTGAGCAATATCGCCATCCGGGGCATCAGCGCGGACAAAGGGGATGCGACCACCGGCATCTATGTCGACGATACGCCGATTCAGACTCCGCACACCACGTTCGGCAACGCGTACCCGGTTACTTTCGATCTGGCGCAGGTCGAAGTGCTGCGCGGCCCGCAGGGAGTGCTGTTCGGCCGCGGCGCGGAGGGTGGCGCCATCCGCTTCATTACCAACGAGCCGAGCACGAGCACCGTGAGCCAACTGTATCGCTCCGAAGTCTCGACCACGGAGCACGGCGGCACCAATGTCGAGGTAGGCGCTGCCGCGGGCGGGCCGCTGGTCGCCGGTGTTCTGGGTGCTCGGGTCAGCGCCTGGTACCGGGACGACGGCGGCTACGTGAATCGTATCGATCCCCTCACGGGGGCAGTCGTGGATGCCAATGCGAACCGCTCCGCCAGCAGAGCGGTCCGCCTCAGCATGGCGCTCGAACCGAACGATTCGTTGCGCATCACGCCCTCGTTCAGTCACCAGTCCATGAACCTGCATGACACGCCCGTGTTTTACGCCGACCCGCCACCACCGCGAGCAGGGATTCTGGATAACGGCAAATTGCTGCGCCAGCCTGCGGTGGACGATTTGATGCTGGGATCGCTCGCCGTGGTGGATCGAATGGGCACGGCGAACCTGACGGCCATCACGTCCTATGTCGATCGGACGGCGACGGCCACGGTCGACACGACCAATGTCGCCGGGATCGCCTATTTCGGCGGCTTCGGAAACCCGTTGGGTCCAGAGTTCCCGACCTCGTATGCGGACGCTGTGCCGACCCTGCTGACGCTGCATCAAATTCAACTCTCCGAGGAGGTACGGTTCGCGTCGACGGATTCCGCGGCGCCGATCAGGTGGCTGGGCGGGTTCTTTTATTCGAGGCTGCGCCAGGATTCGACGCAGGACACCTACCTGCTCGCGACACCGGCGAATCCCGGAATACTCAGTGACGACTACAACACCATCACCGAGGCCTCGGCGTTCGGTCAGACCCGATGGTCGCTGAACTCTTATTGGAACCTGGGCGCCGGGATGCGCGCAGGTTGGCTGGAAAGCCGCAGCTCCTCGCATACCGCCGGTTTCGCCGACGGGGGAGCCGCGCCCTTCGCTCAAAGCAGCCACCGGGAATCGCTCCCTCCCACGCCTCGGTTCGATCTGTCATACCAACCCGATGGGCGCAATTTATTCTATACCGCGATCGCCAAGGGGTTTCGGGCCGGCGGCTACGCGGGGCCAGGGGCACGGTGCGGCAGCAGCGTAGCCCCCTCCTCCTTCGGACCGGACTCCGTCTGGAGCTTCGAAGTGGGCGCAAAAAACCAATGGTTCGACCGCCGTCTGCACCTCGATACCAGCCTCTTCGATATTCACTGGAACGGGATTCAGGAGCGTGTCCAGGACTCGTGCGGCAATAGCTTCACCACCAATGCCGGGACGGCACGGAGCACTGGTTTCGATCTCAGCGCCGAGGCCCTGATGACCGACCGATTTCATATGGCGCTCGCCGTGGGGTATCTGAATGTCCGCTACACCCGGACGCTCCGAACTGCTGACGGACAAATCATCGTTGATCGCGGCACCGTGGTGGGCGGCGTTCCGTCCGTGCCGTCACCCTGGAGCGGTACCGTCAGCGCGCACTACGAATGGCCGCTCGCCGGGACCACGACCGCTTACCTGCGCGCCGAAGAAATCGCCCACAGCCACAATCCGGGGCCGTTTACGGAACTGGAAACAAAGAGCCTCTCCTACGATCCGAGAGTCAGCGCGGACCCGGCCACCTACCTCCTCAATCTGAACTTGGGGCTGACCTGGCCGGGCGTCAATGTCAGGTTCTTCGTGAATAACGCCACGAATACCCAGCCCCAGCTACAACGCTACACGGACGCGCCCGGATCTGCGTTGGTGTATGCCTATACCTTGCGGCCGCGCACGGTGGGACTGATGGGCAACTTGAGTTTTTAGAGCGTCCGTTCGCAGGGAGACCACCCTGTCTGGAATGTTCGCAACCAGACGCCTCGAGCCAGTCATGCTCGAACTCGGTGTCTCGAATTCGGGATGAATTCCGTTCTACCAGTTATAGCTGTCGCTTCTACCAGTTAAAGCAGTTAAAGCTGCCGTGCGCTTCGCGGCGCAAGGAATCGCTCCCATGATCAGATCTAACCGGGGCCAAGGATTTACCGGAGGCAATCGAGACATCGGGAATGCCGGGATGTGGTCGCCAACGAACGCACCCACCACGAAAGGAGAACTGACCAGGATGTTCAGTGGGACTTTTCTCAAGAGCAGCGCGGCTCTCACCGTCTTGGGGATATCGATTTCCACCGGGCTTGCCTTCAAACAATGGCTCGACAGTCCGATTGTCATCCGACCCTTCACCGTGGAAGGCGCCAGCACCGCGAAAATTTCCGCCGCCGCGCTTGCCGATCAGACCAAAGCGCATATATCCGCAATTTATTCCGAATCCGGAGATTTGTTCCAAACGCGAAAGCTGGGGGAACCCACCGTCCCGCTCGACGTAAAAATCGGAGACACCGGATGGGATCTCCAGTCGCTGGCCCGCGCGCTCGGCATCCCACTCACCTCCGCCGACGTTTCCGGGCGTATCGTCCAAGACGGAGACGGGCTGATTCTGCAGTGGACAACGGTGAAACCCGGCGGCGTCGCGGTAGACAACCTTGCCATTTCGGGTGCGGATACCTCGCCTCTTGCGAACGTCGATGAGGCGCTCGCCTGTCTGGCGCTAAGAACCGTCGCGGGACTCTCGCCGGATGTGGCGGCCAACTATTTACACAAGCAAGATGAAGCCGATGGCGGCAAGTCCGACAAGAAAAAATGCATTGCCCAAGACGACGTGGAACTCTATAGCCAGGTCAGCAAGGATGCGGCGCTACCTCCGGCCGCGCGGGTGAATGCACTGGTGGGGCTCTCTGTGCACTTCTCCTTTTTCCATGAATTGTTCGAAGAACTGAGCATGGCGGAGGCAGCAACACAGTTGGCGTCACGCGCACTCTCGTGTGATGACAGGGACGCGCTGCCTTCACGATGGCGACGCCTGAAGTGTACGGCCACCGCTTACAGGCCGTTTAGCGACAAGAACGTGCGGGCCGAAATTGCTGCTTGGATGCAGCTGGGCGCCGCCCGTTCCGATTATGCCGCTGCGGCGCCGACGCTGGGTGAGATGAATGAGAGACGAAAACTCGCGATCGATGCTTACAACCAGGTCATTGCAATCAAACCCGATTACGCGCTCGCATACGACGCGAAGGGATTGCAACACAGTTTATTGAACGAAACCGACGCTGCCGCCCGAGCGTTCGGCCAATCGCTCAAGGCGGGCGAAACGTCACCCGCACATATAGATCTTGGGTTGTTGTTCATCCATGGACGCAATGGCTCCTTCGACGAACGGGATATCCAGGCCAATGAGCTACGCGAAGCCGGGAATCATTTCCGCAAGGCGGTCGAGCTGAGTCCGGACTATTGGGATGCGTATGGCGGGTTGGGTTATGTGCTTTATAAAGCCGGGAAACTCAGAGAGGCGGTCGATGTACTGGAAGCGGCCGTGCAACATGATGAATCGAACCGCAGTCTTCGACTCCTGTTAGGTTCGGTCTACGCGGGTCTATGCCAATTTGACGCGGCGAAGGCGAGTTTCCAGTTCGCATACGATACCCACATAAAGAACCAGGAGAACGACGACGCATTGAATATGATGTCCGACTGGGGGAAGGCGTTGGACGGGTTTGGACTCCCTTTCTGGGCGATAGCTCAGGAATCAGCAGTCCTCGCGGCCAAACCCACCCATGTGAATGCACTTCGCATCCGTGGCGGGATCGAAATTGAAACTTCGGGCATGGATCCCATCGTCATCGCGGCGGGACTCGCGGACCTGAAAGCAGCCATCGACAATGATTCTTCCAAGACCGATGCCGTGCTGAGCGCCTACCTCGAGGGGCTCGTGCAAACGGGTCGTGCGGGCGATGCCGTGGCTACTTACGAAACGTGGAGCCGGGGTGGGCTGGTGCCCCCCTTGGCGACGACTTCCCTATCAGACGCGGCAATACTTCCCGGCACTCCGAATACTCGGCTCGCCTACGCCAAAGCGCTGCTGAAGAACAATCAATGGCAAAGCGCCTTGCAGGAATTCGACGTGCTCGTGCACCTGGGCGTTAGGCCCGGAGCACGGGAAAGCGCCGAACTACGAGCGCGAGCCGCGAACGCCAGAGCGGACGACGCGACCCTGACTCCCGTCAGCATGCTGATAAACGACACCACTCCGATCGCGGCCCGCCCTGAAGGCAAACATGAGTGCAGCCTCCCCACCATGACACAACCCCTGCTGACGTACACGCATTCCTGATCCTGGTGCGGGAGTTGCGCGAGGCCCCTCTTTCGCGCGCGCGACTGCAAGTCCGCGGCCCTCCGACAGGTCCGTCGCCTTCCGACAAGTCCGCAGCCTACCGACGCCCCATCAGACGGGCGCCAGCGTCGCGCCGACGCGCACCACCTCGTCGAGCGCGACATAGCGCTCGCGAAACTCCGGCGGCCACCGCGTCGGACGCCCGCTCGACAGTTCGATGCACGCATATTCGATCTCGGCGCGGGCAAGCGTTGCACCGTCCGCTTCGCGCCGCACCTGGAAGCGCCTCCGAACGCGCAATTTGCCGTCGGCCGGCAGTAACCAGGTCGCAACGCGAATAGTGTCGCCCAGCACGGCGGGACGCAGGTACGCGATCGCGCTGCGTAGGACCGCCATGCCTCGATCGAGTTGCAGACATTTCTCGATCGGCAGACCAAGCGCCGCGGAATGCTGCCAAGCGGCGCGATCAAACCAAGTCATGTACACCGCGTTATTGACGTGATCGTAGGCGTCGATGTCCGCGTGAGCGACGGCGAGCAATGCGAGATGAGGCGCCGGCAGATCCCAATCCACCAATATTCTCTGGCTCATCGTCCATCCACGCCGCGCGGCACCGTAGCTTCTATCCTGCCAAGCGTTCGAATGCCGTGGCTATGTTCATCCACGTAGCCGTCGCGGCAAAGGGAACCGTCAGCATCTGCTGCGCAAGCAGGATGAGGCCGCCATACATATAGACGGGGTGCGGTTTTCCCGCGGGCGTCATCATGGCGCTCATGAGCACCACCATCCAACGCTTGTGGGTCTGCGGCCGGCGCACATTGGCAATGGCCATAGCGAAAAATCCCGCCATAACAGGCCAAGCGCAGAGCGCCACCGCCGAAAATCGCCGCGCCGCATCGCCCATTCCCCGAGCGTCCGCGACCTTGAGTATCCCAAGCTGTCCTGCCAATACGGAGCACAGGACGAAGCTGAATAGAGCGATGCCGGCCAACCCCCAGTTGCGCGAGCCATTGGGGCTGAATGCTTCCGATCAATGCGATTGCGTCTCCGGAGCAGTATTCGAATAGCGCTTCCCTGCGGCCGCGTTGATGGAGGCACGATCAGCCGGCCGGTTGGCCGGCGCGCGCTTGGGGAGCAGCTTCGCCTCGGCCGCGCTGATTTTGGCGGCGACGCCGGGCATATTCGGTGCAAGCTCGACGGCGCGGCGATAGTTCCGAATTGCGTCCGCCGGCCGCTGCGCGCGGACCAGCGCATCCGCCAGAGCGACGAGAAGCGCAGGATCACCCGGGTTCCAACGAATGGCATCGTAGCAGGCGTTTAGATCCGCGTGCGCACGGCAACGGGCAGTATCACGTTCGAGCGTCGCTGCGGCGGCGCTACCGGCGGAAGGCAATACCGCCTCCCGCGACCACGCCCCTGTGGATAAAAGCAGGAACGCCAAGACTAAAGACCTCGCCGGATATCGACCTTTCCGCCCTGCCCGGAGAACTAGTAACGTCATTGCTCGATGTCTCTGACCAGTCGAATCCCCACGGTGCTGGTCCGGTAGTCCGCAGCGAAGCGGTTTCGGTAATTGGCCCGCACATAGGCCGGGGTAGTGAACCAGGAGCCCCCGCGAAGTTCGTGCTCGGAGCAATTGCCGTCCGTGCGTGCCGATGCGTCGATAGGCGCGCCGGCATAATCCGCATGCCAGCAATCCTCGGTCCATTGAAAGACGTTGCCCAACATGTCATTGAGACCCAATGAGTTGGTTCTGAACGAACCGACGGGTGCCGTGTAGACGTAGCCATCATCACAGGCGAATACCAGCCATCCCGGATACCGGTGTGCCGCGCTTCCGTCGGCCACGTTCGCGTTCGCACAGGCGCCCGATCCGTCCGGATTCCACGGCTGTACCGCCTCGGCGCCGGCGCGCGCAGCATATTCCCATTCCGATGCGCTGGGCAGTCGGTATGGATGCCCGGTTTTCGTCGATAGCCACCCCGCGTAAGCCATTGCATCGTTCCATGAGACACAGGTGACTGGATGCGTTCCAGTTTGCACGAATCCCGGGTCTTTCCAACTGTTCTTTGGCCCAAGTTTCCATTCACCGTCGTACGTGTCGCAGCCTTGCATGTCCCGCCCGGTAGCCGCGACAAATTCCCCGAATTCATCCACGGTGACGGCATTCACCGACATGGCAAACGGACGGACGATGGCCACCCAATGCAGCGGCTTTTCGAACGACGCGCTCTCAGCGCGAGCCGAACCTTGCTTGAATCGACCGGTAGGCAGTACCGTCATGGCGGGACACGTCGGACAGTCGTGGATCATCGTGCCTGGATGTGGGGCTGTCGAGGATGAGCCCGGCACTTGCGTCGGTAGCGGCGCGCGGTGGAAAGAGAACCAGGCGACGACAACGGCGAGTACGAACACCGCAGCACTCAACCCCATCGCGCGGCCGATCGCACCGGGCGACCTGGCGTTACTGAGCTCGGATTCGCGTGGCTGTGTCGCGGGTGCCTGTGTCGCGCGTGGCAGTGCCGCGAGTGGCTGTGCCGCGTTTTGCATTTCCACTGTTCGCTCAGCGTCGGCGCTCGCGGCCGTTCGCACCCTTTCGATGGACATCGCTCGGGTCTCGTCGATCGATGCCTCTCGGGTCTCGAGCTCCGCCTGCAAGCGTGCCAGCTGGGCTTGCAGATGATCGCGCTCGGTCTGTAGCGCGCCGCGTCCCAGGTCTGCGGCGTTTACCCGGGCGTCTAATTCGCGGAACTTGTTCTGATCCAATCCACGACGCCATTCGCGAGATCGCAACAGCTCGAGATAGGAACTTGACTGCGTCTGAAGGGCGCCCAACTCAGTTAGGGTGGCATTTAGACGAGACTCACTGCGCTTGAGCTTTGCATCGAGCACGGCGGCGGCATCTTGGCTCGCCTTTAGTTCCAACTTAATCGCGTCAGCGTGCGCTCGGGCTGCCTGTAAATCGGCCTCTAGCCGCGCGCCGGTTTTAGAGCGCGCATCGAGCGCGGGTACTATTTTCGCGTACTCCTGTTGCAGCGCTGCGAGTTCGGCCTCGCGCTCGCCGAGCGCGCGCCGCACCTGCACGATGAGGGTGTCGCGGGCGGCGAGCGAATCGCGCAATGCGCGCGATTCGGTTTGATAGCGCTCCGATTCTCGCAGCGCTTCTTCGCTGCGCGAGCGCGCCTCTTTGGTCGACGCGATGCTCTCGGCCAATGCCTTGTCGAGTTTCTGGGCCCGGCCTTGCTCCGACTCCAGTGCGGCTCGAGCAGCCGCAAGTTCCGCGGTGAGCGCAGTGGCCCGCGCCTGGGCTACCTGTAAATCGGACTCGAGCTGCGTGCCGATTTTTGCGCGAGCTTCGACCGCGGGTACTATTTTCGCGTGCTCCTGTTGCAGCGCTGCGAGCTCGGCCTCGCGCTCGCCGAGCGAGCTCCGCACCTGAGCGATGATGGCATCGCGGGCGGCGAGCGATTCGCGCAACGCGTGCGATTCGGTTTGGTAGCGCTCCGATTCTCGCCGCGCATTTTCGCTGCGCAAGCGCACCGCCTCGGTCGATGCGATGCTCTCGGCCACTGCCGCGACAAGATTCTGTGCCCTGCTTTGCTCTGACTCCAGTGCGGTACGAGCAGCCGCAAGTTCCGCGGCGAGCGCAGCGGCCCGCGCAACGGCGGCCGATTCCGCATTCTTGGTGCGCTCGTAGGAGCGAGTCAGCGCCTCGTAATCGGCATTTTGCCGGGCGCTTCGTTCCTCCGAGCGCGCGCGGGCCGGCGACGATGGCAGATCGGCACCGGACGAGCGAATAAACTCCGACGGCACACTCGCAGTCGATCCCAATTGGGATCCGGACGCGCCGACCGACGGCGCAGTTCGAGCACGGCTCGTCACGGCGCTCTCCCCGACAACTGCACTTCGATCCGGCCTAGGAACCGAAATTGGAGCTGTAATCGAAGTCAGCGACACAATCGTTGCCTTAGACGGACTTTCAGTCAGATCCTTCGGCGGAACCATCGAGGTGAACCGAGTCGCCGCGGGAACCGCATTCGGGATTTGATCTGGCGCAGTATCCGGGTCTGCGTTCTGCGCCGCTTCGCGTTCTATCGCGTCAGTGAGAAGGCCGAGGACCTGCACATGCGCATATTTTGGCAACGGTTCGATCAATTCCCGGCGCCGCAGAATCTCCAACAGCTCCGTTGGCGATACGCCGGTCGCAAGTACTCGTTTCAGCTGCGCCAGAACTTCAGTGTAGGCGAGGTCGCCAGTCTCGAATGCACGCAAGACCGTCTCGAACACCGAAGCCGGGGAGGTGGTTTTAGAGCTCATCCGGGTAGTGCGCCTCCAGGGGAATAGTTGATCAGCATCTTCGTCCTGGCCCGATTCTCAGACCACTCTATCGATAAGCATTGATCTCTCAACCTTCCGCTGATGGATTGGTTCGATATATCTCCGGGGGTATCCAAGCGTCGGTGAAAATTCTATGAATTATGGCATCCCAGCATGTACGCCGGAATTTTGCCTCCACCATACCCCCCAACCAACCGCAATGGTCTCGAACGTCACACACGCCAGCGAATGCCAGCGATAGTTGTACTACACATTTGCATCGTTGTAGACACCTAGACTAAGTTTGTAGTTTTTTCAAAACCTGTAGCGCATTCGTTTGCGAGGCCACTAAGCTCGCAGGTAATCGGATTGCGGCATACCAGGCGCCGGACCGCTCGATCCGGCGGCTGAACATAAGTAAAACGCAGCGAACCGAGAAATCGCCAGTCAGTTTCGTACTTTGTTTTCGACGCGGTATGGCCGGTCCACTCATAATGTCGGGATCGATTGCACCTTGAATCCCGCGTGCGCAGCGAGAGCCGCGAAATCTGCGGTCGCATCGCCGGGCCGCGCGGCTCCCTCCCAGACGAGTACGGCGATCAGGTGATTGTCCTTCCCGCCCGTAGCTGATCGAGCGAGCGCCACCGCCTCGCGAACGATGGCCTTATTCGCGGCGGCGTAGGCCGCATCATCGTCACCGCCGACATCCAGTACGATGAGATCCCCCGCCGCGGCAACCGCTGCGATCTGCCGGTCAAATATCGGCCCCCAGTCGCCGGGTCGATCGATGACGGAGGTTTCTCGGAATCGCGCCGCAGCGAATGGCAGTACGATACGGCGCCGCACTCCGAGCTGCTCGGCCTGCTCCAACGCTGCCAGATCAGCGCCGCAGGCCGCCGAGCAGACAAGTGCCACCGCCCCCACATTGCGCAGTGCGTCGGCGACACGCCGCCCGACCTCTTGAACATGTTCGAGCGGAAAGCGGGGCGGCTGAGCGCCAGAACGGTCTGTCCGCCGTCCGGCAAGGGCGACGACAGCCGGCACCGAATTCTGTTTGCTGTCGTACATCGTAGCTTCCGATGGTTCCATTCTGACACCCAACGGCTAAATCCGCAGATTGCTCCCCTCATGCAGCGCCGCCAGCAGTTCGGCGCGGCGCGGCGTCGTTGCTTCGGTCGAAGTGATTTCCTGCAGCATTGCTTTGAAGGGCCATTCACCGACGAGCGGCTCGTCATAAAGTTCCTTGCGGAGCGCAAGGTCGCGTCGGAAACCCCACGAGCACATCTGGTAGCCGCACGCCATGAGAGCGTGTGACTCGTCCAGCGTAAAGGCGTCCAGGTCCGTGCGCAGTTCAGCTAGGGTTTGCTGAAAATCCTTGCGTACGCCGCTCGGAGAGAGTTTGTCGCGATGAAGATCGTAAGACTCCTGCGAGAACTCGAGGCGTATAGGGTCCGCGTCGAGGCCGGCCTTCATATGCAAAAACATGAGACCTCGCAGCAAGCCGGCCTGAAGGCGGCCCGTCAGATCCCCGAAGATGGCCAACCGCACGCGCTCCATCAAGGTATCCATGGAACGCTTGGCGTATAGCGCGAGGCCTTTGAGACCCGACTTGGGCTGCTCCTCGAGCAGTAGCTGGCCACAGGCATCGCTGACCAACAGGACATTGCAGTTGAGCGCGAGAAGGGACATGACGCCCTGGTTGTCGTACACGCCCCCATCGACGAGTTGCACCTGAACATTTTTGTAGCCGCCGGCAATCTCCATCGGTGCGAAGACTCCGGGCACGCAGGCCGACGCTGCCACCGCACGGCCCAACTCCATTTTCCAGCCGGCCGCCGGCATGTACCACGACCATTCCAACCGAGGAATACTGTCCGCCGCTTCGTGAATGGCCCACGGCGATTCGCCCATCCATGTCGGTGTGAACGTCCACGCGTGGCCGGTATTGACGGTGGTGGCATTCAAAGCCAGCACGGGAACCTTATTTCCCCGCAGCCAATTGTGCTTTCCCGGATGGAATTGCGTCGAGTCCGGGAAAACCGGTTTGTAATCTGCCGGAGTGAATGGGAGATGATGCATCATGGGACGCCCTTGACCGGGAAGGAGCGCTCGATAGAAGTGATCTTCCAGCGCAACCGCCGTGGCCTCCGGGTCCAGCGCGCCCTTTTCCCTCAGTGCGCGCCACGCCACGGTAACCTTCCAGGGCTGAACGCCGCCCCGCAGATTCGTTGCCACCGCGTCGAGAAAATGGCGGATAACACCTTGTACGAGCTCAACGTAGTCCTCCCGGATCATGGGGGTGGGTTGCAGCAGGCGATTGCGCAGCGCGAGCCAGTAGCAAGCACCGACGATGCTGCCCCCCGAAACGCAGGACAATGCGCTCACATGGCGCAGCACATTGAGTTCGGCGAGCCGGGCCAGCACGCCCAGGTGATAGAACGAGGCTCGAAACCCGCCGCCCGACAGGGCGAGCCCCACCTTGCCGATCATGGCCGAACGCGCCGCATCAGGCGCATTGGGGAGCAGCACGTCGAAGAATTCACGGATCTCCGGCACTCCCAGCGGGTTTTCCATTTGCATGTGGACGACGGCTGCAATTTGCCGTGCCGTCGTTTCCAGCTCCCAGGGCGCGGGCTTCTGATCGCTGTCTCTCACAACCTGCGTCGCCTCGGCGTATCGCCCAAGACCGATGAGCGCCTCGGCGCGGGTTGCACTGTTGAACCAAGCGCGATCAACCGGGACCTTCTCGAGCGGAGGCAAGTCCCGCACTATGCGCTCGCGCAACCCCTTCGTCCGCTTCCTGCGCACATCCGGATCATCGCCGATATGGGCCAGCTGATCCTCCAGGAAGGCGGAGTTGATGTGCGGGTAGGCGTCATCGCCAAGCTCGCCTTTGGCTCCACGCTCGTAGAAACGCGCGGCCCTGCGCAGGTCCTCGATCTGGCCCAGGTCACCCCAGCGCCGTTTGACGATGCCTCCGGCAATTCCCAATGTCTCCGCATCACCATCAAGGTCCGCATCGCCGAGGTCGAACTCCTCGTTAAGAATTTCGAGCGCGCGGTCATGGCGCAGCGTCGCGCTCAATTCCAGGTCTTTGCTCGTGAGCAGCGCCTCTTGCTGACACAGCTCGCGTTTCAGCTTGCGATCGGACGGCACCGCACCCACCAGTCCTTTGCCGTCCCGCAGCTGCTCTAACACGCGGCGCGCAAGGGAAAGTTCGTCGCCCCTTTTCAGCTTCTTCCAGATCTGGTTGGCGTCCGCGAAAGTGAGCGCCGCTCCGGCGAGATATTCGCGCGCCTGTCGAATCACTTCCTCCATGCCGGTCTCCCCACAGTTCTCTTGCGCCCAGTGTCGACGTTACGGCGCCATTGCCACCGCACAGTCAAAGCTTCGCGATCAAAGTCGCCGCTTGAACCAAGTACCCGATCATCTTACCCGCTATGGCAGCGTCGTCGATCACATGCTGAATCAGCGCCTGACTGGCTTGCAGCGAGGTCGCCTGGGCGTTCAAACTGATTTTCACTTGGGTGAACACGGCATCGTCTGAGGTCGTTTGCGCTTGAATCAACGACATGGCGATGCTGGTCAGCTGACCGTAGGCACCCGCGAGCACGCTGAGAACCATTGGAGTCCTTCCATCGCGATCAAAGCGCTTCTGAAAACTTGCGCAGCGCGGATTCAATGGGCGTGATGTTGGTCTTGTCGTCGAGCGATGCATAGATATCGCCGCCGAGATCGGCTGGCATCTTGGCACCTTTTTCGAGAACGATGAGTACCCGCGATTTGCCCTTGGATGCGCAGAAATATCCCGTCTCGAACACGACATTATCGCGAGTCACGGAACGGCCCTTTCCTCCCTTTCCCGAAAGCGCATCATCTTTCGTGAAGAGGAAGATGCCTGCACCACATCGCCGCGCGGCTTCTTCGATCTGCTTCAATATGCTCGTTGCGGGATCGAAGTCGCAGATCCAGTCCAAGACTCGAAGTCCCAGTGTCCCGGTGAGATGCGTCTTGATCCGAAGGGCGGTTCCCGACGATTTACTACAATATCCAAGGAAAATGTCTCTCCTCGCACTGATTTGGTTCGTCCAGTAAGTGAACGGAACCTCGAAGCCTTTGGTACCCAGCCACGCAATCGTCGGCTGGTTTGGAATGGTGCCCACGTATCCCTTGTAGGACCGATCGAACACCACGCGCCGTTCCACGCCTTCTTGAACCAATACCAGCAGTGGAAGGGCAAATGTATTTGCCAGTGCGCCCTCGTAATGGTTGAAATCCGTCGCCAACCAGAACGGATCGGATCCCTGAGCGAGACGCCAGCGAGCGAACCCCAGCAGAGCGCACCCATCGCAATGGCGCATGACGTTCTCGCACTCGGTTGCACTCCACGCCTGTGCCGCCGCGAGGGATGTCGTGCCGCGAGGATCAAAGAAAACCTCCGTGGTGTAGCCCAGAGCCTCGATCCTGGACACGAGGGCCCACTTCGTCTCGTTTTCTTGATCGGTCAACCAGTTATCCGCGGGCAGACTGACAAATATGCGGCGCGTCTTCATGGATCATTACTCGCGGTCAACCCACCTGCCCCCAACCCGGCCGCGACGAATGTCTTCAGCATTCCCATACTGTTTCCTTCCCTGCGCGATAGGCAACAAGCCTTCCGCGTTTGCACTACGCCGTCAATAGGTTTTTTGGCGCAGACCCGTTCCCGCAGTACCCGCTCCCGGGGGATGTTCCGCAACCTGCGCCGGCAGCGATAGTCGACAATACAATCATGAATTCAGATCGCTAGCATCAGCCTATTAGAAACAGAATAGCGACAAACGAGGGAATTTCACCTCATGGCAGACGTGAATATTTTTTGCCGTCGATGTTGGCTTGAATCCCGGGAGAAGCTCTCGTTGTTCCGATCTCCGCGGCCCAGGTTCCTTGACCGTGAACTCCGTTCCTAATTCGCGAAATGAGTCCACAGTTACGGCACCGAGCGTCGAACCGCCGAAGATGGCGTTTCCCCGCAATTCAGGGGAGATGCAAAGGACCGACCTGTCTTCCGGCGCGGCGAAACCTCTTGAACTCGCTATCAAGTTTGAACGTCGCTTAGTACACGATGTCGGCTCGTCCGGCACCCAGTTCGGAGTTAAGGAACAAGATCTTTGCATCCAAGTCCCTGTTTTCGCTCCGCCGTGACCTCCTGCCAGTTCGCGTAGATCGGAACATCGACAGAAGCAGGGTTGTTGTCAGTGGACTGTTAGGCTCGCCCCTAGGACAAAGATGGACAGTCGGCGGGATCCATTGCGGCGCGATTCGCTCAGTGCTATCGCCGGACTCTTGAAGTCAGCGAACCCTCTGGCCGAGCGGTTCGACCTCATTAACTACGTCGATATTCCGCTGACTTGATTTTGGTGAGTAGGCGGAGTATTGGTTGAAAAAACGGCGCGACAAACTGAGCGCACTGCAGAAAAGTGTCGGCAGGCGAGCCATCGGATTGGCGGAGGGTTATGTCAACGGACGATGTATAACGCGGTCAGGCGCCATTCTCATCCTACCAAATTGCGGTTAAGCGGCTGACAGCGCTGCGGCTCATTGGATTGCCTAATAGGACGGCGACAGCGAGCGTCGCTCGGGTGATCCGTTGCGCTATCGATGCGCTCGAGGATCTCCAACTAAAGACACGCTTTATGCATTTGTCGGACTCAATTTTGCGTGAGTATCTGCTCCACTCGCCGCGCCAATTCGACGAAGACGCGATCGCGCTCGTTCTCTGTCATGCCCTGGAGAGGCCTCTCCTCCGCGTTCACGGACTGGTAATCCCTCAGTCGCGCGGATCCTCCCGACAGATGCACGTGCGAACCGTACACACACAAGATAGTGGTACCGTCTGCGTCCGCATCTTGGAGCAGAAGCGGAAGCTCGGATTCGCGTATGTATCGCGACGCAAGGAAGTCCGCTGTCAAGACCAGCACTGCAATCCTCGACTGCTCGATTGCCGTGCGGATCTCGTTGTGCCATCGCTCACCCGGCAGGATTCGTGAGTCATCCCAGATCTCCAGTTGCACCTCCAAGTTCAGGGCGTTCAGGTGAGTTCGCAGACGCTTGACCCAACCAGTGGCTGCCTCCGCCGCGTGCGCATAGCTGATGAAGATCTTGGTTCGCTTCGAGTTCGCTTGAACGGGTAACAGCGCATGCAGATCAAGCGTGTCGAAGTACTGTTCCACTGTTCCCTGCGCATGCATGAGATTGATTGTCTCGGCTAGATCGCTCCGGGTCATTGTACGATCCATTATGCGGGCTAGCGCCACACGGGCCTCGGGAAATATCGTCCTTGTCTGGTCAAAGTCCGTGAGTATCCTGCCTTGGTATTCGCCTTCTACATACTCGCGCTTCATCCAGTCGATCGCACTCTCGAAGCGTCCCGCCTTATCCGGCTCAAATGTCACGTAGCTCGCATAGACCTTCGGTTCTCCTTCGAAGCTGCTCGCGAAACTCACGGCGACACTGACTTCAGGTGACGCACCGGCGGGCTCCGCACGTTCGATATCAGTCACTCTGAGATAGAGCTTAGGTACCAGAACCGCTTGGTCGTAAAGTCTCGAGAACGGATCGGGAACAAATTCAAGCTCACCCCGAATGGATACACAGAGAGCGCCTTGATTCTCCAGTTCTGCGAACAATGGGACATATAGGCGGCGCGGAATCGCGAGCGGTATACCGCAATGGACGACGCCATCGGAGCTCGCGGTCATCAGCCAATGCGACTCTTCCGCGATGCGGATGGGTTTGAGTCGGATCGCGCCGATGCCGCCTTGCAGCATCGAGACTTTGCCAATCGGGGTGAAGACCATGGTGTAATCGGGCGAGCGTTGCGGTAACGGGGTGTGCGCATGATCTCGGGCCGGAGATTCACACTCTCGGTGATGAATGTAGTAGAGGGCCTCCTGTCTCGCCCTGTCTCCCTCCATGGTGTAGAACTGTCCTGGCGCCCTCGGAACCCAATTCAACAGCAAAAAGCGGTCCAAATGAATCAGCATCCCAGCGGTAAGGCCGCTGTAGATCAAATCCTTCCAGAGCGATTCATTGTCTCTGTACGATCTCGGGATTTCGACCGCGGTCGCACCGTGCGAACCGGCAAGGAGGTAGTCGGTCGCGCCAACATGCGGGCCCAGCACCGAATGGGAAACCCACGGTGGCTGCGGTTGCAGAGGTGATCGGGTAGACCCGGGCCGAGTGGCAACGCCGGATTCTTTCTTTGCAGATGACACGTATGCCTCCAGTCCTTAGATCGATCCGCGTAGCAAAGCAGGCGGGCGCGACTCGCCCACTTCTGGCAATCTACATCAGAGTCTTCTGGATTGACAGCGCTCGTCCACGGGGCTTTGGGAGATCCCCCACATCGCTGCGCTTACGATATATGCGTTGAATGTTGTAAAATCAGCCTCACCCGCTGATTCCAGCGGCGATGGTCACTTCTGCGGCGCAGGAGCATCTTTGGCAAAGGCAGTCTTCATTCCGCGCTACTGAAAGCCCGTCGTTCAACCCCACCACTCACGGAGCCGACGATGTCACGCATGCGAGCAGTCCAGGTTTCCAGCGCCAACGGCCCGTTTGAATTGGTAGTGCGCGACACCCCCACTCCGGGGCCACGACAGGTCCGCATCAAAGTGCAGGCGTGCGGTATCTGCCATAGCGGTCATTCACCAAAATGGGCGCTTTCCCTGGAATACAATTCCCGCGCGTCCCCGGGCACGAAGTCGTGGGCCTGTTGGATGCCGTTGGCTCTGAAGTACCCGAATGGAAGGTGGGCATGCGGGTCGGCGTCGGCTGGCATGGAGGCCACTGCGGACACTGTGCCTCATGCCGTCGCGGAGATTTTATTACCTGTGCGACCGGGCAAATCCCCGGCATCTCTTACGACGGCGGGTATGCGGACTACATGATCGCGCCCTTCGAAGCACTGGCCGCCATACCCAACGAATTGACTTCGGCGGAGGCGGCACCGCTGCTATGCGCTGGAATTACGACCTTCAACGCTCTGCGCCACAGCGGTGCCGGGCCAGGCGATCTCGTCGCGGTACTCGGCATCGGCGGCTTGGGTCACCTCGGTGTGCAGTTCGCGGCCAAGATGGGTTGTCACACCGTGGCCATCGCGCGAGGTACCGACAAGGAGCCGCTAGCTCGCCAGTTGGGCGCCCAACACTACATCGACAGCACGACCCAGAACGTCGCCTCGGAACTGACGAAGCTGGGCGGTGCTCGAGTGATCTTGGCCACGTTGACGGATGCCAAATCGATGAGCGATGCCGTGGGCGGACTGGGTGTCGACGGTAAGTTAATGGTCATCGGCGCGTCCATGCAGGCAATCGAAGTCCCGCCGCTTGCGTTGATTTCGTTGAGACGCTCTATCGCAGGCTGGCCGTCGGGAACCGCCAGCGATTCAGAGGACACCATGGATTTCAGCGTCCTGTCCAACATTCGCCCGCTGATCGAAACCTTTCCATTGGAGCTAGCGACCGAAGCCTACGAACGGATGATGAGCGGGAAAGCGCGATTTCGCGTGGTACTCACAACCGACACGAGTGATCGCGCCAGAACCGGCCCCGTGTAGCCCATGTACAGCGATCAAGCAGTGAAATAGCGAGCGCTTCGCCAATGCATATAGCACAAACACTTGCCGACGCCTCCAAAACGGCTACCTACCGACAACTGCAGGAACAGATGAGCGCGTTGTTCGTCGGTGAGCCCGATGGTTTGGCCAATGCAGCCAACATGTCGGCACTCCTTTACGAAGCATTGCCCAACCTGAACTGGGCCGGGTTCTATTTCCTGCGAGGACACGAACTTGTGCTGGGTCCTTTTCAAGGCAGGGTTGCCTGTGTTCGGATTGCGCTAGGTCAAGGTGTCTGCGGGATTGCCGCCGAGCGTAGGGAGACGGTCATCGTTCCGGATGTGCACGCGTTTCCCGGGCATATCGCGTGCGATGCAGCGTCGCGTTCGGAAATCGTAGTTCCATTGATCCAAGATGGGCGGCTGTTGGGCGTCCTCGATCTTGACAGTCCTCAAGTGGCCCGGTTTGATGACGAGGATCGTGCCGGTCTCATTACCGCAGTGCATCTGCTACTCCTACACTCGGACTTCACCCGATTTGTAGATGCTGTCGCCTGACCGGAGTCAGCCACCGCGTTTCATGGCGAAGACGCCAGTTTACTCCCTTGACACTCGCGCCGTGGATGGGAGTATATGAAGTTGATCGGCCACTGCTACAGCCCCCACATATCAGAAAAGCAGGCTTCGCTGGACCGACGCGAACTGACCGATGCGCTCATCCAAGACGAAGGGCGGGAGTCACCGGCCAGTGCCTCGCGACCCCGAGACTGGAGCAGTGTCCAGCGCATCAGTATCCCCAGCGGCGTCGGCCGACGGGTGATGTAATAGAGCATCACCATATGTCCGGGTGATGGCTTATTTGCACGTCGATACTGAGGGTACTCGGCAAACGCGAGGCTGCCCAAGAGCGTGAGCGCCGTTAGGACAGTAACTGGTTCCCGCGCAAGTGCGCCCGCTGTCACAGTCCCGCTGCCACCGGTTTGCCATAGTTGCGCCCCCAGATCCGCAGAATCCCCCCCTACTCTGCATCCAAGGATCGACAGACACCGGAACAAGAAATCACATGAACGACAAGATCGGCCTGCGGTTTTCGGCGGCCATAGCAGGCACTGCGACCGCAGCGGTCATTGCGGCCAAAGCGGTCTTCGCCGTAGCAGGCTTCCTCCTGGCACAGGCCGCATGGGCGGCCTTCGACAGCGCCGCGCTGCCCACCGACTCCGACCTCAAGGTCGCGCGAGTGGTCCCTGAAGGGGACCAGGTTCCTCCCCCCGGGAGGCAAATCGTGGTGACGTTCGATCGGCCGGTCGTCACCATTGGGCTGATGGCCGTGGACGCAGCGGGATCCCCGGTCACCGTGTCCCCGTCGGTGAACTGCCAATGGCACTGGCTCGACCCGCGCTCGCTCGCGTGCGAACTGAATGCGGCGCAGGCCCTCGCCCCCGCCACTCGCTACACCGTCACCGTGGCGCCCGGGATCACGGCGCAGGACGGCGCCAAACTCAAGAACGAGTATCGCTGGGCATTCACCACCGAACGTCCGGCCGTCAAGGGGTACTCTTTCACGACTTGGCGCTCCCCCGGAACGCCGGTGGTCCGACTGGTCTTCAATCAACCGGTGACCCAGGACACCGTCGAGTCGAAACTGCACTTCGGAGACCAGAGAGGCGTCGGCGACCAGGCACGCGTCGTGGCAACGCCCGACCCTTACGACCGCGAAGTCTTCTACGTGCTGCCGCTGCCCGGAGAACCGGGCGCCCTGGTCATCCCCGGCGGAACACCCGCCGTCAAAAGCGACGACCGCGTCACGACCGGCGACCGCGCGACGACCGGCACCAACGCAGCGGGTCAGCCCCACGCCTCAGGTCAACCGATTGAAGCACGGCGCGTCTGGCTCGTCTCGCCGCCACGCGAATTACCCATGAACGCCAGTACTCAACTCAAAGTTGTGCCCGGGCTGCGCAGTTACGCCGGACCCTTGCTCGGCGCCGAGCGGCGAGTCGTAGTGGCATTCGACACCTTCCCCGATTTTCGTTTCCTGGGTGTTCGGTGCCTGGTCGGAACCACGTCCACATTGATTCCCGCGACCACGCCCGGCGCCGCAACCCCACCCGGCCCTGCAACCGCGCACGGACCCATGCCCATGACCACGCCCGGCCCCGCGCCCGTGATCACGACCGCGTCCGCGTCCGGGCCCACGCCCGGCCCCGGACCCGCGCAGGCACAACCGGCGTGTAACCCCCTCGGCAAGGTCTCGCTCGCGTTCTCCGCGCCTGTAATCGCCCCGGAAATCAAAACGCACCTCATGCTGAATCCAGACCTGCTCAATGGCCGCACCGACTACGACCCATGGGCCAACATTTATCCCTGGAGTCGATTGGGATCTCCGCACAAACGCGGCACGGAATATACGGTGGAACTGCCCGAGCATTTGCGCGCCTTTCAGTCCTACTCGATCGTGAGCTTGAAAGGCGTGCGCGATGAATTTGGTCGAGGGCTTCGCGCACCCCTAGCCATGGACTTTCGAACCGACCACCGGCCGCCGCGGCTCAAGGTGACTCACCCCGTCGCGGTGCTCGAGAAGAACGCGCCGACGACCATGCCGCTGTATGTCACCAATCTCACGGACATCGACATCCACTACCGCAAGCTCACCAGCGCCGGCAGCGTCACGGACCTGACGTTCAATCAACCCATCGATCGTGCGTGGGACATCGCCTATGCGGCGCCCGCGAAAATCCGCGGCTTGCTCGACGGACAATCCGGCGTCGTAGCAGGCACCTTGCAGCCGCATCCAACGCCGTTCACCGTGAACGGTTATCGCTACTTCGACGAAGCCGACGACGATCCCGGAATCCCCAGCGGCCACCCCGACCGCGACTTCTTCGTCGAAGTCACGCCCTACCAGGTGCACGCCAAACTCGGCGCCTACAACACCTTGGTCTGGGTCACCTCACTCGACAAGGGCCTGCCCGTTGTGAAGGCGCGGGTTCGTCTCTACCGCGACAATTATCGCGGACTCACCGTCGCCAAACCCGTCCTGGCAGAGGCCGTCACCGATCGCGATGGCATCGCCATGCTGCCCGGTCGCACCGCGCTGGAGCGTGCGGCCGCACCCCTGACACAAACCGATTCCTTCATGGTGCGGATCGACGTCGATAAGGATATGGCCCTTCTGCCGCTCGATGGGTCGTTCATGGTCGATACCTATCGCGCTTCGCGCGGCACCTTTTGGTCGGGATTCGGGGACGAACGGGATCACATTCATGCCTGGGGCACGACGGCTCAGGGTGTCTACAAGCTCGGCGACACCGTGCAATACAAGGTATACCTGCGCAATCAAAACAATCTTAGCTTGGAACCCGTGACGCAGCGCGCGAGCTATCAACTGGACATCGTCGATCCCACCGGCAAGATCGTCAAAACCGAATCCAATGTCACCCTGTCGGAATTCGGCGCCTACGCAGGCTCGTTCCGTGTGCCGCCATCCGGCGCCGTAGGCTGGTATGACTTCAATCTCAAAGGACCCACGGACCCCGGTCCCGGCACCACGACCGCTGATTCTTCGCGCGCTGACTCCTCGCTCGGCGACTCCTCGAGCGGCTCCATGCAGCCCGGCTCCTGGACGCCCATGCGGGTACTCGTCGCCGATTTCACTCCGGCACCCTTCCAGGTGACCAACACCTTGAACGCTCAGTTGTATCAACCGGGTGACTCCGTGGAGGTGTCTACGCAGGCCGCGCTGCACGCCGGCGGACCCTACGCGAACGCCGCATCGCGCGTGACTGCGCGCCTCTTCCCGCAAGCGCTTGAGATCACCAACCCCACCGCCACAGGATTCCAGTTCGCAAGCCTCGAACCCAGCGGCACCTGCTCCTGGCAACGCGGCGGGCCCGATGTCACGACCGTGCATCAGTCCGACACGACCACCAACGACAAAGGCGAATTCGCCACGCAGTTCACGCTGCCCGACGCGGACATGTTGAGCGCCCGGCTCGAGGTCGAGAGCGCCGTACGCGATGAGCGGGGCAAGTACGTGGCCAATCGAAGCTCCGCGGAATTTCGCGGCCGCGACCGCTTCGTCGGACTGCGCAACGAGCATTGGACCCTGGAGGAAGGCAAGGCCGCCACCGTGCAATATCTCGTCGTCGACAAAGCCGGTAACGTGATTCGAGGCGCGCCCGTCTCGGTGTCGATCCAGGTCGAAGTGGTGAACGCGGCCCGCATCAAGGGCGCCGGCGATGCGTATCTGACCAGCTATCAACCGCAATGGCTCACCGCCGGCGCTTGCACCGGCACGTCGGCG